>Ga0136846_1225199_pt1 | contig 12676 bp, 12 predicted proteins | sample HopSoiMetagenom2_FD_96841 | JGI IMG/M metagenome (GOLD analysis project Ga0136846, IMG submission 96841) | Grasslands soil microbial communities from Hopland, California, USA - 2 Assembly 2016 (version 4) | ecosystem: Environmental > Terrestrial > Soil > Grasslands | place: USA: Hopland...
CACGGCGCGTGGTGCTCTTGCGGCGCGTGCCCGTCGTGCTCTTGCGGCGCGTGCCCGTCGTGCTCTTGCGGCGCGTGCCGGTCGAGCTCTTGCGGCGCGTGCCGGTGGAGCTCTTGCGGCGCGTGCCCGTCGTGCTCTTGCGGCGCGTGCCGGTCGTGCTCTTGCGGCGCGTGCTGCTGGTCTTCCGCCGTGCCGTCGTGCGGCCGCCCTTCGCGGCTGCCGCGCGGGACGGTGCCCGGCGCGTGGTGCTGCGCGTGCCGGTCGAGCGCGAGCTGGCGCTGGTTGAGCGACGGCGGGTGCCGCCGGTCGAACGTGAGCGCGAAGTCGTGCTACGCGAGCGCGAGCTCGACGCCCGCCCTGTCCCCGTCGAGCGGGACCGGCTGGTAGTCGAGCGCTTGGTAGTCGAGCGCTTGCGTCCATTGCTCGCTGCCGCGCGCACGCGCGAGATGCCCTCGGCCTGCTCCTGAGACTGCTCTTCCTGCTGCGGGAGGACCGGGGTCTCTTCCGGGCCCTCCATCGGCGAGGGGATCTCGCCGAACGTTCCTCCTTCGAAGCTCGACATATGCCCTCCTATTGGGAGATTTCCTGTACCAACTGACCCGTTTCCTTGTCGTCGCCCTCGCGCGCAACATCTGCTTGTGCGACGACGCCGACGAGCCGGCCGTCTTCTTCGACCACGGGAAGACGGCGCACTTGGTGCTTGGCCATGATTCGCAGCGCCTCTTCGAGATCCTGCTGCGGATCGACCGTGACAACCTGCTTGGAAGCAACTTCGCGAACCGTCACTCGTTCGGGATCCTTTCCTTCCGCGACGACGCGAACTGCGATGTCGCGGTCGGTCAACATCCCGACGAGCTTGTCGCTTTCGACAATCGGTGCAACACCAACGTCCTCGTCCCGCATCATCTTCGCCGCGTACGCAACGGACTTGTCGGCGTCGATGGTGCAGGGATCGGAGGTCATGACGTCTTTGATGCTCTGACCCATAACTCCTCCCTCGGAATTCGAACCGCACGTTGCGTACCCCGCGCGATTCCCGACCAAACGGTGAAAATACAACACGTGTCGTACGCAGAACGCATTCGCGCGCTTGCATTGTCGTTTCCGGAGACGTACGAGGACTGGCCGTGGGGCAATCCGGTTTTCAAGGTTGGCGACAACAAGATGTTCGCGTTGATGTCAGACGGTGAAACTGCGGTATCGCTGACAGTGAAACTCCCCCCTGAAGAGAGGGAAATTGCGCTGCACATGCCCAATGTTGATGTCGCGCGCTACGTCGGGCGTTATGGATGGATCACGACGCAGGTAACCGACGAGGAGTCGCTCGAAAACGCACTGGAATGGTTGCGCGAGAGCTATTGGCTCAAAGCGCCGGCACGCTTGCGATCGGCTGTCGAAGAGACTTGACAACTTTCGCGAAGCGCGTTCACGACGTACACTTTCGTCCGTGAAGACTGCGCGACCTCCCAGTTAGACACGTGTCTTCCGCCGGGGCGGGGCTCCCGGCGTCGTCGCCGTCCTGCTCGCGATCGAGCTCCTCGACGAGCTCGTCTTCGGCACGCTCGGCGCGGCGTGGCCGCTCGTACGTGACGACCTCGGGCTGACGTATGCGGAGATCGGGCTCGCGCTCGCCGTGCCCGCGTTCGTCGGTAGTGCACTCGCTCCGCTGATCGGCGTGCTCGGCGACACCGGTCGCCGGCGCCTCGTGATGGTGGCCGGCGGTGCCGCTCTCGCCGTGTCGGTCGCATTGACGTCGGCGGCGGCCGGCCTCTGGATGCTGATCGCGGCGCTCGTCCTCGGCAATCCTGCGAGCGGCGCGTTCGTCAGCCTCTCGCAGGCGACGCTGATGGATCTCGCGCCGGCGCACCGCGAGCGCAACATGGCCCGCTGGACGCTCGTCGGCTCGTTCGGGTACGTCGGGGGACCCTTGCTGCTCGCAGCGGCGTTGTGGCTCGGCGCCGGTTGGCGTGCCGCGCTCGCGCTGCTCGCCGTCGCGGTTGCGCTCGCGGCGGTTGCGTCCGGGTGCAGGCTGCCCGCTTCGCCGTCGGCGACTGACATGTCGCGTGCCTGGCACCACACGTTTGCAGTGCTGCGACGGCGCGAGGTGCTCCGATGGCTGGCGCTGCTCGAGGCCGCCGATCTCCTGCTCGACATCTTCCACGGCTACCTCGCCCTGTACTTCGTCGACGTCGCGAACACGAACGCGGGAGTCGCGGCGCTCGCGGTCGCCGTGTGGACGGGCGCGGGACTGATCGGCGACTGGGCGCTGCTCTGGTTGCTGCGGCGCGTCTCCGGACGCCGCTACCTGCGCGCCAGCGCCGTGGCCGCGCTCGCCGCCTACCCGGCGTTCCTGCTCGTCCCCGGCTACGTGGGGAAGCTCGCGCTCGCGGCGCTGCTCGGTTTGCTCAACTCCGGCTGGTACGCGATCCCGAAGGCCGGTCTCTACGAGTCGCTGCCGGGACGCAGCGGCGCGGCGGTTGCCGTCGGCGGAGTCGCCGGCTTCGTCGGCGCGGCGGTTCCGCTCGCGCTGGGCATCGCCGCCGGCGCCTTCGGTCTCGCGCCCACGATGTGGGCGCTGCTGCTCGCGCCCGTGGTGCTACTGGTGCTCGTCCCGAGGCGTTAGTCCGCTTCGGGAACGTCGTCCGCGTCGGTGTCCTTCTCGGGATCGGGGACAGGCGACTCGTCGAGCTCGTCGTTGCGGTCGTCTTCGCGGGGTTGTTCCATATCCTGGTTGCTCATGAAGGTTGTCCTTCCCGACCAGTCCGAACTCGAACTCCCCGACGGGGCGACGGGGCTCGACGCTGCACGCGCAATCGGCCCGAAGCTCGCCGAACAGGCGGTGCTCGTGCGCTCGAACGGGCGCGTGCAGGACCTGCGGCTGCCCCTCCAGGACGGCCAGCCGATCCAGATCCTGACGACCCGCGACGCGGCCGACCCCGATGCGCTGGCGGTGCTGCGCCACTCCTCGGCGCATCTGCTCGCCGAGGCGGTCCGCCGCCTCTACCCGGGCGTCAAGATCGCGATCGGTCCGTCGATCGAGAACGGCTTCTACTACGACTTCGAGTTCCCGGAGCCGATCCGCGACGAGGACCTGCCCCGAATCGAGGAGGAGATCCGGCGCGAGCTCGACGAGGGCAGGCAGTGGACGCGCGAGGAGGTGTCCGCCGAGGAAGCGCGCGAGCGGTTCGAGGCGGAGAACGAGCCCTACAAGGTCGAGCTCGTCGGCACCGCAGAGGGACCCATCTCCTTCTACACGCAGGGCGACTTCACCGACCTTTGCCGCGGCCCCCACCTGCAGGACTCGCGCCCGATCAAGGCGATCAAGCTGACGGGGCTCGCCGGTGCGTACTGGCGCGGCGACGAGAAGAACACCCAACTGACTCGGATCTATGGCACGGCCTTCTACTCGCAGGCCGACCTCGACGCGTACCTCGAACGGATCGAGGAGGCGAAGCGCCGCGATCATCGGAGGCTGGGACAGCAACTCGATCTCTTCCACTTCGACGAGCATTCACCGGGCTCGCCGTTCTGGCATCCGAAGGGCATGGTGATCTGGAACCAGCTCGAGGACCTACGCCGCCGGGAGAACGTCGCGCGCGGCTACAACGAAGTGCGGACGCCGCTGATCTACGACAAGGCGCTCTGGGTCACCTCGGGTCACTGGGAGAAGTTTCGGGAGAACATGTTCCTGATCCCGATCGACGACGAGCACGTGTATGGGATCAAGCCGATGAATTGCCCGGGACACATGCTGCTCTACGGGAGCGCTCTACGCAGCTACCGCGACCTTCCGCTGCGCTACGCGGAGGCGGCCCCGCTGCATCGCAACGAGCTGGCCGGGGCGCTCCACGGGCTGACGCGCGTGCGCTACGTGACGCAGGATGACGCCCACATCTTCTGCACGCGGGATCAGATCGCCGCGGAGCTGGACGGATGTGTCGCGTACCTGCGCTACCTGTACGGCCTCTTCGGGCTCGAGGCGCGCGCGGAGTTCTCGACTCGCCCGGACGACAAGCTCGGCACCGACGAGGAGTGGGACTTCTCCGAGGGCGAGCTCGCGGCGGCGCTCGAGCGGAACACGATTCCCTACGAGGTCGGTGAGGGGGAGGGCTCCTTCTACGGGCCGAAGATCGATCTGCACGTGACGGACGTGCTCGGCCGCTCCTGGCAGCTCGGAACGATCCAGCTCGACCGGCAGATGCCGGCCCGTTTTGGCCTGACGTACGTGGGCGCGGACAATGCCGAGCATCCCGTCTTCGTCATCCACCGCGCGCTCTACGGCTCCTTCGAGCGCTTCATCGCCATCCTGATCGAGCACTACGCCGGCGCGTTCCCCGTATGGCTCGCCCCCGTCCAGTTGCGCGTGATCCCCGTCGGGCAGGATCACCGGGCGGCGGTCCACGCGCTGAAGGAGAAGCTGGAGGGTCTCCGCGTGGACCTCGACGAGCGCGACGAGACGGTCGGGAAGCGGATCCGCGACGCCGAGGTGGAGAAGATCCCCTACGTCGTCGTGTACGGCGACAAGGAGTCGGACGACTCCCTCGCCGTCCGCAAGCGCGGCGGCGAGCAAATCACCCTCTCCCTCGAGGCCCTTCGTGCCGAGATCTCCGAGGTTGTCTCGATCAGCTGACGCGCGTTGCGGTTCAGGGAACCGAGGGTGCTACCCTCTAGGCCTGCAAGTAGGAGCGCCCATGTTCCTCACCTCGCGAGCTTGAGCTCAGCGGGGTTCAACCGAGTCGCAAGGACGAGGATTCCTGGGCCGCTGCTTGCAGCGGTTTTTGTGTTCTACAGAAAGGATTCAGACGAGTTTGGTGAGAGCATTTGAGGCCTAGGCGCACTGTCGAGCCGCCGTCGAGGCCAGTCCCGCAGGCGAGGATCAACGACTACATCCGCGCTTCCCAGGTCCGGCTGATCGACGAAGACGGCGCGCAGCTCGGCATCAAGCCGACGCGCGAGGCGATGCAGTACGCCTTCGACAAGGGCCTCGACCTCGTCGAGGTCGCGTCCCAGGCGGATCCGCCCGTCGCCCGGGTGATGGACTACGGGAAGTACCGCTACGAGCAGGAGCAGAAAGCAAAGCTCGCGCGGAAGCACCAGACCCAGATCAACATCAAGGAGATCAAGCTCAGACCGAAGATCGGAGTCCACGACTACAACACCAAGAAGGGACACGTCGAGCGCTTCCTGAACCAGCGCGCCAAGGTGAAGGTGACGATCATGTTCAGGGGCCGGGAGACGACTCACCCCGAGCGCGGTCGCGACCTGCTGATGCGGCTGGCGGAAGACGTCAGCGAGATCGGTCAGATCGAGTCGCAGCCGCTCCTCGACGGTCGCAACATGGTGATGGTTCTGGCACCGACGAAGAACGCCGGGATGAAGAGGGAAGATGCCGAAGACGAAAACATCGAGCAGCGCCAAGAAGCGGTTTAAGGTCACCGCCGGCGGCAAGCTGCTGCGCCGCCACGCGATGAAGAGCCACAACTTGACGAAGAAGACCTCCAAGCGGAAGCGCGGCTTCCGCAAGGACCACGAGGTGGCCGGCGTCGACACCGCCGCCGTCCGCGGGATGCTCGGCAAGCGGGGGCGACGCTAGATGCCGCGCGTGAAGCGCTCCGTCGCCGCGCGCAAGAAGCGGCGCAAGGTCCTCGGCCAGGCGAAGGGCTACTGGGGGCTGAAGAAGTCCTCCTACCGTTATGCGAAGGAGCAGGTCGATCACTCGCTCACCTACGCGTACCGCGACCGCAAGAACAAGAAGCGCACGTTCCGCCGGCTCTGGATCATGCGCATCAACGCGGGCGCGCGGGCGAACGGGCTCTCGTACAACCAGTTCATCGCGGGGCTGAAGAAGGCGGAGATCGAGCTCGACCGCAAGGTCCTGGCGGATCTCGCTGTCGAGGATCCGCAGGCGTTCGGTCAGATCGCCGAGCGGGCGAAGTCAGCGCTCAGCAGCTGACCTGATCACCTCTCGCGACAACGAGAAGCTCAAGCTCGTCCGCAAGCTGCACGAGCGCCGCTGGCGAGACAAGCTCGGGCTCTTCTTCGTCGAGGGCGAGGACCTCGTCGATGCCGCGCTCGCCGGTGGGCTCGAGGCGGTCGACGTGCTCGTCGCGGGCGACGACGTCGAGCCCGCCCTGCTGGCGGAGGTCTCGACGCTCGGTCATCCGCCCCGAGTCATTGCCCTCTTCCGCAGGCGCGAGCCGTCCGCCGCGGCAGAGGTGTCGCTTGCGCTCTGGCGCGTATCGGACCCCGGCAATGTCGGGGCGCTGCTGCGTTCAGCGGACGCGTTCGGCGCGGGCGTGATGCTCTCCGAGGGATGCGCGGACCCCTTCGGCCCGAAGGCGCTGCGCGCGGCCATGGGGTCGACGTTCCGCGTCCCGCTCGCGCGCTTCGAGCTGCGCAACGCCGTCGCGCTCGTGGCGGACGGCGGCGAACCGCTCGCCGACGTGGAGCTCGAGCGGTACTCGACGTTCGTCCTCGGCGCGGAGCGCGAGGGACTTCCGGCGGAGGTTGTTGCGCAGTGTGAGGCGAGAGCGACGATCCCGGTGCGGGGCGTCGAGTCGCTCAACGTCGCGATGGCGGGCACCATCGCCCTGTACGAACGCGCCCGTCGGGACGTGTCTTAGGGACAGTCCCTAAGACACGTCCCAATCAGCCTTTGCGCGCGATCCAGACGGAGTCGTCGCCGCCCGTGAAGGGCTTGCGGTCGAACCAGCCGTAGCAGGCCTCCACCTCGAAGCCGCAGTCCTCGAGCAGCGAGCGCCACTCGCCGGGCGAGAGCCACGCCAGCGCCATCGTCGTCTCGCCGTCGGGACCGCGCACCGTGAGCGTCAGCGTGCGCGCCACCTCGTCCCAGCGGGCGAGCTCGAAGATGCCGGGCTCGCGCTCGAGCCAGCGGTCGTGCGTCAGCGCGATGTCGTCCGCGCCGGGCGTGAACACGTCGAACACGAAGCGTCCGCGCGGCCGCAGCATCCTCCTGACGGCCGCAAGCGCGTCCCGTCGATCGGCGTCCGTGTGCATGTGCAGCAGCGACCGAAACGGACAGATGACGAGCGGCACGCGCTCGCGCACCGGCGGATCGCGCAGGTCGCCCACGCGCAGGTCGAGGTCGACGCCCGCCAGCGCCGCGCGGCGCGCGCACACGTCCAGCATCCTGCGGGAGGAGTCGACTCCGATCACGCGGATCCCGTCCGCCGCAATCGGGACGGCGATCCGACCGGTCCCGACGCCGAGCTCCACGACCGGCCCGCCGGCGCGCCGCGCCTCCTCGAGATAGAAGCCGACGTCCTCGACGACGCTGGCGCTCCACGGGTCGTACAGCTCGGCGATCGCGTCGTACGGGCTGGACATCGCAGCTATCGTTCCAGGACTGTGTTGACGCGCGCGAACTTCGCCTTTAGCCCGCCCCGGCTCGCCGGGGACGGGCGCTAGCGCGCAGCCGGTCCTCCACGAGTCGGGGCGTCTCGAGCCGTCGAGCCCTGGACCGAAAGGAGGAAAGCCGTGTCAAAACGATCCGTTACAGTCGCCGCCGTGGACGTCGAGGCCCTCGAGCGCGAGGCTCAAGGCGCGGTCGCGGCCGCGTCCACGCGAGTGGCGCTGGACGAGGCACGCGTCCGCTACCTCGGTCGCAAGAGCCAGCTGAAGCAGGCGCTGCGCGGGGTCCGCGACCGAGAGAGCGGGATGACCCTGAACGCGGCGCGCGAGCGGCTCGAGGCCGCCTTCGCCGCCCGCGAGGCCGACCTCGATCGCGCCGAGCTCGATCGGGCCCTGACGGAGGACACCGTCGACGTCACGTTGCCCGGTGAGGAGTTCGCGCGCGGCCACCTGCACCTGCTCACGCAGATGCGCCGCGAGATCGAGGACACGTTCCTCGGCCTCGGCTACGAGGTCTTCGACGGCCCCGAGGTCGAGGAGGTCTCCTACAACTTCGACGCGCTCAACACGCCCGAGGGCCATCCGAGCCGCTCGCCCGTCGACACGTTCTACGTGAGCGACGACGTCGTCCTGCGCACACACACTTCGCCGGCCCAGATCCGCTACATGGAGGCGCACGAGCCGCCGGTCTACATGGTCTCGCTCGGACGCTGCTACCGCCGCGACACGCCCGACCCGACGCACACCCCGACGTTCCACCAGGTGGAGGGGCTCGCCGTCGACCGGACGATCACGCTCGCCGACCTGAAGGGGACGCTGCTCTACCTCGCGCGCGTGCTCTTCGGGGAGGAGCGCGACGTGCGCGTGCGCACGAGCTTCTTCCCGTTCACGGAGCCGTCTGCGGAGTTCGACGTGTCGTGCTTTCTGTGTTCCGGGCGCGGCTGCAACGTCTGCAAGTGGTCGGGCTGGATCGAGATGGGCGGCTGCGGCGTCGTCGACCCGAACGTGTTCGCGCACGTCGGCTACGACTCCGAGCGCTGGTCCGGCTTCGCGTTCGGCCTCGGGATCGACCGGATCGCGATGCTCCGTCACGGCGTCCCTGACCTCCGGTTGCACTGGGAAAACGACCTCCGCTATCTGGAGCAGTTCTAGTGGCCATGCGCGTGCCCGTCAGCTGGCTGAAGGAGTACGTCCCGTTCGACGAGCCGGTCGAGGACGTCGCCGGGCGCCTCGTGATCTCGAGCTGCGAGGTCGACCGGATCGTGCGGCGCGGCGTCCCGGACACAGACGGCAACCTCGGCCGTTACCTGGTCGGCAAAGTCGTCGAGGCCGGCAAGCATCCGAACGCCGACCGGCTCCAGTTGTGCCGCGTCGACGTCGGCGACTCCGAGCCCCGCCAGATCGTCTGTGGTGCCTGGAACTTCGGCACCGGCGCGACCGTCGCCGTCGCGCTGCCCGGGGCCGTGCTGCCGGACGGGCAGAAGCTCGAGCAGGCGAAGCTTCGAGGCGAGGTCTCGAACGGGATGATCCTCTCGGAACGCGAGCTCGACCTCGGCGTCGAGCACAGCGGCATCCTCGTGCTCGAGGAGGGCCCCGAGCCGGGCACGCCTCTCGCAGACGTCCTGCCTCTCTCGGACGACGTCCTCGAGCTCGAGACCGGCCACAACCGTCCCGACCTCCTCTCGGTGTACGGCATCGCGCGCGAGGTCGCTGCTCTGCTCGGCAACGAGCTCGCGCCGCCGCCGGGGGCGGACCCGCCGCGGGCGGACGAGGAGCCGGTCGACGTGCAGATCGAGGACTTCGAGGGCTGCCCGCGCTACATCGGGCGCACGTTTCGCGATGTCCGCATTGCCCCGTCGCCGCCGTGGCTGAAGGCACGGCTCGTCGCCGCGGGCATGCGGCCGGTCTCGAACGTCGTCGACATCACGAACTACGCGATGCTCGGGCTCGGCAACCCGCTGCACGCGTTCGACCAGTCGAAGCTGCGCGGGCGGCGCATCGTGGTGCGCCGGGCGCGCAAAGGCGAGCAGATGCGCACGCTCGACGACACGCTTCGGGAGCTCGACGAGCGCGACCTCGTGATCGCCGACGCGGAGCGGGCGGTGGCGATCGCCGGGATCATGGGCTCGCTCGAGAGCGAGGTCGACGACCAGACGACCGAGGTGCTGCTCGAAGCCGCCAACTTCGAGCCGCTGACGATCCACCGCTCGTCGGAGCGTCTGCGTCTGCGCACAGAAGGGTCCAACCGCTGGGAGAAAGGTGTCGATCCGTATCTGGCCGAGCAGGCGGCGAAGCTCGCGACGCAGCTGCTCGTCGAGCTGACGGGTGCTCGCTGGACTGGCGACGTCGACAGGCGGCACGAGTTGCCGGAGCGCCCCGTCGTGCACCTCCGGCCGGAGCGGACCGACCTGCTCGTCGGCCTGCGCACGGAACCCGACGACCAGCGCACCATCCTCGAGCGCATCGGCTTCGAGGTGGCGCCCGACTGGAATGTGACCGTGCCGACGTGGCGCGCACGCGACGTCACGCGCGAGGCCGATCTCGTCGAGGAGGTCGCGCGCTTCCGGCTCGATGACGTGCCGTTCACCCTGCCGCAGCGCACGGTCATGTTCGGCCGCCTCACCAAGGACCAGCGGCTGCGCCGCACCGTCGAGGACGTCCTCGTCGGCTGCGGTCTCTCCGAGGCGTACAACTGGAGCCTGGTCCCGGTGGACGACGACCCGCGGGCCATCCGTCTGCCGGAGCCGCTCAGCGCCGACCAGGCGGTTCTGCGCACCACGCTCCGTCACGGGCTGATCGAGTCCGCCCAACGGAACGTCGACGGCGGCGCGGAAGACGTGGGGCTGTTCGAGATCGCGCGCGTCTACCTGCCGACGGGGAAGAAGCTGCCCGAGGAACGGTGGCGGCTCGGCGCAATCGCGTCGGGCGGCTTTCGCCGCGCCAAAGGGGTCGTCGAGACGCTGCACGAGGCGCTCAAGGTCGAGCTGCGGGTCGCGGCTGCGCCGCAGCCGTTCCTTCACCCGGGCAAGGCTGCGCGCTTCGCCTCGGGTTGGGTCGGCGAGCTCCACCCGGCGCTGCTCGACGGGACGTGGGGCATGTTCGAGCTCGATCTCCCCACGCTCTACGAGGCCGTTCCCGACGTCGTCCACTACGAGGACGTCATCACGTACCCACCCGTCCGGCAGGACCTCGCGTTCGTCGTCGACGAGGCCGTGCCTGCGGGCGCATTGATCGATGCTGCGCGCGAGGCGGCGGGCGACGAGCTACGCGAGATGCGGCCGTTCGACGTCTACCGCGGCGGCCAGGTGGGCCCCGGGAAGAAGTCGATCGCCTTTGCGGTGACCTTCCAGTCCGGCATCAAGACGCTCACGGACGAGGAGGCCGCGGACCTCCGCGAGCGCATCGTCACGGCTCTCCGAGAGCGCTTCGGCGCCGAGCTGCGGGCCTGACGAGTCGAATATGGCTTAGAAGCCGTATCCATACGGCTTTGTTATCCGTTCTCACGACATTACGCCCCTCTGTAATGTCCTTTCAAACGAGGAGAGATCGAGATGACAAAGCGTATTGCGGGCCTGGTGAGCACCGTCGTGCTCGCTCTGAGCCTCTGCGCTACTGCGGGCTCGGCTCTCGCGGGTAACGGCCACGGGAACGGCAACGGCGCCAACATGGACGCCGACAGCACCCCGACCGCATCCGCGACCGACTCGGTTTCCCAGCAGTCACCTGGGAACTCGGCAAACGCCCCCGGTCAGGTGAAGAAGAACGACGCCTCAGCCGCGGCGGACGCGAGCGTTTCGACGCAGAGCGCGTCGACGCAGGCCGGCGGCAACGGCGGCGCGGACGCGAACGCCGATGCGACGCAGTCCGGCGTCAAGCCCACGAGCTCGACGGCCAAGGGCAAGCACAACACGTCGTGCAGCACCGGCGGCGGCACGGGCTCGAGCGCGACGTGCACGTCGAGCACAGCCACAGCCGCGACGGCCCAGACGGCCGCGCATCCCGACGCGTCGAAGCGATACGGCAACGGCACGACGGCGGCGCAGATCGCGAACGGCAACGGGGCTCCTGCCGGCACGACCGTGTACGGCCCGGGCAACAGCCAGCCGCACAAGGTCACCGACTGCAAGCACAAGCATGCGGTCGACGTCCATGCCGTGAAGAGCTACTCGTCGGCGGCCTGCACGCAGCAGTCCGGCGGCTCGAGCAGCACGAGCGGCAATACCTCCAACACCGGCAACACGTCGAACACGAGCAACACGTCCAACACGAGCATCACGTCGAACACGTCGGTGTCGACGTCGAGCTCGACGTCGGTGACGGCGACCGGCAGCGCGACGGGCACGAGCTCGACGGGCGCTTCGGCCACCGGCAACACGCAGACCGGCAGCGTCCTCGGCGCGACTTCGTCGGCCGGCAAGGGCCACGGCCAAGGCCCGCAGGGCGGCGTTCTCGGCGCCATCCAGGCGGTCGGACAGGGGAGCCTCCCCTTCACGGGCTTCCCGCTCTGGATCGCCGTCGCGGCGGCGCTCGCCGTGATCGCCCTCGGCGTGGGGATGCGGCGCCAGGCGCGCGTAACCGCGTAACTGCGGCGCACACGCAACTGCCCGAGAAGGGCGGCCGGCACGGCCGCCCTTCTCTCTTTTTCGGCCGCCTCTGGACAAACGTCCGTTCCTCACTAACGTGAGACGCGGGGAAGGGGAGGATGACCATGCGGCTTACGAGCACGTTCGTGCTCGTTCTCGGCGTCCTCGTGTTCGCCGGATCGGCGTACGCGGGGAACGGCAACGGGAACGGCAACGGCAAGGGAGATGACGGTGCGGCGCCGGGGAACTCGGCGAACGCGCCAGGACAGGTGAAGAAGGACGATCCGGCGCCCGCGCCGGAGACGACGACGAGCGTCGCGACGGTGTCGACAACGCCGGCGGCGACGACGACATCCGCGCCGGCGGCGAGCGCTCCGGCGAACTCGACGGGCGTGAAGCCGTCGAACGACACGGCGCATGACACGCACGCCGAGGCGCAGTCGGACAAGACGAAGCAGTACGGCAACGGTCAGACCGCGGGGCAGATCGCCGAGCAGAACGGCGCTGCGGGCAATACGTCACTGCACGGTCCCGGCAACAGCCAGCCGCACAAGGCTGCGCCGTGCTCGGGCGGCCACGAGGTGGACGTGCATGCGCTGAAGAGTCACCGCTCCGGCAGTTGCGGCGGCGGCCCGGCGCCGCATCTGCAGCCCGACCCGGGGCCGACGCCGCTGCCGGATCCGAAGCCGTCGCCCGATCCGAAGCAGTCGCCCGATCCGAAG
>Ga0136846_1226764_pt1 | contig 12676 bp, 13 predicted proteins | sample HopSoiMetagenom2_FD_96841 | JGI IMG/M metagenome (GOLD analysis project Ga0136846, IMG submission 96841) | Grasslands soil microbial communities from Hopland, California, USA - 2 Assembly 2016 (version 4) | ecosystem: Environmental > Terrestrial > Soil > Grasslands | place: USA: Hopland...
GGCGGCGGACGGCGCCGCCAGGCCGGCCGCGCGCACGCCCAGCTCGCGCAGCGGCGACGGCCGGGCGCAGGCGTCGTCGCGCGCGCAATCGACCTCGCTGCTGCGCGCGGCCGAGATCACCGCCTCCACCCGCGCCTGGTCGGCGGGCGAGAGCGTCGTGCACGCGCCGAGCGCGAGCAGGCACAGCACCGGCAACGCCGCACGCCAACGCATCCCTGCCCTCACTCTTCGCCCTCGCGCACGCGCAGCCGCAGGTCGAAGCGCACGATGTTGGACACCGCCAGCACCCAGCGGTCGACGCCGTAGTCGGTGCGGCGGACGCTGCCGCCGGCGACGACGTCGCAATCGTGCGCGGGGCGGCGGCAGGTCGCCGGCGCGATCAGGAAGGTCTCGCGGCGACGCACGTCGCGGATGGTCAGCTCGCCGCCGAGCCGCCCGCCGGCGGTCAGCAGCGACAGCGGATAGGGGTCGGAGACGAAGGTGACCTCGGGATAGCGATCCGCCTGGAAGAAGCCGTCGCCGCGGGTCATGCCGGTGTAGGCCGGGTGGTCGACGATCTCGATGTCGCGCGTCGACAGCACCAGGTGCACGCGATGGCGGCCGTCGCCGAGGGTCTCGATCTGGCCGGTATAGGCCGGGAACCGCCCGCGCAGGACCTGGCCCCAGCGGGTCTTGAGGGTGAAACCGATCTGGGTGGCCGCCGGGTCGATCTCCGCCGCCGCCGCGCAGTGCGTCGCCGCGAGCAGCGCGCACATCGCGAACGTGGCGGCGGACGCCTGCGCGACCCTCACGGCCACCAGAACGCGGACAGTCGCGCCGCGCCGGGTTCGATCACGGCTTCGCCGGAGAACTCGAGCACCGCGATGCTGCCCGGCGGCATCCCCCGGTAGTCGCCGGACTGGCCGCTGTGCAGCAGCGCCGCCAGCCGCTCCAGCCCGGGGTTGTGGCCGACCAGCATCAGCCGGTCCATTTCGCGGTGTTCGTCGATCAGCTCGGCCAGCGCGCCCGGGGTGGCCTCGTAGATGCCGTCGGCCAGGCGCTGTTCGACGAAGCCGATCCCGCGCAGCACCGCCTCCAGCGTCTCGCGGGTGCGCCGCGCCGGCGAGCACAGCACGCGATCGGGCACCAGCGCGTGTTCGGCGAGCCAGCGTCCGGCGGCGTCGGCCTCCGCCAGACCTTCCGCGGAGAGCGCGCGGTCGGCATCGGCCTGGCCGGGCGCGGCGGGTTCGGCATGGGCATGGCGCAGCAGGATGAGGGTTCTCATGGGCTCGCGGGCGCGCGTCGGCTCTGGCAGGGACGGACAGGCAGCTTAGCGCGAACCGGTCCCGCACCGCATGCGCGCGCGCCGCGGCGCGGACGGCCGTTCACGCGATCGGTTCATCGGGTCAGGCCACGGTTTCGGGCAACCGCCGCAGCGCATCGCGGAAGAACAGCCGATCGGCCGGGGTCAGTTCGCGCAGCCGCCGGCGCAGCCGCGCCACCGCTTCCGCGGCGCGCGCCGGATCGCCGTCGTGCGCCTCGTACCAGGCCACTTCCAGCAGCACGTTGGCGCGCTGCAGCGCATCGACCTGGACCCGGCCGGCGTCGACGTCGGCCTGCATGGTCGCGGCCAGTTCGCGCCACGACGGCCATTCGACGTGCAGGGTCATCGGCGCGACCAGCGCCCGGAACGCCTCCGGCGACAGCACCGGCCAGCGGCGGAAGACCTCCAGCCGCGGATGCACCGCCTCCGACCCGCCGCGGCGGACCATGCGCAGCAGGTAGATGGTGTTCCAGCAGCCGCCGCCGACGCCGTGGCGGCCGCTGAGCCAGGCCGCCAGGCCGATCCAGCGCAGCGGTTCGCCCTCGTCGCCGGGCACGCCGGCGCCGGTCGCATCGAGGCCGCAGCGCTGGAACAGCCACAGCGACCAGCCGAGGTTGCTGGCGGTGGAGGCGGCGGCGTCGAACAGTTCGGCCTCGTTCGCCAGCGCCAGCGCGGCGCGGTAGTACTGCACCGCGGTGCGCGCGGCGGCGGCGCGGGCGTCGCGTTCGGCCGATTCGTCCAGCGCCAGCGCGCGGTGGATCAGCGCCTGCAGGTTGGCGTGCTCGCTGCGCACCCGCGGGTGGTACTGGAACAGCCCGGTCCAGCGCGGGTCCTCGGTGGCCTGGCGCAGGATCTGCTTCGCCGCCTGCGCGTCGCGGCCGGCGTAGGCGCACCAGGCGCGCACGATCGCGGCCATCGCGCCGAGCCAGGCGTGCTCCGGCGCCTGCTCGTCGTGCCAGTGGCGGTCGAGCTCGGCCAGCACCGCGCGCGCGGCGTCGGCGTTGCCGGCGCGACGCCAGACCATCGCCTGCTGCAGCAGCGCCAGCGCCTGCAGCCACGGGTCGTCGGTGAGCTGCTGGGCGCGCCGGTACCCGGCCAGCGCGCCGTGTTCGCGATCGAGGATCAGCCGGCCGTCGAGCATGTCGCGGCGCGCGCCGGCCCAGGCATGCCAGTACGCGGGCGAGGCCCGGCTCGCGGTTTCCGGCGCCGACGCCGCCTGCGCGGCCGCGGTCGCGCCCAGCCAGGCGCTGACCGCCTGCGCATCGGCCGGTTCACCGTGCAGGCGCAGGCGCAGGCGCGCGGCCTCGCCGTCGGCCAGCCAGTACGGGCCGCGATTGCGGCCGGCCAGCGGCAGCAGGTCGGGCGCGCGGGTGCGATCGGTGCCCCAGCCCACGCGCAGGCCCCAGCGCGCGAAGTCGGTGTAGGCGCGGCTGACGATCATCCGCAGGTTGCGCGCGTTCGGGAAACGCTCGCGCACCTGCGCCTCGCGCACCCAGCCTTCGCCGGTCTGCGCCGCCAGCCACAGCCGCAGCAGCAGCCACAGCGACTGGTGCCGCGCCGGCTCGCCCCGCACCCGCGCCGGCGTGCCCAGTTCGATCTCGATCTCGCGCGCGGCCGGCGATTTCGCCGACGCACGCTTCCGTGGCGTCGCAGTCGTGGTCATGGCCACAGTCTGGCATGCGCGCGCGGTCGAAGGTGACGGCGGTGACGGACGTGACGCGGGCGACGCCGGCGCGCCTTCGGTTCCGCCGCGATGCGCACCAGACTGCGGGCTCACCCGTCGCTGGAGTGGTCGAATGTCGCTGTCCCGGATGCCGTTGTCCTGCATGTCGTTCCTCTTCGCCGCGCTCGCCGCCGGCCTCGCCCTGCCGCTGTCCGCGGCGACGCCTGCGCCCACGCCCGCGGCGATGGCCTCCACCGCCGACGCACGTTTCGCGGCGTACGGTTCGCCCGGCACGTTCCTGCTGCAGCGCGACGGCGAAGCGCCGCGGGTCGTCCACGGCGCCGCGCTGGCCGACGTGCCGCTGCGGCCGGCGTCCACCTTCAAGGTGATGCTGGGCCTGATCGCGCTGGAGACCGGCGCGCTGAAGGGCGCGGACGAGGTCGTGCGCTGGGACGGCACGCCGTATCGCGACCATCCCGAATGGCAGCGCGACATGGCGTTGCGCGAGGCGATGCATACCTCCAGCGAAGCGTTCTTCCGCACCGTCGCCGCGCGCATCGGCCGCGAGCGGCTGGTGGCGTGGGTGCGCAAGGTCGGCTACGGCAACGGCCGCATCGGCAGCGACGCGACGCGCGCCTGGCACGACGGCGTGCTGACCGTCACCGCGCGCCAGCAGCTCGCGTTCGTCGATCGGCTGCGTCGCGGCGACCTGCCGTTCCCGGCGAAGACCCTCGCCGCGGTGAAGGCGGCGATGCGCGACGAGGACATCGGCGGAATGCGCGTCTACGGCAAGACCGGCACCCACGTCGCCGACGACCGCAGCGGCAACGTGTGGTGGATCGGCTGGGTGGAAGGTCCGCGCGGCAGCGCGAGCTTCACGCTCGGCGCCACCCCGAAGACGCCCGACGACCGCGCGAAGCGCATCGCCCTGGGCAAGGCGCTGCTGGCCGATGCGGGGCTGCTGCCGAAACGGTGAGCCCTCCACGCCCGGTGGAGCGGCCTTCAGGCCGCTGCCTGGCTCGTGTTGTGCGCGCGGGCAGAAAAGCAGCGGCCTGAAGGCCGCTCTACCGGGGTGCCGGGGCGTTCGCGCAGTAGCGCTGCGCGGCCTGCAGGATCGGCCGCGCCGGATCGTCCGCGGCGATCGGGTGCGACGCGAAATGCCGCACGATCGCCGCCTGCGTGGCTTCGTCGCGCGGCAGGCACGGCGGAGGCCGATGGCCGGACAACACGATGCCGCCGAGCGCGTCCAGCGCCATGCGCAGTTGCGCGACGTCGCGCCGGTGTGCGGACGCCGGGGCGGCGGCGTCCTCCAGCCCGGCCAGCGCGAGCTCCGCCTGCGAGAACACCCGGCCCGCTGCGACCTGATCGGACAGGGTCGCGATCGTCTCGGCGCCGCGGGCGAGGCCATGGCGCCAGCCCAGGGCATAGCCTGCGACCGCGACGACAAGGCCGATGCCGAGCGCGACCGGCAGGGCGCGCTTCGAGGTCATCGGCGCTGAAGTCATCGGTGCTGAAGTCATGGGTGTTGAAGCCATGGGCGCGAGGTCATGGGCGCGCGCGCCCGGGCGAGGGGAACCGCCATGCCCTTCGCGACGGCGGCAGCAGGATCGCGCTCGGTCCCGCCATCGCGGCGCGCTACGCCTTCTTCACCCACTTCAGCAGCGACGCCCAGTCTTCCTGGTGCTCGCGGACGTTCTGCGAGTGGTAGTCGAACAGGCTGCGGCCGAGGCCGACCAGCACCACGTAGGCCTGGCTGTCGCGCAGTTCGGCGACGATCGGGTAGGGCCACTGCCGGAGCAGTTCCAGCGCCTGCTGGGACGCGTTGGTCCACGGCCGCAGGCGGTTGCCGACCAGGCCCACGCGCAGTTGGCCGCGGCGGACCCGGGGATGTTTCGCGATGCCGTTGAGGAAACCGACGGTGGCGTCGATGTCGAGCGTCGACGGCAGCACCGGCACCACCAGCGCCTCGGCCTCCTCCAGGAAGCCCTCGAGGCTGTCGGCCGTGGCCCCGGCCGGGGCGTCGATCACGACCCGCTGGGTGTCCTCTGGCAGGTGCCTGGCCCAGCTCTTCTTCGTGCCGTCCAGCGGCAGGACGGCGCTCTCCAGCTCGGCCCGGCGTTCGGCCCAGCGGGTGGAGGAATGCTGCGGATCGGCGTCCACCAGCACCGTGCGATGGCCGTCGAGGGCGGCATGCGCGGCGAGATGGGTGGCGATGGTGGTCTTGCCCACCCCGCCCTTCGAACTGGCGACCAGAACCGTTTTCATCGGCACCTCCGCAGTGAAGTGACGGCAGCTTAGCCCGGAACCGGCCGCCGCGGGCAACCGTGCAAGGCGGCATCCCTGCCGGATCAGGCACTTGCCGTCGTCCGCCCCCCGGAACGGCCCCGCTTTGCTATCGTTTCGCGGCTTCGGGGGAGCCTTCCCCTCGGCCCAGGACCCCGACCACACCCCATGAGCGGCTTGCAGGACCTCGTGGCGCTGATCCGCGCCGACACCCCCCTGATCGTCATCGAGACCCCGGACGAACCGCGGGTGGTCGAACTGTTCCGCCAGTCGCTGATGCACGTCTGGCGGGCGCTGTTCCGCTGGTCGATCACCGAGGGCCTGCGCCGGATCGACATGGATCGCGAGGACGAGGCCCACGTCGCGCCCGACGCCGGGGCGACGCTGCAGGCGATCTATCGCGCCGAACAGCGCGGCGTGTACCTGCTGCTGGATTTCGCCCCGTACCTCAAGTACGCCGGCACCCTGCGCCAGGTGCGCGACATCCTGCAGCGCCGCAACTGCCTGCCGCACGTGCTGGTGCTGGTCGGCCAGAAGATCGAGCTGCCCGAGGACCTCGAGGCCTATGCGGTGCGCTACCGCCCGCACCTGCCCACCAGCGACGCGCTGCTGCGCATGGTCAAGGAGGAAGCCGTCGCCTACGCCCGCGAGCACGGCGGCAAGCGGGTGGAAGTCGATGCCGAGGCCGCCAAGCAGATCGTGCGCAACCTGCGCGGGCTGTCGGAGACCGACGCCCGCCGCATCGCCCGGCACCTGATCTTCCGCGACGGCGTGCTCAACGCCGACGACCTGCCGGAACTGGCGAAACTGAAGTTCGAGCTGGTCAACCGCAGCGGCCACCTGCACTACGCGTTCGATCCGGTGAAGCTGGACCAGGTGATCGGCGCGAAGCGGGTCAAGCGCTGGATCGACATGCGCCGCGCCGCGTTCGTCGACGGCAACGTGCCGCCGGGGCTCGACCCGCCGCGCGGGCTGCTGCTGCTCGGCGTGCAGGGCTGCGGCAAGTCGATGCTGGCCAAGGCCATCGCCGGCGGCTTCGGCGTGCCGCTGCTGCGCCTGGATTTCGGCGCGCTGTACAACAAGTACCACGGCGAGACCGAGAAGAACCTGCGCGAGGCGCTCGAATCGGCCGAACAGCTCGCGCCGTGCGTGCTGTGGATCGACGAGGTCGAGAAGGGCCTCGCCAGCACCGGCAGCGAGGACGGGGGCGTCTCGCGGCGCGTGCTCGGCACCTTCCTGACCTGGATGGCCGAACGCAAGGCGCAGGTGTTCCTCGTCGCCACCGCGAACCAGGTGCAGGACCTGCCGGCCGAACTGCTGCGCAAGGGCCGCTTCGACGAGATCTTCTTCGTCGACCTGCCCTCGCCCGAGGCCCGCGCCGAACTCTTCGCGCTGCACCTGCAGCGTCGCGGCGTGGACCCGGCCGGCTTCGACCTGCCCGCGCTCGCCGCCGCGTCGGACGGATTCTCCGGCGCCGAGATCGAACAGGCCGTGGTCGCCGCGCTGTACGCCGCGCACGCCGCGAACTTGCCGCTGAGCGACTTCCAGTTGCGCGCCGAACTGAAGACGACCCGCCCGCTTTCGGTGCTGATGGCCGAACAGGTCGCGGCGTTGCGCGAGTGGGCGGCGGCGCGCACCGTGTCGGCCGACTGAGCGCGGAGGCGGCGTGCAGGACGACGCGCTCGTGCCGCTGTTCGTGCCCGCGCTGTGCACGCTGCTGGTCGCGGCGGAAGACGCGAAAGGCCAGCCGCTGGACGAGGCCGAAGTGCTTGCGATCCGCGACGGGGCGGCGGTGATGATGCTTCCGCCCGATGCGATCGCGAAGATGGCCGAGCGCCGGGGCTATGCGGACATCGACCCCGCCAACTGCTGGTACGACTGGCAGATGCTGCGGCGCGAACTGGGCAGGAAGCCGGATCTCGATCCCGGCGCGCGGTTCACGTTCGTCGACGACGCCGATCCCGAGTTCCTGGAAACGATCGAACGGGCGCAGCAGACGCTCGGCGCGTTCCGCGGCCTGCTGTCGCGCCCCCGCGAGGACCCCGCGACGCCGCTGGTGAAGGCCCTGCTGCAGGATCCGGGCTACCGCGCCTACCTGTGGCTGATCGTGGTCGATGCCGACGCCGACGGTTTCGTCGGCGAGATCTTCGAACTGCCGGGCGACTTCACCGAGTACGCGCTGCAGGACCGGGTGACGGTGGCGAATGCGGACGTGATGGACTGGATGGTCAACGACGCGGGGACGCTGCACGGCGGTTTTTCGCTGCGCCTCGCCCGCTCGCGCCTGCCGCCTGCGGAACGGGACGCCTTCGACCGCCACGTCGGTGTGCATACGTACGCCTGAGGCACGCGCTTGAGGCACGCCTGGGCGCAGGTCAGGAACGACCCGGATTTCCACTGCGACGGAATGCCGGCCACAGATTCGGAGCGGCTCCCGCAGCGATGCCGGCCACGGATTCGGAACGGGACCCGCGCCGATGGCGGCCACGGATTCGGAACGCCCCCGCAGCGATGGCGGCCGACAGCAAGTTCACCCCAAGTCCCGTCATCCTCGCGCATGCGAGGACCCATGCGTAATCGCCACTGTGGCATGGGTCCTCGCTGACGCGAGGATGACGGCAAAAAAGCGCGGCGCGACGCCGACCGCGGAGTCGCAGCGGGCCCCGCAGCGATGGCGGCCGCGGATTCGGAACGCCCCCGCACCGATGTCGGCCGGCAGCAAGTTCACCCGCACTCACGTCATCCTCGCGCAAGCGAGGACCCATGCGTGATCGCCGCTGGGACGTGGGTCCTCGCCTGCGCGAGGATGACGGCAAAAAAAGCGCCGCGCGAATCGGCGAGCGCTTTGCAAGGGCCTCGTCCGGACGACCGATCGCTTGCGGGGAACCTTGCCGTTGCGCGGAAGCTTGCTTCGGCAAGCGCAGATCCCTCACCGCAGGTTCGCGATGCCTCACGGAAGTCGCCGCCCGATCCGATCCGCGCGCAGCCGCGCTCCCGCGATGCCGCGCGTTCGCGGCGATGGCGTCAGATCGAATCGCCGCCGCTCACCCAGATCGAACGGCTGCCGAAGCCCACCCCGCTGTCGTTGTCGATCGCGGTGACCGACACAGTGTAGGTGCCGGGCGCGGCGTAGGTGTGGCTGACCTGGGCCGCGCCGCCGGCGACGTTGGCGGTGGCGCCGTCGCCGAAGTCGATGACCATGTAGACGGTCTGGCCGTCCGGGTCGTAGGCGTAGACGGTCGTGTCGACGGTGTAGTTGCTCATGGCGAAGTAGATCGCGATCTGCGGTGTCTGGTTGCCGCTGGTGCGGACGATGCGCACCGGAGCGCCGCGGTCGACGGCGGGCGTGGCAACGGGGCGGTCGGTCGCGTGGGCGGCGCCGGCGAGGACGAACGCGATCGCGAGGGTGAAGCGTCGAGCCGCGATGCCGCGGCGGGGTTGCATGTGCATGGGCCTGCTCCCTGGTCTGCATGCGCCGCATCGTGCGGCGCGTCCCGGGCGTCGACGGGCGACGGCCGTCCCCAAGGTAGGCCGGTCGGCGCGGGCAGGCAAGCCCGCGGCGGCCCGGGGATGGCGCTTCAGGGCGCCGTCGTTTCCCAGTCCGCCGGCGGCGCCGGGTCCACGCCCACCGCGCGCAGGGCGCGATCGATCAGGGTCACTTCGTCCTGCGCCGGGTCGGCGCGCAGGGCGTCGCGGTACGCCGACTGGTAACGGGCGTCGCCGTGTTCGCCGATCAGGCGCTGGCGCCAGAACAGCGGGCGCCAGGCGGCGTGGGCGGCGGCCCGGGAAGCGTCGTCGTCGGCGCTCAGGCGCAGCAGCAGGTTGCCGATCATGCGCGCGACCATCACGTCCGAGGCGTCCTGCAGGATCGCGCCGAGCCGGCGGCACTGCGCGCGCCGTTCGGGCACGGCGTCGCGGGCGGGCGGGCTGCAGGCCTCGATCAGGCTGCGATACGGGGGCAGTTCCACCGCGGCGCCCAGCTCCAGGGCGTAGGCGTCGAGCGCGCCGTCGCGCAGCGCCGGGACCGCGTCGCGCCATTCGGCCTTCGGCGGATGCCGGCGCACCGCGTCCATCGCCAGCGCCTGCACCGGATCCCAGTACACGGCGTTGCGCGGACGTGCGTCGAGCGCGGCGAACAGCGCGTCGAGCGGCGCATCGGCCCGGCGCGCCAGCAGCAGCGGCGCGAGATTGTCGGGCTGGGCCTCGGCCCACGCGGCGACGGCGTCGTCGCCGGCCGGGGCCGGCATCAGCGGCTGGCCCTGCGCGGAGGCGAGCAGCGACCAGACCACGCCGTCGTCGCCGGCCGCGGCCCGGGCGCGGCGGTACCAGCCGTCCAGCGCGGCGTCGGGCACGGCGGCGCCGGCGGCGGCCCGGGCCAGGGTTTCGGGGGTGAGCAGCGCGCCGCGGCGGACGAACAGCGCGAACGCGAGGTTGCGGGCGCCGCCGTCCTCGGCGAGGCGGTCGGCCAGCCACAGCGCGTAGGCGCGCTCGGCCGCGTCGGCGCGGCGGGCGGCATCGATGCAGCCGGGCCGCATCGGCAGCGGCGTGTCGGCGCAGCCGGCGGCGAAGCGCTCCTCCAGGGTCGCCGCCGCCTGCGCGCACGCCGGCGACGTCCACGCGCCCGCGCACAGCGCGCCTCCGGCGAGCAGCCAGGCCAGCGCGCCTCCCCGCCTCCATCGCATGTCGTCGCTCCCGCCGTGCCGAACGGCGTCCGTGATCCGGCGCGCAGCCTACCGCAGACCCATGGCGGTTTCGCGTCTCAGACCGCGGCGAGGCGCAGCAGCGGCGCGCGGAACAGCGCCTCGTCCAGCACGTCGATGCCGCAGGGCAGGTCCGACAGCCAGTCGAGGAACGCCGGAATGCTGCGGGCGTCCATCGGCAGGCCGTGCTGCGGGACGATCAGCGCCGGATCCAGCCCGCGCACCATGTCCGCCCACAGCCGCGCCACGCGCCGGGAGCCCATGTAGCGCCGATGGAAACCCTCCATCCGCGACACGTGCGCGGCGAAGTCCTCGACTGCGAGATAGGGCGTGCCCGACGGCACCAGCGAGCTGCCGACGTCGCCGGAGAACAGGATCCGGCTCACCGGGTCCCAGAAGCTGAAATTGCCGACCGAATGCAGGAAATGCGCCGGCAGCGCGTGCAGCGCGCTGCGCCCGAGCGCCAGCGCGCCGCCCTCGTCCGGCAGCAGCACGTAGCGGTCCTCGCCGAGCTTCCCGGCCTGCACGTGCGAGACGCTGTGCGGCACGAACCGGCCCCACAGCCGCGAACACGCGATCCGCGCCGGCGTGTTCGCCAGCCAGCGGTCGGCGGCGCCGATGATGTCCGGGTCCTGGTGCGAGGCGAGGATCAGCCGCACCTGCGGCAGCCGGACGTGGACGGTGATCCCCAGCCACAGCGGCGTGTACAGCAGGTCGCCGCCCGGATCGATCAGCGCGGCCTCGCCGTGATCGATGATCAGGAACTGGTTGGCCTGGACGCCGTCGTCGCCCGGCACGAGGTCACTGAAGGCGATGCAGCGGTGCGTTTCGTTCTGGAACAGGATCGTCGACATCGGATGCCTCGCATGCGCCGGGGCCCCCGCCCCCTCACGCCGACGTTAGGCGCGGGCCCCGATTCCGGGCATGACCGGGATCAAGCAGATCAATCATGCAATCGATTTCAATCAGACGCCGCCTCGACCGCCGCCGGCCCTTTCGCCGCCCGTCCGGCGGCGGCTTCGGCTCGCCAGCGCCGGCGATTGGCGGCACCATAGCCCGACCTTCCCATCGCGGCCGCCGCCGATTTCGATGACGCAACCCCCGAACGACGACGCAGGCGCCAGCTCCGGCCACGCCCACGATCTGCGGCAACTGCGCCATTCGCTGGCGCAGCGCTTCAGCCTGCTGACGGACAAGGCCGAGGACCCGGTCATCGAACGCCGCCTGCGCGAGGGCGTCGAGCTGCACGGCGCGACGCCGTGGATCCTGATGGCGGCGATCTTCATCGCCTCGATCGGCCTGAACGTCAATTCCACCGCGGTGATCATCGGCGCGATGCTGATCTCGCCGCTGATGGGGCCGATCATGGGCGTCGGCCTGGGCGTGGCGGTGTACGACTTCCCGCTGATCCGCAAGTCGTTCCTCAACCTCGCCATCGCCTCCGCGATCAGCCTGACCGTCTCCACCCTGTACTTCGCGATCACCCCGCTGGCGGAGGCGCAGTCGGAGCTGCTGGCACGCACCTCGCCGACCCTGTGGGACGTGCTGATCGCGGTGTTCGGCGGCTTCGCCGGCGTGATCGGCGCCACCCGCGAAGAAAAGTCCAACGTCATCCCGGGCGTGGCGATCGCCACCGCGCTGATGCCGCCGCTGTGCACCGCCGGCTACGGCCTGGCGACCGGGCAGTGGGGCTATTTCGGCGGCGCGCTGTACCTGTACTCGATCAACTGCGTGTTCATCGCGCTGGCGACGATCCTCGGCCTGCGCCTGGTCCGGGTGCCGGTCCACGCCTTCGTCGACGCGCGCACCGAGCGGCGGATGCGCAACTGGCTGCTGGTGGTGGCGCTGGCCACCGCGCTGCCCAGCACCTGGCTGGCCTACCGGCTGGTGCAGGAGGAAGTGTTCAAGTCGCGCGCCTACGCGTTCGTGCGCGACGAATTCCGGTTCGACAGCGCGCACGTCGCCGACACCCGGGTCGATCCGGCGACCGGGCTGATCGAGGTCTCACTGATCGGCCTGCCGCTGGACACGCCGACGCTGAAGGCCATCGAGGGCCGGCTGGCGACCGCCGGGCTCAAGGGCGCCCGCATCCTGGTCCACCAGGCCGGGCAGAACGACAAGGTCGACGTCACCGCGCTGAAGTCCAGCCTGCTCAGCGACCTCTACAAGGACAGCCAGGAGGCGCTGCAGAAGAAGGACGCCGAACTGGCCGATCTGCGCAACCGCATGGCCGCGCGCGACGCGCTGATGGACCAGTCGCAGGACATCGCCGCCGAACTGCGCGCGCAGCTCCCGCAGGTCGATTCGGTGACCCTGAGCCAGGGCTACCGGATCGCCGAAGGCGCGGACAAGACCCCGGTGCTGCAGATGCTGGTCCACGCCTCGCGCCCGGTGCCCGACGCCGAGCGCGCCCGCGTCGCCGACTGGTTCAAGGTGCGCAGCAAGTCGGACACCGCCGACGTGGTGTTCGACGCCCCGCAGCGCTGAGTCCGGACCTCAGTCCGCACGCGCAGGCAGGAAGCGCGGGTTGCGCAGCAGCGCGGCCGACACCAGCGAGACCAGGACGCCCACCGGGAAGATCTCGGTGAAGGTGATCGGCATCCGGTACAGCGGATTCGCGTACTGCCTCGTAGCCTTCCCCTGATCTGAGACAGTTCGAGAGGAGAACATCTGGCAGGATAGACCTGACGGAGGTTCACATGCGCAAGAGTCGGTTTACGGAGTCAC
>Ga0136846_1216811_pt1 | contig 12671 bp, 11 predicted proteins | sample HopSoiMetagenom2_FD_96841 | JGI IMG/M metagenome (GOLD analysis project Ga0136846, IMG submission 96841) | Grasslands soil microbial communities from Hopland, California, USA - 2 Assembly 2016 (version 4) | ecosystem: Environmental > Terrestrial > Soil > Grasslands | place: USA: Hopland...
ACGCCATCCTTCACCGAAGCGAGCAGGAGGTCGTGGTAGTCCTTGCAGCCGCGGCGATACGCGGTGAGGAAACGCTCGATCAGATCGGGATTTGCCTTCAGCTTCTGCGAAACAAAGACGGCGCCGAGCTGCCACGGCGCTTCGTCGCCGCCCCAGCCAAGAAGGCGCGCATCACCTGAATCGATGAGCGGCTGCGCGGCGGTTGCGGGCAGGATCGCCGCCTCGACGCGTCCGCCCTTCAACGCGGAAGCGACATTCGACATTGATTGCAGCGGCACGAACTTCACGTCCGACAGCGGGAACTTGTATTTCTCCGCAATAAGCCCGGCGCTGTAATGGAAACTCGATCCGATCTGCGTGATGCCGACGCTTTTTCCCTCGATGTCGCGAAGCGATTTAAGGCCGGCGCCCGAGGGCTGCGCCGTGGCGAGATAGGCCATCAGCGGAAAGCCCGGCACATCGCGGCTTTGCCCGGCGACGATCGATACCGCGCCCTTCCCCGCCAGATTGAACAGACCGCCGGTAAAGGCGGTAACTCCGACGTCGACATCGCCTGAAGCCGTTGCCACTGCAATCGGCTGTGCCGCGTCGAAGAATTTCAATTCGACGTCAAGACCGGCATCGCGGAAGTAATTGCGATCGGCGGCGATGAAAACGTTGCCGGAGGAGGCAAGCCGCAGCACGCCGACCCGGACCTTCGGTTTGTCCTGCGCGAAAGCGCCGGCATGCATCAGCGCGGCAAGCGCCGCGCCCGCAGACATGCCGAACATTCGTCGTGTGAACTTCATGTGCATCAACTCGCGAGCGCGCGCATTTCTTTGATCAAATCCGACTTCCCCTCGAAGCCGATGCCCGGAAGATCGGGCATGGTGATATAGCCGTTCTCGACGCGCACACCATCGGGAAAACCGCCATAAGGCTGGAAGAGATCGGGATAGGATTCGTTCCCGCCCAACCCAAGCCCGGCGGCGATGTTGAGCGACATCTGGTGACCGCCATGCGGAATGCAGCGCTTCGGCGACCAGCCGTAGCTCTTCAGCATCTCGAGGGTGCGCAAGTATTCAACGAGCCCATAGCTCAGCGCGCAATCGAATTGCAGCCAGTCGCGGTCTTTGCGCATGCCGCCATAGCGGATGAGATTGCGTGCGTCCTGCATCGAGAAGAGGTTCTCCCCCGTGGCCATCGGCTTCGCATAATGCTCGGCGAGTTTCGCCTGCAATTCGAAATCGAGCGGATCGCCGGCCTCTTCATACCAGAAGAGATCGTAAGCCGAGAGCGCCTTGGCATATTCGATCGCAGTTGCAAGACCGAAGCGGCCGTTCGCATCGACCGCCAGGCTGCAGCCTTTCGGCAGGATGGTGAGCACCGCCTCGATGCGCTTCAGATCGTCTGCCAGCGGCGCGCCGCCGATCTTCATCTTCACGACGTTGTAGCCGCGATCGAGATAGGATCGCATCTCGTGTTTGAGGAGGTCGATGTCCTTGCCGGGATAATAATAACCGCCGGCGGCGTAAACGAAAACGCGCGGGTCTTCCGGCCCGCCATATCGCTCCGCAAGCAGCCGGAACAACGGCTTGCCGGCAATCTTAGCGACCGCGTCCCACACCCCCATGTCGATCGTGCCGATCGCAACCGAGCGCTCGCCGTGACCCCCTGGCTTTTCGTTCTTGAACAGCGTCGCCCAGATTCTATGCGGATCCAGATCGTCGCCGGCATCATTCAGGAGGCTTGCGGGTTCGGCTTCCATCAGGCGCGGGCGAAAGCGCTCGCGGATCAGCGCGCCTTGTCCGTAACGTCCATTCGAATTGAAGCCGTAGCCGACGACCGGCTCGCCGTCGCGCACCACGTCGGTGACAATTGCGACGAGGCTCAGCGTCATCTTGCTGAAATCGATATACGCGTTGGCGATCGCCGAGGCGATTGGCACCGTGCGTTCTCTTAGATCGACAATGCGCATGCAGATGCAGGATTAAACCGGCGTGGCCGTTTCGGCGGCAAAGACCCCGATCAAATGCAAGAGTCAAGCATGCGCTCTCTCACTCCGCCTCGGCAGGCGAGGCGACCTCATCGAGATACCACGGCACGCTGATGACCGTCAGGTCGGCGCCGCCGTAGGTCAGTAGTTGCTTGCGGAAGCGCCGCGCGCGGTGGGTATGCAGAATGCGCTGATACCAGCGCTGTTTGACAAGCTCGGGGATGAGGACCGCGACGCGGCGGCCGGGAAATTTGGCGCGAAGCTCGTGCACGAGCCTTAGCACCGGCTCATGCATCGCGATATTGCGCATGCAGCGCCATCAGCCGCGGCGGAGGGAGCCGGCCCGGCGCGCTGGCTCCGCGACATTCTTCTCCCATCGCATGCGCATCGCTCGATGGTCTTCCTCACAATCGGGACCTTGCAAGTGGGTCAGATGGAGGCCGATCACGTCGGGCGAAAGCGTAAGTGCGAGGCCGATGGCCTTAGCGGCGAGCTTGCTCCACCTCTCCACCGAAACCAGAACGATCGGCGGCTGCGTTCCTCCACTCAGCTCGAGCGGCCGGCCCTCACGTACCTGTGATTCCAATTCATCATAATAATGCCGAATCACCTTCAAAAGCGCGATCGCACACGGGATCGCGAGAAGAGTAATCCAGGCGCCTTCGGTTTTCGCTACAATGATGATGACGAGAGCGAGCCCGGTCGTCGTGGCGCCGACCGCGTTGATCCAGAAATGCGTTTGATCTTTCGCGTGGCGGCCTTTCGCTTCTTTGTCGCGGATCATCCGCCGCCAATGAACGGCCATTCCCGTCTGTGACAGCGTGAAAGTCAGAAAAGCGCCGATCGCAAAGAGCGGAATGAGATGGTCGGTAATGCCATCGAAAATGAGGAGCAGCGAGCCGGAGCAGGCGGCGAGATAAAGGATGCCGACGGAGAAGACGAGGCGACGGCCGGCAATGGCGAACGGCCTCGGCAGGAAGCCGTCTTCGGCGACGGTCCGGCAGAGACGCGGAAATCCGACAAAGCTTGTGTTGGCAGATAACGCGAGAACACAAAGCAAGCTGCCTATCGCGACGTAGTAAAAAGCGCCTCGGCCGACAACTGCACCGACAAGCTGCGACAGCAGGCTTTGGTAGCCCCCTGCGTCTGATCCATCGCGCCGATGCCATAGGCAGTCGACAAATGCGCAATGGCGATCAACAGGAGGCCAAGAATGACCACGACAAGATTTTCCTTGGCGAAGATGTAGGCGCCGCGATTGCTGGGATAGGCGCGGATCGTCTGCCAGTACGAGGCGAACAGGATCGCCAAGAGCGCCACGATCGGCGCCATTACCCAGCCGGTATAGGAAAGGCTGGCGGCGCCGAGCGGGATCAGGATGGTGAGCGCAGCCTCCGGCCCATAAGCCGACGAGCCAAGCCCGTCGAGACCCATAACGGCGACGCCCTCGAGCGCGCCGATCTTTTGCTCGCTGAACTCCCGGTTCGCAAGCCGGCGCCCGAGCACGAGCTTGCGGACGTTACATGCATCATATTGTCGGGCTTCCGCTGTTCCGGCGAAAGCAGCGGGGATGGCGCGAATGTTCCAGGGTAGTACCGGTGCGCTGCGTTAAGCGAAAAGCGCCACGTTCTGGCGCGCGACCATCATCGGTTCGCGTTCGCTATTCCAGACGCTGATCGTCTCTGTCGAATAGCCGTCTTTGGCGAAATCCAGCCGGCGGCGGACGAGCCAGAAGCCGTCATTCGTCCGTGGATTATCGGTGAGGACATCGAGCGCCCAGGCGACGGTGCTGATCGGCGCCGGCGTTTTGAACATGAGCACGCCGCTCGATGGCGGCGCGTCACCCATGCAGACAAGGGTGACCGCCGGCGCAATGGCGGCGTGCACGTCCGCGTCCGACGCAAACCGCATCCAGGTCAAAAAGTCAGGATCTTTAGCGCCGCTGAACGGCATGCCCTTGCCGGCGACACGCATTTCGAAATTCTGGAAGAACACGGGCGCGCCGCTTCCCGGAGGCGGTGTGAAGCGTGAATGCGACTCGGGGGATGCGACGTCCGGCGCCTTGACATCATCATAGCTGATCGCCGACGGGCGTGCGTTGCCGAAGCATAGATGCGAGCGGACGAGCTCGCCGGTCTGATCGCTCATCCCGGCGCTGGCGATCACCGCCGACTTGCCGCGCCGAAGCAGTGAGGCGGACATGCGCACGGACTTCGTCGCCGGCCCGACGAACAGGAATTGCCCCGAGCGCAGCGGCGGCAGATCGGGAATTTGGTCGATCGCCGCCTGCACGCAAAGCGCTGCCGCGAGTCCGCCGAACATCGCGCGGCCCTGCCGCCACGTGTCGGGGACGGAAACGCTATGATCAGGCGATTTGCCGAGCGCCGCGATGATGGACGAAAATGGGTTCTGGCCATCCGGCTCCTGTTTGCTCACGAGCGGTAATCCCCGTTGATCGCGACGTATTCTTTCGTCAGATCGCACGTCCAGACCGTTGCGCATCCCTTGCCAATCTTAAGATCGACACGGATGTCGATCTTATCCCGCTTCATCACCTCCGATGCTCTCGCCTCGTCGTAATCGGGATCGCGCAAACCCTTATGGGCGACGCGCACGTCGCCGAAATAGATCGACAGCCGGTCGCGTTTGGCTTTTTCCCCGGCCTTGCCGACGGCCATGACGACGCGGCCCCAATTCGCGTCTTCGCCGGCGATCGCGGTCTTAACCAGAGGCGAGTTGGCGATCGACAGCGCGATGCGCTTCGCAGCTTTGTCGCTTGCCGCGCCATCGACCTGCACTTCGACGAATTTGCGCGCGCCTTCGCCGTCGCGCACCACCTGCTGCGCCAGATCGAGCAGCAGGGAATCGAGGGCGCGTCTGAAATCAGCGAGCTGGTGATCCTTCTCGGATTTGACGCGCGGTGCGCCGCGCGCCTCCGCCGCGCCCGTCGCAAACAGCATCAGCGTGTCGGACGTGGAGGTATCGCTGTCGATCGTGATCGCGTTGAAGGAACCTTCGACCGACTTGGACAGGATCTTCTGCAAGACCGGCGCATCGATCGGCGCATCGGTGAACACGAAGGACAGCATCGTCGCCATATCGGGTGCGATCATGCCGGCGCCTTTTGCGATGCCCCCGATCGTCACTTCGACGCCACCGATCTCCGCCGTCGCTGTCGCGACTTTCGGAAAGGTGTCGGTCGTCATGATTGCGCGCGCCGCATCGAGCCAAGCATCCGGCGTCGCTTCGCTCGCAAGTTTCTCGAGCAGGCCATCGAATTTGCCGGCATCGAGCGGCTCGCCAATGACGCCCGTCGAGGCAAGGAAAATCTCGCTTTGGCGCGCGCCGGTCGCTTGGGCCGCGAGTTTTGCGGCAAACCGCACCGACTCGACACCGCGCTTGCCGGTAAACGCGTTGGCGTTGCCGGAATTGACGACGAGCGCCCGCGCGCGACCCTTCTTCAAGTTGGCGCGGCACCAATCGACCGGCGCCGAAGGGCATCTCGACTTCGTGAAAACGCCCGCGGCTTGCGTCCCCTCGTTCATCAGCACGAGGAGCACGTCGGTGCGATCCTTGTAGCGGATGCCCGCCGCGCCGGTCGCGAAGCGCACGCCCTCGATCGCCGGCATGTCGGGATACGCTTTTGGCGCGAGCGGCGAAATCGGGACAGGGCCGGCCATCGGCGTTCCTCAGGACGCAAATACGATGACGGCGCACGTTGGGTGCGCCGTCAGATCAGTCCAGGCTTTGCGGCTTGGCTAGAGCCGCGTCAAGCAGACCTACTTCGACGAGGTCGCGGGCGCTGACGGATTGGCCGGCGTCTTCGTTTCTGGCCCGGGGGTTGCCGCCGCATCGGCCGGCTTCTCCGGCTCGGTGCGCTCGACCTTGGCCCCCTCGCGTAATTTCAGGATCAGCTCGCTCTGCGATTTCTGCACGACGTAGCGCGTCACCTGATCGCGCACCTGATCGAGCCCGGGGAACTGCTTCTGCCGGCGCTCCTCGACTTGGATGATGTGCCAGCCGAACTGTGACTTGACCGGATCGGAGATCTGACCGGGCTGCATCTTGAACGCCGCTTCGGCGAATTCCGGCACCATGCGCTCCTTGGTGAACCAGCCAAGCTCGCCGCCCTTGGAACCCGGGTCCTTCGACATCTCGTTGGCAACCTTGGCGAAATCTTCGCCCCCGTTGACCCGCTTCAAAGCGGCCTGCGCATCCGGCTCGCTCTCGACCAGAATGTGGCGAGCGCGCACCTCCTCCTCCGGCTTCTGCTGCTTGGCGACATCGTCATAGGTTTTCTGAATCGCGGTATCCGACGCCGCGTCCTTGGCGACCTTGCCGAGCAGGTCCTCCATCAGGACCTTGTCGCGATAATAGGCGACTTTCTTTGCAAACTCAGGGCCTTCGCCCATTTTCTCGGCTTCAGCCTTCTGCGCCACCAACTTCGCGTCGATGAGGTAGTCAAGGATGTAGGCTTGCCGGGCCGGGCCCTCGATCTGCTGCGGCAGCGATTGGCCGATGTCATCGAGGGCGATTTTGACGTCTTCGTCGGTGATTTCCGCGCCGTTGACGCGGGCGAGTACCTTGGCGGAGGCGGGCACGGCCAATGTCAAGGCGATGCCAACGGCAAAGGCAGCGCCGGTCAGGCGGGAGAGATGAATTGAATACATAGGAATCTCCGGGAGCGGCGACCGCCGCTTTTCGATCGTCGCCCGCGAGCGCATGGAAGGCTCGTGCGTGCTTTGGCGAGGGGTTTATTGCCGGAGCGCGCCGGTTTCAAGGCGGGCTCTTGCCAGGAGTGTTCGCCCAGCTCTTCGCGTTGACAAGGTTTGGAGCGGCTCTTATCTCTCGCCTCGGCATCTAAGCTGTGCGCCGGCTTCGGATTTCAGGCTTTTGCCTGCCTCCCATCATGCTTTCCGGCCGGACAACCCGAGTCGCTCCCGCACGGCCTAATTTTGGCGCATCGCCGCTCTAATGAGGCGCCGCGCGTAGGTATGGCGCCTGTGCCGTCCAGAAAGGTTTCGCTCCCGATGTTGGGCACGCTCGCGAAAAAGATTTTCGGCTCCGTCAATGACCGGCGGCTGAAAACCTACGCACCCAAAGTCGCCGCCATAAACGCGCTCGAGGCGGAAGTCGAGAAGCTCACGGATGCCGAGCTTCTCGCCCGCACCGACGCCTTTAAAGCCGAACTTGCCGCCGGCAAGAGCCTCGACGACATCCTCGTTCCGGCTTTCGCCACCGTGCGCGAGGCCGCAAAGCGCACGCTCGGCCAGCGCCATTTCGACGTCCAGCTCATCGGGGGCATGGTGCTGCATGAAGGCGCGATCGCCGAGATGCGAACCGGCGAAGGCAAGACCCTCGTTGCCACGCTCGCCGTCTATTTGAATGCGCTCGCCGGCAAGGGCGTGCACGTCGTCACGGTCAACGATTATCTCGCCCGCCGCGACGCCGAGTGGATGGGCCAGATCTACAAATTTCTCGGCATGAGTGTCGGGGTCATCGTGCACGGGCTGGATGACGAGGAGCGCAAGGCCGCGTACGCCTGCGATATCACCTACGGCACGAACAACGAATACGGCTTCGATTATCTCCGCGACAATATGAAATACGAACTCACGCAAATGGTGCAGCGTGGGCATTCTTACGCAATTGTCGACGAGGTCGACTCGATTCTTGTCGACGAGGCGCGAACGCCGCTGATCATTTCGGGTCCCTCCGACGATAAGTCTGATCTTTATAACCAAATCGACCTGCTGATCCCGCGGCTAGGCAAAGACCATTATGACCTCGACGAGAAGCAGCGCACGGTGAACCTCACCGAGGCTGGCAATGAATATATGGAAGAGCTTCTGCGCGAAGCCGACATCCTCAAGGACGGCTCGCTTTATGAAGCCTCGAACGTCACGCTCGTTCACCACATCAATCAGGGCTTACGCGCCCACCGCCTGTTTCAGCGCGACAAGGATTACATCGTCCGCAATGGCGAGGTGGTTATCATCGACGAGTTTACCGGCCGGATGATGCCGGGCCGGCGCTATTCCGAAGGATTGCACCAGGCGCTTGAAGCCAAGGAGCACGTCCAGGTTCAGCCCGAGAACGTGACGCTCGCCTCGATCACGTTCCAGAACCTGTTCCGGCTGTATAAGAAGCTCGCCGGCATGACTGGCACCGCGGCGACCGAAGCTGACGAATTCGCTGAAATCTACAAGCTCGACGTCGTCGAAATCCCAACCAATATGCCGATCGCCCGTTCCGATGAGGACGACGAGGTCTATCGCACGCAAGCCGAAAAACTGAAGGCGATCGTGGCCGAGATCGAATCGGCAAATTCGAAGATGCAGCCGATGCTCGTCGGCACCACGTCGATCGAGAAGTCCGAGCAGCTGGCCGAATTCCTGATCGCGCACGGCTACAAACAGATCAATTTCGAAGATCCGAAAAAGGCGCTGGCGGGATTGTATGCTGCTGCGCGCAGCGGCAAGCCGTCAAAGCTGTTCGCGGTATTGAATGCCCGCTTCCACGAGCAGGAAGCCTATATCGTAGCCGAAGCCGGGGTGCCCGGAGCGATCACGGTCGCGACCAACATGGCCGGCCGCGGCACCGACATTCAGCTCGGCGGCAATGTCGACATGCGCGTTGCCACGGAATGCGAAGGCCTCGAAGCGAGTGAGCGCGCTGCGCGCGAAGCCGAAATCCGCGCCGAGGTCGCCGACTTCAAGCAGAAGGCCATTGCCGCAGGCGGTTTATATATCGTCGGCACCGAGCGCCACGAAAGCCGGCGTATCGACAATCAGCTGCGCGGCCGTGCCGGCCGTCAGGGCGATCCGGGACGGTCAAAATTCTTCCTGTCGCTGCAGGATGATCTCATGCGCATTTTCGGCTCCGAGCGCATGGACACGATGCTGCGCAAGCTCGGTCTCGAAGAGGGCGAGGCGATCATCCATCCCTGGATCAACAAGGCGCTGGAGAAGGCGCAGCAGAAGGTCGAGGCGCGCAACTTCGATATCCGCAAGAATATACTGAAATTCGATAACGTGATGAACGATCAGCGCAAGGTCGTGTTCGAGCAACGCCGCGAAATGATGGCGCAGGAGTCGCTGGAAGAAACCGTCGGCGACATGCGGGAAGGCGTCATCGAGGACCTCGTTGCGAAACACATTCCGCACGATGCTTACCCCGAGACTTGGGATGTCGCGGGATTGCACGAGGCATTGCAGAATACCCTTAATCTTGATCTACCCATCGCCGATTGGGCGAAGGAAGAGGGCATCGCGGATGAGGAAATCCGCGAGCGCGTGCAGAAGGCGGCCGACGAAGCCTATGCCGCACGCATCGAGAAGAACTCGCCGGAAGTCATGCGCTACGTCGAGAAGCAGATCATCCTGCAGGCGCTCGATCATTTGTGGCGCGAGCATCTCGTCACGCTCGACCATCTGCGTCAGGTGATCGGCTGGCGCGGCTATGCGCAGCGCGATCCGTTGAACGAGTACAAATCCGAAGCCTTCGAGCTGTTCGACGCGCTGATCACCCGTCTGCGCGAGCTCACCACCGCGCAATTGATGCGCGTCGAGGTTGCCTTCGAGCCGCCGCCGCAGCAATTGCCGCCGATGCACGCCTCGCATTTCGATGCGACGAGCGGCGAAGACGACATGGCGATCGCCGAGATCAATTCGCGCATCGCCGCCGGCGATTTCGCCCCGCAGCAGCTTTTTGCAGCAGCCGCACATTCCGATCCCGAGACGATGGTGCGTGACCCGGCGAATCCTTCGAGCTGGGGCAAGGTCGGCCGCAACGAGGCCTGCCCGTGCGGGTCAGGCAAGAAGTTCAAGCATTGCCACGGTGCGCTGGTTTAGCGCTGGACCGTCATAGCCTTTGGCAATGACAAGGTCGGCGTGTGATGCGTTTTCCCGCAGCTTCATCGCCTCGCGATATTCAGGCGAATCGTAGCAAGCTTTCGCCGTGTCGTAGTCTTTAAACTCGATCACGACGTTGCGCGCGCGTCCGCTGCCCTCACGTGACTCCGCCGGGCCGCGTACCAAGAATTTCGCGCCATATTTCGCGAAAGCTTTCGCGTTCGCCGCAACATATAGTTTGTGCATCGGGGTTCGTCACCTCCACGCGGACAACCCAATAACCTTTCGGCATTTCTCTCTCCCGGTTGGCGGCCCTTTTCGGCAATATGCGTCATATTGCCGTCATTGTTATCACTTACATCAAGGGCGGGTCCGCTGCGTTAGGTTGTGGTGGGCCTTGCACGCCGGGCCGGATGTACGCCCGGCGTTTTGCTTTACTGGCTCGCCGCGCGCGCCATTTCCCCGATCGTGGCTTCCGCCGCCGCCTGAGGATTGGCCGCTTCCGTGATGGGGCGCCCGACCACAAGATAGTCCGCACCTTCCGCGATTGCCTGCCCCGGCGTCATGATCCGCTTCTGATCGCCTATCGCGCCGCCCGCCAGCCGGATGCCCGGCGTCACCAGGAGAAAATCGCGGTCGACGGCAATGCGCGTGTCGCGCAGCTCCTCCGGCGAGAGAATTAGGCCATCGATACGAGCCTCGCGCGCCTGCCGCGCGCGGCGGGCAACGAGATCGCGCACGCCGTAGCCGTAGCCTGCCTCCTTCAAGTCCGCGTCATCGGACGAGGTCAGCACCGTCACTCCCAGAATTTTCAACGAAGTACCTGCCGCGCCGGCCTGCGCCGCGCGCATCGTTTGAGGATAGGCGTGCACCGTCATAAAGGTCGCGCCGAGCCGCGCGATCTGGCGTGTCGCGCGCTCCACCGTGTTCGGAATATCGTGTAGTTTCAGATCGATGAAGATGCGCTTGTCCGCGCCAATGAGGCGCTCGGCCAACCCCAGCCCTTCGCGGCCATACACCAGTTCCATGCCGATCTTATAGAAGGTCACTGCATCGCCGAGACCGCCCACCATCTTGCCGGCGGCTTCGGCATCCGGAAGATCGAGCGCGACGATTAGCCGGTTTCGCATGTGCTCGGCCGGGGCCGCAGGCGCGGCCCGCGTCGCCGTCCTCAACGCCTGCCCTTGCCGTTGTCGCCGAGCCGCCGCAGCAGCGCGAACGCGGGCGCCCTTTTACGCTGGGATCGCCGCGGCGGCGGATCAAACCGCCCCTCGAATTCGAGCTGCAGCTCGCGGCCTTTTTTCAGCGCGCGCTGTTTCAGCCGCTCGAGCCAGTCTTCGCGGCTCGGACGCGGGTCGGCATCCGGGATCGGCGCCTGGCCCGCGCGGTAGACCCACACCCGCGCGGGCGGCAGGTTGAGCCACACGTTGTGCGAGGCTTCCGCCCGAAAATGCAGTCCGCTGAGCCTGCTGGTCAACGGCACCGGCGAATTGAGCCCGTAGGTGAATTGGATGAAGGCGCCTTCGGGCAGCATCAGCTCGAAAGCTTCGCGCAGCAGATTGAGCCGGCCGCGTTCAGGCCGCGTCAGGAGCGGCAAACTCGAGACGATGCAGGCCGCCTCCTCCTTCAGAACCGGACCCAGCGTCTCGGCCAGGCAATAGGCGTCACCCTGTACGATCCGCGCTTTCGGGAAGCGCCGCGCCAGCAATTTGCAGAACGAGGCATCGTATTCGACGAGGATCAGCCGCCCCGGCGCGACGCCGCGTTCGAGAAGCGCCTCGGTCACCGGCCCGGTGCCGGGCCCAAGTTCGATGATGGGGCCGCCTGCCTTGGGATCAACGTAGCTTGCCATCGCCCGGGCCAGGAAGCGTCCCGAAGGCGAAACGGCGCCGGTCACTTTCGGATTGTCGAGCCAGCGCTTGATGAACCGAGCCTCGTCGGCGAGACGCTCTTCAAGAGGAAGACGCGGCGAACGCAAGCGCTCGGAACGCAGATGTCTGGACTGCAAGACGTCTCCTCGCCGCTTGGGTTCGTCTCTACTCGCGCAGATCAGCCGGAGCGTCAAGAAAACCTCACGGTCTGGCTTGGGTTGCCTGTGAACCGTCAGACGTTGCCGAGGTTCTCGAAGAATTCCTTCATCCGCGCAATGAACCCCGATGCTTCAGGTTGCGTCCGCGTCGATGATTCCGCGTCGAATTCAGCCAAAAGCTCGCGTTGACGGCGCGTCAGGTTCTGCGGCGTCTCGACATTGGCCTGGATGTAGAGGTCACCGAAATCGCGGGCGCGCAGAACAGGCATGCCTTTGCCGCGAATCTTGAATTGGCGCCCCGATTGGGTCCCTTCGGGGATTTTCACCTTCGACTCGCCGCCGTCGAGCGTGTGAACGCCGAGTTCGCCGCCGAGCGCGGCCTGCACCATCGAGATCGGCGCGCGGCAATAAAGATCGGCCCCGTCGCGCTGGAAGAAGGGGTGGGGCTTGATGGCGAGGAAGATGTACAGGTCCCCGGGAGGTCCGCCCCGCATCCCAGCCTCGCCTTCGCCCGCGAGTCGGATGCGGGTCCCGTCTTCGACGCCGGCGGGAATGTTGACCGAGAGATTGCGCTCGCGGCTGACGCGGCCGGCGCCGTTGCAAGCCGAACATGGATTGTCGATCGTTTCGCCGCGACCTTGGCAGGTCGGGCAAGTGCGTTCGATGGCGAAGAAGCCCTGCTGGGCGCGCACGCGCCCGTGGCCGCTGCAAGTGGGGCAGGTCTTCGGTTTTGACCCCGGCTTGGCGGCGGTGCCGGAACACGCCTCGCAAGTGATCGAGGTTGGCACTTTGAGGCTCGCCGTCTTGCCGGAAA
>Ga0136846_1225998_pt1 | contig 12671 bp, 17 predicted proteins | sample HopSoiMetagenom2_FD_96841 | JGI IMG/M metagenome (GOLD analysis project Ga0136846, IMG submission 96841) | Grasslands soil microbial communities from Hopland, California, USA - 2 Assembly 2016 (version 4) | ecosystem: Environmental > Terrestrial > Soil > Grasslands | place: USA: Hopland...
CTCGACGATGTACGAGTAGATCTCCGTGAGCGCGTGGTCGCGCGAGATACGACGGAAGGTGTACGGCAACGACGCGTCGACGCCGCCGTAGTGCAGGGCGTGACCCGCCTCGTGGAGGAAGGCCTGGTAGTCGTGCAGCCCGCCCTGCGCCCGCGTGATCAGGTGCACGACGCTCGGCGGGTCGCTCGCGATCACGCAGGCGCGCGGCGACTTCTGCGGCCGGTCGTCGAGGTCGAGCTTGATGTTCGACTTCGCGGCCAGGTCGAAGCCGAGCTCGGTGAGGGTGGCGAGACAGACCTCCGTCGCGCGGTCCTTCGTGTAGGTCGACTCGAGCGGCGAGAGCCGGCGCATGTACGAGGTGTGGAAGCTCGAGGGAACCTCCTCGTGCTCGGGGCCGAGCAGCTTCTCGAACCAGCGCTCGCGGAGCGCCGCGAACGACAGCGTCGCGTCGTCGCTCGCCGCCTTGAGCGCTGCCGACAGCTCGTGCAGCGAGATGCCTTTCTCCTCCTCGTTGCGCTCGATCGCGCCTGCGATCCGGGAGAGCTCGGCGGAGAGCTCCTCGCCGGCGGCGATCAGCTCGAGCCGGTCGGGATTGAAGCGCGCGCTCGCCTCCGCCTGGAGCTCGCCGAGCTCCTCGCGGTCCGCGTACGCCGGCAGCACGGCGAGCTGCGCCTGGGCGTTCCGAAGCGGCATCTCCTCGCCGCGGAACGTCACGCGCTCGGCGAGCAGCCGGTTCTCGAGCTCGTCCTCCTTCTCGACGAGCGCACCCGAGACGAGCCCGCCTTCGCACGTCTTGCGCAGGCGATAGAGCAGCTCGCGCTCCTCGCCGGTGGCCGCCTCCTCGACCTCGCGCAGGGCCTCGAGCTGCTCGCGGCTGAAGAGGTCCGCGTAGCGCCGCACGATCTCCGCCTGCTCGGAGGTCTCCTTCTCGCCGACGCGAACGGCACGTCCTTCCTCGGAGCGCTCGTACAGGTAGCGCGCGAGGCGCTCCTCGAACTCGGCCGGCGTGCGAACCGTGGTGACCGCCAAAGCCGCCGAACCTTAGCCGACGAATCGACGCGCAGCCGCGACGAGCGCGGCCGGGTCGAAGGGCTTCCCGAGCACCTGATCGGCACGGTCGCGGTACTGCGTCGCGTCGGCCGTCCCGGTGACGACGACGACCGGTACACCCGCCCGCCGCAGCTCCCCGAGCAGCACGTCCGTCGACTCGCCGTGGAGATGGACGTCGAGGAAGACGAGCGCCGGGCGCTCGGCGGCGACCGCCGCCCGCGCCTCCTCCAGCGTGCCCGCCTCACGGACGCGGAACTGCTCCAGCTCGAGGTTCACCCGGGCGAGCAGCCGGAGGCCCGCGTCGTCTTCCACCACGAGCACGGACGCCTGCTGGCCCACGGCGGGCGATCGTACCGCCCGCGGACGAGTAGCATGCGCCTGTGGCAGCGTCTGGGGGGATCGGGGAGCGGTACGCGACGCAGGTCGGCGCGCTCTGGACCGGGCTCGCCCGGACGCTCTCGCAGCTGGAGCGCCTCGCGGCCGATCCAGCCGGCCTCGACGACGAGGACGTCCACGACTCCCTCAAGCGGCTTCAGTACAGGCTCCACATCGCCAGCGAGGACGCCTACGGCATCTCGCCGCCGACCGGCGTCGAGCCCGTCCACGCCGAGCTCGCCGCAGCGCTCGGAGGCGCACGCGACGCGACCGCCGAGCTCGTCGAGGCGCTGGAGGAGGACGGCCTCGAGGCCGCGCTCGTCTGGCTGCACGAGTGGCGCGGCGCTCTCTTCCGCGTCCGGCTCGCCCGCCTGCGGTTGAGCGTGCCCACACCGGATCTGCCGGCGCCGGCGAAGCAACGTCCCGCTGCCGTCAGGGCGCCGCTCCTTGCGGTGCTGCTCGCCGTGATCGGCGCGGCCGCGTTTCTCGTCGGTGCGGCGCTCGACGTCTGGCCGCTCTGGGCCGCCGGCCTGACCGCGGTCGGCGCTGCATTTATCAGTTACAAGCCGTAACTTCCGCCTGCACTTCCTCGTTTCCCCTCCGAGATGACTCGTCAGGGAACCGCTGCAGACGGTGCGGCGGGCGGAAGGGTTCGCTACGAGCCGGATCTTCCGCGTCCGTCGCACAGCTTCAGGCTGCGTGCGTGGCGGGAATTCCAGCGCGCGCTGAACCCGCTCGCCCCGCCGAAGCCGCTGCCTATCCGGCCGCCCCCGCCGCGGCCGCCAGACGGCTGAGCGACTCGTCCTTCCCGAGCAGCTCCAGGCTCTCGAAGAGGCCGGGTGAGACGTTCGAGCCGGTGACCGCGAGGCGCACCGGCGCGAAGGCCTGACGCGGCTTCTGACCGACACGGTCGGCGAAGGACCGCAGCGCGTCCTCGATGCGGGAAGCCTCCCACGGCTCGACGGGCTCGAGGGCTGCGTAGGCGGCGCGGCACGTCTCCGGATCGGCGCCGTCGGGGCTCACCGGCTCGAAGAGGAAGCGTGCGCGGTCGGGGTACTGCGAGAGCTTCTCGATCTTCTCCTGCACGAGCGGGGCGCTCGCACGCACACGCTCCTCCGGCCATTCGTACCCCTGCTCGCGCAGGTAGCGGCTGAGGACGAGCGCGTACTCCTCCGGCGGCAGCGCGCGGAGGTAGACGCCGTTCAGCCAGTCGAGCTTCTCGTAGTCGAAGGTGGCGGCGCTCGGCACGACGCGGTCGAGCGAGAACCGCTCGATCAGCTCGTGACGGTGCATCACCGTCGTCTTGTCGTCGTAGCTCCACCCGAGCAGCGCCAGGAAGTTCATCAGCGCCGGCGCGTAGTAGCCGTCCGCACGGAAGACGCCGACGGAAACGGCGCCGTGGCGCTTCGAGAGCTTCTTGCCGTCGGGCCCGAGGATGTTCGGCACGTGCGCGTACACCGGCGGCTCGGCACCGAGCGCGCGGAGGATGTTGAGCTGCGTCGGCGTGTTCGACACGTGGTCGTCGCCGCGGATGACGTGCGTGATGCCGTCGAGCATGTCGTCGACGGGATTCGCGAAGTTGTAGGTCGGCCGTCCGTCGGAGCGCAGGATCACCGGGTCGGCGAGGTTCTCGTTCGCGAACTCGATCCGGCCGCGGACGGCGTCGTCCCACGCCACCGTCCCCTCCTCCGGCATCCGGAAGCGGATCGCGCCCTCGTCCTCGTACGCTTTCCCTTCCGCGACCAGCCTCTCGGCGTGCTCGCGGGCGACGCCGAAGCGATCGAGCTGGAACATCACCGGGCCGTCCCAGTCGATCCCGAGCCAGCGCAGCGAGTCCTGGATCTGCTCGACCGACTCGGCGACCTCGCGGCTCGTGTCCGTGTTCTCGATCCGGAGCAGGCACATGCCGCCCTGCTGGCGCGCGAACAGCCAGTTGAAGAGGAACGTCCTGACGCCGCCGATGTGGAGGAAGCCGGTCGGGCTCGGAGCCATGCGGACGCGGACGGACATGTGACCTATCGTAGGTGCGTGTCCGCGCTGCCGCGCCGGCTGCTCCGACTCGAAGGGCTGGCCGTTCTCTGCGGCGCGGTCGCCTTCTACTTCCATCTGGGCTACGGGTGGGTGCTGCTCGTCGTGCTCGTCCTCGCACCGGATCTGTCGGCGATCGGCTATGCGTGGAGTGCGTCAGCGGGAACGCTTGCATACGACCTCGCGCACACCGAGATCTGGCCGATCGCCCTCCTCGTAGCCGGCGCGTTCAGGGGCGAGCAGCTGCCGACGCAGATCGGTCTCATCTGGTTGATGCACATCGGCGCCGACAGGTTCCTCGGCTACGGACTGAAGTACCCGACGGCCTTCAAGGACACGCACCTCCAGAGGATCTGATGCTCTTCGGCGCACACGTCTCGTCCGCGGGCGGCATCGACACCGCGATCGACAGGATCGAGAAGATCGGCGGCGACTGCGTGCAGGTGTTCACGCAGAGCCCGCGCATGTGGCGGCAGACGAACCACAAGCCGGAGGCGGTGGAGCGCTTCAAGCTGCGCCGCGCCGAGGCCGGCATCGGAGGCGTGGTGTGTCACGCGCTCTACCTCTGCAATCTCGCGACCGCGAACGACGAGATCTACGAGAAGTCGGTAGCGACGATGCGCGCGACAGTCGACGTCGCGTGCGCGATCGAGGCCGACGGCGTCATCTTCCACGTCGGGTCGCACCTCGGCGCCGGCCTCGAAGCGGGAATGGCACGCGTCGTCGCGGCGCTGGACCAGATCCTCGAGCGCTGCGCCGGCGACACCTGGCTCCTGATGGAGAACTCCGCCGGCGCCGGTGACACGATCGGGCGCTCGCTGGACGAGCTCGCGATCCTCGTGGACGCGCTCGACGGGCATCCGCGGCTCGGGCTCTGCCTCGACTCGTGCCACCTCTACGTCTCAGGCGTGGACGTGACCGATCCCGCCGCCGTCGACGCGCTCGTTCGAGGCGTCGAGGAGAGCGTCGGGCTCGACCGCCTCCGCGCCCTGCACGTGAACGACGCCGCCGCGCCGCTCGGCTCGAACCGCGACCGCCACGCGAACGTCCTCGAGGGCGAGCTCGGCGAGGGGCTCGGCGCGTTTCTCGCCCACCCGAGCTTCCAGGAGCTGCCGGTCTACCTCGAGGTCCCGGGCAAGGACAAGAAGGGCCCGGACGCCGAGGAGATCACGAAGCTGCGCGAGCTGCACGCGCGGTGGGTGTGACGTGGCGGGCTCGCAGCGGCGTATCTCTCCCGTGATCACGTTCTCGCAGGCGGCGGAGCGCCATCTCGACGACGTCTACGGCTACCTGGCCTGGTTCACGGGCGACCGTTTCGTCGCCGAGGACCTCGCCGCGGAGACGTTCGAGCGCGCGCTGCGGCTCTGGCACCGCTTCGACGAGCGGCGCGGCTCGCCGCGGACGTGGCTCTGCCAGCTCGCCCGCACCGTCGCCCTCGACCACTTCCGCTCCGAGCGCAGGCGCGTGCGCCGTGAGGAGCGCGCCGCGGTGCCCGAGCGCTACGAGGAGCGTCTCGCCGAGGGGCTCTCGCCGCAGCTCGAGTCGGCACTGCGAACGCTCACCGCCGGTGAGCGCGAGGTGATCGCGCTCCGTGTCGTGCTCGAGCTCGACGCATCGACGGCAGCACGCGTGCTCGGCATCTCCACCACCAACTGCACGACGCGCCTGGCGCGCGCGCTGAAGAAGCTCGAGGAGGCAGTCGATGTCGCAGCCTGATCTCGCGGGCATGCTCCGGGAAGCGCGGCCCGTTGCGCCGCCCGAGCTGCGCGAACGCGTGCGCCTCGTGGCCGCGCAGGCCACACCGCCGCGGCGGCAGCTCGTCACCTGGCGCCGCGTGCTGCTGGTCGCCGTGCCGGTTGCGATCGCCGTCGCCGCGGGTGTGCTCGCGACGCGGCCGACCGAACGCCGGGCGCAACCGATCGAGCCCGGCTTACGCAAGAGCGTCGGCGCCGCCGTCGCGCAGACGGACCACGCACGTGCGGCGAACGCGCCCGTCGCGCCGAATGTGACGCGCGTCCAGCGCTACAGCACGTCGCTCGAGTTGCGCGTGCGCGACGCGGCCGACCTCTCCGCCGCGAGCAAGCATGCGGTCGCAATCGCACACAGCCTCGGCGGCTACGAGCAGCGGGTGAGCGTCGAGACGGAGCGCGCCTCCGGCTCCGGGGAGATCGTGCTCCGCATCCCGAAGGCGCACGTCCAGGAAGCGGTGCGCCGGCTCACCGCGCTCGGGACGATCGTGAGCGAGTACGTGAGCGTCCAGGACCTGACGACCCAGGTGAACGCGACCGACCGCCTCATCTCCCGGCTGCAGCGGCGGCTCGCCGTCCTGCGGGCGCAGGTGCAGGACGCGCAGGCACAGCGCCGCCTGGCCGCGCTGACCGCGCGCGTCGAGCAACTGCAGCGCGGTCGAGCGACGACCGTCCGCTCGGCCCGCTACGCGACCGTCGACCTCCGGCTGGTCACCCGCACGCCGCCCGCGCCGCCCGTCCACCGGGGCCACGGGCCGCTGCACGGGCTCGGCGTCGCGTTCCGCTGGATCGGGATCGGGGCCGTCTACGTGGTGGCGCTCGCAGTCCCGTTCGTGCTGCTCGCGGCGCTCGTCTGGAGCGGGGCGCGCGCGCTCCGGCGGCGGCGCGAGGACGCGCTGCTCAGTCGGCCTTGAGCTGCGCGAAGACCCGGAACGTCGGCTGCCCCACGGGGAGCTCGCCGAACTCGGGGTTGATGCACTGCGCCTGCTCGCTGCGCGACTCGTAGGTCGACTCGACCTCCGCCTTGCACATCGGCAGCGGCTGGCGCACGGCGCGAATCGCGCCGAAGCCGGCCTGGCGGCGCTCGGCGGCGCGGAGCATGTCGAGATCGATCTCGACGTCGTAGATCTTCTGCATGCAGCCGACGTACGTGTGGCCCCACGCCTCGTACGAATAGACGAACGGACAGCTGCGCGCGAGGCATGCGCCGGGGTAGACGACCTTGTCGCAGTGGACGTCGCAGCGGCGGCACTCCATCTCCTCTTGCGGGTGCAGAGGGAGAGCGAGCGTCAGCTGCTGTTCGTGCATGTCCGACATTGTGTGTGCGTTCTATACCCAGTTCAAGTCTTGACTTACACCCTCGGTCGCGCTAGCGATCTAAGGTAGCCGACGCGGCGCGGGTGGTCGTCTGGCTAGCGCTCGCCCTGACACCCATCGCGCTCGTCGCGGACTACGTGTTCGGCGTCACGGGCACACCGAGCTGCTTGCTCTCGGCGGGCGCCCTGGCGCCGCTCGCGTTCGTGATCGGCGAGGCGACGGAGAACGTCGCCGAGCATACCGGCGCCGGCATCGGCGGCTTCCTCAATGCCAGCTTCGGCAACGCGCCGGAGTTGATCATCTCTCGCTCTTCGCGGTCCGCAGGGGCCTGCCGAACGTCGTGCGCGGCTCGCTCACCGGCTCGATCGTCTCGACGGCGCTGCTCGTGCTCGGCGGCGCGATGATCGCCGGCGGCGAGGGCCGCTCGACCGCCGCTCGCTGCTCCAGCAGATCGGCATGGTGCTCGGAGCCGGGCTGCTCTTCCTCGTGCCCTCCGTCCGGCTGGCACGGCGACCCGGAGCGGCACGAGCTCTACGTGCTCACGCTGCCGGTGGCGGCGGCGCTCCTCGCCGCGTACCTCCTCCTGACCTTCGTCAACCTGCGTCGCCACGCAGCCTCACCCCGGGCCGGTCCCGGCGAGGGGGGCTTGGAGCCTCCGGAACGCGATGCTCACGCTGGGGATCGCCACGGCGGCGACTGCGCTCGTGTCGGAGATCCTCGTCCACTGGCTCGACGCTTTCGGCCACGCGATCGGGCTGTCGCAGTTCTTCGTCGCAGCCGTGATCGTGGCTCTCCGTCGGTGACGAGCTGCCGCTGTCGTTTCGTCCCGTCGAGCTGGCCGCGATCCTCGGCGCCGGCCTCGTCGTCGCGCTCGCAGTCGCCGACCGTCGGTCGAGACGATGGGAAGGGTTCGTGCTGCTCGCGCTGTACGCGTGCGTCGTGGTCGCGTTCGGCCTCGCCGGCGACCGCTAGAACGTCTGCGTTTCGAGCCCCGGGCTCGAGCGAATCAGGCGCGGGCGAGCGCCTCAAGCGCGCGCGGTACGAGCTCGAGGGCGCGCTCGACGTCGTCGTCGTCGATGTCGAGGTGGGTCACCGCACGCAGGACTCCGGGCTTGACGGTGGCGGAGAGGCCGACACCGGCGTCCGCCAGCCGCGCGATCGCATCCGCGGAGGAGAGCCCGAGCCCAGCGACGTCGACCTGCACGAAGTTCGTCTCGACGAGCTCGAGCTCGACGGCGACGCCGCGCGCCTCCCAGCCCTGCGCCAGGCGTCGCGCACGCGCGTGGTCGTCGGCAAGCCGCTCGACGTTGTGGTCGAGCGCATAGACGCCCGCGGCGGCCACGATCCCCGCCTGCCGCATCGCGCCGCCGAAGCGGTGCTTCTCGACGCGCGCGCGCGCCATCAGCGCGCGAGACCCCGCGATCACCGCGCCGAGCGGGCAGCCGAGCCCCTTCGAGAGGCAGAGCGTCACCGTGTCGAAGCGCCCCGCGATCTCGGCCGCAGGCACGCCCAGCGCGATCGCGGCGTTCGCGACGCGCGCGCCGTCCAGGTGGACGGCGAGGTCGAGCTCGCGCGCCGTGTCGACGACAGTGGCAAGCTCCTCTGGCGGCCATACGGTTCCGCCGGCGCTGTTGTGCGTGTTCTCGAGCGCAACGATCGAGGCGCTCGGGATGTGGAGCCCGTCGGACGTGCGCGCCGTGACCCGCACCTGCTCGGGTGCGAGCCGGCCGCGGTAGCCGGGCAGGCCGCGCGTCTGCAGACCGGAGTGCATGGCCGCGCCGGCGAGCTCGGCGACCATGATGTGCGCCGTCTCCTCGACGATCAGCTCGGTGCCGCGGACGCCGAGTATCGCCAGCGCGATCTGGTTCGCCATCGTCGCCGTCGGCAGGTAGACGGCGTCCTCCTGCCCCAGGAAGCGCGCGGCGCGATCCTCGAGCTCCAGCACGGTCGGGTCCTCACGCCGCTGCTCGTCCCCCACCTCCGCGGCCGCCATCGCCGCGCGCATCCCCGCCGAAGGTTTCGTCTGCGTGTCGGAGCGCAAATCGATCACGGTCTGGCGATTGTGCCTGGGTTGCGGCGAGTTGACGATTCGGAGGAGAGCGGGAACCATGTCGTGTATGGGGGCACGGACGGCGGAGGAGGCGGTGTACGAGCTGCTCGGCCATCCCGCCCGCTCTCCGGCCCTCGTCAGCGCGCGGGCTGGGGCGACGCCGCAGCCGTTCCAGCACCGCTCGTGGACGGCCGACCTCGATACCGTCGACTTTCTCAAGCAGCGCGACGTACTCGGCGTTCGCCTCTTCGTCGTCGCGTTCGAGGCCGAGCACGAGCGCCGCGGCTTCACGCAGATGGCGATCCTGATCCGCGCCGACCGGGTCGGCCAGGACTGGATCGCGCGTCGCATCACCGGCGCGTCCGGGAGCGGCGAGCTGTCGTCGACGGCGCCGCGGGTCAACCTCGGCGGCAGCTGGGGCCGCCACGGCTTCTGCGGCGGCGGGCGCGTCGAGCCGGCAGGCGCGGACGTGTCGCGCGTCAGCGTGCACTTCGCGAACGGTGTCGAGCTCGAGGATGACACGAACGGCGGCTGGGTTCTCTTCTTCACGAACCGGCCCGTCGAGCGGCCGAACGCGCGGGTCGAGCTCCTCGATCCGAGCGGCCGGCAGATCTCGAGCTTCGACTGGCCCTGGTCGCCGGATCTGCCCGAGGAGCTCCGGCGCCGGATCAGAGCCTGACCGAGCCGTCCGCGTCCAGCGTCCAGTTCGGGTTGTGGGCGACCTCCCACGGGTGGCCGTCCGGGTCGACGAAGACGCCCGAATAGCCGCCCCAGAAGGTCTTCGCCGGCTCTCGCGCGATGTGCGCCCCGGCGCGACGTGCCTCCTCGATCACAGCGTCCGCCTCCTCCGGCGAGCGCACGTTGTAGGCGAGCGTCACGCCGCCCCAGCCGCCGCCGTCGTCCACGCCCGAGTCCTCCGCGAGCTGATCGCGGCCCCAGAGGGCGACGATCATGCCGCCGGTCTGGAAGAAGACGACGTCGTCGGCGGGCGCCGCGCCCGTCTTCCATCCGAGCGCCTCGTAGAACCGGCGGGCGCTCGCGAGATCGGAAACTCCGAGCGTGATCAGCGAAACCCGCTGCTCCATGCCTGCGAAGGCTACGGTTTTCGCGTGGACCTGGAGCTTCTCGACGAGTCGCTCGGCTCGGAACCGCCCTATCGGCGGCGCCAGGTGTGGGAGTGGACCGCCGGCGGCGCGTCGTCCTACGCCGAGATGACGAACCTGCCGTCGTCGCTCCGGGACCGCCTCGAGGAGCGCGTGCCGTTTTCGTCGCTCGAGCTCGAGCACGAGGCTCGGTCGCGCGACGGCACCGTCAAGGCGCTCTTCCGGACGACGGAGGGGCACCCGGTCGAGGCCGTCCTGATGCGCTACCGCGACGGCCGCCGGTCGGTGTGCGTCTCGTCGCAGTCGGGGTGCCCTCTGACGTGCACCTTCTGCGCGACGGGGCAGATGCAGTTCCGGCGCAACCTCACCGCGAGCGAGATTCTCGATCAGGCGCTCCACTTCCGCCGCGTCGAGCCGATCGACCACGTCGTCTTCATGGGCATGGGCGAGCCGATGATGAACGTCGACGCCGTCGGCTCTGCGGCGCGCCGCCTCCCCGACATCGGCGTCACGCACCGGCGGACGACGATCTCGACGGTCGGCTGGCTGCCGGGCCTGCGCCGGTTCGTGGACGAGGTCGAGCAGCCGGTCCGCCTCGCGCTCTCGCTCCACGCGCCGACCGATGCGCTTCGCAGCGAGCTGATGCCGGTCAACGACCGCTATCCCCTGGAGGACGTGATCTGGGAGTGCTCGCGCTACGTCCGGCTGCGCCGGCGCAAGGTCTTCGTCGAGTACGTGATGCTCGCCGGCGTCAACGACCGCCCCGAGCACGCGCACGCGCTCGCGGAGCTCCTCGACCGCAGCCTCTTCAAGGTGAATCTGATCCCGTACAACCCGACGGGCATCTACGACGGCTCCTCGCGCGACACGATCGCGTCGTTCAAGCATGTGCTCGACCACGCTCGCCTTCCCGCGACCGTCCGCCTGACGCGCGGCCGCGACATCGCCGCTGCGTGCGGCCAGCTGGCCGCCGCCGGCTGAGTCAGCTCGTCACGCCCGGGCGCTCCGGTGGTGGTGGCGCCGGCGACGGCGGAGGCGGCGGGTTGACACCGGGGCCCGGGCCGCCTGGATCCGGCTCGGGCGGCGGCGGCACCGGGTCGGGCCGCGGGTCCGGCGGCGGCGGCACCGGGTCCGGCTCGACGGCGACCGCCGCTCGATCTGCCTCCGGGTCCTCGACCGGGTCGCCGGGCGTCGGCGTCGGGTACGGCTCACCCGGGTCCGGCACCGGGTAGGGAACGCCCGGGTCCGGGACCGGGTACGGCGTCCCCGGATCGGGCGGCCCCGGCTCGGGCTCCGTGACCGCGAGACCCGCGGGCGGCAGCGGCTCGTCCGGGCCGGGGCCCGGCCTCGGCGACGGGCCCGGCGGCTCAGGGTCTGGTGCCGGCTCGATCTCGTCCGGACCCGGGTCCGGCGGTGGTTCCTCCGGCGGCAGGGGCCGCGTGAAGCCGACGAGGAGCTCCGTCATGGGGCACTCCTGCCCGGGGCGGGCGCCCCGAAACGCCGCGGCGCCACGCCGCGGCTACGACTCGTCGAGCTTCAGCGCGGCGGAGTTGATGCAGTAGCGGAGGCCCGTCGGATGCGGCCCGTCCGGGAACACGTGCCCGAGATGGCCGCCGCAGGCCGCGCACATGACCTCCGTTCGCACCATGCCGTAGCTCGAGTCCGTCTCTTCCTCGAGCGCCTCCCCCGACGCGGGCTCGTAGAACGCGGGCCAGCCGCAGCCCGAGTCGTACTTGGCGTCCGAAGCGAAGAGCTCGGTCCCGCAACCGGCGCACTGATAGGTGCCGGGCTCGAAGACATGGTCGTACTCGCCCGAGAACGGCGCCTCGGTGCCCTTCTCCCGCAGCACGCGGTACTGCTCCGGATCGAGCTCGGCGCGCCACTCGGCTTCCGTCTTGACGACCTTCGTCACACACACTCCTTTCGTCCGGGCGGGGATTCGCCCTTCACCTCTGAAAACGAGTGCGGGCAGGCGGACGTTCCCGCCCGTGGCGGGAACGCTCGCCTTTCGAAGCTACGGCCCGGCGTCCAGCGGGGCCAAAGCCCTCGCCGACTGCGGCCGCCTTTACCCGGTCGTCGTCGTGCCCTTGGCCGGCGGCTTGATCAGGCCGTGCGTGCCGGCATAGACGTATGCCGAGACGTCGGCGATCTGCTGCGCAGTCAGGACGTTCTTGAACCCGACCATCTGCGTCGGGTACAGCGGCAGCGCCGCCGGCAGCCCGTTCTCCACCGTGGCCTTGATGACCACGTAGGGAGCGTGCAGCTTGTCGAGATTCGGACCGAGGATGCCGTGCGAGACGTCGTACCCCGCCGCCCTCATCGTGTGGCAATCGGCACAGAAGTAGTGCACGAAGATCTGCGCACCAGCATTCACATCTCCCGGCCCGTTCGCCCTCGCGGACGTGCGATGGCCAAGCGCCGCAGGCGTCGCGATTCCCACCGCCAACGCCAGGGCGGTGATCCCGATTCCCACACGACGCCGAACGCTCATCTTTCCAATCAAGTGTTTCTCCCCTCGGCTAGACGTCTGGCCTGTCGCGATCATACGGAGACTCCCGCAAAAGCTCAACTAGCAAGGCTGCACGACGGCCAGGACGGACTCCCTCAGGCGCCCTTCTGCGCCTCGAGCTGCCGCGGCTCGCCGGCGGGCGTCGCCGGGTGCTCGTGCTCGTCGAAGCGGTAACGGACGATCGGCTGCCGCGCCGCGCGGACCTCGTCGAGGCGGCCGACCGGCCGCCCGTGCGGCGCGCTGCGGACGACCTCCGGGTCGTCTCGCGCCTCGCGCACGATCTGCACCATCGCCTCGGCGAATGCATCGAGCGTCTCCTTCGCCTCCGTCTCGGTCGGCTCCACCATCAGCGCCTCCGGCACGACGAGCGGGAAGTAGATCGTCGGCGGGTGGAAGCCGAAGTCCATCAGCCGCTTCGCGACGTCCAGCGCGTTCACTCCATTCTGGCGCTTCAGATTGCGGGCGCTCAGGACGAACTCGTGCATGCAGAG
>Ga0136846_1215349_pt1 | contig 12670 bp, 12 predicted proteins | sample HopSoiMetagenom2_FD_96841 | JGI IMG/M metagenome (GOLD analysis project Ga0136846, IMG submission 96841) | Grasslands soil microbial communities from Hopland, California, USA - 2 Assembly 2016 (version 4) | ecosystem: Environmental > Terrestrial > Soil > Grasslands | place: USA: Hopland...
CGACCTTCGGCGGCGTACCAGCTCGCCGCTCGGCGGTGCGCCGCCCGCGCACCGAGACGCGTGTCCTCGAGGCGCCGGAGCAGGACGTCCCGCAGAAGCGGGTGGTAGCGGAACCACCGACGCTGGCTGTCGAGTGGGAACACGAGCTGGTTGTTCCGGGACAGGGCATAGAGCCGGGCCGCGGAGCCCGATCGGCCGGTGATCGCGTCCGCAAGCGGCCCGCTGACGGCGTCGACGATCGACGTCCGGACCAGCATGTCTTCCGTCTCCGGCCTCAGGCGGGCGAGCATCTGCGTCTCGATGTACGTGCGGATGATCTCCTCGTCCCCCGCGAGGCCGGTGCTGCCCGTCTCGCCGCCGCGCGCCTTCAGCGAGACGCCGGCGAGATAGACGCCCGCCGCCCAGCCCTCCGTCCGGCCGAGGATGTGATCGATCGCCGCTCCCGACGGGTCGAGGCCGAGCAGCTCGAGCACCGCCGAGCACTCGGACCGGTCGAACGCGAGATCGCCGAAGCCGAGCTCGAGGATATGGCTGTCGGATCGCCAGCGTGGGAGGGGCAGGCGCGGCGCCTGCCTCGACGCGAGCGCCAGGGTCCACCCACGCGGCATCCGATCGGCGAGCAGGGCGATGACGTCGAGGGCCGCCTGGTCGGCGAGCTCCTGGAGGTCGTCGAGGACGAGCAGCAGCGGACGATCGTCGAACGCCATCGCGCGGAACAGCCGCGACAGGTTGCGGAGCGCGGCCTTCCCAGCGAGCGCAGGCCGAAGGTTCGCGCCGGGCGCGGCGTCCAGTGTGTCGCCGATCGCCTGGGCGAGTGCACGCTCGAAGACGACCGGATCCGACATCGACGCCGCGGCTCCGATCCAGCACACCGTGCGCGGATCCGCGGCTGCCCACTGCCGCAGCAGGGCGGTCTTGCCGCTGCCCGCCGGAGCGGTGACGAGCACGACCCGGGCCCCGGTCTCGGCGAGACGGTCGAGGAGCCCGTGTCGCGACACGAGGTCGTCCCGCTGCCACGCGGTCGTGGGACCGAGGCGCGACGGCTCGACGAGGCGGAGCGCGTGCCAGCTCGGTCGCGTCCCGGTGTCGGGGGTGCCGTCGGCTGATCCGATCAACTGCAGACCGCCTCCCGGCGGTTAACGGTCGATACGAAGGCCTCGGGCAGGGCAGCGCTCGGCGGTGTCATCGCGGTCACTCGGCAGGCTGGCTCCCGACGTACATCGCGAACAGCCGCGCGAAGTGGCCGAGGCCTGCGACGAGCAGCGCGAGGAAGATCGGGCCGCCGACCGCCGACAGCGAGAGGCCGAGGGCCTGGACGAAGCCGTACCGGGAGGCCGACGCCAGGTCGATCCACCAGAGGATCCCGGCGATCACGGAGTACAGGACGAAGAGCCAGCCCGTGTAGACGAAGATGGTCGACACGCCGGCGAGACGCCGTGCTTCCGTGCGAACGTCCATGGGAAGAATCCCTCCGTCGCCGCCGTGGCGGCGCGCGCTGTCCGACGACGCCCTCTGTCCGAACGACAGTGCCTCCGCCGGGTGCAAACAGGGATGGCGCGCACCGGCGGTTGGCATCTGCGTGCGCAGGCGTCTTGCCGGGTGGCTCGCACGACGGCCCCGTCATCGCGGCGCGCTATCCGCGCGAGGCGGTCTCCGTGACCAGACGCTCAGTCGCGCCCGGGCCGACCCTCTGGCTCGAACCCCGGCTGGTCCCATGCCAGCCCATCGCCGGTTCGGGCCGCGGCGGCTTTCGCGTGCGGGCCGTGGCGCACGTTCCAGGCCGCGAGCGCGAGACGCTCCTGGTCGTCGACGTCCGCCAGAATCTCGTCGGGAACGGTCCCCGCGTATCCGCCGAGCACGTCGGTGCGCGAGGCGACCGCGGCCAGCTCGTCGTCGGAGCCGTCGAGGATGAAGACGCGTCGACCGAACCGCTGGGTCACCCGCGAGCGCTCCCCGAAGGGCTGTGTCGTCGCGCCCGACGCAGCATCCCGCTGAAGGACGACGATCAGCTCGCTCACCTTCCTGGAGGATAGGCGATGGACAGTGCGGTCCCGACCGAGGAGCAGATCATCCTGCTCGACGGCGATGACGTCCCGGAGTCGTATCGGGTGTCGGAGCTGATCGAATCGAACGGCGGGCAGGTCGTTCACCGGTACGGATCGCGAGTGCTGATCGGCTCGGTCCCGGCCGAGGTGGAGCGGGGCCTCACGAGCCGCCGCGGCGTCCGCAGCGTCCGCGCGGAGTCGATCGGGCGTCGAGTGCCGAGGCTGTCGGAGGCGGAGTCGCTCGGCGTCGCCGCATGGAACCTCCGGCGGTCCGTGACGTATGCCGAGGCGAAGGCGGCCCGGCCGCTCGACGGCGAGCGGTGGGATCCCGGCGATGTCGGCGGACCGTTGCCGCCCGACGGGCCCGGAATGGTGCACGTCGACGAGCCCGAACCGCAGGGAGCGGCGTTCTGGGGCACCGAGGACATGAGCCCGTACCTGATCGGCAGCGTTGCAGTCGGGCTCGTCATCGTCTCCGGCAAACGTGCGGACCTAGCGTTCAGCGACGAGGAGAAGGCGAAGGTGGTCGCCGAGGTCCAGGCCGGGCTCGGCTGGCTGGCGACCCAGGAGCCCAAGGCAAGCGTCACGTTCGCCTACGACATCAAGACCGTCGAGCTCGACATCGAGCCTGATCCCGCGCTGACCGGCTACGACCCCCTCGAGCTCCACTGGCGCGACCCGGCGATGCAGCAGCTCGGCTTTCAGACCGGGCTCGGTGGGGTGCGTGACTACGTTGCCGGCATCCGGAAGAGTCTCGGGACACGCTGGGGATACGCCGGGTTCTTCACGAAGTACCCCGTCCAGCACTTCGCGTATGCGTTGAAGCCGAAGATCGTCCTCCAGTACCAGAACGACGGCTGGGGTCCGGACAACATCGATCGGGTGTTCACGCACGAGACGGGCCACATCTTCGGCTGCCCGGACGAGTACGCGAGCAGCGGCTGCAGCTGCTCGACCAAGTGCGGCTACCTCCGCGAGCCGAACGGGAACTGCCAGTCGTGCGCCAGCCCGTTCGTCGACTGCCTCATGGCCGCGAACACGTTCGCGATGTGCGCGCACACCCCGGTCCAGCTCGGCTGGCGGGATTCCGACGCCGACGGGAGTCTCGACCCGGTCGACCCGGTCAACGCGCCGCCGATCGACCTGGGCGCGCTCTGCTCGCGCGTTCCTGTCCTCTGCCAGGTCCTCGGGCTCGGACCGGCCGCCGCCCAGGCCGGCGTCGCGGCGGGCCGGACAACCGTTCCGCCGCCGTCACACGAGTCCATACCGCTGTTCCTCCTCCGCCGGGTCCTCTCGGATGACGAGATGAGCCGCGTGCAGGACGCGCTCGACCGCGAGGAAGCCGAGTACCTCGACGCGCTCGAGCGCAAGCTGCGGACGGCGGCCGACTCGATCGGGGCGGAGCATCGACGGCTGACGCTCCGTGCCGGGTCGACCGCGACGGAACCGAGCGCCGCCGGGGCAGCACGACCGGCGACAGGAAGGGGGCCTCGATGACGATCGCCCGCGCGACGACGATCCGGGGCGGAGACGACGGGCACTTCGACGCGATCGTCGTGGGCTCCGGCTTCGGCGGCTCCGTCATGACCTACCGTCTCCGCGAGGCCGGTCTGCGCGTCTGCCTGCTCGAGCGCGGGCGTGTCTATCCGCCGGGCTCGTTCCCGCGCAGCCCGTACCGGTTCCAGCGCGCCTTCTGGGACCCCAGCGACGGGCTGTACGGGATGTACAACGTCTGGTCGTTCCGGCACTTCGACGCGCTGGTCTCGTCGGGGCTCGGCGGCGGGTCGCTGATCTACGCGAACGTCACGCTCCGGAAGGACCCGAGCTGGTTCGTGCGCGAGGATCTCCAGCACGGCGGATACGAGTACTGGCCGGTGACGGCCGAGGACCTCGAAGAGCACTACGACCGCGCGGAGCGGATGCTGAACGCGCAGGAATACCCGATCCGCCACGCGCCCTACGACAAGACGCCGCGAACCGTCGCGTTCATGCACACCGCACGTCAGCTCGGCTGGCAGCCGATGACGCCGAAGCTCGCGGTCACCTTCGCGAACGACGGCGAAGCGCCCGTCCCGGGCGAGCCCATCAGAGAGGAGCATCCGAACCTCCACGGCCGGACGCGGCAGACGTGCCGCCTCGTCGGCGAATGCGACATCGGCTGCAACTACGGCTCGAAGAACTCGCTCGACTACAACTACCTCTCGGCCGCGGTTCGCCTCGGCGCCGACATTCGAACGCTCTGCGAGGTCAGGACGTTCCGCCGGCGGGACTCCGGCGGCTGGGCGGTCGAGTACGTCCGGCACGATCCGGAGCGCGAGGGCCGGCGAACCGCCACCCGTTCCCTCCCACTCGAAGAGATCACGGCCGATCGGCTGGTCATCTCGGCCGGGACATTCGGATCGACCTACCTGCTGCTCCGCAACGTGCAGGGGCTGCCTGCGCTCGGGACGCATTTCTCGGGCAACGGCGACCTGCTGACCCTGGCCGTCCGGCCGACCACGACCCGGAACGGCAAGCGTGTCCCGGTCCTGATCGACGGCGGCTACGGGCCGGTCATCACCTCCGCCGTTCGGTTCGAGGACGAGGTCGACGGTGGCGACGGTCGCGGGTTCTACCTGGAGGACATCGGGTACCCGGAGTTCGTGAACTGGATGATGCAGGTGGCTGAGTCGCCGCGAGCACTGTGGCGGTGGCGTCACATCGCGTGGCAGCTGATCCGCCAGCTGGTGGGCTTCGAGCGGGACCGCGAGACGGACATCGGCGCCGAGCTTTCTGCGTTCATGGGTGGCGCGGATCTTTCGGCTGGCGTGCTCCCGCTCGCCGGCATGGGACGCGACGTTCCCGACGGCGTTCTCAAGCTTTCCCGCCGCGGAATGCTCGATGCGGACTGGACGATCGACCACTCCGATGCCTACTTCTCCCGGGTCCGCTCGGTGATGCAGCGGTTCGCAGGGGCGATGGGTGCCGAGTTCCACGACAACCCGGTCTGGCATTTCGGTCGCCGGGTGATGACGGCGCATCCGCTCGGCGGTTGCCCGATGGGAAGGAACGAGCGCGAGGGCGTGGTCGACGAATACGGCCGTGTCTTCGGCCACGACGGCCTGTATGTCGCAGACGGCGCCGTCATGCCGGGGTCCGTCGGCGCGAATCCGAGCCTCACCATCGCGGCCGTCGCCGATAGGTTCGCGGACCGGCTGATCGACGACGCCCTGCGGGACCGCGCGCAGGCCGGTTCGAGCACAGCCTCCAAAGACTGAAGCGGACCGGCGTACGGAACGCCGGCGTTTGAGCCGACGGTTCGCCGCAGCAAAGGGTGGTGCGCGCGCGCACCGGTCGAATAGAGTGGCGAGGTCGCGCGTGGGGGCGCCGACGTCAAGGGGTCTCGATGATCGACGAGTCGGATCGCCGCCTGACGGCGTGGGCACAGGGCGTGCTCGGCACCGTCGACGTGTCCCTTGCCCCGCCCGCCGGCGAGACGAGCGGGTCCGGCGTCGGCTTGTACCTGCTCGAGCTGCTCCCGCAGCCGACGGCGACGGGCGCTCCGCTTCCGCCACACCAGCTCGTCCTCCGTTATCTCGTCACGACCTGGTCCGACGAGCCGCTGGAGGCGCACCGGCTCCTCGGTGAGCTCGCGTTCGCCGCGTTCGACTCGCCGGACGTCGAGCTCGAGCACTCGACGCTCCCCGCGTCGACGTGGACCGCGCTCGGTGTGCCGCCGCGGCCTTCGATCGTGCTCCGGGCTCCGCTCCGGCGCGACCGACCGAAGCCACCGGCCAAGCCCGTGCTCGAGCCGCTCGTCCTCCGAGGCGCGACGCTCCGGCCCTTCGACGGCGTCGTGCTCGGCCCGCGCGACACGCCGCTCGCCGGCGCGAGCGTCGACGTCCCGGCCCTCGAGCTCCACACCGTCACCGACGGACGCGGACGCTTCCGGCTCGCCGGCGTCCCGGCGGGTGCCATCGCAACCACGATCCGCGTCCGGGCGAAGGGGGCCGAGGTCAGCGTCACGATCGACGGGTCGTCGACGCAGCAGCCGCTCGTCGTGAGAGTCGACCCACTGGAGGGAGGAAATGCCTGAGTACCTGACCCCCGACGTCTACGTCGAGGAGGTCCCGGCAGGTCCGCGGCCGATCGAAGCGGTCGGCACCTCGACGGCAGCGTTCGTCGGGCCGGCGCCTCGCGCCGACGTCTCCCCGAACGATCCCGTCGCCTACACCAACTGGATGCAGTTCACCCGGGACTTCACGCGCCCGGACACTGCCAGCACGGCCCTCTCCAACGCGGTTTACGGCTTCTTCCAGAACGGCGGCAGCCGCTGCTTCGTCGTCAACGTGCCCGAGGGGCAGCCGGTGGAGGACGGGCTCGCCGCGCTCGAGGCCGTCGACGAGATCGCAATCGTCGCCGCCCCCGGGCTCATGGACGCGGCGTCGTACGAGGCGGTCCTGGGCCACTGCGAGAAGCTGAAGGACCGCGTCGCGATCCTCGACGGGCCGCAGACCGCGCAGCGGATCGACGACCTGACGAACGTCATCACTCCGGCCGCGACGCGTCGGCGCGGTGGTGGCGGCGGCGGCGGTGGCGAGAACGAGGGCGCGCCGGACGCACCGGCGGGGCTCCGGCCTCGCCAGAGCGATTACGGGACGTTCTATTTCCCGCACATCCGGGCACGCGATCCGCTCTCGGGTCAGCTCGTGTTCATGCCGCCGTCGGGTCACATCGCGGGTATCTGGGCGCGCAACGACGCGACACGCGGCGTCCAGAAGGCCCCGGCGAACGAGCCGATCCGTGGCGCGCTGGACGTGTCGCAGCGGCTGACCGCGGCCGACCAGAGTGTCCTCAACCCCGCCGGCGTCACCTGCATCCGGTTCTTCGCCCGCCAGGGGATCCGGGTCTGGGGCGGCCGAACCCTGGCCGACTCCGCAAGCGAATGGCGGTATCTCAACGTCCGCCGGCTGTTCAACATGCTCGAGGAGTCGATCCTCGACGCGACGAGGTGGATCGTCTTCGAGCCCAACGACCGGCGGCTGTGGAAGTCGATCCGCCGGGATGTCGGTGCCTTTCTCACCGGTGTCTGGCGCGACGGCGCGCTGATGGGACGGACGCCCGAGGAAGCGTTCTTCGTGAAATGCGACGAGGAGACGAACCCGCCGGACGAGATCGACCGCGGGCGGGTCATCGCGATCATCGGCGCGGCGCCGGTGAAGCCGGCGGAATTCGTGATCTTCCGGATCAGCCAGCAGGCCTCCGGAGCCGAGGTTGAAGCGGAGGTGGCGATCCGTGGCTGATGCAGCGACCACTCCCCCGCGCGCCGACGCCACGGGAGCTGCCCCGGGTGTCTTCATCGACCCCTACCGGGCATACAGCTTCCGGCTCGAGATCCAGGGCGTCACCCAGGGTCACTTCATCGAGTGCACGGGTCTCGGGATCCGCGTCCACCCGATCCGGTACCAGGAGGGCGGCGGCAACGTCATCCACCAGATCCCGGGTCCACTCGAGTACGGCGACGTGACGCTGCGGTACGGGCTGACTGCGTCGCATGAGCTCTGGGACTGGTTCATGGGGATCGTCCAGGGCCGCGTCGAGCGTCGGAACGTGTCGATCCTGATGCTCGACACGGACGGCGCGACCGAGGTCGTGCGCTGGAACCTCGTCAACGCGTGGCCATCGGAATGGCGCGGCGCGGCGCTCGACGCCCTTGCGCGGGACGTCGCGATCGAGAGCCTGACGCTCGTCTTCGAGTCTCTGCAGCGGGCGTAGCGCGTGCGACGCGCCCGTCTTTTCCGCAATCTCGTGCGAGCGGTTGCCTCGTCTCTCCGGTATGTCGCGGACGGCCTCGAGCGACGAGCGGCTCTGGACGCTCCGGGCCGGTCGTTTCGTTCGACGCCGACGGAGCTGCCGCCCGTGGCGCCCGAGCTCGCCGACGCGCCGCAGGCGTGGATCGACATGCTCCGCGCCCGGGCGCCGCACCTGTTGCTCCCGGGTGCGTTCGGCTCCGCGCACTCGGCATCGCTGCCGGCGATCCCAGCCTCGGATGGAAGCGTGCCGCGCGAGTGGCCCGGCCCCCGTGTCAGCAGTGGGCGAACCGCGGCTGGCGTCGAGTCGAGCCCGCCCACGCGTGTCTCGGCGGCGATGACGACCGGCGGTGGAGTCCGCCAGCCTGTCACCCGGCCCGCGAACGCATCCGCTGGGTTGGGTCACCGCGAGCGCGCGCGACCCGAGCATCGACCGCTGCCGCGCGAGGGTGAGCGTCCGAAGGAGCGCGTCCGCTCCGAGACGGCGCCGGACGCCGGCCCGCCCGCGATCGCCTCGACCCCGGAGCGGCGGCAGCAGATCGCGATGCCCGTGACGCTCGACGCAACGCCCGCCGACACGACGCGCCAGCGGCGCGATCCGGCCGATCGTCGGCTTCAGGCCCCCGTCCGTTCGAAGACCCGTGCCGCCGACCACGCGGCGCCGCCGCCCGGGACCGGACACGATCTCGTGTCGGCGGCAACCATCCGGCCGCCGGCGTGGCGGGAATGGCCGGAGCGCAGGCCGATCCGCGAGGAGCGAACCGTGCGCGTTGACGACGAAGGCTCGCTCGCGGCCCCAACCGTCGATGACGTCGTGGCCCGCGAGCATGCAGTCGAACTCGTTTCGCGGACCGGCGTGCGACCGGCGGCCTTCCGCAGTACTGCGCCCCCGAAGACTCGCCTCGCCGACGTGGACCCGTGGTCGCACCCCGATCACGACGTCGTCCCGCACGATCGCTGGGCGAGCCTGCCGTCGGCTCCCGAGGACGAAGCCGACGCTTCCGTCGTGATCGAGCGCCGGGAGCGCGTACGCCGCCTCGACGCCGAGCAGGCGGGCCGCTGATGGAACGCGTTGCCTTCCTGCTGGAGGAGACGGGCGAGCGGCTCGGCGCGCTGCTCAACCCGGACACGCTCGTCGTCCGTCGCGTCGCCGGTGTCCGGCAGCGGCGCTCGACGGGAGGACCGCTCACCGGTGCCGGTCAGGCCGACGACCCGCTCCTGTACACCGGTGGCGGCCGGACCGAGCTCGAGCTCGACCTGCTCTTCGACGTGGCGCTCGACGGCTCGTCCGTTGCGACCGCCGACGTCCAGGACCTGACGGGACCGCTCTGGGACCTCGCTGAGAACGTCACGGGCACCGACGGCCGGGCTCGGCCGCGGATCGTCCGCTTCGTCTGGGGCAAGGCCTGGAACATCCCCGGCGTGGTCTCGGCAGTTTCGGAGCGGTTCGAGCGGTTCACGGAGTCCGGCGTTCCCCAGCGCTCGTGGCTGCGGATGCGGCTGCTCCGCGTTCAGGAAGGCCTCGCCAGCCCGCGACCGGCAGCGACCGGCGTCCCGGCGCTTCCCGATGGCGCCGCACCCGTGCCAGGGGACATCGACGAGAGCGAGCTGACCTACTACGAGGTCGTCGGCAGCGAGTCGGGCGAGGTCGGAACGGGCGACCGGCTCGACCAGATCGCCGAGCGCTTCTACGGCGACGCATCGCTCTGGCGGTGGCTCGCGGACTACAACGGGATCGTCGACCCGCTCCGGATCCCACCGCCACGGACGCTCGTCATCCCGCCGCTCTCGGCGCTTCGAGGGACGGCGTGACCGCGCCCGTCGCTGTCGTCCCGCACATCACGGTCGAGGCGGACGGTGCCAGCCTGTCGTCGGCCGACGTTGCTGCGCTCGCCGAGGTTCGCGTTCGACAGGTCCTGTCCGCGCCGGCCCAGTGCGAGCTCACGTTCGCCGACCCGCCCGGACCGCTCGATATCGCGGCACGTCTCGGGCCCGGGACACGGCTGCGCGTCGCGGCGGCCGGGCAGCCCGAGCCGCTGTTCGTCGGCGATGTCACAGCCATCGGCTATGTCTACGAGGCGGCGCAGGGACGTCAGCTCCGCGTCCGCGCCTACGACGTTCTCCATCGGCTGCGGAAGCGCCAGCCCGTCCGTCTCCACGTCGAGGTCGGTGCGGACGATCTCGCCCGGGAGCTGGTCGCGGACGTGGGGCTGACCGTCGAGGCGCAGGCGACCGCACCGACGTGGCCGAGGCTGATCCAGCACGGCCAGAGTGACTTCGAGCTCGTCCGCGAGCTGGCGGAGCGGAGCGGGCTCTATCTCACCGTCCGCGACGACGTGCTCCACCTCGTGACCCTGGAAGGGCTGGGCGATCCCGTCGAGCTGACCCTCGGCCAGAACCTCCATGAGGCCCGGATCGAGGTCAACGGCGATCGTGCCGCGCGGTCGGTTCGTGCCCTCGGCTGGGACCCGCTGCGCGCCGAACAGTACGAGGCGACCGGTTCAGGCGCCCGGAGTGGTGGAAGCGTGACCGCGGAGGCCGATCCCGGAGCACTCGGCGGATCGCCGGAGCGGACGATCGTCGACGCCCTGGCGCTCGACGCGACGCACGCATCCGGACTCGCGCAGGCCGATCTCGACGGTCGCACGGGCGACGAGGTCACCGTCAGCGCGGTCTGCGACGGCGACACCCGTCTTCGACCGGCGGCCCGGATCTCCCTCAAGAACGTCGACGCCCCCGTCGCCGGCACGTACGTCGTGACCGAGGCGGTCCACACGATGGACCCCGAGACAGGCTTCCTCTCCCACGTGTCGACGGCCCCGCCGGTTCGTGCTCCGACCGCCGCGGCCTCGGCGACGATCGGCATCGTCTCGAACGTCGACGACCCGGAGCACATCGGCCGCGTCCAGGTGACCCTTCCGACGTTCGGCGACCTCGCCTCGTCGTGGATGGAGGTGTGCAGCGTCGCGGCGGGCGCGGGCAAGGGCCTCGTGGCGCTGCCCGACGTCGGTGATCGCGTCCTCGTCCTGCTGCCACACGCCGATCCCGCTTATGGCGTCGTCCTCGGCGGCCTCTACGGCGCCGACGGTCCCCCGGACGCCGGCGTCGACGGCAGCAGCGTCAAGCGCTACACGTTCACGACGTCGGGCGGTCAGGCCGTCACCCTCGACGACGGCGAGACCACGACGCGGATCGAGGATGCGACCGGCAACGAGGTCGAGCTAGGCCCGCAGCGGATGCTCGTCCACGCCGCCGTCGACCTGACGATCGAGGCGCCGGGCCGCGCGATCACGGTTCGCGGCCGTTCGATCGACTTCCAGACCGGCTGATGCGGATCATCACGGAGGACGCCCTGCTCGTCTGCGCGCACGTGCTCGGTCGGGCGACCAACCAGCCCAGCCAGCACCTCGTCACCGTCGCCGGCCGGGCCGTCCTCGTCGAGGCCGACCCCGAGGGTCGGACCATCACCAGCTGCCCGAACATCGGCGCGACGATCAAGCCCTGCCAGCACACGCTCAAGGTGACCGCGGGCTACTCGACGTTCGTCCGGATCGACGGCCACGCCGTCTGCCTCGACACGGTCGTCGGGCTGACCGACGGGACGCCGCCGGGTGTCGTCCAGTACATGGTCCGAACGCCGGGCCAGACGCTTGTCTCGAGCGTCGCCTGATGGCTGCACCGCGCTACCGCGCCTGGGAGTTCCTCCACCCGCACCTGGTCCTCCGCGGTCAGGTGACCGTCGACGCTGCGGGGCTCCAGCTCACACCACAGGGCGGCGTGGCGATGGTCGAGGACGACGAGTCCGTGCGCCAGGCGATCCTGCTCCTCCTGTCGACAACACCCGGCGAGCGCGTGATGCGCCCCGCCTACGGCTGCAACCTGCGACGGCTCGCCTTCGCACCGAACGACGACACGACCGCCGGCCTCGCGATCCACTACGTTCGGCGTGCCCTCGAGCAGTGGGAGCCGCGGGTCGACATCGTGAACATCGATGCCGCACGCGACGTGGACGACCCGGCGCGGCTCGACGTCGAGCTCGAGTACCGGGTCCGGTCGACGCAGCGAACGGCCGCGCTGACCGTGGCCGTCCCGCTGGCCGGCGAGGGCGCCTGATGCCGCTGAGCACCCCGCCGCTCGACGACCGCAGCTTCGATCAGCTCGTCGACGACGCCATCCGGCTCGCCCGCACCCGGGCCCCGTCGTGGACCGACATGACGACCGGTGACCCGGGCATCACCCTGCTCGAGCTGTTCGCGTTCCTCACCGAGACGCTCATCTACCGGCTGAACCGGCTGCCCGACAAGGTCTACGTCGAGCTGCTGCGTCTGCTCGGCGTCCGCCTGCGGCCGCCTGTCGCCGCCATGGCCACCCTGACGTTCAGCCGCAATCGGGCTGCGCCGCCCGGACCGATCGAGATCCCGCGCGGCACCCGCGTCACGATCCAGCGACCCGGAGCCGGCGCCGACGCCCCGGTCTTCCTGACCGACGACGTGGTCACGCTCGCCGCCGACAAGACGAGCGTCGACGTCGAGGCCCACCACGCCGAGCAGGTGCTTGCCGAGCTGCTCGGGACCGGCACGGGTCAGGCTGGGCTGAGCCTCCGCGTCGCCCGCGCGCCGATCATCGCGCCGACCGGGGACGCGCTCGATCTCGTCGTCGGCGTCGAGGCGCTGCCCGACGAGCTCACCGAGAACGACGAGGCGATCCAGTTCGACGGGCGGAGCTTCCGGCTCTGGCGCGAGGTCGACGACTTCAGCTCGCTCGAGACCCTGGACGCACCCGTCTACGTCGCGGACCGCCTCGAGGGCCGGATCGATGTCGCGCCGGCCGCGGATC
>Ga0136846_1214495_pt1 | contig 12669 bp, 11 predicted proteins | sample HopSoiMetagenom2_FD_96841 | JGI IMG/M metagenome (GOLD analysis project Ga0136846, IMG submission 96841) | Grasslands soil microbial communities from Hopland, California, USA - 2 Assembly 2016 (version 4) | ecosystem: Environmental > Terrestrial > Soil > Grasslands | place: USA: Hopland...
CCGGCGGCACGGCCGGGCGGCGGGCCGGGCCACGGGCCAGCGAGCACCGATCCAGCACCGCCTCGGTCAGCCGGGCCGAACTGCGGGTCTTCGCGGCGGAGCTCACCCGGACGCTGCGCATGCGCCAGACCACCGTCGAGCAGGCCGCGGCCGATCTCGCCGTCCCGCTCGCCGACGTCGCCCGGTGGGCAGCCGGCCAGGAACTGCCGTCGGAGCCGGAAGCGCGCTCGCTGGACGAGTACCTCACGGCCCGGGGCGCAATTCAGAACCTGGTCACCGACCTGCGTTCCCGGCCCGAGCGCGCCGGTCCCCGGCTCGTCCCGGTGCCGCCGCCAAGCCCGGCCGCGCCCACCTTGCTCCAGACGTTCGCCGATGTCGCCAAGGCACTGCGGGGCTGCCTGGTCAGGGACGCCGACGGCAAGCCTCTGGGGTGGCCGCGCGATCTGCGCGAACTGCCGGGCGAGGCGACGTCGTCATCGACCGCTTACGGCATCAAGGCGATGCTGCTCCTAGAGGACGGCCTGGCCGCCGACCTGGTTCCGGTCGCGGAAAATCTGAAGAAAATGGCCTCTTCCAAAATGGAAGACGCGAGCCGCAAGCAGTACCCCCTGCGCCCGGAGACAACCGCGATGGTGCTGAGCGCCCTACGCCGGATCACCGCCGCAGAAACTTTCGGGGAGCACACGACCGCGATGGAGGACGATCTGGGTGACTTCGAGAAGTCCCGCCTGTTCATCCTCACCACGATCCTGGAGACGAGCCTGCTGCTCGAGCCGGGCAGCAGGCTCGTGGAGACCCTCCTCGACAGCCTGCTGGCTGCCCGGCGCCCCTACGGGGATCTGCTGCTGTGGCCGGAAAAAGCCGAGCCGTTGCTTATCGATCCCAACCCATCGGTGGCACATACAGCCCGGGCTGTACGGGTGCTGGCCAGCGTGCAGGCGGTCCGGCCGTCCAGCCCGGTGCAGGAGGCCCTGGAACAGGCCACAGCCTGGCTGCTGGAGCAACGTGACCTGCACAACGCGTACGAGGCCACCGAGCGCGGGCTCGAGATGGTGCATATCCGGCACTTCACCGCGGCGTGGGTGGTGAAGGCCCTAGTCTCGGCGGGCGTGCCGTCGACGCACCCCGCGGTGAGCAATGCGCTGGCCCAGGTCTGGAGAAGCTACGGCGGCGACGCCGCGGCCCTGTGGGCCTGGGACAACGGCGACCTGCCGATCTGGATGACCTTCGACGCGATTGAGGCACTGAAGCTTGCCAGCCTGGCCGTCCCGTCCCGGCCCGGCTGGTCCCCGCCCCCATGACGGCGCTGTGATATCAGCCGGCCGAGCCGGGAAATCGGCTGCGATCTCACGGCTCGACAACAAAGATGTCTTACCGGGCAGGCGAGTACCTTTTGGTTACAGCCAGAGGGGAACCGTCTTTCGCTTGTTAGCCAGGCGCTACTATTTCCCGTACCTGGTGTGACATGTTTCCGGAGGCCGCCGCCACGAGCTTCGGCCCGGATCGAAAGAATGCGCTGCTCGGCTATCCGGACAAAGTTCCCGAAAGGCGCACTGGGTCGAATAATTCCCTCTGGCACATTATGTCCGCTGGTCATCGTGGTCACGCGGTCAATGGGCTTTCTGGTTGTGAGGAAGGACGCTCGTTGAGCGCTGGCGGAACCGTGACCGAGGCGGTGGATACCCTGCCTGCGGCAGGGGCGAGAGCCGTGATCCCGTCCGTCGACTGGTGGACGACGAGCCACTGCAACCTGACGTGTGACTTCTGCTACGGGCCGGTGCCCGGCAAGGATCCGGTCGAGCTCCGGTACGACATCCTCCAGGCCATCCAGGCTTCCTCCGCGCACGTCGTGACCTTCTGCGGCGGGGAACCGCTCCTGGTCAAGAAGGTCGGCGAGTACGCGGGCATCCTGCGGCAATGCGGTAAGTCGACTGTGCTCAACACCAACGGCGAGCTCCTGCGCAGGCGCCTTGACCAGGGGTTCAGGCTCGACGCCTTCACCATGGTCGGCATCTCGATCGAGGGCTCGACCCCGGAGGTCCACCGCGCGATGCGGGGGGAGAAGGCCGATCTGGCCGAGGTGCTCGCGGCCGCCCGGCTAGTGGCCGCCGAACCTGGCGTCAGCCTCAAATTCGGCACCGTGGTGAGCGCCGTCAACTCCGAAGACCTGCCCGCGCTCGCCCGGATCGTCCGTGATCTAGCCCCGGACATCTGGCGCCTGTACCAGTACAGCGGCCGAGGCGACCAGAATATCGGCCGCCACCGGCACTGGCTGGCGGAGGGCAGGTTCCGGCGCCTCGCCGCCGAGGCCGCGGAACTAGCGTCGCCGGTACCGACGGCGCCGTCGAACGAAGCCGAGACGGCGGGCTGTCTTATCGTAGACCCGGCCGGCAATGTCCTCCAGCCCAGCGGCGCCGGTTACTTCCGGCTCGGAAACTGCCTTATCGAACCGCTGGACCGGATCTGGACAGAAAGGTCGGCCCAGTCGGCCATCGTCAGCAACAAGCGCTGGCTCTCCGTCCTCACCTAGCTGTCATTCAGGAGTCAGCCGGAATTCGGCTGGTTGTCGCGAGGGCGGACGAGAATAGTGCTCATCATCGGCACGCGTGGCTTGGGCCGGGACAACGAGTTACATGCAGTCGGCATCATCGCCCGCCCTGGTCATCATCGGCCATGTCGGCTTCGCCACCGACCGGACCGCCAGCGGCTCCGCCACCTACCCGGGCGGATCCGGCCTAGCCGTGGCCTTTGTCGCGGCCGCGCTCCTGGACGGCGTCGGCCTCGTCGCGGCTGACCCGCAGACCTGCCGCGAGACCTGCGCTCGCGCGGATCTCATCTTCCTCAACAAAGCCGAGTACCGGGGCCTTTACGACAGCCAGCCGCAGCCGCCGGTACCCGTGATCCGCAAATACGGGCCGGGCGGCGCCGAGTTCCTCGCGCCGGACCGGCAGTTCCGGATCCCGGCTCCGCCGGCGGACGAAGTGGACCCGATCGGCGCGGGCGAGATACTCGCCGGGGCATTCCTCGCCCTGCGCGCCCGCGGATCGACCGAGGAACAGGCCCTGACTTACTCGGTCGCGGTGGCCGCCCGGTCGGTGACCGAATTCGGCGTGGCCGGCCCGGCGGTGGCCGGCGAACTGGAGCGAGTGCGGGCGAAACTAGGATCCAGGCGGGCCGCCGGGGCCGCTTGACCTTTCCCTCGGGTCAAGCCGCAGGCTCATGGCACCGGGCAGGTTGCCCGGTCCTGGAGGAGACCGATGGACTTGATGACGATCGGCGCGTTCGCCGGGCGGACCCGGCTGTCCGCCAAGGCGCTGCGGCTGTACGACCGGCTGGGGCTGCTGCCGCCGGCCCGGGTCGACCCGGACAGCGGCTACCGGTTCTACAGCGAGGACCAGGTGGCCACGGCCCGGCTCATCGCCCTGCTGCGGCGCCTGGGCATGCCGCTGCCCGCTATCGCGGACATCGCGGCGCAGCCGCCCGCCGCGGCGGCCGCGGCGGTCGGCGCGTACTGGTCGGACGTCGAGTCGGTCACGGCGGACCGCCGGGTCCTGGCCTCGTACATCCAGGCGAAGCTCACTGGAGGCGACATGCCGAGCTACGACATCACCACCCGCGCGATCCCGCAGCGCACCATCGTGTCCATCTCGAGACACCTGCACGCGGCCGAGACGGGCGCTTTCTTCGCCGACGCGTTCAGCCGGCTGCGGTCGGCCGCGCCCGGCCTGAAGGGCATCGCGGGCTGCCCGTACCTGATCTTCTACGGCGAGGTCAGCGACGACAGCGACGGCCCGCTGGAGCTGTGCCGCCCGGTGGCCCGTCACCCGGATCAGGCGACTGAGGGTGTCGAGGTCCGAGACGAGCCCGCCCACCAGGAGGTCTATATCCGGGTGGCCATGAAGGACATGGGCTGGCCCGCGCTGGCCCCCGCGGTCGACGCGCTTTATGCCTGGGTGCGCGGTCAGCAGCGCGAGCCGGCCGGGGCGCTGCGCCAGGTCCTGATCGGCGACCAGCGCACCGCCAAGCCGGACACCCCGGTGTGCGACCTCAGCGTCCCCCGGAAGTAGCTCCGGCTGGCAAACCCGCGCCGCCGCGGCCCTGAAACGCGGCGGCGCGGGTTATTACCGGTAAGGAGCCGCCTCCCCGGCGACCTGATACATCGCCCTAGCCGGCCAGTGCCACCCGGGCCAGGCGGCGCCACTGCGGCACCGGCGCGCGGAAGTCCCCCCACACTTCGGCCGCGTCGACGCGGATCGTCATCGGCAGGGCCAGCCCGAGGCCGGCCGCGATGGCGGGCTTGCGGTCCGGCGGCAGGTCGGCATAGAGCAGGCTGAGGTGCGGGTCCGGGGCCGGCTCGAGGCCCAGGGCCCGCTCGGCTGCCTCGCGCAGCGCGGTGAGTGGCGCCGACGGCTCGGCCCGCAGGTACAGCGAGCGGAAGAAGACCGGCTCATAGCCGATCCCGGTCAGCCTCATCGCGAACGGCGGCACGGTGGCCATCACCGGCGCGAGCATCCCCGCCACCGCGTCCGGCTCGGCGTCGAGGTTGCGGGCCAGGGTGACGTGCGGGGCGAACACCGGCCCGCCGTGCCCCGCGGCGAGGTCCGCGATCACGCGCGCCAGCTGGTCCCGCTCCGGTCCGGGGGCGGGGACGAGCCAGGTCATGCAGGAGGCTACCCCGTTCGGCTTCATGCCTTAAATTCTCCCAAACGAGGCAGGCTCGTCCATCACTACCCGGCGCCGGCGTAGATCTTCTGGTGCTCGGCCGCGGATGCGGACCACGTGAAACGAGCGGCCACCCTGTACCCGGCGGTTCGCAGCCGGTCGGCCAGCGCGTGGTCGCCCAGCACCGATGCCAGCGCTGTAGCCAGCGCCCGGGAGTCGTCCACCGGCACCATCAGGGCGTCCCGGCCCGGCCGCAGGTACTCGCGGAAGACCGGCAGGTCGGAGGCGACCACCGGCAGCCCGGCGCTCATTGCCTCGAGCACCGCCAGGCCCCAGCCCTCCTTGGTGGAGGGGAAGGCGAGCACGTCGGCCGCGGCGTACCAGCCGGGGAGTTCGGCGTCCGGGACGGTGCCCAGCAGCACCACGTCGTCGTCGAGGCTCAGGCCCAGGTCCGGGAGCGATGACAGGACCCGGTCCCGGTACTCGCGGTAGTCCTGGAACGAGTGACCGCCCACGACCGCCAGCACCGGCCGTCGCCCGGAGCGGCGCAGTTCCGCGACGGCGGCCATGAGGGTATCGCTGCCCTTGCGCGGCTCGATCCCGCCCACCGACAAGATCAGCGGCCGGGCCGCGGCGCCGGCCCGCTGCCGCAGCGCGGTGGCCAGAGCCGGGTCGGCCGCGGCGAACCGGGCCACGTCGACCCCGTTGTGCACCACCTCGGCACCGGTGCGGTACTCCTCGGCCAGGATCTCCCGCCAGCGCTCGCTGACCACCAGGATCCGGTCCGGCTCGAGGATGGCCTGACGCTGGCAGTCGATGAGCGACGGGCTGGTGAAGTCGTCGACGTGGTGGACGGTCCTGATGACCACCGGGGGAGCGGTGCTAGCGTCGCGGACGCGGCAGGCGGCCCGGGCCGAGATGCAGTCCTGGGTGTGCAGTACGGAGTACTCGGCGGCCAGCGGACCCAGCCCGGCGGCCAGCGCGTCCACGTTGGCGAACACGCGCTCCTCGAGCGTCGGGAGGCTGGGCGGCGCCTCGATGATCGCGGACGGCGCCGGGACCGGCCGGAAGAAGCGCGCAGCGGGATCGCCGAGCGCGATAACCCGGACCGGGTACCCGGCCGCGTGCAGGGTCTCGGCCAGGGCCAGGGTGTGGACCACCCCGCCGCGCGGCTTGACCGAGTAGGTCACCAGGGCGACCGGTGCCTGGCCGGCGACTTCCCGGCCGGCCGTCACGGACGCCCCGCGATCATGGCCGCGACCCGCGCGGCCTGCGCGGCGCTGGCGGTGACGATCACGCCGGCCTCGGCCAGGGTTTCCCGCTGCCGGGCCAGGCCCTGCCGGTCGTCGTGCGCGCCCAGCACGTAGCCGACCACCGCGGCCCCGCCGGCCACGATGCCGGCGCAAGTCCCGGCGATCTCGCCGGCCGGATCGGGGTGCGAGCCGTAGCCGATGACCACGTCGAGCAGCACCGCCGCGACATCCGGGCCGAACGCCTGCTCCTGCATGATCTCCCGGCGTGCGGCGGGGTCGATCATCGGGTGCGGCCGACCCTGGGTGTACTCCTCCTCGCCGAGGTCCAGGCAGATGTGCGGGCCGGCCGGCCCAGGCGAGCCCAGCTCCGACAGGGCCAGTTCGGGGCGCAGCGGAATGTTGGAGTAGACCGGGCCGAGCGATTCGGTGAGGATCACCTGAGCTTCGTAGCACAGCGTCCCGCCGGTGAAGAACCCGCGCACCGCGCTCCGTCCCGGGCCGACCTGGCCCGTGTCGGCCTGACTAGCGCGGGGCCACCGGATCGCGACCTCGGCCCGGGCGCTGGGCACCCCGCTCAGGTCCGGCACCGGCCGGCCGAGGATCTCCGCGACCTTGAGCGCGCCGCCCTCGAGGGTGGCGGCCAGCGGGGCGCCCGCCAGCCGTCCGTCCGGGGCGGACATCCCCACGCAGGCCGCGACAACGGGAGTGTCCCGGCTGGCGCCGATCACCGTCCGGGCCACGTTCTCGTCCGGCGGCTTGGAAACCAGCAGGATGACCTCGGTGGCGGGATCGGCGTCCAGGGCCCGGACGGCGTCCCGCGCCATCAGCCCGCCGACGCCGGCCGACAGGTCCCGGCCGCCGACGCCGATCACCTGGGATACCCCGATGCCCCACTGGTCCAGCAGGGTCATGACCTCCTGCGCGCCGGTCCCGGCGGCGGCGACCACGCCGACCGGCCCGCGGCCGACCGCGTTGGCGAAGCCGAGGCCGACCCCGCCGAGCATGGCGGTGCCCGCCCCGGGACCCATCACCAGGCGGCCGAGCCGGCTGGCCCGCCGCTTCAGCGCCACCTCGTCTTCCAGCGTCACGTTGTCGCTGAACAGCAGGACGTGCAGGCCCGCGGTCAGGGCGGAGTGGGCGGCCAGGGCGGCGTACTGACCGGGAACGGAGACCACCGCCACGTTGGCCGCGGGCAGCAGCCGAGCCGCCTCGCCGACCGTACGCGGATCCGGCCGGTCCCGCGCCGGGCCGGAGTCCTCGCCGTCCCGGCCGGCCCCGTCGAACAGCAGCGTCCGGCCCCGGTCCAGGGCCTGCTGGGCGGCCGGGTCGCCGGCCGCCTCCACCGCGAGCACCAGGGCGTTGGCGTCGGCGCCGGCCAGGCTGCCGGGTTCGAAGCCGCGGCCGGTCAGGTCGGCCACTACCGCCGGGGTCGCCATCGCCGCGCTGGCCCAGCTCACGTCCTCGCTGTCCTGCATGGCCCGGGTCGCGCCGAGCAGCAGCAGCGAATCGCGGTAGGCGCCGGGGAACGCCACGATCTGGCTGACCGTCACCGGGCCGGCCCGGTCTGGGTGACGGCCCGGGTGACAGGCGCTGGAGTGACGGGCGCTGAGGTGACAGGTGCCGGGGTGACGGGCGCCGGGGTGACGGGCGCCGGGGTGACGGGCGCCGGGCTGGCGGGCTCGGTGCGGGCCGGCGCGCCGACCCGCTCGATGCGCGTGCCGGCCGGCTCCCCGCGGCCGCCCAGGGTGGCCGCCAGCAGGGCGGGCGACGTGACCACCGCGAGCTCACCGCCCTCGTCGAGGAAGCGCAGCGCCGCCTCGATCTTGGGGCCCATGCTGCCCGGCGGGAACTGCCCTTCCGCCAGGTGCCGGGCGGCCTCGCCGGCCGTGATCGTGCCCAGGCTCGACTGCTGCGGCGTGCCGTAGTCGAGCATCACCCGGTCCACCGCGGTGACCAGCAGCAGGGCCTGAGCGCCGAGCTGCCCGGCGATGAGGCAGGCGGCACGGTCCTTGTCGATGACCGCGTCAACCGGACGGCAGGTGTCCGCGGCCAGGACCGGGATACCGCCGCCGCCCGCGGCGATGACCAGGTGACCGGCGTCGACCAGCGCGCGCAGCGCGTCGATCTCGATCACGCCGGCCGGATGCGGGGAGGCGACGACCCGCCGGTAGCCGCGTCCGGAGTCGGGCTGGACCACCCAGCCGCCCCGGCGGGCCAGTCGCTGCGCCTCGGCGGGCTCGAAGAACGGCCCTATCGGCTTGGACGGCACGCCGAACGCGGGATCGGCCGGGTCGACGATCACGTGGGTGACCAGCGCGGCCGCGGTGCCCCGGCCGCGCAGCAAGTCGATCGACCGGGCCAGCAGGCTGCCCAGCAGGCCCTGGGTCATCGCGCCGAGAACCGCCAGCGGCTGCACGGGCACCATGGCGGATGCCTCGTGGCGCAGCGCGGCCTCCTGCTGCAGCGCCAGGTTGCCGACCTGCGGCCCGTTGCCGTGGACGATCACGACCCGCCAGCCGGCGTCGAGCACGTCGCTGACCGCCGTGGCCATAGCTGCGGCGTTGGCCGTCATCTCGTCATAGGTACCAGCCTGGCCCGCCCGGGTCAGGGCATTGCCGCCCAGGGCGACAACCGCGATCTTGGTCATGGAATCCTGCTCACAGCGAGGTACAGTAGCAAGTCGCATAGGTGATGAATCGTTCATAATAGTAAACACGCGGGTGTGAGGGGTGCAATGGCTGGTCCCGGTGAGTGGCCGGATGTGCCGCCCGGCGAGCCGTCAGCTGAGACGCCGGCTGAGCTTCAGGTGCCGCCGTCCGTGCTGCGATCCTGGGACGAGGCCGAGGCCAGGCTCTTCCCGCTGGTGATGGCGCAGCCGGAAGTCTACGAGCTGGCTCTCGGGCTGGTCCGGCGCCTGCTCGAGCGGCTGCGCGAGACCTGCCCGGACCTGGCCGCGCTGCTCGCGGCTCAGGAACGGGGCGCTGCCCTGGTCGCGGACCTAGCGGAAGGCCCGGCCGCGGCGGTTCCCGGGGTCCGGGACGCGGTGATCGCGGCGGCCGCCTGCGCCATGCGGTACCGCGAGCTCGTGGCGCTGATCACCGTCCGGCGACGGCTGGCCGCCCTGGACCGGGGCCGCCAGGAGGGCCTGGCCTGGGTGGTCGTGGAGGAGAGCGGATCGCCGGATCGCGCGCCCTACGTGCCCTACCAGCGCGTCGAGGCCGAGGTAGGCGGCGGGCGGGCCGTGATCGTCTCGATCGGCCCGGACGAGACGCTGAGCCGGGCCGTCTACCGGCTGGACGCCGGGCAGCTGGACGTTGCCTCCGGTGCGCTGAGCATCGGCGACGAGATCGGAACCTACCTCGATCCCGGGGAACTGGACGCGGCCCTGAGGCAAGTGCGCGGCAGCACCGCCTGAACCGGCTCCCGGGGCTGTTGCGGCGGTATGAAGGCCGTGTTAATTACCGCGGCCTATCGCCGAGGTTGCCTTGACGTAGCCAGCAGGTTTATCCAGGATGATAAACGTACGTATCGGATCACGTAGGGAACGTAGGCAGCGAAGGAGGGCGATGGACAACTCCCCGGCCGGCCGGCTACGCGCAGATGACCGGCTGGCGCATCTCATCACCGAGCTCCAGGGCCGCGGCCTGCGGGTCGAGGTGCCGCTCGAGTCACGCCAGGGCGGGGCCGGGCCCGCCGACGCCGGCATGCTCTGGATCGACGGCTTCGCCGCGACCGTGCCGACCGGCGCGGACTACGCGCGGACCTCGCCCTACGTGCTGCGGGCGGAGGACGAGGGCTGGGCCGTCTACCGGGACGGCGAGCGGCTGGCCTCGGCCCAGCCGGCCCGGCGCCCCCGGTACTACGACCTGGCCACGGCCGCCGGCGTCCCGTACTGGCAGATCGCGCTGCTGCACCTGGACTCGGTAGCCAGCACGGTCAATCAGACGTGCGCGTACTGGGGTAACGCGGATCAGTGCACGTTCTGCGGGATCGGGGTCACGCTCGCGAACGGGCGCACGATTGCCCGGAAGACCCCGGAGATGCTGGCCGAGGTCGCCGTCGCCGCCCGCGACCTGGATGGCGCGGTCGACGCCACCCTCACCACCGGGACGACCGCCACCCCGGACAAGGGCGCGCTCTACGTCGGGCGCTGCGGCCAGGCGGTCCGCGAGGCCTCCGGCCTGCCGGTCGAGGTGCAGTTCGAGCCGCCCCGGGACCCTGCCGTCATCGACCGGGTGGCCGATATGGGGATCGCCTCGGTCGGCATCCACGTGGAGAGCTTCGACCCAGCGGTGCTCGCCCGGGTCGCGCCGGCCAAGGCGCGCACCGGCATCGAGGGTTACTTCCGGGCCTGGGAGCGCGCGGTGGCGGCGTTCGGCGCGGGCCAGGTGTCCACGTACGTGATCCTCGGCATGGGGGAGGACCCGGACCTGATCGTGGCGGGCTGCCGCCGCGCCATCGACATCGGGGTCTACCCGTTCGTGGTCCCGCTGCGCCCCACCGTGGGCAGCCTGATGGAGGAACTGCCCGCGCCCTCGCCCGAGTACTGCGAGACCATCTACCGCCGGGTCGTGCCCTACCTGCGGGAGCGGGGCATCGGCGCCCACACGGCGGCGGCCGGCTGCGCCCGCTGCCAGGCCTGCTCAGGGATGAGCCTGCTCGAGGAGAAAAGCGACGCGGATGGCCGGACCTTCCTCCCGCTCGTCAGCCACGGCTAGCCGGCCGGGGCGCTCCCCCCGGGCCGCGACCGAGCCCGGGGCCGTGCCCGCGGCTGCGGCTGTACCCGCGGCCGCGGGCGGGGCCAGGCCCGTGCTCGCGGCCGCGCCCGTGCTGGCCTGCGACGCCGCGGTGACCGAGGCCGAGCGGCGCGCGCACTTCGCGATCCGGCGCCAGGTCTTCGTGGTGGAGCAGGGATTGTTCGGCGGCCCGGACGGCGGGGCCGCCGGCGACGCCGACGCCCACGACGACGACCCGGCGACGATTCACGTCATCGGCCGGGCGGACCAGGCCATCTGCGGGACGGTTCGGCTGTACCCGGTGCCGGGGCCGGGACGCTGGAAGGGCGACCGGCTGGCCGTGCTGGCCAGCTGCCGCCATCTCGGCCTGGGCGCGCCGCTGGTGCGGTTCGCGGTCCGTTCGGCCGCGCTGCTCGGCGGCCAGGAGATGGAGGCCTTCATCCAGCCCGCCAACGTCGCGTTCTTCCGCTGGCTGGGCTGGCGGCCGGACGGGAGCCTGGTCGACTACGCGGGCATCCCGCACCAGCGCATGCTCATCGACCTGACCCGTAGCTAGGCGGACTGGGCGCGGATGGCCGTGATCAGCGTGCGGGCCGTGGCGGTCATCGGCCGGTGCCGGGCGTAGCACAGCGCGATCGTCCGCGTGGGCGGTGCCTCGTGCGGCTCCAGCCAGGTCAGCGACGGGTCGACAGCCCCGCTGGCGACCACCCGCCCGATGCAGGCATGGCCGAGCCCGGCCGCCACCAGCCGCTGCAGGGCGAGGTTGTCGTCGGTGCGGTAGACGATCCGGGGCGTGATGCCGCGCCGGGCCCAGGTGTCCTCGAGGTCCACCTGCCCGCGCCACCGGCGGGTCCAGGCCACCAGGTCCTGCCCCTCGAGCGCCTCGAACCCGGGGTCGTCCAGGCCCGCGATCCCGCTGTCGCGGCGGGTCAGGATCACCCAGGGGTCGTCCACCACGCGGATGGCCTCGATGTACTCGTCGGTCTCCGAGTTGTAGGAAAACGCCAGGTCGAGCTCACCCCGGCGCAGGGCGTCCCTCGAGTCCTCCGGTTCGTCGGCCGCCACGAGCACCACCTCGACGCCGGGATAGTCGTCCCGGAAGGCCCGCAGGGCCGCGGGCATGATCTCGGCGGCCGAGGTCTGGGTGACGCCGATCCGCACCCGCACGCTCTCCCCGCGGGCCGCCTGCTCGGCGTCGGCGGCGACCGCCTCGACCTCGCTGAGCACCCGCCGGGCCCGGCGGCAGACCGCCTCGCCCGCGGGGGTCAGGCGCACCTGCGCCCGGCCGCCCGGGCGGTCGAACAGCGACTGTCCCAGGGCTGCCTCCAGCGCCGAGACCTGGTGCGACAGCGCGGACTGGGTATACCCGAGCGCGGCAGCGGCGCGGCGGAACGATCCGAGTTCGGCGACGGCCAGGACTGCCTGGAGCTCGCGTAGGCCGAGACCGCCTTTGATCGTATTTATAGATCGTACCTGCGACATTCCTTCACTTTAGCTTCAACTTCTCTCACATTAAACTGGCCGATGTCCGTGTAATCGGAGGTGAAGGGGAGGATGCTGTGCTGCAGGCAACCAGGAGCGGTGCGGGAGGCAGGGTGTTCCGCCTGTCGATCGGCGCCCTCATCCTGGTAAGCGCGGCCGTCCAGTTCGCGCTGGTCCCGGTCATGCCGGTGTACGCGCACCGGTTCGGCCTGTCCGGCTTCGAGCAGGGGATGGTGCTCGGCGCGACCGGGCTCGCCACCCTGGTCGTGTCCGTGCCGGCCGGGACGCTGTCCGACCGGTTCGGTCCCCGCCGGATCACCCTGGCGGCGGGCCTGGTGATGGCGGTCGCCACCGCGGCGCAGGCGCTGGCCGGTGGCTTCCCGGCCCTGCTGGCGGCCCGGCTGGCGTTCGGGGCCGGGTACGGCATGGTGTGGACGGCGGGCCTGTGCTGGCTGGCCGGCGCCGCGGCCGGCGGTCCGCCGGCCCTAGGCGGTTCGGTCGCCGCGGCCGGGGTCGGCGGCGTGGCCGGGCCCGCG
>Ga0136846_1227493_pt1 | contig 12669 bp, 15 predicted proteins | sample HopSoiMetagenom2_FD_96841 | JGI IMG/M metagenome (GOLD analysis project Ga0136846, IMG submission 96841) | Grasslands soil microbial communities from Hopland, California, USA - 2 Assembly 2016 (version 4) | ecosystem: Environmental > Terrestrial > Soil > Grasslands | place: USA: Hopland...
ATCCGGCAGATCGCGGAGGCGCACGGCAAGTCCGCCGCGCAGGTGATGCTGCGATGGCACATTCAGGAGCTGCGGTCCGCGATTCCGAAGTCGGTCCGCCCGGAGCGGATCGCCGAGAACTTCGACGTCTTCGACTTCGAACTCACAGCCGACGAGCTCGCTGCCATCGACGACGCCCTCGAGACCGGCAAACGGGGCGGACCCGAACCCGAAGACATCACCCTGGCGACCTTCGGGATGCCGATCCCCGAAGCCTGACACCCCGGCAAGCCTGCGGATATCAATCTCGCGTTCGAGCACCTCGTAGAAGGAGAATCGATGACTACCTGGACCGCCGAGGAGTTGCAGTCCCTGGAGCGCGCCGGCGAGATCCGTGTAGCCGGGCGCCGGCAGGACGGATCACTGCGCACGCTGACCATCGTGTGGCACGTCGTCGTCGACGGGAGGTTCTACGTTCGGTCGGTGCGCGGTGTCGAGGGCGGCTGGTACAAGGGCGTCATGCACCACCACGAAGGCGCGATCTCCTGGGACGGCAAGACCCGCGAAGTGTCTTACATCCCGGACGCCACGGCCGACGATCAGCTCGACGCGGCGTACCTCAAGAAGTACGGCAGCGGATCGCCCACCCGCGCAATCACCAACGCCGCGGCCAGAGCAACCACCCTCCGGATCGAACCCAGGTAGCAGCGCACAATCCAGTCCACCCGCCGCGGGTTCGAAGCCGTCCCGGCCGCGTCACGGTCGGCTCGTCTGCCGTGCTCGCCGGCGAACTGGCCACACCGCCAGTATCCGGCGGCGGGCTTGCGGATAGTTGCTTGTGGCCACCATTGTCGCTCGGTCAGGTTGCAGTGGAGCTCGCACCACACGGCTCACGACAGGGCCATGCCGGGGACGCGCCGGCGGATAGCCTCCAGTTCTGCCTCGTCGGAGATGCCCTGCCAGTCGTACCGCGGCGTGTAGGCAGCTTCGAGGGCGTGTACGTCGTCGTCGGTGAGCTCGACGTCCAGCGACCCCACCGCCTCGTCGATCTGGCGGATCGAGCCGGCCCCTACCAACGGCGCGGTGACGACCGGCTGACGGCGTAGCCAAGCGAGTGCGATCTGGGCGCGGCTGACACCGTGTCCTTGCGCGACCTGTCCGACCGCGTCGATGATCGCGCGATTGGACGTCTCCTGCTCCGGCGAACACAGCATGTCTGCATAGGCGCCGTCGGTCTCGGAGCGCGCGGTCGACCTGGCGTACTCCCAGGCGTGCATCGACGACGCACCGAGGTACCGCACCTTGCCGGCCTTGACGAGATCGCTCAGCGCCTCGAGAGTCTCCTCCCACGGGGTCGAGTGGTCGTTGCGGTGAATCTGGTACAGGTCGATGTAATCCGTTCCGAGCCGGCGCAGCGAGTGGTCGACCTCGGTCAGGATCGCCTTCCGCGACAGCCCCCGGCCGTTCGGACCGGGGCGCATCGGGTGCCGGAGCTTGGTCGCGATCACCACGGTGTCGCGGTCGGCGAAGTCCTTGAGCGCGCGGCCCAGGATCTCCTCACTGGACCCGTTGGAGTACATGTTCGCGGTGTCGAAGAAGTTGATCCCCGCCTCCAGCGCGTGCCGGATCAGCGGCCGCGCCTCCGTTTCGCCCTTCGACCACACCGGGTGCCCCCGGTCGGGCTCCCCGTAGGTCATCGCGCCGATCGCAATCGGTGACACGTCGAGACCGGTCGAGCCGAGCTTGATGTAGTGCATGATGCCCCTCTAAGCTATGTGGAGAGTTCTCCGGATACGGTAATGGAGAGCTCTCCGGTTAGCAAGGTGAGGTCTTCGATGGTTCGTTCAGATGCCCGGGAGAACCGGGCCCGCATCCTCGCGGCTGCCCGCGAGGCGTTCACCGGGGACGGCGCTCCATCGATGAACCAGGTCGCCCAGCGCGCGGGCGTCGGCGCGGGCACCCTCTACCGCAACTTCCCCACCCGGGAGGCGCTGGTTCTCGCCGTCTACCAGGACGAGGTCGAACGGATCGTCGCAATGGTGCCAGGCCTGCTGGCCGACATGCCGCCGCTCGAAGCGCTCCGGTCCTGGACGACCGGACTTGTCGAGGCAATGCGCAGGAAGCACGGCCTCGGTGACGCCCTCAGCGCCACCGCGCACCAGGCGATCACCGAGCAGACCTACGGACCGGTCGTCGCCGCGATCACAGAACTTCTCGACGCCGGCAAGAAGGACGGCAGCATCCGACCGGACGCCGACGCCGGCGACTTCCTCCAGCTCACCGGCGCACTCTGGCGCGCCGCTTCCAGCCCTGTGGACCGGGCCCCCCACATGCTCGCGCTCATCCTCGATGGGCTCCGCACCCAACCGCAGCGGTAGAAGCGGTGCCAATCAGACCGCGGAAGAAGTTGCCCACAGCCACCGTGTCGCCAGCGCCGGTAGGCGGAAAATCTTGGTGGAAATCCGCGAGGTGTGTCGGATCGGGGTGAGGTTGTTCGTTGCAGTGGTGAGCGGCCGCGCTTGGAAGGCGCTCGCTCCTGGCTCCTGACACACCGTGAGTACGGCGTGATGCCTGACGACGGCGTTGGCGTCGTACTCGCCGGACACCCCAAGGAAAGGCGACATGAGGCTTCTTCTCACTTCCGGCGGCATCGCGAACAACAGCATCCAGGCTGCGCTGGTCGACCTGCTGGGCAAACCGATCGCCGAGTCCAACGCCCTCTTCATCCCCACCGCCATCTACCCGTTCCCCGGCGGGCCCGGTATGGCGTGGCGGGCGATGAGCGGCGATGCTCCGTCGCGACTGTCTCAATTGGGCTGGAAATCGTTGGGGATCCTGGAGCTGTCGGTGCTGCCGAGCATCGAGGAGGCCGCCTGGGTGCCAACGGTCCGGGACGCCGACGCACTGCTGTTCTGGGGCGGCGACCCTCTCTTCCTGGCCAACTGGATGCGGCGCTCCGGTTTGACCGATCTGTTGCCGACGCTTCGCTCGGAGGCGGTCTACGTGGGGGTGAGCGCCGGAAGCATCGCTGCTGCCTCCACGTTCGTCGAGACCTACACCGAACCGCCCCGCGGGACCGACGGACCGCTGAAGTCGGAGGACATCGTCTTCTCCACGCCCCAGGGGGACGTCGACAGAACCCTGGTGACCGGACAAGGAGCGGGACTCGTCGACTTCGCGGTGATCCCGCACCTGGACCACGAGCACCACCCGGACGCTTCGATGGCCAACGCCGAGAAGTGGGCGGCACGGATTCCCGCGTCGACGTACGCGATCGACGACCAGACCGCCATCAAGGTCACCGAAGGCGCTGACGGCACTGACGGCACCGTAGACATCGTCTCGGAGGGGCGCTGGAAGCTGTTCACCCCGTAGTCCAGGAGGGCCGCGACAATCACCGTGTGGTCAGAAGGCGGCCGCGTGTGCTGCCGCCTGTGACGCTTCCGGCACGCTCGGCCGGGCATAGGGAGCGTTCTGATTACTGTTTGGCCGGACCGGGACCGCCGGGAGTCGTGAACGTCGCGCAGGGTGCAGACTGAGGACAGCGGTCGGTCCTCAGCCCGGCCCTTTCTGGGGAGCCGGTGATGGAGCAGAGGCTGGTGGCGGTGATGAACACCGTCGCGGAGACATTGACGTACCCGATCACGCTCGACGAGGCGCTGGACCGGATCACCCGGGGCGCTGCCGACACGGTTCCCGGGATCGATCACGTCAGCATTTCGCTGACCGCTCACGGTGGCCGGATCCAGACCCTGGCACCTACTGATCAGGTTGCGGTCCGGCTTGACGAGTTGCAGTACGCCCTCCGGCAAGGCCCGTGCTTCGAGGCCGCGATGCGTGAGCCGTGGGTGCAGGTCGACGACCTGGCCGGCGATCCGCGCTGGCCCGCGTACGGGCCACAGGCAGCCTCGCAGTTCGGGATCGGGTCACAACTGGCGTTCCAGTTCCGGGCCGACCCACATGCGCAGGGTGCGTTGAACCTGTACGCGAGTAAGCCTCACCAGATCACCGTGGACACCCAGCAGATCGGCGCGATGTTCGCCCAGTTGGCCGCGATCGCGCTCGGTTGGTCACGTCAGGACGAAACCCTCAGCCGGGCTCTCGGCAGCCGGGAACACATCGGGCAAGCGGTCGGAATCATCATGGAGCGCTACCGGCTCGATCCCCAGCGGGCCTTCTCGTTCCTGGTCCGTACCTCCCAGGACTCGAACACCAAGTTGCACGACGTCGCCACCGCACTGGTCGCCCAGACCACCGACCGGGCCCGGCAGTGCTGCGAAGGTGGTCGAGCCGCTTCGAAGCCTAGGCCGGTCAAGCTCGAGCGACGGGATGTCGGCAGATGAGTGAGTTGGATCGAACCACGTTGCTCACCCGGCTCGCCAGGCTGATCGCGGACGACCAGTCCGGCCAGACCCTGGAAGCTCGCTTGTGCGGGGCCTATTTGGCGATGATGGGCGGTGACGGTGCGGCGATCACCTTGTCTTACACCAACCCCGACCGGATCACGCTCTGCACGACCGACGACCTCGCAGCCCGCCTCGAAGACCTCCAGGATGTGCTCGGCGAAGGCCCCGGCCCGACGGCGTACCGAACCGAGACGGTGACCGTGGCCGACCTGCGAACTGACGAGCTCTGGCCGCTGTTCACCGACGCCGCCCGAGCCATCCCCGGGGCGGTGATGGTCTACGCGGTGCCGATCCGCCCCTGGAGCGACGGCGTCATCGGCGTCCTGACCATCCATCAGACCAGCATCGACCTCCCCGCTACCGAGCAGGCGCAGTTCCTGGCCAACGCGATCGGCGCCGCCCTGATCAAGGATCCTCCCGACGAGTCCAACCTCGACGAAGGACCCTGGGCCTCGCGGTCGGAGATTCATCAGGCCACCGGCATGGTGGTCGCCCAGCTCCGGGTCGCGCCCAACGATGCGATCGCGCTGCTCCGGGCGCATGCCTTCTCCCACAATCTCTCGCTGGCCGCCGTGGCCCACGAGGTCACCAGCCGGCGACTCAAGTTCTCCGACGACGCTGAAAGCGAGACCCCATGACAGCCTCCACCGCTTCGCAGGCGTTCGTCGATGCCACCTCCGCCATGGTCAACCAGCACGATGTGACCGATACCCTGGCCCGGCTGCTGGCCGACTGTGCGAAGTTCACCGCCGCCGACGCCATCGGCATCCTCGTCAAGACCGGCAACGCGCACCTCGAGCTCTTGAGTGCGACCTCACATCGAGCCGCCGAACTCGAGCTGTACCAGCTGCAGCAAGACACCGGCCCCTGTATCGATGCCGCCCGCGGAGGCTCCGCGTCGTCGACCAGCGCCGACGCCGACATCATCAGCCGCTGGGGAAAAGTCGGTGAAGCCATCATCGCCGCCGGTTATCACGCCGTCCACGCCGTCCCGCTGCGCTGGCACGGTCACGTGATCGGCGCAATGAACGCCTTTCACAGCGACCCCGACACCCTCGATGACGAGACTCGCCAACTCACCCAAGCGTTCGCCGACGTCGCCACGGTCGTCATCGTGCAAACCACCGAACTGACCAACAGCCAACTCGAACAACGAATCCGCGCCGCACTGGTCGGACGCGTCACGATCGAACAAGCCAAAGGCGTCCTGGCGCACACCCTCAATCTCGACATGGCCGCTGCCTACCAGTACCTCGTCCATCAGGCAGCGAGCAACGGCTCCACCCTGACCGACACGGCCGCTCAAGTCATCCAGCAGGCCCAACGCCACCGTGACGAGGCTCTCGGCTGACCGCGTCGCATCGTTCGGGCGGTTGACTTGTGGGCCACGGGTAACCGGAGGCCTAGGGTTCAAGCTGGAGCCTCAGTCACCGGTGGATCTCCCGGCCACCGTGCACGGACAGGAGACTTGCGTGGACAGCGCCAAGTCCTTGCGCCCCGGCAAGGCCGAGGTCGCAGTCAGCACACCGCCGGCCGGTGGCGGAAACGGTACGGCGGCCGACACAGCGGACCCTTTCCGCTTGGACGGCTCGATGCTGGATGCGGACATGCTCCGGTCGTTGTTCTCGAGCACCCGGTTCGGCACGGTCGGGTTCGAGGAAGAGTTGCTGCTGGTGCATCGGGGGAGTGGACTGCCGGCCGACGTTGCGGCCGTGGTGGCGGGCGTCGGCGATCAGCGGGTGAAATCCGAACTGCCCGCCTGCCAGTTCGAGATCGCGACGTCCGTGCACGCGGACGTCGCAGCTGCCGTCGACGAGCTGCGGTCGTACCGGCAACTGGTTGCCGCTGCCTGTGGTCCGGATCTGGCGCCGATCGCTGCGCCCGTTCATCCGCTCGTCGAGGGTCCCGTCGAACTCTCGCGCACGGACCGCGCAGCACACCTGGGATCTCGTTATCGAGAGGTCGTTGCCCGGCAGGTGGTCTCGTCGTTGCAGATCCATCTCGCCTTCGGTGACGCCGACTGCACGCTGGGCGTGTACCACGCGCTGCGAGACGTCTTGCCGGAGTTGGCCGCGCTCGCCGGGAACGCGCCGTTCGCCGGCGGACGGGACACCGGCCTGTGTTCGGTGCGTCCGGTGATCGCCTCGCAGCTCCCCCGGCAGGGTGTGCCCCCGATCATCAGCTCCTGGGAGCAGTACGCCGACGACCTGGCGTGGGCGATCCGCGGAGGCGCCGTTGCGGAAGCGTCGGAGTGGTGGTGGGAGCTGCGGCCGCATCTGCGGTACGGCACGCTCGAGCTGCGGGTTCTCGACGTACAGCCGACCACGAATCAGACCGGCGCGATCGCACAGTTCGTGCACGCGCTGGCGGCCGCGTTCGCCGACCGGTACTACGTCGGTGACCTCCAGTCGCCCGCTCCGACCTGGCGGATCGCGGAGAACCGGTGGGCTGCGCTCCGCGACGGTGTTCGCGGTGAGCTCCTCGACCTTCGCACCGGCGAACGTCGCTCGACACGTCGCTGTCTCGACGACCTCATCACCGCCGCCGAGCCCTACGCCCCGGCCGGTCTGGACGACGTACGAGCGTTGCTGGAGAGCCCGCCCGTCGAGCACCTTCGAGCCCTCGGCCCCGAACGCGCGATCGGGTGGCTCGCGGAGGTGTTTTCCACCTGAGGCTGCCGGCCCTCCACAGGTGCCGCGTCAGCCTGCCTGGCGGGCGGTCTCGGCGACGATGTCGGCGGCGATCCCGCGCAGTTTGACGTTGCCGTTCTGGGAGAGCCGGGCCAGGAATGCGAACGCGCTCTGCTGGTCGAGCTGATACCGCTCCATCAGGATTCCGATCGCGGTCCCGACGCTGGACCTGCTCTCGAGCGCCTGCAACAGGTCTGCCTGCTCTCTGCTCCAACCGAGAAGCACCGCGGTCCAGTCGGCGAACATGGCCCCGATGGCGTGAGCGTCGGCGTCGAACGCGTCCGGCTGAGCGGCGTACAGATTCAGAGACCCTCGCACAGCGGGCTCGGCCCGGATCTGGAACGAGAGCTGTGCGCACAGCCCGAGCGCGCCGGCCTTCGGACCGTACAGCGGCCAGCGGGGATCGGTGCGAAGGTCGCCGACCAGCACGTTCTCCTCGGACATCGTCGCGTCGATACAGGGTCCTTCGCCGAGCTCGCACTGCAGTTCGTCGGCGGTTGCGACAACCGGGTCGGTAGGAGCGTGGCTCGTGATGATGCCCGTCTTGTTCGCCACCGAGATGCCGGCGTACGTCACGCCGGGAATCGTGTCGACGACTGCGGCAGTGATCAGTTTCTGAGCGCGTACGACGTCGACCGATCCCCGTAGCGACTCAGCAATGGTCGCCATCGATCCGATCAGCTCCGGCAGCTCCATCTCAAACCCCCTCCTCGAGGTCTGGCGTCACCACGCAGTTCTGGTTTAGCATGTCATCAATTCGATGACAAGTTCGGATGTCAACGGATCGCGACGGATGGGAATCGGATGAGCAAAACGCTGGAGAATGACGAAGCGGGACAGCTCGAACGGGCCCGGGCCTCCGAGGACTTCGCGGCGCTGTACGACCTGCACTCGACCGAACTCGAGGTGTCCGACGGTCCGCGGCTGCTGGCCGCGCTCGAAACGCTGCACCACATCCGCAGCCTGCTCGACAAGTGGGAGCCTGCGCTGATCACGGCCGCCCGCAGCCGGGGGCTCACCTGGGCACAGATCGCGCCGGCTCTCGGCCTGGCCAGCCGGCAGGCGGCCGAGCGCCGCTATCTGCGGCTCAACCCGCATGCCGTCGACAAGCCCGGCTCCACCCGCGAGCGCCGCGTAGAAGCCACGCGTAATCAGCGCTCCGCCGACCGCGCCGTCGCCGACTGGGCGCGCGGACACGCTGCCGAGCTCCGGCAACTCGCCGGGCAGCTCACCGCCCTCGATGCCGGCCCGGTCGCCAACGGAGATACCGCATCCGGCTCCGACCAGCCTGGTCTCGACCGTCTGCGCGCCGCCCTCGCCGGGGATGACCCCGCCGACCTGGTCGGCCCACTGACCGACCTCGACGGCACCGTGCATGCCCACCTGCAGGCCCGCCATCCCGGGCTTGCGGATCAGGTCGCCGCTCTGCAGCGCACGACCGGACAGATCCGTGACGACGACCTCGCCCGCCGCAACGCGTCTGAAGAACCCACATGACCGCCCAGCCCGCCGTACCGTTTTCGCCGGCCACGGTCAGCCTCGAGTCAGAGGCACTTGCCAGTGGCTTCATCGAGACCTACTACGCCGACGGTGTCTGGCACTCCCGTCGGCACGACTGCGACACACCGTTCGGCAGCGACGACGACGAGCTCGAACAGATCGCCGTCGGCACGCAGGTCGCCCGGTGGAACCGGATCCCGCACATCGTGCGTACGCGCACCGGAGCGATCGCCGAAGTCCTCGAGCCCTGAGCTGGTTCCGGACGCGTAGGCACAACGGCGTTTCCAGTGCCCGCGGCGGGGAACCGCTTCTTGGTGCCGAATCGTGTGTTGTGGTCGCCTGAGGCGGCGAGTGAACTCTCCGCCGCTGTGCTCTCGGAAGGGCCGGACGAGGTTGCGCACCTGGTCTGGTCCTTGGAGAACAGGCCGCTGCGCACCGGGTGGGGACGGCCGGATCCGGACGCGGTCATGGAGCTGTACGTCCAGCACCTGAGCGTCGTCTACCGGCTCACCGGCGCGGGAACAGCGATCGAGGTCCTCGAGGTCCGGCGGAAGGGGCTGACGTGACACGGAAGCATGTGGTGGTGACGGGTGGCGCCGGGTTCATCGGCAGCCATTTGTGCGAGCGGCTGATCGGCGACGGACACCGCGTCACCTGCCTGGACAACTTCCTGACCAGTACGCCGGACAACCTGACCGGACTGCGATCCCATCCGGACTTCTCCTTCGTGCGCTGCGATCTGACCGAGTTCCTGCACGTTCCGGGTCCGGTCGACCTGATCCTGCACTTCGCGAGCCCGGCCTCGCCGATCGACTACCTGAAGCTGCCGATCCAGACCCTCAAGGTCGGCGCGATCGGCACCTGGCACGCTCTCGGCCTGGCGAAGGAGAAGAACGCCCGCTTCCTGCTCGCCAGCACCTCCGAGGTATACGGCGACCCGCAGGTGCACCCGCAGCCCGAGGAGTACTGGGGTCACGTGAACCCACTCGGTCCGCGCGGCGTGTACGACGAGGCGAAGCGGTACGCCGAAGCGCTCACCACGGCGTACCGGACCAGTGAGGGCCTCGACACCGCGATCGTGCGGATCTTCAACACCTACGGCCCCCGGATGCGCCCGGCGGACGGCCGCGCGATTCCCACGTTCATCCGGCAGGCCCTCGCGGGCGAACCGCTGACAGTGGCAGGAGACGGCAGCCAGACCCGGTCGGTCTGCTACGTGTCGGACACCGTCGAGGGGATTCTCCGGCTCGCGTTCGGTGATCACCCCGGGCCGGTGAATGTCGGCAATCCCGACGAACGGTCGGTGCTGGCCATCGCCCAGGACGTCCTGGCGCTCGCCGGCTCGGACTCCGGCATCGAGTTCGTCGAGCGTCCGCAGGACGACCCGATGGTCCGGCGGCCGGACACGACGCGGGCGCGCGAGGTGCTCGGCTGGGAGCCGAAGGTCGCCTGGCGCGACGGGCTCAGGGAGACGGTTGCCTGGTTCCGGCAGGTTGTGCAAGTAGTTGACGGGCAGCCCGTAGGACTTCCGGGACGGTGATCCTCAGTAGGTCGGGGTTCAGCCGGTCACCGTGCGGGTCACCCGTCCGGGTGCCGTGATACAGCACCGTATGCAGGTCGTGATCGATCGCGGGCCCCCAGAGTGCGGGTGGGATCGGCCCGAACAGCGTCACCGAGGGCGTGCGGGTCGCGGTGGCGAGGTGCGCGACGCCGGTATCGCCGCTGAGCACCAACTGCGCCGACCCCACCAGCTCGGTCAACTCCTCCAGTGGGAGCTCGCCACTCAGATCCCTTGCACCGCAGGCCTGCGCCACCGTCGCGCACAGCCCGCCTTCGGCCCCGGTCAGTACGACGTCGTTGCCGTCGGCAAGCAGCTCTCGCGCCACCGCGGCCCACCGCTCGGCCGGCCACCGCCGCGCCTCGGACGCCGCTCCGGGGTGAATGATCACCATGGAAGACGAGGCGCCCGAGCTCGAAGTGGCGTGCGCGTCCGCTCGCGTGGATGGGCGTGCGTCGGCTGAGCTCGAGGGAGGCATGCCAGCGGGAGAGCGAAGGTGCGGTTCGGCGGCGGAGGCGAGGTGCAGGTCGGCGGGCGAGGAGAGGGGCAGGTCCGCGGGCGAGGTGAGGTACAGATCAGCGGGGGAGCAGGGGCCGCCGGCGTCGGTGATCAGCCGGCACCAGCGGGCCACCTCGTGCTCATCCGCACGCCATCGCGTCGGGCTCCGATAGCCGGCCGCCGGACAATCGAAGGCGATCAGGCTCTCCGGTGCACCCTGCATCAGCGCGCGGTGGCTCTCGGGCCCGCGCCCGTGCAGGTTCACTGCGACGTGCCGACCGAGCCGTGGCAGATCGGTCGGCACAGTGAGCCCGGCGACCGGCACCACACCGTCGATGATCCCCAACCCCATCAGCCACTCGCCGAGCGACCCATTGGTTGCCAGCAGCAACGTCCGGTCCGGCCACAGCCGCCGGATACCACGCAGCGCCGGGATCCCGGTCAGGGCATCGCCCAGCCCGAGCGCCCGAAGGACGAGAACCGGGGGAGCAGAGGAGGCCAGAGCGGACGGTCCCGTCGACCAGTGGCGCTTCGGGTCCGACGACGCCAGTCCATCGATCACGGCCATCGATCACGGCCATCGATCACGGCCAGGAGGGCTCCACCGACGGACACACCACCAGTTCCCGGATCTCCACGTTGGCGGGCTGGCTGAGCGCGAAGACGATCGTGTCCGCGACGACCTCGGGATCGTTCAGCATCGCGTCCGCGCCTGGCTTGTACTGCTCCGGCCGGCCGTCGAAGAACGCGGTCTTCATCCCGCCGGGCACGATCATGGTCACGCCGATCCGGCCGGCCGTCTCGACCGCGAGTGCCCGCGAGAACCCCACCACGCCGAACTTCGACGCGCAGTACGCCGTCGCGTCGCTCAAGGCCCGCAGCCCCAGGGTCGACGCGATCGTCACCAACCGCCCATCGCTCGCCTCGAGCCGTGGTACGGCGGCCCGCGCGATCGCGGCCGTCCCGATCAGGTTGACGCCCACCACCCGGACCCAGTCGTCGAGCGGCACGTCCTCGATCCGCCCGCACGAGTCGATGCCGGCGGCGGTCACGACTCCCGTCAACGATCCGATCTCCTGCTCAGCCTCTGCCAACCCGGCCTCGGCGGCGTGCGGATCCGCCAGGTCGATCTCGACCCACGGCACGCTGTCGTCGGCCGGCCGTCGGCGATCGAGCGCGACGGCCGTACCGCCGTTCTTCTGCACGGCGCGGACCACCGCCGCGCCGAGGCCGCTGGCGCCACCGGTCACGGCGACTCGTTCCAGACTCATCCGATGCTCCTTCGATCGAGGATGGCGCTGGTGGACCTGCCGTCGAGGTACGGCACCACGACCACGCGGCCGCCCCAGCTGTTCACAACACGTGCCTCAGGCAACTGTTCTGCCGAGTAGTCCCCGCCCTTGACCCAGATGTCCGGCTGGAGCTGGTCGAGCAGCTCGCAGGGGTCGTCCCCGCCGAACACCGCAATCGCATCGACACACCGCAGTGATCGCAGTACTCGGCAGCGGTCGGCGAGCGAGTTCACCGGCCGGTCCGCGCCCTTGAGTCGCTGGACGCTCGCGTCGGAGTTCACCAGCACCACCAGGGCGTCCCCGAGTCGCCGGGCCGCCTCCAGGCAGGCGATGTGTCCGGCATGCAGAACGTCGAAGCAGCCGCCGGTGGCCACGACCGTCCCGCCGGTCGCATGCACCCGCCGGATCAGGTCACCTGCGTCGAGGCCGCGCAGGGAAGGCTGCCCGGCCCGATCCCGGGGAGCCGCCGTCACTCCGCCGAGTTCCAGCCAGGCGGCGGTGTCCTCGACCGCATCCTGAATCGCCGCTGGTAGCACGGCTCCCGCCCCGAGCCGCGCCGCTACCGTCGCCGCGAAACGGTCGCCGGCTCCACAGGCGTCACCGTGGTGCTCGAACGGGCTCGGAGTGAACAAGGACGGTCCACCGGCCGCAGTGAACACCCCTCGGGCTCCGTCGGTGATCGCCACCGCCCAGGATTGCCACTGGTCGCGGAGCCGCTCCGCGAGCTCGTCGAGTCCTTCGGCCGG
>Ga0136846_1215738_pt1 | contig 12667 bp, 9 predicted proteins | sample HopSoiMetagenom2_FD_96841 | JGI IMG/M metagenome (GOLD analysis project Ga0136846, IMG submission 96841) | Grasslands soil microbial communities from Hopland, California, USA - 2 Assembly 2016 (version 4) | ecosystem: Environmental > Terrestrial > Soil > Grasslands | place: USA: Hopland...
CCGGCGTCCGCCGTTCGATCGCACGCCACCGTAGCATCCCATCGGTGGATCGCCGGACTTTTCTCCGCACGGCCGCCCGGTGGTCTTTCGCGGTCCCGGGCGTGTCCGCTCTCGCCGCTGCGTGTACCCGGGCGACGGAGTCTTCGATCACGTCCGCGCCTACGCCGAGTGCGAGCCTCACGGCGTCGGCGGCTCGGACCAGCGGCACGGCGTGGCACCGGTTGGCCGCGAGCCTCGACGGAAGGGTGATCCGGCCCGGCACGCCGGGGTATCCAACCGCCCGACTCGCCTACGACCCGCTGTTCGACGATGTCAGGCCGCGCGCGATCGTCCGCGTCGCCTCGACGCGCGATGTTGCTAGGACGATCGCGTTCGCGCGCGACCATGGGCTCCGATTCACGGCCAGGTCGGGCGGACACAGCTACGGCGGCTATTCGCTGAGCGACGGCATCGTCATCGACGTCACGACGCTCGACCACGTTTCGCCCGACCCCGCTGCACACCGCGCCACGATCGGATCGGGCGCCAGCCTGATGCAGGTGGCGAGCGGCCTGGCGCCGGACGGGCTCGTGGTTCCTGGCGGCACATGCGCCACCGTCGGGATCGCGGGGCTCACGCTTGGCGGCGGCCAGGGCGTCACGGGCCGTCGGTTCGGGTTGACGTGCGACTCACTCGAGGCGGCAACGATTGTCCTCGCTGACGGGACCGTCGTGCGGTGCGATGCGAACCGGCACGACGACCTCTTCTGGGGACTGCGCGGCGGCGGTGGCGGCAACCTCGGCGTCGTGACGTCGTTCACCTTCGCCGCGCACCCGCTCATCCACCTCACGATCTGTTCGCTGTCGTGGCGCTGGTCGCAGGCTGCGAACGTGATCCGCGCGTGGGCGGACTGGGCGCCCGCTGCCCCGCACGACCTGTGGTCGAGCCTGCGTCTGCGCTGGATCCCCGGGTCCGGTCCGCAGGTCTCGATGATCGGGACCTGGTCGGGCACGCCGTCGACGCTCGCCAAGGTGCTGGACGACCTCGCCTCGGCGGTACCGCCAACGACCCGGTCCACGTCGACGCTTCCCTATCTCGACGTGGCCAAGCTGTACGCCGGCTGCGCTGGCCAGTCCACCGATGACTGTTCGCTGCAGATCCACGGCGGCACGCTGCCGCGCCAGGCGTCGCTCGCGAAGTCCGACTTCTTCGACCACCGGATCTCGTCCGCCGACGTCGATGCGATGCTCGGCCGCATCGAGGCGCGGTCGACCTCGGCGCTCCGGTCGAGCTCGGGAGGCGTGATCTTCGACTCCTGGGGTGGCCGGATCGCGGAGCTCGGTTCGCACGCGACGGCGTTCCCCCATCGTCGGGCGCGCTTCCTCGCGCAGGAGTTCGTGACGTTCTCGAGCGTGCCCGACGGCGCGACGCTGACCGCCAACCGACGCTGGCTCACGAGCTTGTGGCGAACGCTCCGCAACTCCGCGAGCGGAGCCGCCTACGTCAACTACATCGATCCGGAGCTCCACGGCTGGGCGCGCGCGTACTACGGCGACAACCTCGACCGCCTCGTGACGGTCAAACGCCGCTATGACCCCGACGACGTGTTCCGGTTCCCCCAGTCCGTCCCGGAGACGGTGCCGGCCTAGCTCAGCGGCACGGCGTCCACGGTGTGTCGAACAGGTCGAACGTCTTGATGATCGCGTTCCGGTTGGCCGCGTTGGCTTGCGGGCAGAACTTCGTGAGCGACAGCTTGTACTCCACCTGGAACACCGTCTTGCCCGCGTTGATGAACGACGTCGTGTAATTGCCGCACTCGTTGTATTGCTGGCATTGCTCGTTCACCGCGTAGTCGAAGTACGACGCGAGGTCGGGAACCTGTTCGACGTCGTTCTTCATCGCGACCGTCAGGCCGTAGGTGTGCGCGAGGTTCGCCAGCGATGCGTCGTACACGAGCTGGTCGTTGGCCGTGAGGGGGAACCCCGTCCGGTTCGAGTAGCCGTCGACGTTGTCCCATTCGACGCCGTCGAAGCCCGCCTGCCGGCACTTCTGCACGCGCGCGTCCATGATCGGGAGCAGGGTCGACGTCTGACGGATGTCGAGCCACCGCTCGCCAGGCCAGCCGTTCTTCGCTCCCTGGACCGACGCCGGGAACTGGTTGGCGTCGACACGCCAGTTCTCCCATGTGCCCGCGTCGACGTAGCAGATCGCCTTGCCGCCGGCCGCGTGGATGGCGTTCACGGCCGCTGTGTCCAGGGTCGTGTTGTTCCCCGAGATGGCTTGGTCGGTATACAGGTCGATGTCGAACACGCTCGGATGCACCGCTGCCCCACCGGTGTACGGGGTGGCCGACATGCCGACGTTGATCCCGCCGGTGGATGCGTAGGCCGCGACCCCTTGGAGCTGGTACTGCCAGCGGGCGTTCAGCGCAGGGTGCCAGCAGGCGCCTTGCCGCGTGTCGCACGCGACCGACGCCGGCACGGTGGCGGCGCCGGCAGGGCCGGGGATCGCCAGCAGCGCCGCGACCACGCCGACCGCGGCCGCCATGTACAGGGCACGAGCCCGCATCGAGGACCTCCTCTGTCGCTCGGCCGTCCGGGGCGGCCGAAGGGGCCTGATGATGCCTCGGTTCGGCCCGCTCGCGCCATCCCGGAACACGCACGACCCTGCGCGGCGTTGGAGCCCTTGTGGATCCAGCCGGCGTCGACCCTGGTCGAGGGCTGCTCGGCCGAACATCAGGGTGCACTTCTCGGCAGATCCGATCCGGACGGCGAACCGGCGGCCGCGCTGAAACGTTGTAATCATCCTTACGTGGAATGTCTGGCGCGGAGCCGCTGTTTAAGCCCACACGAGAACCCGAAGGGGATGGACCTCGATGACTGAACTTCACACGGAAACGCTTCCATTGCTTCCGCTTACGACCGGTGTGGTCCTGCCCGGCATGGTCGTGACGCTCACGATCGAGTCGCCTGACGCCGCGGCAGCGATCGAGGCCGCGGCACGAGGTGAGCTCATGCTCGTGCCGCGCATCGATGGTCGGTACGCCCGCGTCGGCACGGTGGCCAAGGTAGAGGAGGTCGGCCGCGTGCGCGGCGGCGCGGAGGCAGCCGTGATCCGCGGCCTGCACCGGGGCGTCGTCGGCGTCGGGGTTCCGGGCACCGGCTCGGCAACGTGGGTGCAGATCGAGCCGGTCGACGAGCCCGAGCCGAGCGCGCAGGCGCGTGCCCTCGCCCGCGAGTACCGCGCGACGCTCGAGACCATCGTCGAGGCGCGCGGCGTACCCCAGATCGCTGAGTTCCTGCGCGGGATCGACGATCCGGGCCAGATCGCCGACATGGCCGGCTACTCGCCCGACCTGAGCTTCGAGCGAAAGGTGGAGATCCTCGAGACGGTCGACGTCGAGCAGCGGCTCGACAAGGTCCTCGCATGGGCGAAGGACACGCTGGCCGAGGTCGAGGTCAAGGAGCGGATCCGCGACGAGGTCTCAGAGAACCTCGAGAAGCGCCAGCGCGAGGTGATCCTGCGCGAGCAGATGGCTGCGATCCGCAAGGAGCTTGGGGACGACGGCGGCGACGATGTGGTCGGCGAGCTGCGGTCCAAGATCGAAGCGGCCGGGATGCCCGACGAGGTGCGCGAAGAGGCGGAGCGTGAGCTCGGCCGGCTCGAGCGCACGTCAGAGCAGTCGCCCGAGTACGGGTGGATCCGCACGTACCTGGACTGGTTGACCGAGGTGCCGTGGGACGTTCGCACCGACGACAACCTGGCGATCGATCAGGCTCGCGCCGTGCTCGACGCCGACCACGAGGGGCTCGAGGACGTGAAGGACCGCATCCTCGAGTACCTCGCCGTGCGCAAGCTGCGAAAGGACCGCGGGCTGGCGGAGGCCACCGGTCGCGGCTCGGGGGCGATCCTCACGCTCGTCGGGCCCCCCGGCGTCGGCAAGACCTCGCTCGGCGAGTCGGTTGCGCGAGCGCTCGGGCGCCGGTTCGTCCGCGTGTCGCTCGGCGGGATCCATGACGAGGCCGAGATCCGTGGCCACCGGCGCACGTACGTCGGAGCCCTGCCCGGCCGGATCGTTCGCGCGTTGAAAGACGCCGGCACGAAGAACCCGGTGATGATGCTCGACGAGATCGACAAGGTCGGCGCCGATTGGCGCGGCGACCCCTCGAGCGCGCTGCTCGAGGTCCTCGACCCTGCGCAGAACCACACGTTCCGCGATCACTATCTGGACGTCGATCTCGACCTGTCCGAGGTGCTGTTCATCGCGACCGCGAACGTGGCCGAGACGATCCCGGCGCCGCTGCTCGACCGTATGGAAGTGATCCGGATCGACGGTTACACCGAGGAGGAAAAGGTCGCGATCGCGCGCCAGCATCTGCTGCCGCGACAGCTGGAGCGCAACGGGCTCCGGGCCGACGAGGTCACCGTGGCCGACGACGCCCTGCGTGTGGTGGTCGCCGACTACACCCGCGAAGCCGGCGTGCGCAACCTCGAGCGTGAGCTCGGCAAGTTGCTGCGGAAGGCCGCGACGACGATCGCATCCGGAAGCCACGACACGCCGATCGTCGTCGGAGCCAACGACGTTCGCAGCTATCTCGGGCGGCCGCGGTTCTTCTTCGAGGTCGCCGAGCGCACCGCCGTCCCCGGCGTCGCGACCGGCCTCGCGGTCACGGGCACCGGTGGCGATGTGCTGTTCATCGAGGCGACCCGCGAGGAAGGCGATGCCGGCGACGGGTTCCAACTGACCGGCCAGCTCGGCGACGTGATGAAGGAATCCGCGCAGATCGCCCTGTCCTACGTCCGGTCGCATGCGGCCGAGCTCGCGATCCCGAGCGAGCGAGCCCATGGGAAGTTCCACCTGCACGTTCCGGCGGGCGCGGTGCCGAAGGACGGACCGAGCGCCGGCATCACGATGACGACGGCGTTGGTGTCGCTGCTCACCGGTCAGCCGGTGCGCCCGAGCGTTGGCATGACGGGCGAGGTGACGCTGCAGGGCCGCGTCCTGCCGATCGGTGGGCTGAAGCAGAAGGTGCTGGCGGCCCACCGCGCCGGCCTCACCGAGGTGGTCCTGCCGAAGCGGAACGAGGGCGACCTCGACGATGTGCCGGAGCAGGTCCGCGAGCAGATGACCTTCCATCCGGTGGAAGACGTGCGCGACGTCCTGGCGGTGGCGCTCCGGGTCGAGGAGCCCGCCGCCGTGACGGCCGCGGCGTAAGCAACGCCGGACCCGGGTATCTCGCGGGACCATGCGCATCGTCGTGCTGGGCACCACCGGCCGGACCGGTCGTCTCGTCGCCGACGAGGCGGTGGAGCGCGGGATGGACGTGGTCGCTCTCGTCCGGCACGAGCCTGACACGCCGTTGCACCCGAGCATCGTCGTCGCGGTCGTCGACGTGCGCGATCAGGATGCCGTCGCGACCCAGCTCGCCGGTGCCGACGCCGTCGTGTCGGCGATCGGGCCGGTCGCCGGGGTGACCGTCACGGAGGTGTCCGAGACGACACAGGCGGTGGTCGACGCGATGGTCCGCACGGGCGTGCGGCGGATCGTGGTTGCGGCCAATCGCAAGGTGCTCAGCGACGACGAGGTGACGGGGGAGTATTCGAACGTCGCCGCCGAGCACCGTCGTGTTGTGGCGATCCTGGCCGCGAGCGGTCTCGACTGGACCGTTCTCGCGCCGCCGTCCCTGACCGACGACGCCGGCACGGGCGACGTCGCGACCGCGATCGGCGCCAAGGGCCCGGGGCGCTCGCTCACCAGGGCCGACTTCGCCGCGGCACTCCTCGATGCACTCGACCGGCCTGAGTGGGTCGGCCGGATCGTGGGTGTTTCGAACCGATAGGCCGCCTCACGGCGCGAGCGTCACCTTCAGCTGCGGACGGGACGCGATCACTCCCTCTTTGGACGCGTAGTCCGCACCGTCGGCGTTCGGGGTCGTGATCCGGAGCGTGTACGCCCCATCGCCGTGGATGAGCGAGCCGACGTCGACCTGATACGTCGTGCCGGCGGCCACCGACCCGATCGACGCGGCGGTCGCACCAGCTGCCGGCGCCGTCGCCCACGTCACGGTGCCCTCGGTCCACGGCGTCGCCGCCGCGAGCGTGACGTCGCCGCCGCGAGGCGACGCGTCGGTGCACGTCAAACGGAGGGTCGCGCCCGTCACGGTCTGCGTCCCGACGCCCGTCACCGTGAACCGCACCAGGAAGTTCTTCACCGGACTGTTGTCCGTCTCGAGCGTCGTCGACCCGCCGTAGTTCGTGGTCGGGTTCGCCGCGTACAGGGACGCGTCGGCGTCGGCAACGAACGTGAGCGTGGAGGCCGACGGGATCGGGACGGATAACGGACCGCCGGGGGTGGACGGGTTGAAGGCGGTGTCGTACGCCGTGACGGAGTACGCGTATGTGCTCCCCGACGTAACCGACGGATCGACGAACGATGCCGTCGTCGTGGTGCCGATCGCCACGCCGTCGCGCGAGACGATGTAGTTGCGGACGCCCGAGTCATCGGTGCTCGAAGACCACGACAACGTCACCTTTCCGGGCACCGACGTATCCGCCGAAAGTCCCGCGGGCGCCGAAGGCGGCGAGCGATCGACCGAGGGCGTCGCACCCGAGACGATCGAGAAGTTGTCGCTGAACGTGCCATCGACGTGGACGAACGATGCATCGAGCCGCGTCGCGGTGACGTCGTACCGCATGAACCCGTGCGTCGTGCCGTCCAGCTTGCCGAAGTACGGCGCCTCCGGGTCAGACCTGCTCGATGCGTACAGCCCGCGGCCGAACGTGCCGTCGATCACATCGATCATGCCGGCACCCTTCGGATACACGCCGTCCATGCCGTCGTCCACGACACATGCCGGGTTGTACCCGGTCGGCGCGATCGTCGGGCAGCTCGTCGGGTCCGTCGCCAGCTGCTTGCTCCGTTGGTACGTGTGCTCGTGACCGTTGAGGACGAGATCGACCTTCTCGTCGACGAGCAGGTTCATCAGCGCCGACCCCTCGACGCAGCCGTATTGGCCGGCGCTGAGGCATGGATAGTGCATCCCGACGACCACCCACGGGATCCCCGCCGTGTGCGCTTGGTCGATCTCGTTCTTGAGCCAGGTGTAGTGGGCGTTGCCCGGTACATAGTGATAGGTCGTGCCGCTCACCTTGAGCTCGGGCGAGATCATGATGAACCGCGTGAGCGGCGCACCGGCCGGGTAGTCGAAGCTGTACTCGACGCCGTACGCGCTGGCCGGTCCGATCGTCGAGCCCATGTGGTCGGGCAGGCACGCCGCGTGATTCAGGATGAAGCCATCGACCTGGGAGTCGTCTTCATGGTTGCCGGCGACGACTTCGAACGGAAAGTCCGGACCCTTCGTCGGCAAGCGCTGATGGATGAAGTCGCACCACGCGGCGTCGCTCGTCGTCTCGTCGTAGTCGAGGTCGCCCAGCGCCAGGTAGAAGGAGGCCGGCGAGGCGTCGAGGGCCGCTAGGCTGAGCGCCGTTGTCGCGTTCGCGCCGTGGTCGCCGGCCGCGGCGAACGTGAACGAGCTCGGGACGGCCGGCGTCGTGGCATCGACCGTGGCGGCATCGGACCGGTTCCCGGACGGGTCGATCGCGACCACGCTGTAGTGCGCGGTCGTGCCGGGATCGATGGACGTGTCGACGTAGCCAAGTGCGCTTGTCGTGGCGAGGGTCGTGCCGTCGCGGCTGATCTCGTAGTTGGTCACCGCGACGTTGTCCAACGCGGCGGCCCACGTGAGCGAAACCTGCCGCGGGCCACCCACGGCCGCCCGGACATCACCGGGCGGATCGGGCGGGCTGGTGTCGGTGGCGTTGTCCACGGTCACGCGGACCGGCGGCGAGCTGCCGATGTTGCCTGTCGCATCGAGCGCTTGCGTCGTCAAGGTATGCGCGCCGTTCGCGACGAGCGACGTGTCCCACGACACCTCGTACGGGGCGGTGGTATCGGTTCCGATCGTCGCGCCGTCGACCGCGAAGGTCACCGAGCTGACGCCGACGTTGTCCGTCGCCGTGGCGTCGACGGCGACCGAGCCCGAAACGGTCGCCGCGTCGGTCGGTGCAGTGATCGCGACCGTCGGCGGCGTCGCGTCGGGGGGCGGTGACGTGGTCACGACCAGCTGCGGCCGTTGCGCGGTGTTCGCCCCCTCACGCGAGACGAAGGCGACGCCGTCGGCCGAGGTGGAGGAGATCCTCATGGAGTACGTGCCGTCGCCGGTGATGATCGGCAAGACGTTGAATTGCGCCCAGGTGTTCAAGCCTGCTTTGCCTATCGTGGCAACGGGGAGCGGGTCGGCGACGGGCGCGGCGTTCCACGGAACGTTCTCGCCCCATGTCTGCGACGCGACGCGGGCGACCGAGCCGCCGACGGGGGACGGGTTCGTCACGAAGACCCGGAGCGTTGCGCCGACGACCACGTCGGTTCCGACGCCCGACACCGTGAACCGCAGGAGCGCGTTCTCGACCGGCGAGTTGTCCGCGGTCAGCGTCGTCAGCGAGCCGTAGCCCCTTGCCGGATGATCGGCCCTAACCGTTGTATCGACGACCGGACCGAACGTCAGCGTGCGCGTGGCCGCCGATGCGGGCACAGCCGCAAGCACCGCGATCGTCGCCGTGGCGATCAACAATGTTGTGGGCAAGCCACGCCTCCGTCGCATCGGATCGCCCTCCCCTGTGCGAATCGTTGGCGCCCGTGTCAGGGCGGGCATCCTACGCCCCGCGCCCGACGTCGCCGATGATCCCGGCCATCACGTTGCGGGCGAGGCGCTGTCCGGCGGCTGGACCGCCGCCGTAGCCGTCGCCGGCGTCGCGTTGGCGAACGAGAAGGTCAGCTGCACCGTGGAGCCAACGCCCAGGCGCGACGGCAGATCGGAGAGCTGGATGCGGGCGCCTCTGGGCCCGAACAACACGACCTTCTGCGAGGGCAGCGGGATCGCGGTCGCCGGCTTCGGCGCGCCCGGCTCGAATAGGGTCGCCGCGCCGCCACAGCTGCACGAGACCGACACGAGGTCGTCCCTCGTGTCGGCCGCGTTGTGGAGATCGGCGACGACCTGCGCGATGCCGTCCGACGTCGGCGCTTGCACGCTCGCCGCGAAGATGTGGATGTCGGAAACGTCGGTGATCGCCGCCGCCGTGCTGCTCGTCGCGGATCCGCCGCAGGCGGCGGCGGTGAGTCCGAGCGCTGCGACCATCCCCATGAGCAGCCGCTTCATCGCCCGGTGCTCGGCCGCGGCACGACGCTCGTCGCGATGACCTCCTCGCACGGCGCCGCGCGTGCGCCGTCGATGAGATCCAGGAGCATCTGCGCCGCGCGACGTCCGATCTCGGGATAGTTCCACTCCAGCGTTGTGACGGGCGGGTCCGTGGCCGTGATACGACCCGCGTCGCGGGTCGTCGCCAGGAGGAGATCGTCCGGCACCCTGATCGCGCGCTCTTTGAGGAGCTCCAGCACAGAGATCCCCGCGAGCTCGATCGGGACGAACAGAGCGTCGGGCCGCGGACGGCGCGCCAGGATCCGGTCCAGCCCGGCGACGTACGCGCCGTCGGGGTCGGCGATCAGATCGTCCTCGGCGATGACGTCCAACAGCGACGGGCGGCCGGTCGACGCGGTCCACCGGCGATACGCCTCCACGCAGTCGCCGGCGAAGCCGTTGATCGGCGGCGGCGCAAGCATCGCGACGGCGTCGCCGCCGGCGTCGGCGAGATGGTCGAGCATCCGCGCGGCGCCCGCGAGGTCGTCGGAGCGCACGACCGCATCCCCTCACCTCCGGCGGGGTCGGACGAGACCGTGACGAACGGCATGCCGCGCCTCCGCAGGTCCGGCAGCGCCGGCTCGCCGGTCACGGGCTCGATCACGATCACCCCGTCGAGCGGGACGCGGTCCCAGACGAACCAGTCCGCGGCCGGCGGCGACACCACCAGCGCGTTGTCGCGCCCGACCGCGACGCCAGTCGCGGCGGCGATCAATTCGGAGAAGAACGCGAATTCGCTGAACTCGATGTTGAGCCCGGGCGGCAGCGACGGCACGGCCGCGATCAGCCCGGTGCGGCCCGAGACCAGCGAGCGCGCGGCGGGGTTCGGCCGGTAACCCAGACGGTCGGCGACGTCGCGGACGCGCTCGCGCGTGTCGGGGTTCAGCCGGCCTTTGCCGTTCAGCGCATGAGAGACGGTCGTGACGGACACGCCCGCTTCGCGGGCGACGTCACGGATGCTGACGCGGACGACCACCCGAGGATGCTAGCGCCGGCTCGCGCGGAGCCGCCCGCGGGACGGGAGCGTTACGCCGCGACCTCGATGCCGAGCAGCGCCCGCGCGCGGCTGACCGCCTCGGGCGCGTCCGGCGCGAACCCGTCGGCCCCGATCTCATCGGCCCATTCCTGCGTGACCGGCGCGCCGCCGACCATGACCTTGATCGAGTCGAACAGTCCCTCTTTCTTGAGGGCCTCGATCACGACCTTCTGTTGGGGCACGGTCGTGGTCAGGAGCGCCGACATCCCAAGGATGTCCGGCGACGTCTCGCGGACGGCCGTCAGGATCTTGTCGAGGGGCGTGTCCTTGCCGAGATCGGTGACCTCGAACCCGGCCGTCTTGAGCATCGCGCCGACCATGTTCTTGCCGAGGTCGTGGAGATCGCCCTTCACCGTGCAGAGGATCACGCGGCCCGCGACGATCTTCTCGCCGCCGGAGGCCAGCAGCGCCGGCTCGACGAGCTCGTTGCACATCTTGAACAGCGTGGCGGACGCCACGACCTCGGGAAGGAACACCTCACCCCGGGTCCACATCGCACCGAGCGTGAACATCGCCGACGCCATCCCCTCCTGCAAGATGACGACGGGATCGACGTTGTCGTCCAGGAGCGCCTGGGTGGCCTCGAGTCCCTGTTCCTTCTTGGCGCCGATCAGGGCCTGGCGGAGACTCTCCATCTGCTCTTCGGACATCTCGGTTCCTCTCGTCGGTCCGGCGGTTCAGTTCTCGATGGGTATCGGAGACGGTTCCGTCGGCTTGGGTCTGTATCGGTCTGAATCGCCGTTCAATATAGCCCTCGCAGGTCAATGGGGTCGTCGAGCGCTTCAGGCGGCCTCGACGTGTTCCTTCTCGAAGCGCTCCACGATGCCGCGGATCTCCTCGGCGGCCCCATCGGGCAGCGGGTACGGCGTGTGCGTCTCCAAGATCTCCTTGGCCCGAACCGCGGCCTTCGTCTTGGGCAGCGGCCGACCGTTCGCCTCCCAGTCCTCCCAGTTCCCGCGATCGAACATCTTCGACATCCACACCTCGCGCATGTGCGTCAGCGTGTGCTCCTGGTCGAGGAAGTGACCGCCCGGCTTCACGGCGTCGATCACGTCGACCGCCAGCGACTCGGCGTCCCACGTGCGGATCCCCTCCGAGGCGGAGCAGATGAGGTCCCAGAGCTCCGCGTCGAGCACCAGCTGCGCCGCGCTGAACACGCGCGCGGCGTAGAGGAGGCCGGCGCCGCTCGACATGTCGACGCCGCTGATCCAGCTCGCGAACCCGGACAAGCCGTTCTCGGCGCCGCCCTGCCAATCGCTCGTCTTGGCGCCGGTCGCGAACGTTCCCACCATCGACTTCAGGCCGTACGCGCGGGCGAGCTGCGCGTTGGCCATCTGGAACACGAGGTCCTCCGGTCCGCCGCAGTTCGCGGCGCCCGACCACAGGTCCATCGTCGTGACCGCGCTCGCATAGAAGGTGCGGGCGCCGGGGGCGAGCAGCTGGTGCGCGATCACGCCGCCGATCACCTCCGCGTTGTTGACGACCATCGTGCCGGCGCGCGTGATCGGCGCGGTCGCGCCGAGGATCGGCATCACCATGAAGCCGCTCGGCACGTCGGCCTTCGCGAACTCGACCGCCGCGGCGAGCGGTCCGCCGTCGTAGACGAGCGGCGAGACGCTGCACTGGAACGCCGACAGGATCGGCTGCTCCCGAAGCGCCTGTTCGCCACCGACGGCGACGCCCGCCATCTCGGCGCTCGCCACCGCCTGCTCGGGCGTGACCGCGGTCATCATGACGATGTGCTTGCCGGTGTTGTTGAGGTTCGCCTCCAGGTTGTGCAGGGGCTCGGAGCGGACCGGCATCTCGCGGCTCACCGCCGGCTGCCACACGTAGCCGATCTGCGGGAGCGCGTCGCCGATCAGCGTCCCGGCGGCGACGTCCTCCTTGCGTGAGGCGCGGCGCAGGTCGGTGTCGAGGTCGACGACCTCGGCCGCGTTGCCGTCCACGCCGAGGTACCCGCGGGTGCCGTCAAGGACGAGGTCGAGGCCGGGCTCGCGCGAACGAAGCGGCAGGTCGTGCGGCACGGTCTCGAGCGCCCCCGCCTGGACGTCCTTCGGGAACCGCGCGCGTTCGTCCTCGGTGTCGATCTCGGCGCCGGCGGCCCCGAGCTGCTTCAGCAAACTCTCGGATCGCACCTGGATGCCGGTGCGCCAAAGGACCTCGGCGGTGGCGTCTTTGATGGCGGCGACGGCCTCGTCGGGAAGGATGTCGACCGGCTTGCCGCGGTGGTGGACGTAACGGATCTCGCGTTCGCGCATCCTCGCTCCTGCAGGTCGTGGTGCGGCACGCTCGGCCGCACTGCACGGTGCCACGCAGCGCGTGATCGAGGAACCGTCCTGCCTGACCTTGGGTCAGGCGAGCGGACAGGTGGTGCTCCGTACACTCGCGCCCGTGACCG
>Ga0136846_1212142_pt1 | contig 12666 bp, 12 predicted proteins | sample HopSoiMetagenom2_FD_96841 | JGI IMG/M metagenome (GOLD analysis project Ga0136846, IMG submission 96841) | Grasslands soil microbial communities from Hopland, California, USA - 2 Assembly 2016 (version 4) | ecosystem: Environmental > Terrestrial > Soil > Grasslands | place: USA: Hopland...
CAGCGCCGCCCGCTCAGGCATGGTTGACACCAGGACGTACTCGCCCTCGGCATGCGCCCCGGCCCCGACGGCGCCGAGCCCGTCCAACGTCGGCACGCCGAGGGCCGCCGTCAGGTTGCCGTCCGAGCCGCCACCGACCCGGGCGACGTCAATCGCGCCCAGCCCGCACGCCTCGGCGGCGCGACGCGCCAGCGCCAAGAGCAGCGAGGAGGATTCCTCCTCCATGGGGGGCCGGTTCACGCCGCCCTCGATGGTGAGGGCCGCCCCGTTGTCGCAGCGCAGCGCCCGGATCGCATCGTCGACACGCTGCTGTTCCGCGATCGTCGCCGCACGCACGTCCAGCGCCACCGAGGCGGTCGCCGGCACCGTGTTCCGCGTCGTCCCGGCAGTCGCCGTCGTCGGTGTGACGGTCGTTCCCAGCTCCCGCGCTCCGAGGGCCTCGACAGCGAGCACCAGACCGGCTGCCGCGACCAGTGCGTTGACACCCTTCTCCGGCTCCAGGCCGGCATGTGCTGACCGGCCGGTGACGTGAAGGTCGTAGTTGCTGACGCCCTTGCGGGCGATCTTCAGCAGTCCCGTGTCCGAGGCCTCGAGCACGAGCACCGCCGAGACATCGCGCGCCACCGACTCGATGACCTCCCGCCCTGCGGGTGAGCCGATCTCCTCGTCCGCCGTGACCAGCACCACGACAGGTGGCCGGTCGAGGTCGGTCTCGCCGAGCGCAGCGAGGGCGAACAGCGCCTGCACCAGGCCGGCCTTCATGTCGAATGCACCGGGTCCGGTGCCGCGGTTCCCGTCGACCGAGAACGGCCAACGGGCGATGGTGCCGGCCGGCCACACGGTGTCCAGGTGCGCGAGGATCAGGACGGGGCGGCCGTCGCACCGCACGCCCGGCATGGACCAGCGCAATGCAGGAGCGCCCGGCCCGGTGATCCGTTCGGGCTTCATCCCCAGCAGGGAGCTGCCCCGTTCGGCGATCAGGTCGGCGGTAGCCGCCAGGAGGGCGGGATCGTTGGACGGTGATTCGCTCGACACCAGCGTGTCGAGCAGTTCGATCATCTCTCCGACGCGCGCCTCCAGACGCGCGACGAGATCAGAGACGCCGATCTCCGTCATGGCCTGCCGTCCTCTCCTCGACGCACGAGCCGATACCCGGACCGGTCAACCGCCCCGATCTCGAAGCCCTCGGCATAGGCCCCGGAGAGGACCTCGCGGGTGGCGGCGCGCCACGCCCCGCTCAGTTCCCGGTCGCGCGCTCGGATCCGCTCGTAGTCGTCCGGTACCTGCAGGACAGCGCCGTGCACCGCGCTGCGACCGGTGACCACCGGCCGGCCGTCCCGCTCGTGCAGCAGCACGGGTCCGTCCGGGCCGTGGTCCACCATCGATCCGGTGCGCGAGGGCAGTGGCCGGCTCAGGTCCCACACCGCCTCGAGGCGGTCGGATGCGTCCCCGGCGTTGATGCTGTCGCTCATCGACCCATAGAAGTCCGGGTAGAAAGCCACTGCTCGCGCTCCGAGAGCGTTGAGGTTGAACGCGACGTTCCGGCGGACCATCGGGTCGAACGTCCAGCGCATCTCGCTCACGCCGTGCCGCAGACAGGTGGCACGTTGGGCGAGCTTGAGGGCGTACCCGACGCCCCGCCGGCGCTGGCCCTCGACCACACCAGTCTGGTGTGAGTGCACGTGCAGACCGGGTGACCAGCCGAGGAAACCGACGGCGAAGCCGACCACGGAGGGCTCCCCATCGCGGTCCTCGATCGCGAGGTGCACCGGGTTGCCAGAAAAGGCCAGCGCTCGCAGCTCGTTGGGAGCGAAGGTGCCCCGAGGGCCCCAGACGCGATCTCCTGCCTGCGAGATCAGCCGGCCGACGCGCTCCTCGTCGGCCTCGAGAACGCGGATGCCGGCCGCTCCTGCAGCGGCTGCCGCATTCCGGGCGGCGGCCTCCAGCACGTCGCTGAGGTAAGCACGGGGCATCTCGGCGGCGGGCACCACCGTCACGCCGACGGTCCGACGGGTCGAGCGCGGGACAGTGGCGAGGTCCTCGGTGGCATCGGCTCTCCTGGTCTGTTCACGGGCTCCCGCCATGCTTGCATGCTCCGGCCGCGCGGCGTTGGTGCGATTGCACAGACGAAGAGCCTCGGGACTGTAGGACGGCACAACCCGCTGAGCCGCGTGATCCATAGGCTCTGAAGCCAGTTCGAACGCCCTGCACCGCCGACCTGGAGGACGAATCCGCATGGTGGACACCACGAGGGAGACCGCGCCGGGCGGGGCCGACGACGGCGACACCCGCCTGCGGGAACTCGGCTACACGCCGCGGCTCGAGCGCGGGCTGACCACCATGGGGTCGGTCATCCTGACGCTCTCCGACATCACGCCCGCCGGCTCGCTGCTGGTCGTGGGCATCGCCGTCGTCGCCTTGGCCGGTACCGGCTCGGTGATCGCCTACCTCGCCGGCGCAGGGCTGGCCGTCATGGTGGCGCTGTGCATGGCCGAGCTCGGCTCGGTGTTCCCGATCGCCGGAGGGATCTACAGCATCGTGGCCCGGGTGCTCGGCACCTGGGCTTCGTTCCTCACCCTGCTCAGCTACGTGGTGCAGGCGATCTTCCTCCCCGCCAGCATCGCACTGGGCGTCGGCACGTACCTCAATGCGCTGAACTCCTCCATCCCCGTCAACCTGACGTCGGCGATCTCGATGGTGGTCGTGAGTGGGCTGGCGCTGCTCAGGATCCACGTGAACGCCCTGATGACCGCGCTCTTCCTGCTGCTCGAGATGGTGGTCATCGTCGTGATCGCCGTCGCCGGGTTCTCCCACCCCGTGCAGCACGTGTCCTCCTTCCTGCACCCGCAGGGCCTGGTGAACGGTCAGCTCGCGTCGTTCACAGCGGGAGCGGTGATCGCGGCGGTGGCCGTCGCGCTCCAGTCGGTCAACGGCTACGACGCGGCCATCTCCTTCGCCGAGGAGACGAAGGGCTCCACCCGCAACGTCGGCAAGGCGGTGCTGTACTCCTGCCTCATCGGCGTCGTCCTGGAATTGGCCGCCTTCCTCGGCGCGGCGTTCGGCGCACCCGATCTGAAGAACTTCCTGAGTTCCAGCACACCTCTCACGTACGTGGTGGAGCAGCGATGGGGGCACACGGCCGGCACGATCCTGACCATCGGAGCCGTGATCGCGTTCTTCAACGCCTGTCTCGCAATCACCCTTCAGATGGCCCGCGTTCTCTGGGCCAGCGGGCGGGACGCCATCTGGCCCGGACCGATGAGCCGGGCGCTGAACAAGCTGCTGCCCAGCACGGACGCGCCCTGGGTCGCCACCTTCGTCGTCGGGTTCTTCGCCACGGTGCTGTGCTTCTTGTCCGACATCGTCGCCGTGGTCACGTTCGTGTCGGTCCTGACCATCGCCATCTACGTCTTCGTCGGCGTCACGGTCATCGTCAGCCGACTTCGCGACAGGGACACGCACCGGCCGTTCCGCATGCCGCTCTTCCCGCTCCCCCCGCTGCTGGCGATCGTCGGAGCCGTGCTTGCACTGAGCCAGCAGTCCACGCGTGACCTGATCATCGTGGGCGTCATCTACGCCGCAGGTCTGGCCTACTACTTCCTGTACCTGCGGTCGAAGACGACGGCCATGCGGGCCCTCCGGGCGACCGGGGTGCACGAGTGACCTCCGACGGCACGACCGCCGGGCCGTCCGGGCGCCCGGGGGGCGCCCCAGCCGAGCCCGGGGTGGACGTCGTCCACTTGGTGGAGCGCCGCGGCCTCGATGTGCCCGAGGAGGACCGCGCGGCGCTGGCCGAGTACTGGACACACATGAGGCAGCTGCGTGCTGCTGTCGACGAGCAGTTGCTCGCCGACAACGAGATCGCGGTGACGTGGTCGGCGGAGGCTCCCCGTGCCCTCTGACCCGACGACCGCGACGATCGCCGATCTCGTCGGCCCGGTGGCGTCCGGGGAGGTCTCCCCCGTCGCACTCGTGGAGTCGGCCCTCCGGGTGATCGACGCGCACGACGACTCACTCAAGGCCTTCATCGAGGTCTATCGCGACGACGCTCTGAACGCCGCCCAGGCGGCCGCGAAGGAGATCGAGTCCGGACGGCACCGCGGTCCGCTCCACGGCATCCCACTCGCCGTGAAGGACAACATCTACCTCCAGGGCCGACGGACGACGATGGGCTCGAGGATCCACGCCGACTTCGTGCCGGACGTCGACGCCGGCGTGGTGGACCGCCTCAACCAGGCCGCTGCGGTGGTCATGGGCAAGACCAACATGCACGAGTACGCGCTCGGGGGCACGACCGACAACCCGCACTGGGGCACGTGCCGCAACCCGTGGGACGTGACGAAGACCCCCGGCGGCTCCAGCGGCGGCTCGGCGGTCGCCGTGGCGACCGGGATGGCACTGGCTGCCCTCGGGTCGGACACCTCGGGATCCATCCGCATCCCCGCTGCGATCTGCGGCATCGTGGGCTTCAAGCCGACCTATGGACGGGTGAGCCGGTTCGGGGTGTTTCCCGAGGCCTGGACGCTGGACCACGTCGGGCCGATGACCCGGACGGTGCGCGACGCCGCGCTGGTGCTCGACACCATCAGTGGCCACGACCCCCGAGATCCCGGCTCGTTGGATGCCGGTCCGACCGGGTTCGCCGACTCGCTGCGCGACAGCTGCGAGGGCATGGTCATCGGCGTCGAGGAGGACTTCTGGTTCAGCGACATCGACGACGCCATCGCGGGCTCCGTCAGGGATGCGCTCCGCGCCCTGGAACAGTTGGGAGCGCGCGTGACCACCGTCTCGGTGCCCCGACTGCGGCACACCGAATACGCCCTCACTGTCATCGACACCGCCGAGACCAGCACGGTGCACCACGCCAATCTGCGGGACCGCCCGCAGGACTACGGCGACGACGTCCGGCTGCTGCTGGAATTCGGTGAGCTGCCCTCTGCCGTCGAGTACCTCGAGGCCCAGCAGATCCGACGAGCGCTCAGACGGGACCTGCGGGAAACCTTCGAGGACGTCGACGTCCTGGTGGGGCCGACACTGGGCAGCCGCACACACACGGTCGGGGAAGAGTTCGCGCTCGTCAACGACGAGCCGGTGGTCGCCATCGACAGCATGATCCGGCTCGTCGGCCCGGCCAGCCTCCTCGGGCTGCCATGCCTCTCCCTGCCGTGCGGGCTCGTGGACGGTCTACCGGTCGGCATGCAGGTGATCGGCCCAGCGCTCGGGGAACAGAAGGTGCTCGACGTGGCGAACACGCTCGAGCACACCCGACCGCTCGGCGACGCACGTCCCACGGCCCACCTCGGCTGAGGCCTCGGGCGCGCATGTCCGCTGATCTGTTCATCCGCGGAGGATCGGCGCATCGTTGTCACGGGGCAACGATCTCGACCCTCGGATCGAGGGGCGGGCAGAGCGGAGGGAACACGGTTATGGCAGCGGTCACGCGAGAACCCGGAGAAACTCCCCAGCGGGACGAGGCGGTGAGCACTCCGGCCAGCGTGGCGAGCGGTTTCGCCGACCCGGGGCCCCTGGGCCTCGCGGCGTTCGCAGGTACGACGTTCTACCTCTCCACCGTCAACGCCGGCCTGCTGCCGAAGTCCGTGGAGGCCGGCGTATTCGGGTTGGCGTTCTTCTACGGCGGCCTCGCGCAGTTGCTCGCCGGCATGTGGGAGTTCGTGAAGGGCAACACCTTCGGCGCCCTGGCGTTCAGTTCCTACGGCGCCTTCTGGCTCTCGTTCTGGTACCTGGTCAGCCATCTGCCGAAGGACCTCGCCAAGGCGTCCGCGGGCGACATCAACAAGGCCCTGGGCACCTACCTGCTCGTGTGGACCATCTTCACCGCCTACATGTTCCTCGCGTCCATGCGCACCTCCGGCGCGATCATGGCCGTCTTCCTGCTGCTGACGCTGACCTTTCTCTTCCTGTGCATCGGCGCGTACAGCGCCTCCAGCGGCATGAGCAAGGTCGGTGGCTGGCTGGGGCTGCTCACCGCACTGGCCGCCTGGTACGCGTCGTTCGCGGGGGTGTTCAACTCCACGGCCAAGCGCGACGTCATGCCCACCATGCCGCGGACTTGACGAAGTCACCCCCGGTCTCGCACCCGGCCGTCCCGCCCGCGGACGTGTAGCCGGAGTCCTCCCGGTGGAGCCCGACCGCCGCGGTCGGCCCGCTCACCGTGCGCGCAGATGGGCGAGCGCCTCCTCCAGACCGACGACGTCGGCGTACTTCGCATCGAGGAGCGGATCGCCGAGCTCGTCTTCTCGCTGGTCATCTACCCGATCGGCGCGCTGCTGGCCGCGACCGCCGGCATCCGCGCGCTGCTGGCCACGCTGAAGTCGGACGGCACGCCGGTCTCGGCACTGGCCTCGCTGCCCGCGTTCGACGAGTTCACCGACCTCGTCGGCCTGCCCGAGATCCAAGGGCTGGAGCGGCGCTTCTCAGGCTGACGACCCGACGACCGGTCCTGTGAGTCTGCTGGGAATTGCCCTCAGAACGGCCATCGGCGCTGGTGGCAGGCGCACAATGACCAGCGCGACGGCTCCGGGAGCGGGAACCGATGAGAACAACCGCTCAATGGGGGCCGGCCTGCCGCCGCTGTGCAACCGCATCGGCAGGAGGAGCTCGACATGGCCGCCGTCACCGAACAACAACCCCCGGCCCGCCCCGTGTCGCTGAAGCGGGAGATCGGGCTGATCGGACTCCTGTGGGCCTCGACGGGGTCGATCATCGGCTCCGGCTGGTTGTTCTCGGCGCAGAAGGGGCTGATCGCCGCCGGACCCGCCGCCGTCATCTCCTGGGTCATCGGCGGCGTGGCGATCGCCCTGCTGGCGCTCGTGCACGCCGAGCTGGGCGGGATGTACCCCGTGTCCGGCGGCTCGGCCCGCTTCCCGCACTACGCGTTCGGGGGCGCGGCGGGCGCGTCGTTCGGCTGGTTCTCGTTCCTGCAGGCGGCGACGGTGGCGCCGATCGAGGTGGCGGCGGTCATCAACTACACGACGCACTACTCGTTCGCGAAGGGCTGGCTCAAGCCCGACGGGCTGCTCTCCACCAGTGGCCTCGTCGTCGCGGTCCTGCTGATGGCCGTCCTCTCGGCGATCAACTTCCTCGGCGTCCGCGTGCTGGCGACGACGAACAGCGCCGCAACCTGGTGGAAGGTGGCCGTTCCGCTGCTGACCATCTTCGTCGTCGCAATCGTGGGCGGCCTGCACCCGAGCAACTTCACCGCTGCGGACGGCTTCGCACCCGACGGCGCCAAGGGCATCCTCGCCGCGGTCTCGACCAGCGGGATCATCTTCTCCTACCTCGGGTTCGAGCAGGCCGACCAGTTGGCCGGCGAGAGCAAGAACCCCAAGCGGGACATCCCGTTCGCGGTCATCGGCTCGATCGTGATCGGTCTCATCATCTACATCGCCCTGCAGGTGGTCTTCCTGATGGCGCTGCCGGCCAGCGCGATCGGGTCGACGTGGGCGCACGTCGGGCCGGGCCTCTACACGGCGTTCACCGGCCCGTGGGCACAGCTGGCCGCACTCGTCTCCCTGGGCTGGCTCGCCGCGATCCTCTACATCGACGCGGTCATCTCGCCGGCCGGCACCGGCCTGATCTACACCGCGGCGACGTCCCGGGTCTCCTACGGCCTCTCGCGCAACGGCTACTTCCCGCAGTGGTACGAGCGGCTGAACAACCGCAGCGTGCCCTGGGCCGGCGTGATCACCTCATTCGTCGTCGGGTGCATCTGCTTCCTGCCGTTCCCGAGCTGGCAGTCGCTGGTCGGCCTGATCACCAGCGCCAGCGTGCTGATGTACGCCGGTGCCCCGCTGTCGCTCGGGGTCTTCCGCCGGCGGCTGCCGAACGCGGAACGGCCCTGGCGGCTGCCGGCGGCCTCCGTGATCTCCCCACTGGCGTTCGTCGTCGCCAGTCTCATCATCCTGTGGACCGGTTGGTCGACCGACTGGAAGCTCGGTGTGGCGATCGTGCTGGGCTATCTGATCCTCGGGCTGACGCGGGTCTTCCGGCTCAACACCCACAATCCCGTGATGCAGTGGCGGGCTGCCCAGTGGCTGCCCGTGTACCTGATCGGTCTCGGCGTCATCGTGTACCTGAGCCCGTACGGGCCGCTGAAGAGCCCGGTCATCCCGCTGTGGTGGGACATGGCCGTCACCGCGGTCTTCAGTGTGGCCATCTACTACTGGGCCCTGGCGGTGTCGCTCTCCACCGAGGAGATCGAGCACATGGTCAACGAGGTCGTGCCCGACGAGGAGGAGGGCCTGGCCGAGATGCCGATCGCCTGACTCACCTGTCCGGCAGACAGCCGGTTGGCACCCGCCGGCGTTCTTCCCGCTTCAGTACTCGCCCTTGATCACGAAGAAGGATCCGCGGATCGTGCCGGCGAGCTTCGACTTCTGGCGCGCGAACTTGAAGCGGGATGCGAGCTCCTCAGGAACCTCCATGCCATCGGACAGTTTGAATCCGACCGCGCGCTTCTTCCCGTCGTCCAGGCCGTACATCACGTTGATCGACAGACCGGATTCGTAGAACACGTAGGCCATCCGGGTCCCGTCGACCTCGAAGGTCGTGGCCTCGAGAGGGCGGGCCGAGATGACGAGGTCACGCTCGTCCTTGAGGATGCGGTGCACCCAGTCGACCGTCTCCGCTGCTTCGGGCGCAGGGTCGACGGTGAAGACATGGCCGAACTTGTTCTTGAAGTAGCGAGCCTCGTTGGCCCTCAACCCGGCGAGAGCCCCCGCAACCGGCGACGACTCCAATCCGACTGTGGACACGTTCTCGAAATCGACGACCTGCGGCACCACAACCTCCCGATCGGCGGATCTGGCCGCGGACACTAGCGGGTTCAGGGCGGCAGACGTCGTCAATGGCCGTCATTCAGTGGCCTGGGCGCGCGCCACCGGCCGTCTGGATCTGCAAGATTCCCGGATATCCCAGACCTCGGTCGACTACCCGTGGTTGTCCGATCCGGGCATGCTTCCGGCACATGACCGTCGATGCGGATCGTCGCTCACCTCCGTGTGCACTGGTGATCTTCGGAGCGTCCGGAGATCTCACCGCCCGCAAGCTCCTTCCCGCACTGGCGAGGCTGGCCGACTACGGAGCACTTCCTGCCGAGGTCGCGCTGATCGGCGTCGCCCGGACACCCATGACCGACGACGAGTTCGCTGACCGATGCCGTCGGAGCGTGGCCGGTCAGGAGAATCCGCGATGGAACGACCTCACGGCGGCCGCCCGTTTCGTCAGCGGCGACTACGACGACCCGGCCACCTACGGGCGGTTGGCCGAGGTCCTGGCCGAGTGCGACCGCCGGCACGGGAGCGCAGGCAACCGCGTGTACTACTTCGCCACGCCGCCCCGGCTCTTCGGGCCGATCGCCGTGAGCCTCGGCAAGGCCGGGTTGTCAGCGCCGACCGGCGACAGCTTCATCCGCGCGGTCATCGAAAAGCCGTTCGGCTGGGACGAGGCCAGCGCGCGGGAGCTCTACGCGGACCTCTCGACGGCCTTCGTCGAGGACCAGATCTTCCGGATCGACCACTACCTGGCCAAAGAAACCGTGCAGAACCTGCTCGCGCTGCGGTTCGCCAATTCGATCTTCGAGCCGATCTGGAACCGCACCTAGGTCGACAACGTGCAGATCACCGTCGCGGAGACCCTGGGGGTCGGTGACCGGGGTGGCTTCTACGAGACCACCGGGGCGATGCGGGACATCGTCCAGAACCATGTCCTTCAGGTGCTCTCGCTCTTTCTCATGGAACCGCCCACCTCGTTCCACGCAGAGGCGATCCGCGACGAGAAGGTGAAGCTCCTACGGGCGATCCGGCCTCTGGACGACGAGGAGGAGATCGCGGCGTGCGCGGTCCGCGGGCAGTACACCCGCGGCGGCACCCGGGAGGACCTCATGCCCGGGTACCGGGAAGAGCCCGGTGTGGACCCGCTGAGTACGACCGAGACGTTCGTCGCGATGCGGTTGGAGGTCCAGAACTGGCGCTGGACGGGCGTACCGGTCTACGTGCGCACCGGCAAGCGGCTGCCCGCGCGAATCACCGAGGTGGCCATGCAGTTCCACCGCCCCCCGCAGCTTCCCCTGTTCCCCGGCACGTCCGAGCGGCTGGAGCCGGACGCCCTGATCGTCCGTGTGCAGCCGGACGAGGGACTGAGCCTGCGGTTCGGCGCGAAGGTGCCGGGGCACGCGTTCCGCGTGCAGAAGGCTTCGATGAACTTCTCGTACGAGAGCTTCGAGGAGCAGTCCCCGGACGCCTACGAGCGGGTCATCCTGGATGCACTGATCGGCGACCCCACCTTGTTCATCCGGGCTGACGAGGTCGGCCGGTCCTGGCGGATCGTCGACCCTGTGATGCAGTACTGGGCCGGCGACGCGCGGCCCATTCCCCTCTACCAAGCTGCCACGTGGGGTCCTCCGGAGGCCGCTTCGCTGATCGCCCGCGACGGCCGGACGTGGCGCCACTCCACCTGACGGGACGGATACAGACGCCGACCTCGGCAACCCGCGCACCGGACAGCGTTGTCCCTGTGCAGACCGTGCTTGTACGGCGCTCGCCCTCTCTCGGCCCCTGCCGGTTCAGGCGCCGGCCGCGGTGACGGTGCGCCGGTCACACCCGGTAGTACAGCGGAGACCGCCTCAGCGCAGTTCCCTGGCGTGCAGGCGGTGGTCAGGAGCGTCTGCCCATGAGCAAGGCAACCATCCTGACGGTGGACGACGACCCCTGGTCCTGCGCGCGAATGCCCGGCATGACCGGCACCGAAATGCTCGAGCAAGCCCGAGCGCATGCCCCGGACGCCGAGCTCCTCCTGCTCACTGCCTACGCCGACACCGACGTCGCCATCTGGCCACAGCCGCCGGTCGGCGAGCCCCGTTTCTGGGTGACCCGCCGCCGGCCGGCTCGAGCCGCCGGTGGCGTGCTGACGAAAAGGACTGCCCACCCCGCGATCACCCGTCGGAGGTGAGGCGACGTCAGGGGCGGATTTCCTACTGTCGGCGTCCGACGAGTCCGTTCGACTCCGGAGGACTGCCATGACCGTGACTCCCGGAACTTCGCCACCCGTGAGGCCGACGGTCGACGCCGGCCGGCTGTGGGCCGGCGGAGCTGCCACCGCGGTGGTGGCCGCGCTCGTCGCCCTGGTGGGTGTCCTCATCGGGAACGCAGTGCTCGATGTCAAGATGGTCGCACCGCCGCTGCTGCCGATCGGCGACTCGTTCGCGGTCCGGTACGCGCTCACGGCCGCCGCTCTGGCGTTGGTCGCCACCGGGCTGGCTCACGTCCTGGTGCTGACCACACCGCGCCCGCGCGCCTTCTTCTCCTGGATCGTCGGACTCGCCACGCTCGTGGGCGCAGTCCTGCCGTTCGCCGTCGACGGGTCCATGGGCGGCAAGCTCGCGACCGCTCTGGTCGATCTGGTCCTCGGTCTGTGCATCCTGAGCCTGCTGTCATCGGTGATGGCCAGGACGACGAGCGTCTCCCGGTCGACGCCGCCGGGCGAGAGGTCGGACCGAGGGTCCTACCGCTGAACGCGGGGCGACGGGGTGTCCGAACCGACGGTCTCACGCGCTCTTCCGCTGTGGCTGACCGTCGTGCTGGGGGTCGCCGGTACGGCCGTCGCTCTCTGGGGCATCCACGCCGCCGCATGGTTTCTGGGACCGGTGATCCTGGCATTCGTCCTGACCGTCGTGGCCCATCCGCTCATCGGTGCCCTGGAGCGCCACGGGATGCGTCGAGGGCTGGCGATCGCGGTGGCCGTGCTGGTCGTCGACGGGGGGCTCATCGCCTTCACACTCGCCGTCGTGGTCTCCATCGGCCAACTGGCGACCGTGCTGCCGGAGTACTCCGACGAGTGGCAGGCGCTCCTGGGCGGGCTGCGCTCCACTCTGAACGGATTGGGCGTCGGCCCCGAGCAGGTGGAACAGGCGTTGCACTCGATAGAACCAGGGGCGGTCGCCGCAGTCCTGGGGAACCTGCTGTCGGGTGTCGCCGGTTCCATCGGTGCGCTGTTCCTGGTCGCCGCGACGGCGCTGTTCATGACCGCCGAGGCGGCCGGGGTGCCCGCGCGTCTCGCCGAAGTGCCCGGCACGGCACGTCTGAACGAGGCGCTGGGTGCTTTCGCGAGGAACACCCGGCGCTACATGGTCGTGACCACCGTCTTCGGCTTCGCCGTGGCCGCGGTGGACACGATCGCCCTGGTCGTCCTCGGCATACCACTCGCGGTGCTGTGGGGTCTGCTGTCGTTCCTGACCAACTACGTCCCGAACATCGGGTTCTTCCTGGGGCTGATACCGCCGACGATCCTCGCGCTCCTGGTCGGCGGACCCGGCACGGCACTGCTGGTGGTCGTCATCTACACCGTGACGAACTTCGTCCTTCAGTCGGTGCTCCAGCCGGTGATCGTCGGAGACGTCGTCAGACTCTCCATCACCGTGAGCTTCCTGTCCGTGATCCTGTGGACCGTCGTTCTCGGCCCGCTCGGGGCGATACTCGCCATTCCGCTCACGCTGTTCGTCCACGCCGTGCTCGTGGGCCAGGACCCGGGGTGTCGATGGGCCAGAACCCTGCTGGCCGGGGCGTCGGGCGCCGAGCGGGCGAAGAGCCGGCCGGCCACCGGCCGGAGGAGGCGGCCACGCAACGGAGGGTCGGCCGTTCCTCCACCGCG
>Ga0136846_1221564_pt1 | contig 12666 bp, 12 predicted proteins | sample HopSoiMetagenom2_FD_96841 | JGI IMG/M metagenome (GOLD analysis project Ga0136846, IMG submission 96841) | Grasslands soil microbial communities from Hopland, California, USA - 2 Assembly 2016 (version 4) | ecosystem: Environmental > Terrestrial > Soil > Grasslands | place: USA: Hopland...
AGTCGGTGCCACGGCGATCGATTCGGCGACGGGACCTGGGACACCCCAATAGCCCAACCGCTCCGCGGCCACCGCCAGGTCGACGGGATGCGCGCCGATGCCGTCGTACTCCTCGGCCACCGCAAGCGCAGTCACGCCGAGGTCGCTCAGCGTGGCCCACAGCTTGCGGCCGGGACTCGTGTCGCCTGCCGCCCATGCCCGCACCGCGGCGGGTACGCCCGCGGATCCGAGCGCGGCGTCGATGCTCGCGGCGAAGTCGCGTTGCTGTTCGTCGATCTCGAAGTTCACTTCGCACCGCCCTTGCTCTCGCGGGGCAGTCCGAGAAGCCGCTCGGCGATGATGTTGCGCTGAATCTCGTTGGTGCCCGCGTAGATCGGGCCTCCCAGTGCGAACAACAGTCCTTCGGTCCACGAATCGGCGAGCTCGGCGTCGGCGCCGCGAAGATCGAGCGCCGTCTGATGCAGCGCGACGTCGAGCTCCGACCAGAACACCTTGGTGACCGATGATTCCGCGCCCAACTCACCACCGCCTGCCAGCCGCGTCACGGTGCCGAACGTGTGCAACCGGTAGGCCTGCGCCTTGATCCACGCGTCGGCGACGCGGTCGGCGAACGCAGGGTTGGGGTCGGCCTGCCACAGTTCGACGAGCCGTTCGGCCGGGGCCAGGAACCGGGCCGGACTGCGCAGCGACATGCCGCGCTCATTGCTCGACGTGCTCATCGCGGCGCGCCAGCCTTCGTTCGGCTCGCCGATCACGTCCTCGTCGGGCACGAAGACGTCGTCGAGGAAGATCTCGCCGAAGCCGGTGTCGCCGCCGAGCTGCGCGATCGGTCGGACGGTGACGCCGGCGGCCTTCAGGTCGAACATGAAGTAGGTCAGGCCGCGGTGACGTTCGGCTTCGGGATCGGAGCGGAACAACCCGAATGCCCGTTCTCCAAACGGGGCCCGTGAGCTCCAGATCTTCTGGCCGTTGAGTAGCCAGCAGCCGTCGGTCTTGGTGGCCGTCGATCGCAGCGACGCCAGGTCGCTGCCGGACTCCGGTTCGGACCAGGCCTGCGCCCAGATCTCCTCGCCGCTGGCCATTTTCGGGAGCACCCGGTCCAGCTGCTCTTCGGTGCCGTGTGCGAACAGTGTCGGTGCCAGCATCGACGTGCCGTTGGCGCTGGCTCGCCCCGGAGCTCCCGCGCGGAAGTATTCCTCCTCGTAGACGACCCACTGCAGCAGGGTGGCGTCACGGCCGCCGTACTTCTCGGGCCAGGTGATCACCGACAGGCCAGCGTCGTAAAGCACCTTGTCCCAGCGCCGATGCTGTTCGAAGCCCTCGGCCGTGTCGTACGACTTCGTCGGGAACGACCCCTTGTTGGCCGCAAGGAAATTGCGCACCTCGGCTTGTAGAGCCAGGGTCGCGTCGTCAAAATTCAGGTCCATCAAGCTCTTTCTCGTAGCAGCGGTTTGACCACCTTGCCGCCCGGGTTGCGTGGCAGCGCGTCGACAAACTCCACCGAGCGCGGTGTCTTGAAGTTCGCCAAATGCTCACGCGTGTGGGCGATTACGGTAGCCTCGTCCAAATCAAATCCGGGCTTGGTCACGACGAACGCCTTACCGACTTCGCCGAGGCGTTCGTCGGGCACGCCGATCACCGCCGACTCGACAATGCCGTCGAGCCGCGCCAGCACCTGTTCGATCTCGGCGGGGTAGACGTTGAAGCCGCCACATATGTACATGTCCTTGAGCCGGTCGGTGATCGTCAGATTGCCGGCCTCGTCGACGCGGCCGACGTCGCCGGTGTGTAACCAACCGTCAGAGTCGATCGCCGCGGCGGTGGCATCGGGGTCGTCGAGATAGCCGAGCATGACGTTCGGCCCGCGCAGCAGCACTTCGTCATGTTCACCGATGCGCAGCTCGAAGTCGGCGATCGGGCGTCCGCACGTGGTGGCGACGGTGACAGCGTCGTCGTCGGCGCGGCACATGGTGCCGAATCCATTGGCCTCAGTCAGGCCGTACGCCGTGAGCACGATGTCGATGTCGAGTTCGGTCTGCATGCGTTCAATCAGCACGACGGGCACCACCGCCGCTCCGGTGACGGCGAACCGCAGCGACGACAGGTCGTAGTCGGCGCGCTTCGGATGGTCGAGCAGCGTCTGATAGATCGTCGGGGGCCCGGGCAGCACGGTGATGCGGTGATCGGCCACCGCCTGCATGGCCTGCTGCGGGTCGAACGTCAGCTGCGGGATCAGCGTCGCCCCGGTCTGCAGGCACGCCAGAATTCCAGCCTTGTAGCCGAAGTTGTGGAAGAACGGGTTGATGCAGAGGTAGCGGTCCTCGCTGGTGATCTGACCGCACGCCGCCCAGGCCGCCGACCCCGCCAGCGACTGCCGATGCGCGCACAGTGCGCCCTTGCTTCGGCCGGTGGTGCCCGAGGTGAACAGGATGTCGGAGACGTCGTCGGGCGTGACCGCGGCCGCGCGAGCGCCGACCGCATCAAGATCGGTGCCGCCGGCGATGAACTCGTCCCAGGATCCGTCGTCCTTCTCGACCGGCACCCGGACGATGTGCCGCAGTTCCGGCACGGTGTCGCGGTCGATCGACGCGGCCTTGTCGGCGCCGAGGAATTCACCGGACGCGAACAGCAGCGGTGCGCCGGTACGCGCGAGGATGTCACTGGCTTCGCCGGCGGTGTAGCGGGTGTTCAGCGGCACGAGGACACCGCCGGCGTAGGTGGTGGCCAAGCAGGCCACCACCCAATGCCAGGTGTTGGGCGACCAGATCGCGACCCGGTCCCCGGCACGTACGCCCAGGTCGATCATCGCCGCCGCGGCCCGGCGGACCTCGTCTCGCAGCTCGGCGAAGGTCAGCCGCCGATCCGGTGTGACCAGCGCGTTGTGCTCGGAGAATTCGTCGGCAATTCGGTCCAGGACCTGCGGAATGGTCCTCGGATCGATGCTCATCGATGCTCCTCTAACAAAGCAAGTGCTTGGTAGGTTAGCCTACAAGAGTGATAGAGGTCCAGGAGTTCAGGGCCGAGGTCCGCGACTGGCTCGCCGCCAACCTCGTCGGCGAATTCGCCGCGCTCAAGGGCCTCGGCGGGCCGGGGCGCGAGGACGAGGCCTTCGACGAACGCCGAGCATGGAACCGGCATCTGGCGGCCGCCGGTCTGACCTGCCTGGGTTGGCCGGTCGAGCACGGCGGGCGTGGCCTGTCGGTCGCGCACCGCGTCGCGTTCTATGAGGAGTACGCCCGCGCTGACGCACCCCACAAGGTCAACCACTTCGGCGAGGAACTGCTCGGGCCGACGCTGATCGCATACGGCACACCCGAGCAGCAGAAGCGCTTCCTGCCGAAGATCCTCGACGTGACCGAGCTGTGGTGCCAGGGCTACTCGGAGCCCGGCGCCGGTAGCGACCTGGCCAACGTGTCGACGACGGCGGAGCTCGACGGTGACCAGTGGGTGATCAACGGCCAGAAGGTGTGGACGTCGATGGCGCACCTGTCGCAGTGGTGCTTCGTGGTGGCCCGCACCGAGAAGGGCTCCAAGCGGCACGCCGGCCTATCGTATCTCCTTGTGCCGCTGGACCAGCCGGGCGTCGAAATACGCCCGATCGTGCAGCTGACAGGGACCGCGGATTTCAACGAGGTGTTCTTCGACGACGCCCGCACGGACGCCGACATGGTGGTCGGCGAGCCCGGCGACGGGTGGCGGGTCGCGATGGGAACGCTGACGTTCGAACGTGGCGTGTCGACGTTGGGTCAGCAGATCCGTTACGCGCGTGAGCTTTCCAACCTGGTCGAGGTGGCCAAACGCACCGGCGCCGACGACGATCCGCTGATCCGGGAGCGGTTGACCCGGTCGTGGGCCGGTCTGCAGACGATGCGGTCATACGCGTTGGCGACGATGGACGTCGAGCGAGGCCGCCAGGCCGCCGGCAAAGATAGTGTGTCAAAGCTGTTGTGGGCCAACTGGCATCGCGACCTCGGCGAGCTGGCGATGGACATCGTCGGCAGGGCCGGTCTGGTGGCCGAAGGCGGCGAATTCGACGTGTGGCAGCACCTGTACCTGTTCACCCGCGCGGACACCATCTACGGCGGGTCAAACGAGATCCAACGCAACATCATCGCCGAGCGCGTGCTCGGCCTACCCCGTGAGGTCAAAGGATGAGTTTGGCTGAAACGCCGAAAGAGATTGACGGCCACGGCCTTTTGACCGGCAAGGTGGTCGTGGTGACGGCCGCCGCCGGCACCGGGATCGGCGCCGCCGTCGCGCGTCGTGCGCTGGCAGAGGGCGCGGACATCGTCGTCTCCGACCATCATGAGCGCAGGCTGGGCGAGACCCGCGACCAGCTGACGGAGCTCGGGCTTGGCCGGGTGGAGAGCGTGGTGTGCGACGTGACGTCCACCGCGCAGGTCGACGCGCTGATTGCGTCGACCACTGCGCGCATGGGCCAGTTGGACGTGTTGGTGAACAACGCCGGGCTGGGCGGCCAGACGCCGGTCGTCGACATGACCGACGAGGAATGGGACTGGGTGCTCAACGTGACGCTGACATCGACGATGCGGGCGACGCGCGCGGCGCTGCGGTATTTCCGCGAGGCCGACCACGGCGGGGTGATCGTCAACAACGCCAGCGTGCTGGGCTGGCGGGCGCAGCACTCCCAGTCGCACTATGCGGCGGCCAAGGCCGGCGTGATGGCGTTGACCCGGTGCAGCGCAATCGAAGCCGTCGAGTACGGCGTGCGGATCAACGCGGTGTCGCCCAGCATCGCCCGGCACAAGTTCCTCGAGAAGACGAGCTCGTCCGAGCTACTGGACCGGCTGTCGGAGGGCGAAGCGTTCGGCCGGGCGGCCGAACCGTGGGAAGTCGCCGCCACCATCGCGTTCCTGGCCAGCGACTATTCCAGTTATCTGACGGGCGAGGTCATTTCGGTCTCCAGCCAGCGCGCCTGACGCACCGCTTTCTCCACGAAATCTTCACAAACGCTGCCCGGAAGCCCCACATCCGGCCCCTACAGTCACATATGTGAAGCGAATTCTGGTGGTCGACGACGAGCCGACCATCCTGGCCGCCGTCGCGACCCGGCTGCGTGCCGAGGAATTCCTGGTGGAGACGGCCGTCGACGGCCCGTCCGCCGTCGCCGCGGCCACGGCCTCCCCGCCGGACCTCGTGGTCCTAGACGTCATGTTGGCGGGCTTCGACGGGCTCGAGGTGTGCAGGCGAATCCAGGCCGTGCAGTCCATCCCCGTGCTGATGTTGACAGCGCGAAGCGACGAGACCGACATGCTGATCGGGCTCGGAATCGGCGCAGACGACTACCTCACCAAGCCGTTCAGCATGCGCGAACTCGTCGCACGGGTGCGGGTGCTGCTGCGCCGCATGGATCGCACCGGCCCGACTCAACCCCTGTGGGTCGGTGATCATCGAATCGATCTGCAGGCCCGCAGGGTTCACAAGGGTGACGACGAAGTTCACCTGACGCGAACCGAATTCGATCTGCTCGTCTTCCTGGCAGGCCGGCCCCGCACGGCGGTTTCCCGCGACGCTCTGCTCGAACACGTATGGGGCTGGGGCTCCGGCGTGGAGAGCCGTACCGTCGACACCCACGTGAAGGCGTTGCGCCGCAAGCTCGATTCGGAACTCATCCGCACCGTTCACGGCGTTGGGTACGCGCTCGAGGTCCCGCGGTGAGCCGGCTCGGCGCAGCATGGGACCGGCTGCCGCGGCCGTTGGATCCTTTCGCGTCGTTCAAGGTCAAGATGGGGCTGCTCGTCGCCAGCGCGATCATCCTGGTCGCGTTCATGTTCTGGATCGGCGAGGGTTGGCGGATTCGCTACACGCTGCTGGTCGCGCTGGTCGCAGCGCTCGGTCTCACCCAGTTCCTCGCCCACGGCATGACGTCACCGCTGCGTCAGATGACCGCGGCGGCGCGTGCCATGGCCCGTGGTGACTACAGCGTGCGTGTCCGCGCCACGTCCAGGGATGAAGTGGGGCAGCTCGCGGCGGCCTACAACCAGATGGCGGCCGATCTGGGCGCGGCCGACGAGTATCGGCGGGGTCTCATCGCCAACGTCACGCATGAGCTTCTTACGCCAATTACGGCGTTACACGCGCTGCTGGAGAATGTCGTCGACGGCATCGCAGAGCCCGACGACAAGACAATGCGGATGGCGTTGTATCAGACCGAGCGACTCACCGAATTGGTTACCGATCTACTCGACCTGTCCCGGCTCGAGGGTGGGTCAATTCCCTTGCAGCCCACCGTATTCGGGGTCCAGCAGTTCCTCGAGGAGGCGATTTCCCACGTCGCGGTGATAGGCGATGGCGTGCAGGTTTCGGTGCAGGTGTCGCCATCGGACCTGGTTGCCGTCGCCGACCAGGCCCGCCTGCGGCAGGTGGTCGTCAACCTGGTCGACAACGCCATTCGACACAGTCCTACTGGCGCCCTGGTCTCCGTGGTTGCGAGCGCAGCGCAACCGACCGGTCTGCGGCTCGAGGTACGCGACGAGGGGCCGGGGATACCGCGAGCCGAACGCGCACGTGTGTTCCAGCGTTTCACAAGGGGCGCGACGTCGGCCGGGGGTACCGGCCTTGGGTTGGCGATCGCCCGCTGGGCGGTCGAATTGCACGGTGGCGCCATCGAAGTGATGGACGCCAGGACCGGTTGTCGGATCGGGGTCACGATCCCCGCACCGGCGGTAGAGCAGGAGCAACCACGATGACCACGCCGCCGACCATGATGGACCCGGGTCGGTATGGGGCACCGCAACCGCCGGCACCACCGCTACCGCCGGCGCTCGGCCCGCAACCGCCGCGGCACGGCGAGCCCGGCTGGACCGTGTGGCCGCGCCGCATCTGGCCGTTCGACCCGCTGGCTGCGGCGCCGCGGCGACTGGTGGTGCTCGCGCTGGTCGCCGGCGGGGTGGGCAGCGAGTTCTGGCGGGTTTCCGTGCTCAGCGTGGGTTACCTTCTCGTGGGGGCCATGGTGTTCGGCATCGTGTACGGCACCGCCGAGCGTCGTCCCACGCGCGGCGAATGGCTCGGGATCACCGTCACGCTGGCACTGCTGGCAGTGCCCGCGCTGCTCGCTGCGGAATGGCTTGGGGTGCTTTGCATCCTGGCAGCCTGGCTGGTCGGCTGGTGCACGCTGGCAGGCGGCCGGACGTGGACCGCCGTCTTCACTGGACCCTTCCTGCCGTTGCTGCCCGCCCGGGCGTTCGGGTGGGCACGTCGAGGCATCCCCGAAGGCGAGTTCACCTGGCGCGGGCGGCCGAGCCCGGCCCGGGTCGGCGTCGTCACGGCCATCACCGCGGTCCTCGCGCTGGTCTTCGGCGGGTTGTTCGCGTCCGCCGACCCAGCCTTCGGGCGGCTGATTGACGACCTGATACCGCAGTGGAACCTCTCCGAGGTCTTTGTCCACACATTGGTGTTCTCGATCGTGCTGTCGCTCGTGCTGTTCAGCGGCTACCTGGTGCGCTTCGCACCAAAGCTCGATGCGCTGGCGCCGCGGCCCATGCGTCCCGTGCCCAACTGGGAGTGGGCGGTGCCCCTTGGGGTGCTGGACGTGCTGTTCATCGGCTTCGTCGCCGTTCAGGCCACGGTGCTGTTCGGCGGGCACGCGCACGTCCTGCAGACCGAGGGGCTGACATACGCCGAGTACGCGCGGCAGGGCTTCTGGCAGCTGCTGTGGGTCTCCGCGCTGACGCTTCTGGTGCTGAGCGGCGTCATCCGGGTCGCCGGACGGCAGGCCGCACCGGATCGGCGGCTGCTGCGGATCCACGTCGGAATCCTCTGTACGACTTCGGTCGTGGTGGTGATCTCGGCGATCCACCGGATGTGGCTGTACCAACAGGCCTACGGGTTCAGCACCGAGCGCGTCATGGTCATCACGATCGAACTGTGGCTCGGCGCGGTATTCATCCTCGTCGCCATCGCAGGCATTCGGATGACAGGGCTTTGGTTGCCGCGCGCGATCCTGATGGCCGGTGCGGTGGCGCTGCTGGGCCTGGCCGCGACGAACCCCGAGCGGCTGATCGCCGAGCGCAACATCGACCGGTACGGACAGACCGGACTGTTGGACACCGCCTACCTCCTTGAACTGTCCCCCGACATCGAGCCCGCGCTGGCTCGGCTGCCTGAGCCGATGCGCGTTTGCGCGACGTACCGCGATGACGACCGCGGGTCCTGGTACGAGTTCAACCTGTCGCGCTGGCGTGCCTCCCACGACGGCACGCCAGGGGCCGATGAATGCCCCGGCCTTACCTAGCAAGCGCTTGGTAGCTATCCTGGCTGGGTGGACAAGGCGCTTCCGAGTCGCCGCGACGAGCTGCTCGACCTCGCCGCGACGATGTTCGCCGAGCGCGGGCTGCGGGCCACCACCGTGCGCGACATCGCTGACTCCGCGGGCATCCTGTCGGGCAGCCTGTACCACCACTTCAAGTCCAAAGAGCAGATGGTCGAAGAGGTGCTACGTGACTTCCTCGACTGGCTGTTCGGCCGCTATCAGGAAATCGTTGACACTCAACCGAATCCGCTCGAGCGGCTCAAGGGTCTGTTCATGACGTCGTTCGAGGCGATCGAGCATCGGCATGCGCAGGTCGTCATCTACCAGGACGAGGCCAAGCGGTTGTCGTCGCTGCCGCAATTCGCCTTTGTCGAGGGACGCAACAAAGAGCAACGAAAGATGTGGGTAGACGTGCTCAACCAGGGCATCGAGGAGGGCTGCTTACGGCCCGATATCGATGTCGACCTGGTGTACCGCTTCATCCGTGACACCACATGGGTTTCGGTCCGCTGGTATCAACCGGGCGGACCACTGACCGCCGAGCAGGTCGGCCGTCAGTACTTGGCCATCGTTCTCGGCGGCATTACAAAAGAAGGAGCCTGATATGGCTGTGTCTTCGCAGGCGTACGTCATCGAAGCTGTACGAACCGCGGTAGGAAAGCGAAACGGATCGCTTGCCGGGGTCCATCCTGTCGACCTGGGAGCGGCGGCATGGCGCGGCCTGTTCGGGCGCGTCGACGTCGATCCCGGCGCGGTCGACGATGTCATCGCCGGCTGCGTCGACGCGATCGGACCGCAGGCAGGCAACATCGCCCGGTTGTCATGGCTGGCCGCCGGATATCCAGAGGAAGTGCCCGGGGTTACCGTGGACCGTCAGTGCGGGTCCAGCCAGCAAGCGATTTCTTTTGGCGCACAGGCGATTATGTCCGGCACCGCCGACCTGATCCTTGCCGGTGGCATGCAGAACATGAGCCAGATCCCCATCTCGTCGGCCATGATCGTCGGCGAGCAGTTCGGGTTCACCTCGCCCACCAACGAATCCAAGAGCTGGCTGCACCGCTACGGCGATCAGGAGATCTCACAGTTCCGCGGTTCGGAGTTGATCGCGGAGAAGTGGAACATCTCGCGTGAGGAGATGGAGCAGTATGCGCTGACCAGTCATCAGCGAGCGCAGGCGGCGATCCGCGCCGGCCATTTCGAAAACGAGATCGTCGAGGTCGACGGATTCATGACCGACGAAGGCCCGCGCGATACGTCACTGGAGAAGATGGCGACCCTGCCGACCCTGGTCGAGGGCGGCCGGTTGACCGCGGCGATGGCGAGCCAGATCTCCGACGGTGCCAGCGCGGTGCTGCTTGCGTCTGAGCAGGCGGTCAAGGACCACAACCTGACGCCGCGGGCGCGCATCCACCACATCAGCGCCCGCGGAGCCGACCCGGTGTTCATGCTGACCGGCCCTATCCCCGCGACGCGCCATGCGTTGGAGAAGACTGGGCTGTCGATCGACGACATCGACACCGTCGAGATCAACGAGGCGTTCGCGCCCGTCGTGCAGGCGTGGCTCAAGGAGACCAAGTTCGACCCGGAGAAGGTCAACCCGAACGGCGGCGCCATCGCGCTGGGCCACCCCCTCGGTGCGACGGGGGCCAAGCTGTTCACCACCATGCTCAACACGCTCGAGCGCAACGGCGGCCGCTATGGCCTGCAGACGATGTGCGAGGGCGGCGGGACCGCCAACGTCACGATCATCGAACGCCTGTAGATCCTGGCCGAGCAGACGCAAAATCACCCGAAATATGGCGTGTCGCAGGCCTTTTGCGTCTGCTCGCGCTATCGAGCCCGTGCTAGTGCGTCAGAGCCAGTCCACCCAGCGCGAGGATCCAGCTGGCGAAGCTGCCGACGAGGAAGTATTCCGTGACGTCATCGATGCCGATACTTCCGTTTTCACGGGCCTTTGTGCGTTGATCTCCGGGAATCGGATGATGCTCTTGGCGGCGACGACAGCAGTCGCCGCGGCCAGCTGACCCGCCAGGCCAAGGCCGAGGATCAGCAGCCGCTCCATCGGACCGAGCAGCCTGCCGCCTTTGAGCTTGTCCGACGGCTGCGGCTCGCCCACCGGCTTGACCGCGCCGACGGAGCCAAGCAGCAACCGCACCAACTGATTTCCCGTCACGAGCTGCAGCAGCACGACGCCGGTGATCATCAACAGCCGATCCGGAGCGGTACCCGTGACCGCTATGGGCGCGACCACCAGTGGAATCCACAGAAAGCGAGTCAGCCGGCGGCACGCACCGGCGATGCCCATCGCGATCAGCATCACGGCCAGCCCGCTCACCGCATGCTCCGCAGGTATTGCGACGCTCGCACAATCAAGTCCAAACCGTCGCGGCCGGCGCGCTGCGACACCGCCGAGGCGCTGATGCCCTCTTCCGCGGCGATGTCCTTTTTGGTGTGGTTACTCAACAGGCCCTTCAGAATTCGTATCGATCGGTCATCGAGCGATCCAATCAGATGATCCCGACACAACAAGGCCGCGTTGATCGCGTCCAGATCGGCCCGGGCTTCGCCGGACACCCGGAACGACGTGCGCACCAGCGCCAGACCCGGTTGCCGCTGTGCCGACGACGTCCACTGGATGGCCTCGCGCGCCGCCCACCATCCCGGACCGTCCTGAATGCCTGCGCTGGCGTCGAGCACCATCACTTCGCCCCAGCCGATACCGAACCTGATGTCGATGCCGGTCGCGACGGCCAACCGCACCGACAGCGCCGCGTCGATTGCGGCGCCGACCGTCGGATAGCTGCCCTGGAACTCGTCGCCGACCGTGAACGCCGGCGGATCAATCGCATCGGCCGCCACATCCCGCAGCGCGCGGTTGAGCGCCCGGTGCGCCGCGCGCCGGTCGGCGACGCGACGCGAGCCGACGATGTCGCCGATCAGTGTCGCAATGGATGAAGCCTTTGCCTTCACTCCAGACATGTGAAGGGCATAGCTTCAGGAACTACAAATGAAGCTCACAACTTCATATTGGGTTAGTCGACGAAGGCCGCAGCCGCCTGCAGATGCTTGACCGCGTCGCTGACGATCGTCTCGACCAGCTCGGCGCACGACGGTAGATCGTCGAGAATGCCAGCGACCTGGCCCGATGCCAGCACACCGGCATCAGTGTTGCCTTCGACCAGCCCGGCCTTGAGCAGCATCGGCGTATTGGCCGCCATCACGACCTGCGACCACGTCAACTGCTTGCTGTGCCGCATCTCCATGCCGTCGCTGATCATCGACCGCCACGTCATGCCGGACATCTTCTTGAACTTCTGCGCGTTGCGGACCGCGGCGGAGAAACCCCGCAGCCGCGAGCCGCTCTCCAGCTTCTCGACGAGCCCGGTGCGCAGCACGCGATGCGGCATGCCGTCGACACGCGTGGACACCACCGTGCCGTCCAGCCCCGCGTCGAGGTACCGCCGCTTGACGTCGTCAGGGACGGTGGAGTCGGAGGTCAGCAGGAAGCGCGTGCCCATCGCGACACCGGCTGCGCCGTAGGACAGCGCCGCCGCGAGCCCACGGCCGTCGAAGAAGCCGCCTGCCGCAACGACCGGAATGTCGACCGCGTCGAGCACCGATGGCAGCAACAGCGTGGTCGCCACCGGCCCGGTGTGCCCGCCGCCCTCGCCGCCCTGGACGATGACCGCGTCGGCGCCCCAGCCGGCGACCTTCTTCGCATGCTTGGCCGCACCGACCGATGGAATCACCACCACGCCAGCGTCTTTGAGCTTCGCGATCAGGTCGGGCTTGGGCGCCAGCGCAAAGGACGCTACCTTGACGCCCTCGCGGATCAGCAGATCGACCCGATCGATTGCATCGCCGGCGTCGGCGCGGATGTTGATGCCGAACGGCTTGTCGGTGGCGGACTTGACCTTGCCGACCGCGGTCTGCAGTTCGTCGATGGTCATGGTCGCCGACGCCAGGATGCCCAGCCCGCCGGCGTTCGACGTCGCTGACACCAGCCGCGCACCCGCCACCCAGCCCATCCCGGTCTGCACCACCGGGTGCTCGATCCCGACCAGTTCGGTAAGCGGTGTGCGCAGCTTGCTCATCGTACTTCCTTGTCGCGCATCGACTTCGGGTCGATAACCTCACGGATCAGCTTCTGCTCGTGCTCGGTGGGGAGTCGCGTCGGCTCAGCGGAATCCAACTCATGAACCTCGAACGAGGTGTTCTGCCGGACCTGGTCGGCTTCCACCCCCGGATGCAGCGACACGGCCCGCATCTGGTGGTCGGGACCGTTGAAGTCGAACACGCCCAGGTTTGACACCACCCGATACACGTTGACGAACCGGTACGCCGGATTATCCGGATCCACCTTGTCCCAGCCGATGCCGGACACGACGTCCACA
>Ga0136846_1225195_pt1 | contig 12666 bp, 12 predicted proteins | sample HopSoiMetagenom2_FD_96841 | JGI IMG/M metagenome (GOLD analysis project Ga0136846, IMG submission 96841) | Grasslands soil microbial communities from Hopland, California, USA - 2 Assembly 2016 (version 4) | ecosystem: Environmental > Terrestrial > Soil > Grasslands | place: USA: Hopland...
CCGCATCACGATTCGCTGAGCGGATGAGGCGCGCGCGCTGGTCGTCCTGGCGTGCGTCGTCGGCGCGGCGATCGCCGCCGTGGGCGCGCTCGCGGCCTTCGGTGTGATCCACGCCTACCGCCTGACCGGCTCCTCGATGGAGCCGACGCTGCACTGCGCCCGGCCGGGATCGGGCTGCCTCGGGAGCCGTGCCGACCGCGTGGCGACCGTGCGCAAGTGGCTCGTCTCGCCCTCCCGCGGCGACCTCGTCGCGGTGCGGGTGCCGGCGCGTGCGGCGGCCGTCTGCGGCCTGCCCGCCGGGTCGGTGCTGATCAAGCGCATCGTGCGCGTCCGGGGCGGCCGCTACTTCCTCGAGGGCGACAACCGGGGCGCCTCCTGCGACTCCCGGGCGTGGGGGGCCGTCCCGGAGAGCGCGCTGCTGGGAAGGGTCGTGGCGACCTACTGGCCACCTGGGCGTGTGGCGATCCACTGAATCGGCCCGGTTCCGCTACCATTCCGCGCGGCTCCGGCCACCTTTCGACATGAGCACGATCATCCAGGACATCGAGCGCCGTCAGTTGCGCGACGTGCCGCGGTTCAAGGCGGGCGACACCGTGCGCGTCCACTTCCGCGTCATCGAGGGCGCCCGGCAGCGGATCCAGGTGTTCGAGGGGATCGTGATCAAGCGCCAGGGCGCCGGCGCGCGCGAGACCTTCACGGTCCGCAAGAACTCGTTCGGGGTGGGCGTCGAGCGCACATTCCCCCTGCACTCGCCGAAGATCGACAAGATCGACGTCGGCGCGATCGGTGACGTGAACCGCGCGAAGCTCTACTACCTGCGCGGCAAGGTCGGCAAGAAGGCTCGCGTCCGCGAGCTGCGGCAGAACTAGCGACTTCTTCGCAAACTCCGGGCTCGATCCCGGTGCGTTGGCCGCCGGCAGGGCTATTCTCGGCTCGTGCCGCCGAAGAAGTCGCGCCAGACCGGGCAGAAGCTCCTGCGCTTCGACCGCAACCTCGGTGCGCGCCTAGTCGCCGGGGCGGACGAGGCGGGCCGCGGGCCGCTCGCGGGGCCGCTCGTCGTCGCCGGCGTGCTCCTCGACTACGACTGCCTGCGCGACCACAAGGTGCGGCCGCTCGCGCTGCTCAACGACTCGAAGCAGGTCGATTCCGCGACGCGCGCAGAGCTCTACCACGCCGTCCTTGCGTGCGCGGAGCGGGTCGCGGTGCGGGTGTTCCCGGCCTCGGTGATCGACCGCGACGGGTTGCACAGGTGCAACCTGCGCGGCCTGCGCGAGGCGCTGTGGGCGTGCCAGCCGGCCGACGTCTGCCTGGTCGACGGCTTACGGCTCGGGCCAACGCCGCCGCCTCACCGTGCCGTCGTCGACGGCGACACGAAGAGCGCCGCCATCGCCGCCGCGTCGATCGTCGCCAAGGTGACGCGCGACCGCTACATGCGCATGGCCGACGCGATGTATCCGGGCTACGGCTTCGCCTCCCACGTCGGATACATCACGCCGTCGCACACCCGCATCGTTCGTGAACGAGGGCCATGCGAGATCCACCGCCGCTCGTGGCGGGCGCGTGCGTACCTCACCGAAGAACAGCTCGCAGCCGCCTCCTAGGAACGAGGCGGAGGTGCGCGCCGCGCGCTGGCTGCGCCTGCGCGCCTATCTCGTGCTCGACCACAACCGCTGGCTCGGCGGGGCGGAGCTCGACCTCGTCGTGCGGCGCGGCCGCACGCTCGCATTCGTCGAGGTGAAATCGAAGAGCGGCGACGGCTTCGGCGACCCGCTCGAGATGGTCGACGAGCTCAAGGTCGCCCGCATCAGGCGCGCGGCGGCGCTGTGGCTCGCCGCGCACCGCGACTTGCGCGACCTCGACGTTCGCTTCGACGTGATCGCCGTGCGGGCAGGCCGCGTCGAGCACCTACGCGACGCGTTCTAGGAGGCGATGCCGCGACGTCGAAGTTGTCTCCGTGGGCGCGACGCAAGAGCAGATCTACGACGGTCTCGACGCGGATCTCTCGTGGTCCGAGCAGCAGCTGCCCGAGCGCGAGCGGACGAAGCACGTTCATCGCCTCCATCCGTATCTCGGCAAGTACATCCCGCAGCTCGTCGAGGAGCTTTTCCGGCGGCACGTGCCCACTCGCGGTCGCGTGCTCGATCCGTTCGCCGGCTCGGGCACGACGCTCGTCCAGGCGCTCGAGAGCGGGCTGCATTCGGCGGGCGTCGACATCGCCGCCTTCAACTGTCTCCTGACGCGCGTGAAGACGCGCGAGCACGCGCCGTTCGTGCTCGAGCACGAGCTGCGCGACGCGCTCGCGCGCTTCGAGCGGGGGGAAGGCGATGCGAGTGACGAGAGCGCGTACGTGCAGGAGTGGTTCGCGCCGCGTGCGCGCGAAGAGCTGTTGCGCTTCCGCTCGCTCGTCGACGGCTACGAGCACGCCGACGTCCTGCGTGTCGTGCTCGCGCGCGCCGCGCGCTCCGCGCGGCTGACGACGCACTTCGATCTCGACTTTCCGACGACGCCGCAGCGCGGGCCGTACTGGTGCCACAAGCACAAGCGCGAGTGCGTTCCCGTCGAGAAGGCGGACCACTTCCTCCGGCGCTACACGCTCGACACCGTGACGAGATTGAGAGCGTTCGCGCGCGTGCGCAAGGCACGTCGCGTCGAGGTGCTGCACGGAAACGCCGGCGAGCTCGCGCTGCCCGGCCCGTTCGATGCCGTCGTCACCTCGCCGCCGTACCCGGGGCTGATCGACTACCACGAGCAGCACCGCTACGCCTACGAGCTGCTCGGCCTCGACGACCGGCGCGAGCAGGAGATCGGCGCGGCCGCGCGCGGCACCTCGCGTGCGGCGATCGCCGCGTACGGCGACGGGATCGTGCGCGTGCTCGACGCGTGCTCGGCGGCGCTGAAGCCGCGCGGCCGCTTCGTGATCGTGGTGAACGACCGTCGCGGGCTGTATCCGGAGATCCTCGAGCGCGCGGGTCTCGAGCTCGAGCAGCGCTACCAGCGGCACGTCAACCACCGCACCGGCCGTAGCGCCGGCGAGTACTTCTAAGACGTGCTGGTCGCGCGGCACGTCTGACGAGTACGCTCTGTGCGGGGCCTGATGACCTGTTCAGCGTGCGACACCGAGAACCGCCCTGGCGCGAGGTTCTGCCGCGGCTGCGGCTCCCCGCTCGAAGACCGGTGTCCCACGTGTGGCGCAGCCGTCGAGGCCGGGCAGCGCTTCTGTGACGGGTGCGGCACGGCGTTGGGCGTGGAGCCGGCGGAGCGCGTGCAGTTGCGGGAGCCGGTCGCGGAGCGGCGGCTCGTGTCCGTGTTGTTCGCCGACCTCGTCGGCTTCACCGCCCTGTCCGAGTCGCGCGATGCCGAGGAGGTGCGCGAGCTGCTCTCGCGCTACTTCGATACGTGCCGCCGGCTCGTCGAGCGTTATGGCGGCACCGTCGAGAAGTTCATCGGCGACGCCGTGATGGCGGTGTGGGGGACGCCGACTGCGAACGAGGACGACGCGGAGCGCGCGGTGCGCACTGCGCTCGATCTCGTCGCTGCAGTGTCCGGCCTCGCCGACGAGTTGGGCGCGCCCGAGTTGCGTCTGCGCGCCGGCGTTCTCACAGGCGAGGCTGCGGTGACGGTCGGGGCGCGCGGGGAAGGCATGGTGGCCGGCGATCTCGTCAACTCGGCCTCCCGGATCCAGTCTGCGGCCGACCCCGGCACGGTGCTCGTCGGCGACGCGACGCGCGCCGCGACCGAGGCGGCGATCGCGTACGAGGACGCGGACTTCCACAGCCTGAAGGGAAAGGTCGAGCCGGTTCGGCTGCACCGCGCGCTGCGCGTGATCGCTGCGCGCCGCGGCGAGGGACGCTCCGCCGGCATCGAGTCCCCGTTCGTCGGCCGAGAGGCGGAGTTCCGGCTCGTGAAGGACCTCTTTCACGCCTCCGCCGAGGAGGGACGAGCGCGGCTCGTCTCGATCGTCGGCACTGCGGGCGTCGGCAAGTCGCGGCTGCTGTGGGAGTTCGAGAAGTACGTCGACGGCCTGGTCGACGACGTGCGCTGGCATCGCGGCCGCTGCCTCGCCTACGGCGAGGGCGTCGCGTACTGGGCGCTCGCCGAGATGGTGCGCATGCGTACCCGGATCAGCGAGGAAGAGGACCCGGAGTCGGCGCGCGCGAAGCTGCGCGAGACGCTTGCCGGGCTCGTGCCCGCGCCCGACGAGCGCGCGTTCCTCGAGCCTCGGCTCGCGCATCTGCTCGGTCTCGCCGATCGCAGCGCGCCGGACAAGGAGGATCTCTTTTCGGCGTGGCGTCTCTTCTTCGAACGGATGGCGGCCCGCGACCCGGTGGTGCTCGTGTTCGAGGACCTGCAGTGGGCGGACGCAGGACTGCTCGACTTCATCGAGTACCTGCTCGACTGGTCGCGCGCGCACCCGATCTACGTCGTCACGCTTGCACGGCCGGAGTTGGCCGAGCGGCGCTCGGCGTGGGGGGCGGGCAGTCGCGACTTCACGTCGCTCTTCCTGGACTCGCTCGGGCCGGACGAGGTCGAACAGCTGCTGCACGGTCTCGCACCCGGACTGCCCGACGAGCTGCGCGCGCGGATCGTCGAACGCGCAGAGGGGATCCCGCTCTACGCCGTCGAGACCGTGCGGATGCTCCTCGGCCGCGGGCTGCTGAAGCAGTCCGCGGACGGCTACCACCCCGTCGGCCCGATCGAGACGCTCGCGATCCCGGAGACGCTCCAGTCGCTCGCCGCGGCACGTCTCGACGCGCTCGAGCCGATCGAGCGGCAGCTCCTCGGCGACGCCGCCGTGCTCGGCAAGACGTTCACGCGATCGGGGCTCGCCGCGCTCTCCGGTTTCGCCGAGGACGACCTCGAGCCGCATCTGCAGTCGCTGCTTCGCAAGGAGATCCTCACGATGGAGCTCGACCCGTTCTCACCCGAGCGGAACCAGCTCTCGTTCGTGCAGGAGCTCGTGCGGCGCGTCGCCTACGAGACGCTCTCGGTCAGGGAGCGGAAGGCGCGGCACCTGGCCGTGGCGGCGCACCTGAACGACGACCGCGGCGTCGACGACGACATTGCCGCAGTGGTCGCTGCGCATTACGTCAACGCGTACCGAGCGGGGCCAACCGATCCCGACGCACCCGAGTTGCGAGCGAAGGCGCGCACCGCATTGACGCGAGCGGCCGACCGCGCTGCGTCGCTCGCCTCGGCGGGGGAGGCCGCGACGTATTTCGGGCAGGCCGCAGAGCTCGCCGAGACGCCGCTCGAACGCGCGGAGCTGCTCGAGCGCTCGGGCCGCGCGGCGACCCAGGACGGCGCGGTCGGCGAGGCCGACGCAATCTTCCAACAGGCGATCGAGCTCCTCGAGGCGCTCGGTGACCGGCACGCGGCAGCACGCGTCTCGGCACGCCGCGCCGAAGCATTGCGGATCGCCGATCGCGTCGACGAAGCCTTCGCGCTGATGCAGTCCGCCTACGAGGAGCTGGCAGACGGCGAGCCCGACGCCGATGTCGCGCTCGTCGCGGCACAGCTCGCGCGACTCGCGTACTTCTCGGGCCGGCTCGAGGTAGCGATCGAGGCGGCGGACGTCGCGCTCGACATGGCGGAGGCGTTTCGCATCCCCGAGGTGATCGCAGAGGCGCTCAACTCCAAGGGGATGGTCTCGTGGCGCTGGCCACACGAAGCAGAGGCGCTGCTGCGCGAGGCGATCCGCGTGGCGCTCAACAACGATCTTCCGGGCGCGGCGCTGCGCGCTCAGTTCAACCTCTCCGGCCTGGCGATCGAGTACAGCCGCAACGAAGAGGCGCGCGAGGTCCTCGAGGAGGCGCTGGCGCTCGCCCGCATGCGAGGGGACCGCGCGTGGGAGACCGTCGTGCTCGGCCAGCTCGCGGAGGTCCTCACCCACCTAGGCCGCTGGGACGAAGCCGATGCGCGCAGCCGCGAAGCAGGCGCCGAGCACGCTGGTGTGCCGCATGTGCTGATGCTCATTCCGCGCGTCAAGATCTTCCTCGGCCGCGGCGACCTGCAGCAGGCGCGCGGCCTGGTCGAGCAAGCCGACGACGGCACGTCGAGCGACCGGCAGAGCCAGGCGACGTTCGAGCTCGTGAAGGCGTCGTTGCTCGCGGCAGAGGGCCGGCCGGCCGAGGCGCTCGCCGCAGCCGAGGACGCGATCGAACGCTGGCGCGCGCTGCTCCAGTACCACTACGTGACGGAGTCGCTCGTCGAGGCGGCAAGCGCTGCCCTGCAGCTCGACGACCTCGACCGTGTCGACGCGCTGCTCGCCGACGCCGCGACGTATCCGCTCGTTCAGAGCCGTCCCCTGCTGGAGGCGCAGACCGCCCGGATCGGGGCCGTCGTGGCGGCGCGGCGCGGTGAGGAGGCCGTCGACGGGTTCGAGCACGCGGCACGCGTCTTCCGGGAGCTCACGATGCCGTTCTGGCTGGCCGTGACCCTGCTCGAGCACGCCGAGCATCTCGGCCGGACGGATCGGGCCTCCGAGGCGACGTCGCTGCTCGACGAGGCCTCCGGCATCTTCGCCGGGTTGCGGGCAGAGCCGTGGCTGGAGCGGGCGCGCGTCGCGCGCCACGCGAGCGCGCATGTGCACGGCTAGCGCGTGAACGTTCACGAAGTCGGCACAGACGCGTAGCGGTTTGTCGTCTAGCGTGGCAACGTGCTCGCACGTACCGTCACCCACGCACTCGTTGGGATCGAGCCGCGCCGGATCGAGGTCGAGGCGCACATCGAGCGCGGGCTGAAGGCGTTCACGATCGTCGGCCTCCCGGACAAGGCGTGCCAGGAGGCGAAGGAACGCGTCCGCAGCGGCATCAGCTCCGCCGAGCTCGGCTGGCCCGCCGCGGGACGGATCACGATCAACCTCGCGCCCGCTCAGCTGCGCAAGGAGGGCTCGGGCTTCGACCTGCCGATCGCGCTCGCCCTGCTCGCGGCGTCGGCGCAGCTCCCGCGCGACGCGCTCGACGGGCACGCGGCGTTCGGCGAGCTCGCCCTCGACGGGCGCCTCCGGCCGGTCCCCGGCGCGCTGGTAGCCGCCGAGGGCGCCCGCCGCGCGGGGCTGCGACGGCTGCTCTGCGCGGCCGAGTCGGGGCCGGAGGTGGCGCTCGCCGGCGTCGAGCCCGTCGGGGTCGCCCACCTTGCCGAGGCGGTCTCCTACCTGCGTGGCGAGCGCGGGCCGCCCGACCTGCCGCCGCCGTCGGACGACTTCGAGACGCTCGCCGACGTCCCCGACCTGGCCGACGTACGCGGCCAGGAACGCGCACGGCGCGCGCTGGAGATCGCGGCGGCGGGCCGCCACAACCTGCTCATGGCGGGGCCGCCGGGCACCGGCAAGACGATGCTCGCCCGGCGGCTGCCGGGGATCCTGCCGCTGCTCGCCGACGAGCCGTCGCTCGAGGTCACGCGCATCCACTCGGTCGCCGGCCTCCTCGCGCCGGGCAGCGGGCTCGTGCGCGTGCCGCCCTTCCGCGCGCCGCACCACGCGGCGTCGGTGGCCGGCCTGATCGGCGGCGGGCACGTCGGGATCCGGCCGGGCGAGGTGAGCCTCGCCCACCACGGCGTGCTCTTCCTCGACGAGTTGCCGGAGTTCCAGCGACCGGCGCTCGAGGGCCTCCGGCAGCCGCTGGAGGACGGCTTCGTGCAGGTCGCACGCGTCACCGGGCGCGTGACGTTCCCCGCGCGGTTCCAGCTCGTCGCGGCGATGAACCTCTGCCCGTGCGGCGCGCGCGGCCACGGAGCCGCCGAGTGCTCGTGCACGCCGGAGCGCGTGCAGCGCTACCGCGAGAAGCTCTCCCGCGCGCTGCTCGACCGCTTCGACCTGCTGCTCGCGGTACCGCGGCCCCGGGCGGTCGAGCTCGCGGGCGCGCCGGCGGAGCCGTCGACGCCCGTGCGCGAGCGCGTCCTCGCGGCGCGGCGGCGCCTGCGCGAGCAGCCGCTCGAGCGGACGCGCGCGGCAGACGAGCTGCTGACGCGCGCCGTCGACCGACTGCCACTGTCGGGGCGTGGCCGCGCGCGGGTCGGACGCGTCGCCGAGACGATCGCCGCGCTCGCCGCTGCCGCTTCCGTGGAGCCCGAGCACGTCGCCGAGGCGTTGTCCTTCCGTCCACCGTCGGAGCTGGTCGAATGAGCGAGCTCGCGACCGCCGTCTTCGCCGCGCATACCGAGGCGCATCTCGTCGACGCACCGCGCTCCACCCGCTTCGCGACGTTCCGAAAGACCTTCGACGAGCCCGGGTACGTGCGCGACCTCCACGCGCGCGGCTACCGCTGGATCGCCCGCGGCGACCACGCGTTCCCGCACCGCCTTGCCGCGATCCACGACCCGCCGCCCGGGCTCTTCGTCCGCGGCGACGCCGACCTGGCGCTGCTCGAGCGCGTGTCGGTTGCGGTCGTCGGCGCGCGTGCGTGCTCGGCGTACGGCGCGTCGGTCGCGCGGACGCTCGGGCGTGAGCTCGCTGCGGCGGGCGTCGTCGTCGTCTCCGGCCTCGCGCGCGGCGTCGACGCGCAGTCGCACCGCGGCGCGCTCGAAACCGGCACGACCGTCGCCGTGCTCGGTTGCGGCATCGACCGCGACTACCCGCGCTCGCACGCGGCGCTCGCCGCCGAGATCGCGCGTGGCGGGCTGATCGTGTCCGAGTACCCGCCGGGCGTCGAGCCCGCGCCGTGGCGCTTTCCGGCGCGCAACCGGATCGTCGGCGGCCTCACGCTGGCGACCGTGGTCGTCGAGGCGCGCGAACGAAGCGGTGCGCTGATCACCGCCGACCTCGCGCTCGACGAGGGGCGCGAGGTGCTCGCGGTCCCCGGCGAGATCACGTCGCAGCTCTCGCGCGGCTCGAACCATCTGCTCCGCCTCGGGGCGGTACCGGTGACCTGTGCGAACGACGTCCTGCGCGTACTCGGCGTCGAGCCGGCCCCGCCGGCACCGCCGCGAGTGCTCGAGCCGCGACTCGAGCGCGTGCACGCCCTCGTTGCCGACGCCCCGAAGACGGCTGACGAGGTTGCGCTCGGGATCGGTGAGCGCGTGGCCGGGATCGCGGCCGCGCTGGTCGAGCTCGAGCTGCTCGGGCTCGTCGAGCAGGCGGACGGGCTCTATCGCGCGGCGCCGAACGTAGGATCGCGGTCGTGAGTACGACGTCGTTCTGGCTGAAGGAGCCGCACGAGGGCCTGCCGCGCTCGCGCTTCGACGGGCGCGCGGAGGTCGCTGTGATCGGCGGCGGCGTCACCGGCTGCTCGTGTGCGCTGACGCTCGCCGAGCGCGGGATTCGCGTGCGGCTGTACGAGCAGCGCGAGATCGCGGGTGGCGCGAGCGGGCGTAACGGCGGCTTCGCGCTGCGCGGCGCGGCCATCCCATACGACGAGGCGCGGCGCGCGCTCGGCGGCGAGCGGGCGCGACTCGTGATGACGCTCACCGAGCGTGCACTCGACCGGCTCGAGGAGCTCGCGGGCGACGCCTTCCGTCGCGTCGGCAGCCTGCGCCTGGCCGCCGACGAGGAAGAGCGCGACGCGCTGCGCCGCGAGCACGACGCGCTGCGCGAGGACGGCTTCGCCGTCGAGTGGGTCGCGGAGCTCGACCCACCGCTCGACCGGCTGTACCGGGGCGCAATCCTCCACCCGGACGACGGCGCGCTCTACCCGGCGCGCTGGGTGCGCCGCCTCGCTGCACACGCCGCGCGCGCAGGCGCGGACATTCGCGAGGGGGAGGCCACGACCGTCGAGGACGTCGATGCAGACGCCGTGGTCGTCGCGTGCGACGGCTATACGCGCGGGCTCCTGCCCGAGCTTCCCGTGCAGCCGACGCGTGGGCAGGTCGTCGCCACCGAGCCGCTCCGCGAGCGCTTGTACGAGCGGCCGCACTACGCGCGCGACGGCTACGACTACTGGCAGCAGCTACCCGACGGCCGGCTCGTGCTCGGCGGCAACCGAGATGTGTCGCTCGCGACCGAGGACACCGACGTGGAGGAGACGACGGACGCGGTCCAGGACGCCCTCGCCGCGCTCGTCGAGCGGCTCGCCGGCTACCGGCCGCGGATCACCGACCGCTGGGCCGGAGTCTGGGGCACGACTCCCGACCGGGTCCCGCTCGTCGGCGAGGTGCGCGACCGTGTGTGGGTCGCCGGCGGTTACTCGGGCCACGGCAATGCACTCGGGCTCGCGTGCGGCGAGCTCGTCGCGCGCGCGGTCCTCGGCGAAGCCCCGCCGGAGCTCGACGTCTTCGCACCGGCACGCCTCACGACCGCCTGACGGCGTAGTCGCCGAGCCCCTCGCCGAGCAGCCCCAGCGCGCGACGTCCCTCCGCCTCGAGGTCGGCGGCGAGCGTCGAGCGACCGCGTCGTGAGAGCGCCCGCCGGCGCGCGAAGTCGATCAGCCCGCGGTGCACCGACATCAGCGCCCCTGCCGCGACGCGTGGCCGCAGATCGTCGGGGGCGGCGCCCGTCTCCTCGGCGATCAGCTCGGCGAGCGCGTCGGCGTAGCGAGCGACGATCTGCCGCTCTCGCGCGAGCAGCACGGGGCTGTTCGAGATGATCCGCGCCGTCACGGCGATGCGTGCGCCCAGATCTCGCGCCGCACCTCTCCGCGCACGGTCGAGGATGAACGTCCCGAACGCATCGAGCACCGACTGCCCCACCGGCCGCTTGCGGATCGCGGCGAGCAGCTCCTCCTCGAAGGCCTCGTAGCGGCTGTAGAGCAGGTCCTCCTTCGTCGCGAAGTAGTTGAAGACCGTCGCCGTCGACACGTCGGCGGCTGCCGCGATCTCCGCGACCGTCACCGCGTCGAAGCCGCGTTCCGCAAAGAGCCGCAGTGCCGCATCGGCGATCGCGGCGCGGGTCTGCTCCTTCTTCCGCTCCCGGAGACCTGCCACCGGCCCAACTATACATTTGCTATAAAATTAGAGTCACTCTAAGAAAGGGGAGGCAATGGGTGATCTCTACAGCTGGTTGCTGCTCGGACATGTCCTGGGCGCGATGGTCTGGCTCGGCGGCCTCGTCGCGCTCGCGATCTTCGGGATCCGCGCGCGGCGCAGCGGCGACGACGACACGATCGCGCGCTTCGTCGGGAGCCTGCGCGTCGTCGGCCCGGCCATGCTCGCGCCGTCGGCAGGCCTCGTGGTCGCGCTCGGGCTCGGCATGGTCTTCGACAGCGCCGCCTGGGACTTCGGACAGATGTGGATCCGACTCGCGCTCGGCGTGTTGGTCGCGGCCGTCCTCATCGGCGCGGTGTACCTGAGCCGTGTCGGCACCGCGGCCGGGCGCGCCGTCCAGTCGCGCGACCACGCGGAGGCGGCGCGGCAGTTGCAGCGGTGGTCGTGGGGTATCGGCGCGGTCCTCCTGCTCCTCCTCGTCGCGACCTGGGACATGGTGTTCAAGCCCGGCGTGTAGCGTGTCGCCGTGGTCCCCGAAGCGAGCCTCGAGCAGACCGAGCACGGCCTGCGCGCGGAGACGGACGGCTGGTTCGTGCTGAACGCGCGCGACGCGATCTGGCGTCACGTCGAGGGCCGCACCGCGATCTGCGACTTCGAAGGCGACGGGTTCGAGTTCGCGCAGCTCGGGATCAACGTCAACGTGATGCAGCCGGGCGAGTTCATGGCGATGTACCACTGGGAGGCCGACCAGGAGGACTTCCTCGTCCTCGGCGGCGAAGCGGTGCTGATCGTCGAGGGCGAGGAGCGCGCGCTGCGCGCATGGGATTTCGTGCACTGCCCGGCCGACACGAAGCACACGATCGTCGGCGCCGGTGGCGGGCCGTGCCTCGTCATCGCCGTCGGCGCCCGCGACCGCACGCGCCTGCCGGAGTGGGGCGGCTACACGGCAGACGAGGCGGCGAAGCGCCACGGCGCGAGCGTGCCGGAAGACACCACGAAGCCCGACGTCGCCTACGAGCCGTTCACGCGGCGCCGCCCCACCGCGTACCGCCCCGGCTGGCTGCCCGAGTAGCGGCGCTTACATCCCGGTGAAGTGCTCGCCCGACGCGCACGTCGCACCGGGAAGGAGGCGCGCTGCACACAGCTCGGGCCAGGGCGCGTGGATCGCGTACGCGCTGCGCAGGTCGCGCGTGAACCAGACGTGCATCATCTCGCTGCCGACGCCGAGCCGCGCGCCGCGCGGGCACGAGCCGTCGCCGTGCGGAGCGAGGCCGCGCTTGTCGCCCGCGACGCACACGAGGTGGTAGTGCCAGCGCGTGACCGGCCCGCCGGGCGTCGGGCCGCGCAACCCGCGCGGCATGCTGATCATCACGCCGACGAGCTTCAACGGCCGGCCCGGCAGGTCCGCGTAGATCAGCGTGTCCGGCTTGGCCGGCTGCAGCTTGCCGTTGCGTGCGGCGTGCCAGAGGCGGTTCTCGGAGTGGAACCACATCATGCGCCGCTCGCCCGGAGCGCGACGGGCGCGGCGTACGTCGAAGCCGGCGCGTCCGGCGCGCTTCGGGTCCGCGAAGCGCCGCGTGGCGGCGAACAGCTCACGGCGCAACCGCTCGGCCTCCGCGCGCTGCTTCGGCGACGCGAGGAAGAGCGCCGGGTACTGCCGCAACCGGTGCGCGAGACCGTGCTCGACGCGCGGTGGCAGCAAAGCACCGTGCTCCGGGCCCGAGACGCCGTGCGGCATGGGCGTGTGCATGCTCATCTCCATCGCTGCCGGTGCGACGGGCGCCCACGTGTACGCGATGCCGGCGGCCGCCA
>Ga0136846_1215792_pt1 | contig 12663 bp, 11 predicted proteins | sample HopSoiMetagenom2_FD_96841 | JGI IMG/M metagenome (GOLD analysis project Ga0136846, IMG submission 96841) | Grasslands soil microbial communities from Hopland, California, USA - 2 Assembly 2016 (version 4) | ecosystem: Environmental > Terrestrial > Soil > Grasslands | place: USA: Hopland...
CGCGGCCGTAGCCTGAGCCTCGATGGAGGCCCAGGCGTTCCTCGATTCGCTGACCGCCGACCCGGCGGAGGCGGACAACCTCGTCCACGTCGAGCACCTGCCGGCGCGCGACCCGAAGCCGCTGCCGTTCCCCGACGACCTGCCCGAGGTGCTGGTCTCGCGGCTGTCGCTGCTCGGGGTCGAGGGCCTGTTCGAACATCAGCGCGCGGCCCTGGAGGCCGTGCGCGGTGGCCGGAACGTGATGCTTGCCACCGGCACGGCCAGTGGGAAGTCGCTCGTCTATCAGATCGCGACGGCCGAGTCGGCGCTCGTGACGCCGAAGGCGACCGCGCTGTTCGTGTTCCCGACGAAGGCGCTGGCGCGCGACCAGCTGCGCTCGGTGCGAGCGTTCAAGCTGCCGCAGGTGCGCGCGGCGGTGTACGACGGCGACACGCCGCAAGCCGAGCGGCCGTTGATCCGGCGCAACGCCAACCTCGTGCTCACGAATCCGGACATGCTGCATCTCGCGCTGCTCGCGGACCACGCCCGTTGGGCGGACTTCATGCTGCGGCTGTCGGTCGTCGTGATCGACGAGGCACACGTCTTGCGGGGCGTGTTCGGTTCGCACGTCGCGATGACGCTCCGCCGGCTGCGGCGTCTGATCGCGCACCACGGTGGGAACCCCCGCTGGTGCCTCGCGAGCGCGACCGTCGGGAACCCCGCCGAGCTGGCCGAGCGCCTCACAGGTTTGGACGTCGACGTGATCGAGGCCGACGCCGCTCCGCGGGGCCGGAAGCTCTTCGCGATGTGGAACCCGCCGATCATCGATGACGAGACCGGCGCACGACGCAGCGCGCTCGCCGAGGCCTCGACGGTGATGACCAAGCTCGTCGACGACGGCGCCCGCACGATCGGGTTCACCAGATCGCGGCGAGCTGCGGAGCTGCTCGCGGAGTTCACGCGCCGTGGCGTGTCCGATCCGCAAGCGCGCGAGCGCATCCGCGCGTATCGGGCCGGCTATCTGGCGGAGGACCGCCGCAAGATCGAGCAGGAGCTCGCCGACGGCGACCTCGTCGCGGTGGCGGCGACGAACGCGCTCGAGCTCGGGATCGACATCGGGTCGCTCGACGCCGCGGTGCTGACCGGCTACCCGGGCACGCGGGCCTCGATGTGGCAGCAGGCCGGGCGTGCCGGCCGCCGCAGCGACGAGTCGCTCGCGGTGCTGGTCGCCCAGGACGACCCACTCGATCAGTACCTCGCGCAACACCCGGACGAGCTGTTCGAGCGGCCGTCCGAGGCGGCCGTGATCGACCCGACCAACCCGTACGTGCTCCAACCGCATCTTCGCTGCGCTGCGCGCGAGTTCCCGTTGAGCGACGCCGAGGCCACCGCCTTCTTCGGCCCAGGGGCGCCGGATGCGCTCGGAAACCTCGCAGCGCAGGAGCTGGTCAAGCATCGGAAGGAGCGCTGGCACGACATCGGCGCCACGCCGCCCCATCGCGACCTCGACATCCGAGCCGGCGGCGGTCACGTCTACCGGATCGTCCAGGAGGACACCGGGCAGGTGATCGGCACAGCCGACGAGCACCGCGCGTACGGAACGCTGCATCCCGGCGCGATCTACCTGCACCAGGGCGAGCAGTTCCTGGTGCGTGCACTCGACCACGTGCGACGGGTCGCGCTGGTCGAAGAAGCCGATCCCGACTACTACACCCAGGCGCGAGACATCACCGACATCGTGATAGTCAATTTACTTGACCAACGGCCGCTGGGCGACGCGGAGCTCTGCTTCGGCGACGTCGAGGTCACAAACCAGGTCGTCGGCTTCGTGCGGAAGCTCGTCTCCACGAACGAGCTGATCGGTCAGGAACAGCTCGCCCTGCCGCCGGTGACGCTCCGGACGCGTGCCGTCTGGTGGACGCTCCCCGGCCGCCTGATCGACCGCGCCGGCGTTGCAACGGCCGAGCTCGCCGGCGGGATCCACGGCGCGGAACATTGCGCGATCGGGCTCTTGCCGCTGGTCGCGACGTGCGACCGCTGGGACATCGGCGGCGTGTCGACGCCGCTGCATCCCGACACCGGCCTCACGACGATCTTCGTCTACGACGGCTACCCGGGCGGTGCGGGCATCAGTGAGCGCGGGTACCACGCCGCCGAACGCTGGCTCCGGGCCACCGCTGAACGCCTGCGGGACTGCCCGTGCCGGGACGGCTGCCCGTCGTGCGTGGTGTCGCCCAAGTGCGGGAACGGCAACGAGCCGCTCGACAAGCGTGCGGCCGAGGCTCTGACCCGAATCATGCTCGATGGACGATGATGGGCGCCCTCTCCTGGGTTGCGCTCTAGGCGATCCCCGTCGGACTCGCAACCCTGGTGATGGTCGCCTTCGCAGTCGGACCGCCCGCGTCCGGCGAGTCTGATCCGTTTCGGCCGCCCCCCCTTGGGTACATCGGCACCGTGACGATCTCGGCACCCGGTTCGCCGGGTGCCAACGCGTGTCTGAGGCAGGGAGGGGACGGAGATGCCGCCGAGCAGGATGGACCGATGGTGGATGATCGGGCTCGCTTTCCTCGCCGCCGCTGGGATGGTGGTGATCGTCCTGCTCTCGAGCGGCGATCAGGGCGCGACCGGCCTCATCCCATTCGCGTCGACGTTGGCAGCGTCCTTCTGAACGGGGACGGATGCGAGATACCGTCCCCACGACGGCCAAGCCGCCGAAGAAGTCTGGCCCCTTGTGGACGTTCGCCGTCTTGTCCATCACGGCGGCCGTGACACTTCTGATCCTGATGCTTGCCTCGCACCACTGACCCACGCGGCTTCTAACCCGGACCCGCCGCGTACTTCCGCTCGGACCGGCGGCGGCCGATCTCGGCGAGCACCACCAGGATCACCGACGACAGCAAGATGACGGACGACACCGCGACGAGCTCTGGGAGCTGGCTCGGCACGCGGAGCTGCGCGAACAGGAACACCGGCCAGGTGGGCGACGACCCCGCCAGGAACGACGCGATCGCGTACTCGTCGAACGACAGCGTCAGCGCGATCAGGAACGCCGACAGCAGTGCCGGATACAGCAGCGGGAACGTCACCCGCCAAAACGTCTGCCACGCGCTCGCGCCGAGGTCGTGCCCCGCTTCTTCGAGCGAGATGCTCAGTCGCTCCAACAACGGCGTCACCGTCAAGATCGTGTACGGCAGCGCCACCACGACGTGCCCGATCACGACCGCGTGCAACCCGAGTCCGATGTAGGTGCCCACCGTCACCGTCAGGAACCGGTCGAACGCCGTGAACAGCACAAGTAAGGAGATCCCGAATACGAGGTACGGGATCACGAGCGGCGAGAACACGAGCGCGGCGAACGCGGGCTTGCCCCAGAACGACCGGCGCACCAGTGCGTAGGACGCGAGGACGCCGAGCACCACCGTGATCAAGCTGGACGCGATGGCCACGAACGCGCTCCGCTCGAGTGACCGCAGCAACGCCGGGTTGGTCGCCGCGCGCGCGTACCACGACGTCGTGAACCCCTCCAGCGGGAACGTCACGTCGCCCTTGTTGAACGAGAAGACCAACAGCACGACCAACGGCAGGTACAGGAACAACACGAGCAGCACGAAGAAGATCCGCAGGGTCCAGTTGGCACCGCGCGACGCCGCGAGATCGCTCATGCCTGCACGTTCCTCACCTGCGTGAACCGCCCGAACAGCGCCAACAGGATCCCCACCACCAACAGCAGGAAGAACGCGAGCACCGATCCCGTCTGCCAGTCCAGCGCCCGCGTGAACTGATCCTGCACCTCGTTGCCGAACAGGAACCCGCGCGTGCCGCCGACCAACTGCGGCGTGACGAACTCGCCGATGGTCGGCACGAACACGAAGATGAACGCCGCGGCCACGCCGGGCGCGGAGAGCGGGAGTGTCACCCGCAGGAACGTCCGGAACCGGCTCGCGCCGAGATCACCGGCCGCCTCGAGCAGCGACTCGTCCAACCCGTCGAGCCCGACGAAGATCGGCAGCGCCACGAACGGGATCCACACGTACGCCAGCACGAGCATCACCGCGAACTGGCTGTAGATCAGCCACGAGACCGGATGGTCCGGCGAGCGCAGATGAAGCTGAAACAGTGCGGTATTGATCACGCCCTTGTCGCCGAGGATCACCTTCCACGCGAGGACACGAAGCAAGTAGCTGGTCAGGAACGGCGCGATGATCACGAGCAGCAGCACGTACTTCCGCTTCTTGACGCACAGCGCGAGGAAATACCCGATCGGGTACGACAACAGCACCACGACGATCGAGACCGTGAGCGACACGCGGATCGACCGCCAGAACAGGCTCATGTACACCGAGTGGCCGAGCAGGAACTTGTGCCACGCGTCGAACGAGATCTCGCGCGGATCCGTCGGCAGGATGTGGATCCCGCCGATGCTGTACATCGCGATGAACAGCACCGGCACGATGAAGAAGACGAGCAGCCACAGCAGCGGCGCGGAGAGCAGACCGGCGGTGACCCGCCGGCTGCCCGTCTGCTCGGCGGCCACGGTTACGAGGCTTTGACCTCACTCCACGCGTCGGCGTAGTCCTGCCGCCGCGGGATATACGACTCCGGGTTCGAGTTGGGCGGCTCCAGGATCGACAGGTCGTCCAGGCTCAAAGCCTTGACGATGTCCGGCGACACGCCGCTCAGGTCGATGTGCGTGTTCGCGTGCCCGTAGTAATAGGAGCCGACGAGGAACTGCGCGGCCTTGGACGACGACCATGAATCCACGTAGTCGTGCGCGTGGTAGTAGTTCTCCGTGTTGTTGAACAGGCCCATCCCGCAGGACCACGTGATGCGGCCTTCCTTCGGATTCATGTATTGGACGTCGAGCCCGGCGCCCTTCGCGTAGGCGTAGGCGTCGGGCCACGCGTAGCCGATGTAGACGTCCTCGCGCTTGAAGTCTTGGAACAGCTCGTAGGACTGGTCCCAGAACGTGCGTACCAGTGGCCGCTTCGAGATCAGGAACTGCTTCTGCGCCTCGAGCTCGTCGTCGGTCATCTCCCAGGGGTTGGAGACGCCGTTGAGGAAGCCCGCGATCACGAGCATCTCGAGCGTGTTGATCCACGAGATCTTGCCGGAATATCGCTCATCGAACAGCAGCGACCACGAGTCCTCCTGCGGCTCGACCTTGTCCGCGCGATACAGCGGCGCGATGAAGCCCCAGTCCTCGACGATGAAGTACTGCTGGCCGCTGAGGTTGCCGAACTGCTCGAGTTGCGGGTTGAGGTCGGACCAGTTCGGGATCTTCGACGTGTCCCACGGCTGCATCACGCCGAGGTCGACGTAGTCCTTGAAACGGTACGCGCACGGATGGACGATGTCGAAGGGAACGCCCCCCGCGGCGGCCGCCGCGACCTTCGTGTAGCCGGTGTCGTCGTCGGGGAACAGCGTGAACTGCGGGGTGTCGCCCGTCTGGTCCTGATACGCCTGCCACAGATTCGCCTGCTCCGGCTTGGGGTAGTAGCTGCCGTCGCCGTAGCCGGCCCAGTCGTAGACGGCGAGCTTGCCCGGCTCTGCAGAGAGCGAGGGCCGCGACGAACCGGACGGTAGTGCGCCGGCGCTCGAGGCCTGCTTACATGCCGCGAGGACGGCGCTGATGCCGACGCCCATGCCGGTGTACTTGAGCAGATCACGGCGATCCATCTTGCGTTGGAACAGACGACCGAGCTGGTCGGGCATGCTTTCCCCCTCTATCTGGACGACCCGCCTCGCAGGTCGGCCGTATCATCCGCTGATGCGGCAGAGGGCGCAACACGCGATGCTGCGCGATGTCATCCCTGTCGTCCTGGCCCTCGTGACCACGGCGTGCGCGTCCCCCAACTCGACCCTCGTGCCCAGCGCGGCGCCGAACGCCTCCGTCAGCGTGTCGATCCCGACGCTTCCGCTCGGCAACATGCACGTTGCGGACAACACCAAGACGGGCGAAGAGGCGTCGATCGACGCAACGGATCCACAGGCGATGCAGACCGTCCTCGGCGACGCCGGGCTGGTCGGGGTCCGCGAGCGCGTCTACACCGGCGGACGCAGTTCGTACTCACGGGTGGTGGTGCGCGCGTGGGAGTTCGATGATGCGCACGGCGCCGAGACGTTCCTCGGCTGGCTGCGGGCGAACGCGACGCACAGCGTGATCGGCGAGGCGAAGGCCGTGCCGGGAACGGATCTGTTCGTGCACGAGCCGAGCGGGTGCTGCCACGAGGAAACCCCCGTCTACCTCGGGGCATGGCAGACGGGCGCGGTGGTGTGGACGCTCGTCGCGAGCGGGCCGAGGATCCAAACCCCTCCGGTGGTCACGCTGGTCAAGAACATCGAGCAGGAGGTCTAGATGGAGTTCATGACGCTGGCCGAGGGACTCGACCACCCAGAGGGCGCGGCGGTCGGTCCGGACGGGACGGTCTACGCCGGTGGTGAAGCGGGTCAGATCTATCGGATCGCGGCCGACGGGACGCCCGAGCAGTACGCCGACACCGGCGGGTTCCTCTACGGCGTGACGGTCGACGGCGGCGGCAACGTGTACGGCTGCGACACGGGGCGCGGTGAGATCGTGCGGGTCGACCCAAGTGGCGGCGTGACGACGTATTCGCGCGGCACCGACGAACATCCGCTGCGCGTCCCGAACTTCGCCGCGTTCGGCGACGACGGCGTGTTGTACCTGAGCGACTCCGGCGAGTGGGGCGCGGACGACGGGCTAGTGTTTCGGGTCACGCCCGGCGGCGAGACCGAGCTGTGGAGCGACGCCGTGACCGCGTTCCCGAACGGGTGTTGCCTCACGGCGGCCGGCGACGCGGTGCTCGTTATCGAGTCGCGGATGCGGCGGATCGTGCGCGTTCCGATCGCGGACGATGGCAGCGCCGGCGTGCCCGAGCTGGTCGCGGACCTCACCGGGAGCCAGCCCGACGGGATCGCGCTCGGCGCCGACGGCACGATCTTCGTCGGCTGCTACCGGCCCGACCGTGTCTGGCGGATCCCACCGGGCGGCGACCCGGAGGTCTGGTTCGAGGACCCGGACGGCGTCGTGCTGAATCAGCCGGCGAACCCGGTGTTCGTCGGCGAGGGGCTCGGCCGGTTGCTCCTGTCGAGCCTGGGCGGATGGTCACTCGTCACCACCGACGCGGGTGTCGCCGGGCTGCCGCTGCGCTACCCGTCGCTCTGAGCGGCGGGCGCGGTGCACCACTGAGCGCGCCCCGCACTGAGCCCGGCTGCGATACTCGGCGGCGATGGCCTCGCCCTACATCGCCGTGATCGGTGCGAGCAAGGCGACCGAGTGGGAGCTCGCCACTGCCGAAGCGCTCGGCCGTGCGCTGGCAGAGGCGGGATGTGTCCTCGTGTGCGGCGGGCTCGGCGGCGTGATGAACGCCGCGGCCCGCGGCGCCGAGGCGGTCGACGGCGTTTCGATCGGGATCCTCCCCGGCGACGACCGTGACGACGCATCCAGCTACCTGACCGTGGCGGTCGCGACCGGGTTCGGCGAGGCGCGCAACGCGATCGTCGCGCGGAGCTCCGACGCGGTGGTCGCCGTCGGCGGCGAGTTCGGGACGCTGTCTGAGATCGCGCTCGCACTCAAGATGAGCAAGCCGGTGATCGGGATAGGGACCTGGGAGCTCGGCCGCGACGATCTCGACCGCGATCCCATCGTGCGCGTGAACGAGGTGGCCGAGGCTGTCGCCTCGCTTCGCGCGCTTCTGCCGCAGATGCGGTAGGGAACCCACCCGTTGCACGAACGCCCTGGTCAGCGCACCATCCACGGCACATGCTCTTCTTCCCCGTCGTGTGCGCCTCAGTCTGGTGCGCCATCTCTCTAGAGATGGTGTGGGAAACCGCGCGCACGCAGGGGCGTGCGTTGGTGCTGTTCGGTCACGTCGTGGCGGCACCGTCGGTGTCCTCCACGATCGTGATCTGCTGCGCGGTGTCGGCCGCCGCAGCGCTCGCCATGGCGATCGCGGTCGGTTACGCCCGCGGACGCCGGCTCGAGCGCCGGATGGCCGCGGAGCTCGACGCACGCTGGGCGGAACTCGCCGAGCGTGACGCCGGGGATGCAGCTCGTCGGGAGTTGCTCAACTGGCGGCTCGCCGAGCTCCAAACGTTGGTCGATCGCCTGCTCGCCGACCGGCAGGCCGCGACCGATTCGAAGGAACGGCACCTCGTCGTCGTGCCGGACGCCGACCTGTCGACCCCGACCCGAGGCTGACGTTCGGAGCCGACGCTCAGCTTCAGAGCGAGAGTGACAGCACGATCTCGTCGCTGATCGGAAGCCCGTTGTCGGGGTTGTGCGTCGGGATCGACGGCTTGAGCGTTTCGCGCGAGCGGTCGACGGCGCCTCTGCGAACCTCCGCCACCGTGAAGCCCTTCCGCCGGTACCACTCGAGCGCGTGGAGGTTGTCGTTGGTGGAGACGAGCCAGAGGTGGGTGCAACCGGCATCGCGCGCAGCGGCCACGGTCGCGTCGAGCAGCGTGGACCCGATCCCCTCGCCCTCGCGCAGCGCCTCGAGGAGCGTCACCTCGCACCGGCCGTCGCCGATGCGGTAGATGATCAACCCATCTCAATAGCCGGCGACGAACCCATCGTGCTCGGCCGGGTAGAACAGCTCGCGGTTCGCTGCCATCGCTTCGTCCCAATGCTCTCGGAGCCACGCGCGAGCGTGCTCGCGATCCGCGTCACGCAGCGGCTGAACGTCCACGGACCTTCGCAAGGCCGTTGCGGAGCGCAACCCGCTCCCCGTCGGTGAGCCCGAACCACAAAAGCACCGGCACATAGACGATCGCGCCGGCGAGCCCGATGCCGATCAGCTCGAGCAGCCACTTCTCACCCGGCAGCACCGCTTGTGCGGCAAGCATCGCGATCGCACACGCAGCCGCCGGTACCGCGAGCCGCGCATACGGCTTGTCCCACGGGAAGATCCCGACGTACTTCTTCACGAGCCCGAGACGCAACCAGTTGGACAGCCCGATGGTGATCGCCTGCGCAGCGGCCGCGCCGTTGATCCCGAACTTCGGCACCAGGATCAGCGACAAGACGAGATCGAGCAGCGCAGACACGGCGTACACCGTGAGGTCCCAGCCCGTTCGGCCGGCCATGATCAGCACGAACCCGGCGGCGCCGACGCTCACGTTGATCGCCTGGCCGATCACGAGGATGCGGAGCGCGGTCGTTCCGCTCGTGAAGTCGGACCCGCCGAACAGCCGCAGGATCGCCGCCGGCGCGAGCAGCATCAGCAACAACAGCGGGATCGTACCGGCGACGGTCCACCGCGTGATCGACTTGAACAGGCCGTCGAGCTTCTGGGTCTCGCCGCGAGAGTGCAGATCCGCCACGAACGGTGAGAACACGTAGGACACCGCGGTCAGGAACAGGACCATCGCCAAGGCGACACGCACGCAGGCCGCGTACACACCGAGGTCGTTCGACGTTACGGCCGGCGACCCGATCGCGGACGCGACGAAGTAGTCGATCCAGAACAGGCCCTGCGACAGCAACGCGGCGGGCGCGCGGGGACCGCCGTACTTGATCAGCGCGCCGGTGAGCCCATCCTCCGCCGGTTCTCTCGGGAATCGCCGGCTGAGCCTCGTCCAGAAGAACCATCCGCCGGCCGCGGCGAGCGCCCACGACGCCGAGTACGCCCAGACCGACATCGGCTCGGTCTTGTCGACCTGCCAGAAGGCGACCATCAGCACGATCCACAGCAGCGGCTGCGCGACCCACTGCACATAGAGGGTGTGTCGCATGACCTTCAGGCCCCGGCCGCCGCCGAGCCAGACGTAGGTGAGCGCGATGAACGGGATCGCAACGCCGGCCGCCCGGATCGAGCCGATCGTCTGTGCGGGATCGCTCCCGCCCGGGGCGAACGCGTTGCCGATCGGGGTCGCGAACGCCACCGTGAGCGCGCCGAGCGCGGCCGAGACCGCCAGGGCGATCAGCACGGAGCGCGCAACCACGACGCGCACCGCGCCGGGACGCCCGGCCCCGAGCTCGATCGCCACGTACCGGACCGAGGCCATGTCCATCCCCATCCGCGTGCCCGCCGCGACGATGAACGCGAATTGGGTTCCCAGTGTGACGATGCCGAGCGCCGCAGCGCCCGCGTCGCCGCCCCCGAACGACCGTGCGATCAGGATGTTCGCGCCGAACGTCCCGAGGACGAAGACGGCGAGCCCGACGATGTTCTGCGCGGTTCCCGCCGCGAGGACCCGGAAGTCCTTGCCCTCGGTGCCGGCGAACACGCCGGTCGGCGCGGCAGCGACCTCGAGCTGTGCTTCCTCTTCGGGATCCATCGGCCGGGAAGTATGCCAGCCGATCTAGGTCGGCACGCCGAGGTCGGCGAGCAGTTCCACGCCTCGAGATGTGGCGGCCTCATCGCCGGACACCCGCCCGAGCGCCCGGGCCGCAAGCCCTTGCTCGTAACGGTTCCCGTAGGCGCGCCACCGCTCTTCGAGTTCGGCCCACGTGGCGGCGTCGGCGGTGCCCTCCGCCTCGACGACGAGGGCCGACGACGTCTCGATGAAGATCTGATCGCGCATCGTGATGGTCTCCGAGCGGTCGACGAAGGCCCGGGCCGCATCAAGCGCGTCGATGGCGAGCGCGCTCCGCACGACGCTTGGCCCGACGTTCGACCGGTACATCGCGGAATGCCCAACCGTCACGTCGTCGAGCTCGCGCAGCAGTTCCAGCGCGCGTGTGTGGTCGCCGCGGGCCGCCGCGCCCTCGCCCGCGATCGCGAGCGCGGGGGCGACCACCTGGAGCTCCGCCGCGTTACGCGCGCGCGTCAGCAGCTCCTCCACGTCGTCGCTGTACTTGCCACGGCGCAGCTGGACGTACCCGGTCCAGATATCGATCGTGACGCGCAGCGACTCGTCCAGGCGGGCGTCGCTCGCGAGCGGCTCGGCTCGGGTCAGCGCTTCGTCCCACCGGCCGAGCTCGTAGAGCAATTCCAGCGCCGCCACCTTCGTCCACGATCCCTGGCTGAATGCGCCACGACGGTCACTGAGCGCGCTCGCCTCGTCCAGCAACTCGATCGCGGCTCCAGGACCGGCGACCTGCCACTCACGATCGGCGAGATAGCTGAACGAGGTGACGACGTCGGAGACCGAACCCAGCGCCTGGGAACGGGCCAACGCGTCCTGGAGATCGTCGATGCCGTCGGGATCACCGAGCGCGATCCGTGAGTCACCGCGGATATGCAACGCCATGATCGCGGTCAACTCGTTCGCCTCGCCGCTTTCGAGCGCCATGCCGGACAGCTCTGCAGCCGGGCCGGGAAGACCGGCGAACATCCGCTCCTCGGCCATCCATGCGTGCACGAGCGCGAGCTCGGCGCCCGCGTCGGGCTCGTCGGTCAGCAGCTCGGCCGCGACGCGCAGATGCTCCGACGCTTCGTCATGCCGCGCGAGCGCCATCAGCTGGCCGGCAACCGACGTGTGCGACCGGGCTTCGGCGACATGTTCTCCGCGCTCCTGATACAGCGCGAGCGCCTGCTCGTGCCTGCGAAGCACCTTGTCCGGGCTGAGCTTGCCCGAACGGCGGCCGGCCAGCGCGGAGTAGGCGAGCGCCCGAGCGTAGTGGGGATCGGACGTATCGCTGATCGCGAGCGCGCGCTCCATCCGCGCGAACGCACCGGCCGGGTCGATCTGCAACGACACCTCGCCGGCGCGGAACAGGCTCGCGGTCGCACGCGCGCGCCACACGTCGGCTTCCGTGCGCTCGCCGGACGCCTCGGCCAGCAGCACCGCCTGTTCGAAATGGTGCGCCAGCGCGTCGGCGAACGCATCCGGCCGGTCGGCGACCTCGTTCGCGAGCCAAGTGCCGGCCGCAGCGTGCTTGGCCGCACGCGCCATCCGCGGGAGTCGCGCGTACGCGACTTCACGGATCAGGGCATGTCCGAACGCGTACTCCGCCTGATCGGGGAACCACGAGTCCGACGAGCGCTGGATCAGCCCGCGGCGCGCGAGCTCCGCCAGCGCGCTCCGCACATCGGCGGCGGACGTGTCGCCGATCGCCAGCAGCGCATCGGGCCAGAACCGGGCGCCGACGACCGCGGCGTCTTGCAGCAGCGTGCGGAGCTCGGGCGTCACCGAGTCCAGACGCGCGCCGATCACCGCCTGTACCGACATCGGGACGTCGGCCTCGCTGATGCGACGATCGACGAGCATCCGAACGAACTCGACCGCGAACAGCGGGTTGCCGCCGATGTTCCGAAGGATCGAGGCGCGCTCGGCCTCGGTCGGCATCGCCGAGGTCAGCAGCGACTCCACCAGCATCGTCGTCTCGAGATCGCTCAACGGAACCAATCGAAGCGTCGTGCTGTTCCCGCGCCCGCCACCCCACCCCGGGTCGGCGTCGAAGAGCTCTGGACGCGCCGTGCACAGCACGACGATCGCGGCGTCTGCATCGTCGACGATCGTCGACAGCGCGTCGCGAAGGACCTGTTCCGACCAGTGGAGGTCCTCGACCGACACGACGACCGGCGCGTCGGTCGCCGCCGCCGACAAGACACGAGCCGCCGCGCCGGCGACCTCGATCAGCGGCATCGTGCGGCCACCTTCTTCGTCGTCGCGCGATGCCTCGGCGAGCACCGACAGGCGGCTCCGCAGCCACACCCGCTCCGACTCGGCAGGCTCGGCTCGTTCGATCAGCGCGGTCAACGCCTCGTCCACCTTCGC
>Ga0136846_1228775_pt1 | contig 12663 bp, 11 predicted proteins | sample HopSoiMetagenom2_FD_96841 | JGI IMG/M metagenome (GOLD analysis project Ga0136846, IMG submission 96841) | Grasslands soil microbial communities from Hopland, California, USA - 2 Assembly 2016 (version 4) | ecosystem: Environmental > Terrestrial > Soil > Grasslands | place: USA: Hopland...
AACTGGCGCGTCTGCGGATCCCAGCGCAGCAGGCCACGCCGGCTGGCCAGCCAGATGCGCCCGCGCGGATCGACCATCAAGGCCGAACTGTCGACCTGCGGCAATCCGGAAGGGGCAGTGGCGACGAAGGCATCGCGCTGCCAGCGATCTCCCTGTGCATGGTAATGCGCCAGGCCGCCGCGGCGATGCAGCCACGGTCCATTGCGATCGAAGCCCAGCGAATAGACGTCATCGCCGCGCAGTTCGGGGACGGGATCGAAGCGGCTGGCATGGATATCAACGCGCATCACCTGCTTTCCGATGATCACCCACGGCATCCCGGCGTCATCGAATACCAGTTCGGATATACGCTCGTTGTTGCCGACTGCGATCGTGCCCAGGACATGTCCTTGTGCATCGCGGTGTTGCACCCCGCCATTCGTCAGCAACCAGACACTGCCATCCGGCGCTTCGTGCAGGCGGTGCACGATTTCGCCGAGCAGTGCATCCGCGCTTGCATCCGTGGACCACGTTTGCATCCGGCCGGCGCGATCGATGCGATACAGGCCCTTGCGTTCCCCGATCCACAGGCTGCCATCGCGCGCGGGCAGGATCGAGAAGGGATGGGTGCCTGCCAGCTGCCGGCTGATCCGCGGCGGCAGGCGTTCGAGGCGGCCGTCACGAGTCACGCGTTCGATGTGGCCATCGTCACCCGCCAGCCATGCCGAGCCATCGCCTGCGAGGCCGATGGCGCGATACATCATTCCCGCCAGATCGAGTGCGCCACTGCCGTAACGCAATTCGGTGATGCTGCGCCAATCCGGACGCAAGTAGCCCAGTCCGGTCTGCGGCGCCCCCGCCCACACTTCGCCGTTCGGCCCGACCACCACGCCGTTGACCACGAGTTCGAGCGGACGACCCTCGGGATCGATGGTCGCCGGCGCCTGTCCCGGCACCACATGCCACAGGCGTTTCTGGCTGCCGATCCACAACTCACCGTCGCGATCCGGGACGATGCGCAGCGCGGAATTGGGGCGCTTGAACGTGTCGCTCCAGAATGGCGTATGCCAATGACCATCGCCATCCAGGTAGAACACCCCGCTGGCCGCACCGACCCAGACGCCGCGACCAGTCGCGCGCAGGTGGTAGATGATCGGATCCGGCGCCGGGCCCGGCAGCGGAACGCGTTCGAAACGCCCGCCGCGCATGCGGACCAGGCCGGCAGTGGTGCCCACCCACAGGCTGCCGTCGGACGAGGGCGCCAGCGCAGGCACGATATCGGCCGGCAGGCTGGCGGGATCGTGTTCGTCGTTGCGCCACGCATGCACGTGATTCGCGGCATCGATGCGGTACAGGCCATCGCCCAGGGTGCCCAGCCAGACATCGTCGCCGGCATCGGTGATGAACAGGAAATTCTTGCTCCTGAAGTTCGGCGTGGATTCGTCGAAACGCTTGATGATCTTGCGCTCTGCGTCCAGCATCGCCACGCCGGCGTCGTTCATCGCCACCCACAGGCGATCGCGCCCATCCACATGGAGGTGCGTGATGTCACCGCTCGGCAAGCCTTTGCCGGCATCTCCCCCGGGACGCCAGATGCGGATGCCATTGCCGTCGTATCGGACGAGTCCATCCGGCGTTCCCGCCCAGATGAAGCCTTCGTGATCGCGGGCGATATCGCGCACCTCGTTCGACGGCAAGCCATCGGCCACCCGCAACAGCCGCATGCGCGGGATGCGCGGCATCTCCTGCGCGGCGATGTCTGCGGGCGGGAATGCGAACAGCACCAGTCCGGCGATCAATGCGGCCACGACCCTGCTGCTGGACATTCCGGCTCTCCCGCGGACTTCCCCTCCGCGCCCTGACCGCAGTGTGACTGCCCTGCCTGCCCCGTCGCAAGCGCCACGGCCACCATCCCGGCGCTGGCTTAGAATCCGGCCATGCGCTTTCCTCCGCTGCCGCTGTTGATCCTCGCCCTGGCCTCGGCCGCCACGGCGCGGGCCGGCGAGCCGGAGCGCTACGTCATCGACCCGGTGCACACCCGCGTCATGTTCGCGATCGACCACGCCGGTTTTTCCAAGGCGCTGGGCACCGTGTCCGGCAGCGAAGGCAGCCTGCTGTTCGACGCCGACGACTGGAGCCGGGCGAAACTGGAAGTGAACGTGCCGATGGAACGCATCGACATGGGCGACTCCGGCTGGGCCGCCGCGATCTTCGCGCCGCGCTTCCTCGACGTGAAACGCTATCCGCAGGCGCGCTTCGCCTCGACCACCATCACCCGCCAGGACGCCAGCCACGGCGTCGCCTGCGGCGACCTGACACTGCACGGTGTCACCCGTCCCTTCTGCATGGACCTGGTGCTCAACAAGATCGGCCGCTATCCGCTGCCGCCGTTCCGCCGCACCGCCGGGTTTTCCGCGCGCGCGCAACTGAAGCGCAGCGATTTCGGGATGACATCATGGAGGTCGCTGGTGGGCGATGATGTCGAACTGCGCATCGAAGCCGAACTGACGCGCCACGACGACCCGACCACGCCACAACCTTCACCGCAGTAGAGGACGGCCACGCATGCCGCTGAAGAACACACCGGGCGAATGGGGCGGCGTCAGCAAGACGCTGCACTGGCTGATCGTCGTGCTGATCATCGTGATGGGTTACCTCGGCCTGACCATGGTCGACCTGCCGATCAGCCCGCACAAGATCGCGACCTATGCCCTGCACAAGTCGATCGGACTCACCCTGCTCGCGCTGGTGGCATTGCGCCTCTTGTGGCGCCTCCATGCCGGTGCGCCCGCCGAAATCGCGGCAACGCCGCGCTGGCAACGCATCGCCGCCACGCTCACCCACTGGGCGTTGTACGCACTGTTGCTGGCGATGCCGATCAGCGGCTGGATCGTCAACTCCGCCGCCGGTTTCCCGCTGCAATGGTTCGGGATGTTCAATCTCCCCGCGATCGTCGGCCGCAACCACGGCCTGCATGAACAGATGGCCGAAGTACACGAATTCCTGTTCTGGACGCTGGTCTCGCTGGCGACACTGCATGCGCTCGCCGCCATCTATCATCACTTCATCCAGCGCGACGCCACCCTCGCCCGCATGCTGCCGCGCGGCTGGCTGCGCCGCCACGACCAGGGAGACACCACATGATCCGTTCCGCATTGTTGTTCGCGCTCGCGCTGTCGGCGACGCCTGCGTTCGCCACCGATTATGTCCAGGCCCCCGGTTCCGGCCTCGCTTTCGCCGGCAAATACCAGGGCGAGACGTTCACCGGAACCTTCCCCGGCTTCACGACGAAGATGTCGTTCGATCCGCAGCAACTGGCCACGGCGAAACTCGAAGTCACCATCCCGATGGCGACCGCGACCACCCGCAATCCCGATTACGACGGCCAGATGCGCGATGCCGCGTTCTTCGCCGCGGCGAAATTCCCGCAGGCCACCTATGTCGCGACCAGGTTCCGCGCACTCGGCGACAATCGCTACGCCGCCGACGGCACGCTGTCGCTGCACGGCGTGAGCAAGCCGGTCACCCTCGAGTTCACCTGGACGCCAGGCGCGAAGCCGATCCTGACCGGCAAGGCCACGGTGAAACGCCTCGATTTCGGCGTTGGCGGCGGTGACTGGGCCGATACCAAGCTGATTCCGGATGCGATCGCGATCAGCACGAAAGTGGTGTTCCAGCCAGCGAAGTGAAGGCGCGCACCTTCTCCGCATCGAACGGCCAGTCCAGCTCCCTGCCGCTGCCGGCTTCGTGCAGCACCGGGACGCGCACGCCATAGCGTGATTCCAGGGTTTCATCGCCGTCGATGAACACGCTGTCGAATTCCGGGCAGCGCGCCTGCGCCAGCACTGCGAGCGCGAGATCGCAGAGATGGCAGTTGTCGCGCTGGAAAAGGACGAGCCGCATCGGCACAGGATATAGAATCTGCAGGACCTCCTCGCCGGACACGTGCGTGACCCTCAAGAACACCGGGACCTGGGGCGGCGTCAGCCGATCCTTCCATTGGCTGATCGTCGCGCTGCTGCTCGTGCAAGGCACGCTGGGCCTGTTCCACGACGACCTGCCGCGCGGCACCATTCGCCTGCACGTCTCGCTCGGCATCACCATCCTCGCGCTCGCCGTCGCGCGATTGGCCTGGCGTCTCTATGCCGGCCGGCCGGCGCCGCTTGCCGGCATTCCGGCATGGCAACTGCGGCTGGCCGGGTTCGGGCATTTCCTTCTCTACCTGCTGCTGTTCGCAGTCCCGATCACCGGTTGGCTGATGTCGGATTACGGCGACCATCCGGTGCGCTGGTTCGGCCTGTTCGAACTGCCGCACCTGGTCGCTCCCGACGACGCCGCGCACGAAATCATGGAAGGCCGCCACGAGCAACTGTTCTGGGCATTGGTCGTCGTTGCCTTGCTGCATGTGCTCGCCGTCGTCCACCACCACCTGTTCCGCCGCAACGCCACGCTCACCCGGATGTTGCGCGGTTCCTGACCGCGAGTGATATAGAACATGGCCGTCAGCACCTTCGACATCTACAAGATCGGCATCGGTCCGAGCTCGTCCCACACCGTCGGGCCGATGCGCGCGGCTGCGCGCTTCGTCGAACACCACCTCGACGAAAGCGGGCGCCTGCAGCAGGTCGCGCGCATCCGCGCCGAAGTCTTCGGTTCGCTGGCGTTGACCGGCCGCGGCCACGGCACCGACAAGGCGGTGCTGATGGGCCTGGAAGGCCATTGGCCGAACCAGATCGATCCCGACATCATCCCCGCCGCGCTGGAACGCATCCGCGGCAGCAAGCGCATCCGCCTGCACGGCGAACACGAGATCGACTTCAACGAGAAGACCGATCTCATCATGAACAAGCGCCAGAAACTGCCGTTCCACACCAACGGCATGCGCTTCGCCGCCTACGATGCCGACGGCAACGAACTGGCGACGCGCGATTACTACTCGGTCGGCGGCGGTTTCGTCGTCAACCAGGATGAAGCGGCGGAAGACCGCATCGTCGCCGACACCACCGAAGTGGCGCACCCGTTCTCCAGCGGCGACCAGTTGCTGGCGCGCAGCAAGGAAACCGGACTGTCAATCGCACGCCTGATGATGGAGAACGAACGCGCCTGGCGCAGCGACGAGGACATCGTCGGCGGACTGCGGGAACTGTGGACGGCGATGCAGTCGTGCGTGGCGCGCGGCATCCGCGAGACCGGCACCCTGCCCGGCGGCCTGCACGTGACGCGCCGCGCCCCGGCCCTGTACGCGGAACTGTCGGAACGCCCGGAAGCGGCGATGCGCGATCCGCTCACCGTGCTCGATTGGGTGAATCTCTACGCGCTGGCGGTGAACGAGGAGAACGCCGCCGGCGGGCGCGTCGTCACCGCGCCGACCAATGGCGCCGCCGGCATCATTCCGTCGGTGCTGCACTACTACGATCGCTTCTGCCCCGGCGCCAACGAACAGGGCATATTCGATTTCCTGTTGACCGCCGCTGCGGTCGGCATCCTCTACAAGGAAAACGCCAGCATCTCCGGCGCCGAAGTCGGTTGCCAGGGCGAAGTCGGCGTCGCCTGCTCGATGGCAGCCGCGGGTCTGACCGCGGCGCTCGGCGGCAGCGCATCGCAGATCGAGAATGCCGCCGAAATCGGCATGGAACACAACCTCGGCCTCACCTGCGATCCGATCGGCGGACTGGTGCAGATTCCCTGCATCGAACGCAATGCGATGGGCGCGGTCAAGGCGATCAACGCCTCGCGCATGGCGATGCGCGGCGACGGCAAGCACAAGGTCAGCCTCGACAAGGTGATCAAGACCATGCGCGACACCGGCCGCGACATGCAGGACAAGTACAAGGAAACCAGCCGCGGCGGGCTGGCCGTCAACGTCATCGAGTGCTGATTTCCAGCACGTCGTCGAGCAGTGCAGCTGCGGTGACTTCGGCGCCTGCACCCGGACCCTGGACCACCAGCGGCTGCACGTTGTAGCGATCGCTCCAGATCGCGACGCGATTGTCGGTGCCGGTGCCGCCCGCAAGCGGGTGGTCGGACGGCAGCGATTCCAGGCCGACGCGTGCGCGACCGTTCTCGAGGCGGGCGATGAACTTCAACACCTCGCCATTGCGGTGCGCTTCGGCGAAGCGCTGGCGCAACGGTTCGTCCATTTCCGGCAAGGCGGCATTGACTTCGGAAGTTGGCAATGCCGCCAACGCGGCCGGCACCAGCGACTGCACGTCGACATCGACGCTTTCCAGCTCGACGTCGGCAGCGCGCGCGAGGATCAGGATCTTGCGGCGCACATCCTCGCCGGAGAGATCGTCGCGCGGATCGGGTTCGGTATAACCGGCATCGCGGGCGTCCCGGACGAATCCCGAGAACGGACGCATGCCGTCGTAATGATTGAACAGCCACGCCAGCGAGCCCGACAGCACGCCGGCAATCGCGTGGATGCGATCGCCACCACGCTTGAGCATGCGGATCGATCGCAGCAACGGCAATCCTGCACCGACCGTCGCGCTGTCGCCATACCGGGTTCCGCCATCGTTTCGTGCGCGCTGGATCAGCGACCAATGCGCAAGATCGCTGCCCTGTCCGATCTTGCACGCGGTCACCACGTGCGCGCCGCGACGCAACCATTCGGCATGGCGATCGGCGACAAGTGCGCTGGCAGTGGCATCGACCACGACATCGCCGCGACCAAAACTGTCGCCGGACATCCAGGCACCATCACGCGCGTTGTCGATCTCGCGCAATTCACCGAGGATCGCGCGCTGCGTATCGGCGTTGACGCGGACGAATCCGCGCGAATTGGCGATCGCGACCAGCGGCGGAATCCGCAGCGGACCACCTTGCAATGCCGCGAGGCGTTCGACGAAGGCGCTGCCGACCGTCCCCGTGCCGAGCAACGTCATCCGCAGGGAAGACGTTTCCGGCTCCGCCGCGATCGCGCGCACGGCGCTCATGCCCCGATCCGTTTCGGCGGACATGCAGCCAGCGCGCGATCGAGCCCGGCCTTGAAATCGGCGACGAGATCGTCCGGCGATTCGATGCCGACCGAGACGCGTACCAGGCCATCTTCGATGCCGGCCAGTGTTCGCGCTTCCGGCGTCATCGCCGCATGCGTCATCGTCGCCGGATGGGCGATCAGGCTTTCCACGCCGCCCAGCGATTCGGCGAGACTGAAGCATTCCAGCCCGTCGACCAGTTGCGCGACCGCGGTTTCGCCACCCACCAGCTCGAAACTGAGCATCGCGCCGAAACCGTGCTGCTGGCGCGCCGCCAACGCATGGCCCGGATGCGACTCCAGCCCGGGGTAATACACCTTCGCCACCGCCGGGTGCGACTGCAGCAATGCGACCAACTGCTGCGTGTTCTCCTGATGCAGGCGCAAGCGCGCATCGAGCGTGCGCAGGCCGCGCAGCGTCAGGAAGCTGTCGAATGGCGCGCCGGTGATGCCGAGCGCATTGCTCCACCACGACAGTTGCTCGTGCAATTCCGCGGTCGCGCCAATCACCGCGCCGCCCACCACATCACTGTGGCCATTGATGTACTTGGTGGTCGAATGCACCACCACGTCGGCACCGAGTTCGATCGGGCGCTGCAGCAGCGGCGACAGGAAGGTGTTGTCGGCGACCACGCGCGCACCGGCGCGCCTGGCGGCTTCGGCAACGAAGCGGATGTCGGTGATGCGCAGCAGCGGATTCGACGGCGTCTCGATCCACACCAGTGCCGGCGCCGGATCGAGCGCCCTGGCCAGCGCGGCGGGATCGGTGAGATCGCAGGTCACCAGCTCGAACGCGCCCTTCTTCGCCAGCGCGTTGAACAATCGCCAGCTGCCGCCATAGCAATCGTGCGGAACCACGAGGCGATCGCCCGGCTGCAGCAAGGCGTGCAACACCAGCGTGATCGCCCCCATTCCGGTCGCGGTGATCACGCCGCCGGCGCCGCCTTCCAGCGCGGCCAATGCATCGCCGAGTTGATCTCGAGTCGGATTGCCACTGCGCGTGTAGTCGTACTTGCGCTTGCCATGCAGGCCGTCGAACGAGAAGTTGGTGGAGAGGACGATCGGTGGCGACACCGCGCCGAAAGCGGTATCGCTGTCGATGCCGGCACGAACCGCACGGGTGGCGGGCGAAATCGTCTTGCTGGAACCTGTGTTGCTCATGGCGTGGCCTCGATGGCGGCGCGCAGGACGCGCGCGATGGCGGTGGTTTCCTTGAGGAAGGCGTCGTGCCCGTAGTGCGAACGCAGCACGTGCAATTCGGAGTGCGGCAGTTTCGATGACAAGTCGAGCATGTCCGGCAGCGGCACCAGGCGATCCTCGGCGATCGCGACCACGGTGGTCGGCGCCTGCACCTGCGCGGGATCGACGCGATGCAGGTCGATCGATTCGGACAGGCGGCGATAGGCGACCGGCGGCATCCGCCCGATGAAGCGCGCGCCGCAGGCATCGAGGTAATCCTCGGCGGCGACGCGCACCACGTCATCGTTGATTGTCGGCGCATCGGCGAAGCGTGCGGCGAATTCTTCCGGCGTGCGATAGCTCAGGATCGCCAGCTGCCGCGCCAGCGACAACCCGGCGTTCTCATCGCCCGATTCGATTCCCAGCGTGGCGATGCGCCGCTGCAATGCGCGCCACGCACTGGCGAACGGATGTGCGCGATGGGCACCGCTGATCACCACCAGCGCGCGCAGGCGTTGCGGATACCGGGCGGCAAATTGCAGGCCGCTCATCGCGCCATAGGACGAACCGATCCACGCCAGTGCCTGCGGCAAGTGCAGCGCATCGAGCACGGCGGCGACGGCATCGGCCTGGTCGGCGCTGTCGATCGGCGCGTCGATGTCGCCATCGGCGCCAACCCAGTCGATCGACAACAGGCGGAAACGCGCTGGATCGATCCCGAGCCCGCGCTGGCCTTCCCACCACCCAGCTTCCGGAAACGTCGCGCTGGCGAGCGCATGGCGGTTGGCGCTGATCCCGCCCGCCACGACCAGCAACGGCGCAGCGGCAGGACCGTTCAATTCCCAGGCGATACGGACATCGCGCAAGCCGGCATGGCGCAGCGCCAGTCGGCACGCAACTTCACCACGCTCGGCATCGGGCGCGACCGAGGGTTCGGTTCGGACGGCGGCGTGTGGGGCGTGTTGCACGGAGAGCTCGACTTCCTGCAGGCGGTGATTCCAGCACTGCGGTCCGACGAGGCCGGCAACGTCGTGCCGGGCACGACGCGCGACCATCTTCCGGTGGGCAATGCCCCCGCAGGAGTTGGCACCGTCCGGGATCGTCCTCGCAAGGATCGTCCCTCGGTTGCCCCGGCGTCGAAGGGCCTGTCCCTCAGCCGGTCTGGATGGAAAGCGCAGTGTGCCCGCCGCAGCCCAGAGTGTCAATTCTTTCATTCGGATGAAGCGATGAATACCCGGAAACGACCGTTCGGACTTGCCGAGCGCCCATGACTTGCCGCTAAGATCGGTGAATGAACACGAAAGGATGCCTGCATGCGGTCGATTGAACGAGCGGCTGCCACCCTGCTGCTGATCGCGGCATCGACCGCCGCCGCCCAGGACTGGATGCAGTGGCCGCCGCGCGCGGGATCCACCGCGGTTGCCCCGATGGAAGGACGCAGCAACTCCAGCAAGGTCGACCTGGTATTGGAAAAAAGCGGCGACCATATCGACGTGCTGGTCGACAATCCGCTGGCCGGCCCGGTGCAGGCCATCGTCGGTCTCGACCGCAATGGCCAGCAGGAGGACACCGCCGCGGTGATCCGGCCCGGCAGCCGCAGCCGCATGGTGCAATTGCCGATCGGACAGGAGATCAACGTGCAGTTGCAGGCGATTCCCGGCGACCCGGCGCTGCATCCGCAACCGTTCGACTACATCCTGCCGGTCCCCGCCCAGGGATTGCGCATCGACCAGGCCGACGGCGGCACGCACAGCCACGACGACGACGAGAACCGTCACGCCATCGATTTCGCGCTGCCGATGGGCACGATGGTCAGCGCCGCCCGCGACGGCATCGTGATGGATCTCGACAACGACGAGCCCGACAACATCGGGACTCATGCTGATAACGCCAGCAATCGCCGCGCCCGCGCCAATTTCGTCCGTGTCCTTCACAGCGACGGCAGCATGGCGCTGTATGCGCACCTGCAGCACGGCAGCATTCCGGTCCATCGCGGTGATCGCGTCGCCATCGGCCAGCGCATCGGCAGCGTCGGCAACAGTGGCTGGAGCACCGCGCCGCATCTCCATTTCGCGGTGCAGGTCAACGGCGATCGCCGCCTGCAATCGATCCCGATGCGGATCCTGGCGCCACAGGGTGTGTTGAAACTGCCGAATTAGGTCGCGGGCGCTGCGGATCCCATGGGTCGGGATTCCGCGACACGCCGCAAGTACGTCCGTGAGGCTCGCAGCAGCATCCATGCTGCGTACGGTCGCTTCACCCGATCCCATGGGACCCTTGCGCCACCGGTATAATTCACGCTTCCCTTAGATTGAGTTGGCGCACCACCGCGCCCGGTCCGCATGTCTACCGTTGCCCAGGAAGCCGCCCGCCGGCGCACCTTCGCCATCATTTCCCACCCCGACGCCGGCAAGACCACGCTGACGGAAAAGCTGCTGCTGTTCGGGGGCGCGATCCAGATGGCCGGTTCGGTCAAGGGCCGCAAGGCCGCGCGCCACGCGACGTCGGACTGGATGGCGCTGGAAAAGGAACGCGGCATCTCGGTGACCTCGTCGGTGATGCAGTTCCCGTACGAGGGTCGCATCGTCAACCTGCTCGACACGCCTGGCCACGCCGACTTCGGCGAGGACACCTATCGCGTGCTCACCGCGGTCGACAGCGCGCTGATGGTGATCGACGTCGCAAAGGGCGTCGAGGAACGCACGATCAAGCTGATGGAAGTGTGCCGCCTGCGCGACACCCCGATCATGACCTTCATCAACAAGCTCGACCGCGAAGGTCGCGATCCGATCGATTTGCTGGACGAAATCGAGAGCGTGCTGAAGATCCAGTGCGCGCCCGTGACGTGGCCGATCGGCATGGGTCAGCGCCTCAAGGGCGTCGTCCATCTGATTACCGGCGAAGTGCATCTCTACGAAGCGGGCAAGAACTTCACCCGCCAGGATTCGACCATCTTCCCGTCGATCAACGATCCCGGCGTCGAAGCCGCCATCGGCAGCAACATGCTCTCCGCATTGCGCGACGAACTGGAACTGGTCGAAGGCGCCTCGCACCCGTTCGATCGCGACGCCTACCTGCGCGGCGAACAGGCACCGGTGTTCTTCGGCTCGGCCGTGAACAATTTCGGCGTGCAACCGCTGCTCGATTTCTTCGTCGGCCATGCACCGTCGCCGCTGCCGCGCGCGACCACCGGCCGCGACGTGCAACCGGACGAAGACAAGCTGACCGGCTTCGTATTCAAGATCCAGGCCAACATGGATCCGCAGCACCGCGACCGCGTCGCCTTCATGCGCGTCTGTTCGGGCCGTTTCAGCGCCGGAATGAAGGCCTTCCACGTCCGCACCGGCAAGGAGCAGAAGCTCGCCAACGCCCTCACCTTCATGGCCAGCGATCGCGAGATTGCCGAGGACGCCTGGCCGGGCGACGTGATCGGCCTGCACAACCACGGCACCATCTCGATCGGCGACACCTTCAGCGAAGGCGAATCGATCAGCTTCACCGGCATTCCCAACTTCGCACCTGAACTCTTCCGTCGCGCGCGCCTGCGTGATCCGCTCAAGCTCAAGCAATTGCAGAAGGGCCTGGCGCAGTTGTCGGAAGAAGGCGCGACCCAGTTCTTCCGCCCGCTGATGTCGAACGACCTGATCCTCGGCGCCGTCGGCATGCTCCAGTTCGACGTCGTCGCCTATCGCCTCAAGGACGAATACGGCGTCGATGCCTCGTTCGAGAACGTGCAGGTCGCGACCGCGCGCTGGATCCGTTGCGACGACCCGAAGAAGCTGGAAGAATTCCGCGAGAAAAACGCCAACAACCTCGCACTCGACGGCGCCGGCCAGCTGGTTTATCTCGCCCCGACCCGCATCAACTTGCAACTCGCGGAAGAACGCGCACCCGGCGTGAGTTTCCTCGCCACCCGCGAACATGCGCACGCCACCCGCGTCGACTGAGCACCCCGCGCGTCGAACCTGAACGGTTCGTCGCGCTTCACTGCTGTTTGACCGGCCATCTGTGATGGTGTGACAGGCATGAAATCCGATGCCGCTTCCGCCGATGACATGCGCCAAGAGCAACACGCGCCTGCCAGATCGCTTCACTGGATCCGCCGCCATCCGTTGTGGACGTCGGGTGGCATCCTGGCGATCGCAGTCATCGTCCTGATCCTGCTGTGGGACTGGAACTGGTTCAAGCGACCGATCGAGCACTATGTCCATGGCAAGACCGGGCGCGAACTCCATATCGACGGCAATCTCGATGTCCACCTCGCTCGCCTGACCACGGTGACCGCCGACGGATTGCGCTTCGCCAATGCGGGCTGGTCGAAAACGCCGCTGATGGCGAAGACCGATCGGCTCCAGCTGGACTTTGAACTCTGGCCGGCGCTGTTCTCGCGCGACTTCCGCATTCCGGACCTTCAGCTGACCCATCCCGAGCTCTTGCTCGAAACGGGTCCCGAAGGCGTCGGCAACTGGGTGCTCAAGTCCAGTGATGCACGCGGAATGCAGCCGCAGTTCCGGCGCCTGTGGATC
>Ga0136846_1240665_pt1 | contig 12663 bp, 13 predicted proteins | sample HopSoiMetagenom2_FD_96841 | JGI IMG/M metagenome (GOLD analysis project Ga0136846, IMG submission 96841) | Grasslands soil microbial communities from Hopland, California, USA - 2 Assembly 2016 (version 4) | ecosystem: Environmental > Terrestrial > Soil > Grasslands | place: USA: Hopland...
CCGACGACGTGCTCCCGTTCCTGCGCGACGACCAGACGATCTACGTGTGCGGCTCGGCGCCCTTCACCGACGCGGTCGGAGATCTGGTCCTCGCACTCGGCGTACCGGCCGAGCGCGTGCGCGTGGAGCGGTTCGGCCCGAGCGCCTGAGAGCACTCGGGTCGCGTGTGGCAGGGTGGCGCCATGGAGCAGATCAGCTACGGACGGCAGGTGACCCGACTCGCCGAGCGGTACGCCGACGAGGTGGCACTGACCCTCGCCCGCACCGACGGCACCGAGTCGACCGCGACGTGGAAGGAGCTCGACCGGCGCTCCACCCAGGTCGCGCACCTCTTCGTCGAGCGCGGCGTGGTGGAGGGCGACCTCGTCGTCGTGGCGTTGCCCAACTCGGTCGAGCACGTCGTCGCCGCGTTCGCCGCCTGGAAGGCGGGTGCGTCGGTGTTGCCGATGCGCCACGACCTCCCGCCGTGGGAGCGCGACCGCCTGCTGAAGCTGGCGTCGGCGCGCGCCGTCGTCGCCGACTGGGACGATGCGCCCGCGGGCACCATCTCCACCACCGAGCTGGCGCGCACCGAGACCGCTTCCACCGAGCCGCTCCCGGACGTGAACCCGAAGTGGAGCCGCGTCGTGGCGAGCTCCGGCTCGACCGGCAACCCCAAGCTCATCGCCACGCCCACGCCCGGTGTCGTCGCCTCGACACCGTTCGAGACGGTGAGCGGCGCGGCCGATCGCCAGACCGTCCTCGGTGCCTCGCCGCTGTACCACACCAACGGCTGGCAGGGCGGCCCCGGTGCGATGCTCGACGGGCACCGCTCGGTCCTCATGGAGAAGTTCGACGCCGCGCGCGCCGTCGATCTCATCGAGCGTCACCGGGTGAACCTGTCGATCATGGTGCCGACGATGCTGATGCGCATCGCCCGTCTCCCCGACGTGCGCGAGCGCGACTTCTCCAGCATCCAGCGGATCATCTACGGCGGCGCGTCGATCCCCGAGTGGGTCGTCCGCGTGTGGTTCGACCTCATCGGCCCGGAGAAGTTCCTGTTCAGCTACGGATCCAGCGAAGGCCTCGGGTTGGTCCTCGGCACCGGTGACCAGTGGCTCGACCATCCCGGCTCCACCGGCGTCCCCGCGACGTGCGACCTCAAGATCGTCGACGAGGACGGCAACGAGGTGCCGCCCGGGACCGTCGGCGAGATCTACATGCGGCCGCACGAGCCGGGCCCGCCGTTCGTCTACGTCGGTGCGGAGATGCCACCGCCCACGCCCGACGGCTTCCAGTCCATCGGCGACATGGGGTGGGTCGACGACGACGGCTTCCTCTACATCGCCGATCGCCGCCGCGACATGATCATCACCGGCGGCGCCAACGTGTTCCCGGCCGAGGTGGAGGCGGCGCTCAGCGAGCACCCCGCGGTGGCCGACCAGGTCGTCGTCGGGCTGCCCGACGACGAGTGGGGGCACCGGGTGCACGCGATCGTCGAACCGGTCGCCGGGGCCGAGCTGCCGACCGAGGACGAGCTGCGCGCCCACTGCAAGGAGCGTCTGGCGTCGTACAAGGTGCCGAAGTCGTTCGAGTTCATCGACCAGCTGCCGCGCACCAGCGCGGGCAAGATCAACCGCGGCGCCCTGGCCGAGGAACGTGGCGCGACCGTGTGACGTGACACCACCGCCGCCGGCGGCGGCAGCGCGTCACGCGTTCGGGGTCTCGGTGATGTCGGCGTCGAGGTCGAGGTGCAGGTGCTCGGCGGCGTTGCCGACCAGCAGCATGTGACGCACCGCGGGGTCGAGGTCGGCGAACGTCTCCTCGATGTACTTGCGCGAGTGCGGGAAGGTGCCGACGGAGTGCGGGAAGTCGCTCCCCCACCAGAACAGCTCGAGCGGCATGTCGTTCGGGAGGTGCTGCCCGATCTTGACCGCGAGCGGCTCGCGGACCATGCCGTAGATCGCGTGGTCCTTCATGTACTGCGACGGCATCTTCGGGAGCTCGAGCTCGAACCAGCTGTTGTACTCGAGGTAGTCGCGGTCCATGTAGTACATCGACGCCGGGAGGATCGCGGCGTTGATCTCGGCGAAGTAGAACTTCAGCTCCGGGAACCGCTCGAACGTCCCGTTCACGATGAGCTGCGCCATCGTGGGCGCCGGCGCCGTCTGCGAGTGCTGCGTCATGCCCGCCTCCACCGGCCACTGCGCGGTGTCGTGGCGAGGTCCGCCCGTGTTCATCACCCCGGCGAACGACATGTGCGGCGACAGCGGCATGTCGAGCTCGAGCGCCTTCTCCCAGAACCGGTCGTCTTCCGGCTTCGGCGCATTGCCGCCGCTCGGGCTGTTCAGCAGCTGCACCGACTTGAAGCCCATCGAGTGCACGCGTTCGAGCTCGCCGATGGCGTCGTCGATGCCCGAGATCGGCATCAGCGCGTTGCCGATGAGCCGGTCCGGAGCGATGGAGCAGTACTCGGCCAGCCAGTCGTTGTAGGCGCGCACCATCGCGAGGTACGCGTCGTGGTCGGGGATCTTCTCGAGGAACCGGCTGGCGAACACAGGGACGAAGAGCAGCTCGGCGTCGATGCCGTCCTCGTCCTGCTCACGAAGTCGCTGCGCGCCGTCGCCGGCGCCGTCGGTGCGGGACCCGTCGTCCTTGAAGTAGCTCTGCCCCGCGAACTTCACCTTGCCCCGACCCCGCAGGTTCTGGCTGGCGTAGGTGAGGGGCATGCCCTCCATCAGCCAGGCGTCGCCGCCGCCGTCGGGCAGGGTGATGAGCTTCGGCGCCCGGTCCTTGTACTTCTCGGGGAGGAAGGCGACGAAATCGGGCGGCGTCTCGAGGTGTCCGTCGCCGGAGATGACCTGGTACTTGCGTCCCATGCGGCTGCTCCCTGTGCAGGTACGACTCGATCTCGTTCTAGCACCGCGGCCGGTGCCGCCCCACCGGTTCCTTCAGCCCGCGGTTCCCTTGGTGCGGGCGAGCACCTCGCGGAACGGAAGTCCCTTGTCGGGGTTCGGCTCGCGGGGCAGACCGAGGGCACGCTCGCCGATCACGTTCTTGTTGATCTCGTCGCTCCCGCCGGCGATCGACATGCAACGCACGAAGTTGAAGAGCTCGGCGTAGCGGCCGGCCTCCGGTGCGTCGTCGCCCCAGAGCAACCCCTCGGCGCCGAGGATGTCGAGGGCGGTACCGGCGGCCAGCTTCATCATGACGGTCTGCTGGTTCTTCGCGATGTTGGCGACGCCGGCGATGTTGCCCCCGCGTGCTGCTTCCGCTCGCACGCGCGCCGCGCTCCATTCCCCGATCCGCGACAGGGAGACGACCTGCGCCAGCTGCTGACGGAGGTGCGGATCGGCGGTGCGGTCGTACCGCCGCGCGAGGTCGACGAGCTCCGAGACGACGAGCCCGCGGTTCCCCTCCGGTGGCGGCATCTCGGCCGCGTCCCCGGCGCGCAGGTCGAGGAAGCCGCCCTTGGTGCCGGGCGGCGGGAACCCTCCGCCACCACCGCCGCCACCGATGCCGGTGCGCTCGAACAACAGCGTGGTGTTGGCGACCGCCCACCCGTTGTTCAGACCGCCGATGAGATCAGCGTCGTCGACGACGGCGTCGTCGAAGAACACCTCGTTGAACAGCGCACGTCCGGTCATCTCGCGCAGCGGCCGGATGGTCACGCCGGGCTGGTCGAGCCGGAACGCGAACCACGAGATGCCCGCGTGCTTGGGGGCGTCGAAGTCGGTGCGGGCCATGAGCATCCCGTAGTCCGACTCCATGGCCTGCGAGCTCCAGACCTTCTGCCCGGAGATCACCCAGTGTTCGCCGTCGCGCGTGGCACGCGTCGTGAGGCCGGCGAGGTCGGAACCGGAGCCGGGCTCGCTGAACAGCTGGCACCACGCCAGGCTGCCGTCGTAGATCGGCGTGACGTGCCGCTCCACCTGCTCGGGTGTGCCGTGGGTGAGGATCGTGGGCGCCGCCATCATCATCCCGAGGCCACTCGGCGGCGGCACCGCGCCGAACGCGCGGAAGGCGCGGTACACGATCGCCTGCGACCCGCGGGTGTAGCCGCGCCCACCCCACTCCAGTGGGAAGTGCGGTGCGGTCCAGCCGGCGTCGCCGACCCGCGCCCACCAGTCGCGCACCGACAGGTCGGGATCCCAGTTGCGCGTCAACCACGCCTGGAGCTCGTCGCGGATTCCTGCGTCGTCCTCGGTGCTGCTCACGCGGGCAGCGTATTGCTGCTCAGCCGCGCACGGCGAGGAGCGCCTCGACGGCGGTCAGGTCGTACGGGTGGCCCACCATCACGATGAGATGCGTCGCGCCGGCGGCGACGTACTGGTCGGCGTCGCCGACCTCGTGCGCGCCGATCGCGACCGTCCGCTCGATGGTCTGCGGGGCGCGGCCGACGCGCTCGCACCAGTCGTCGAGCACGTCGTTCTTGTGCGCGTAGCTCTCCACCGGCCCGAAGCTGTTCCACGCGTCGGCGTGCTCCGCGACCAGGCGCAGGGTGACCTTCTCGCCGCCCCCGCCCACGAGGATCGGCAGCGGTCCTGCGGGCCCCGGCGTCAGGCGGGCGAGTCGCGCCTTCACGCGCGGCAGCGCCTCGCCCAACGCACGCAGACGGCCGGCGGGCGTGCCGAACTCGTAGCCGTACTCCTGGTAGTCGCGCGCGAACCAGCCGGCACCGAGGCCGAGGTAGAGGCGGCCGCCGGAGAGCTGGTCGACGGTGCGCGCCATGTCGGCGACCAGCTCGGGGTTGCGGTACGAGTTGCAGCCGACGAGCAGTCCCAGGCGTGCCCGGCTCGTGTCGACCGCCATCGCGGCCAACAGCGACCAGCCCTCGAAGTGGGGCGCGTCCGGATCGCCGTAGAGCGGGAAGAAGTGGTCCCACGTCCAGATGCTGTCGACGCCGAGGTCGTCGGCGGCGCGCCACGCGGCGCGCAGCTCGTCGATCGTGGTCGCCTGGGGCTGGAGCTGCACCCCGACGTCGAACGCGGGCATGTGGTCTCCTCGGTGTGCGGCGCGGCGCTACATGCCGCGCTTCGGGTCGATGCTCCCCTCGACGCCGCGCGCCATGCTGTCCTGCGCGAACGTCGACACCAGCCGCCCGTCCTGCGTGAACACCGCGCCGGAACCGAACACGCGCCCGTTGCCCGCGTAGCTCGCCTCCTGCGCGACGAGCATCCATTCGCCGACGTCGCCGTGGTCGTGGAAGTGCGCTGTGTGCGAGATCACACCGGTCGAGATCGAGGTGTGCGCGTCGCCGATGTTCACCGTGTCGGAGTGCGGGCGCATCGCCAGCCCGATGATGAAGCCGGGCTCGCTCCAGGCGAGCACGGCCTGGTTCGCCGCCACCGAGTCGTACGACGCCGGCGCGCGCATCCAGAAGTACATCGCGGGCGAGCCGTCGGCCGCGACGGCGTCGGGCCGGTCGACGAGGCGCGCCTCGGCGCCGGGGAACACCGTGATCTGCGGGCTCGGGGTCGCGTCCTCCGGCCCGGGAACGTCGGGCATCGCCGGGGAGTGACGCATGAGGTCGGGTTCGACCGTGTTGAGCAGCACCAGACCCCGCGAGAGCAGGCGGTCGCCCTGGTAGGCGGTGATGGTGTCGCTCCCCCACGCCCGACCCGAGTGCATGGGTTCGAGCCGCAGCTCCATCAGCCCGGCGCTGTACGTGCCGGCCCGGGCGAAGATGGCGTGGATCGACTTGACCTCCTTCTGGCTGTCGACCGCGGCGTCCGACGCCATGATCATCTGCGCCAGGACCTGGCCGCTGAAGACGACGTCGCGGCCCTCGGGGTCCTCGTCGGGGTGCGGAGCCGACCACCTGCCGTCCCCGAGGCTCTCGACCTTCAGCACTGCCGGCAGCTCGCTCATGTCACTCCCCCGGTTCGCGGACGGCCGAACGCTACCGGTCCCGATTGCGTGAGCGCCCGTCCGGGGTACAAGGTGCGCATGGCGTCGCAGACCGACCCTTCCGTGCCGCCCGTCGTCGGACGCGGGCGCCACGAGACCGAGGCGGAGCGCATCGACCGCAACGTCGGCGAGCTGCTCCAGGAGCTGCGCGTGGCCGGGATCGGGGTGCAGGTGCTGTTCGGCTTCCTGCTCGCGATGCCCTTGACCAACGTGTTCCACACTCTCGATCCCGAGCAGCACCGGCTGTACGTCGTCGACCTGTTGCTCGCCGCGCTGGCGACCGCCCTGCTCACGTCGCCCGTCGCCTACCACCGCCTCGTCTTCCGCCGGCACCAGAAGTACGACCTGCTTCGGGTGGGCAACGCCATGGCCGTCGCCGGGCTGATCACGGTGGCGTTGGCGATCAGCGCGGCCGTGCTCCTCGTGGTGAGCATCGTCTACGACGGGCTGATCGCCGCCGTCATCGCGGCGTGCGTCACCGGCCTCTACTTCACCCTGTGGTTCGTGCTCCCTCATCTCGGGCACCGCGACAACGACTACTGAGCCCGCCGGCCGTTTGACCTCCGCCTCGAGCGGGCACGCTCCGCGCCGTGGACGATGACCTCACGGGCGTCGCGCGCGGGGCGGAGACGTTGCTAGACGTGCTCCGCGACTTTGCCGCCGAGGGCTACACCGGTGAATTCGGAGCCGCCGAGGTCGACGAGGACACCTCTCACGGGCGCGTCGTCTGCTCGACGTGCCATCAGGTCTTCGCGGCTGACGCGCCGGAGGTGGGGGACCTGCGACGGCTCGAGGGCGCGTCCGATCCGGACGACATGCTGGCGGTCGTCGCGCTCACGTGCCCGAACTGCTCGACGCGCGGGACGCTCGTGCTCAACTACGGCCCGACTGCGACGGTGGAGGACTCCGCCGTGCTCGAAGGGCTCGATCGGCCGGCTCCGGATGCGCGCTGAGGCGCGTTGAGGCGAGGGTGGAGGACGACGACCACCTCGTCGTGCAGCTGGAGGGAGATCTCGACGTCGTCAGCGCGGGGCCGGTCGGTGACCAGCTCTGCGGCCTCGTCGAGCTGGGTGAAGAGGTGATCGAGGTCGACTGCAGCGCGGTCACGTTCATCGAGTCGCGCGGGCTGGCGATGATGGCACGCGTGCAGCGCCTGGCCAACGAGTCCGGGTGCCTCCTGACCTGGCGGAGCTTGCCGCTCCACGCGCTGCGCAGCATCCACCTGTCCGGTCTCGACGAGTACCTCCGCATCGAGGCGTGAGAAACCACCACCGCGGGTAGGACCGCGGCTGCACCGTCCCGTCGAAGGAGTGCTTCCATGCGATTCCTCTTCCGTCTCGTCGTGCTCGGTCTGGCCGCCTTCGGCGCCAAGAGCCTGTACGACAAGTTCGCCCCGAAGGCCGCCGATCTGAAGCAGCCGGTCAGCGGCGTGCTCGACACCGCCAAGGAGGCGGCTCGCGGCGTCTCGGAGACCGCCAAGGGTGCCGCGTCGCAGGTCGTGGGCGACGCCAAGCAGCGCGCCGGCGACGTGCGCGACCAGGCCCAGCAGGCGGCCGACAGCGTCCAGTCGTCGAGTGAGGCCCCGACCATGCCGGCGTCGAACGCGGCATCGACGCCTTCGTCGTCGATGCCTTCGTCGTCGCCCACCAACACCGGACGCTGACCGTCATCCGAACCCCCGCCCTCGCCGGCGCGGTGGCGGACCGGGGTCGGTGAGGAAGGAAGCTCAGGACCGCGGACCCGGCGTGAACGCCGCCGGCAGGCGCGCCCACCCGCCGATGCTCGCCCAGTTCGGGTACTCCACCACCGCGTCCTCGTCGATCTCGTAGTCGGGGAAGCGGGTGAGGACCGCGGTCAGCACCTCGGTGAATTCGATGCGGGCGAGGTGCGAGCCCACGCAACGGTGGATCCCGACCCCGAACGACAGGTGTCGGTTGGGGTTGCGGTCGATCACGAACCGCTCGGCGGCGGGGAACGCCCGCTCGTCGCGCCCGGACGAGAGCTCGCTCAGCAGCACCCGGTCGCCCGCGCGCATCGAGCAGCCGGCGAGCTCGACGTCCGTGCTCACCGTGCGGGCGTGCGTGCGCGCAGGCGGGTAGTACCGCAGGAACTCCTCCGTCGCGGAGACGAGGAGGTCGGGCTCCTCGAGCAGGCGACGGCGGTCGTCGGGGAACTGCGACAGGTGCTGCAGGGCCGCGCCGATCAGCGCGGTCGTCGTGTCCACTCCGCCACCCACGGTCATGAAGACGATGGACTCCGCCACGTCGCGGGCGATCCGCGCGCCGTCGATCTCGTGGTGCGAGATCGCCGTCATGGCGTCGTCGCGAGGGGCTCGCTCGCGCGCCGCGACCTCTTGCCGGATGCGCGTCATCACTTCGTCGAACGCCATCTGCGCGTTGCGGTGCTTCGCAGTGCCGCGGGAGTGCGCGGCGATGTCGTGGAACGCGTGCGAGATCATGTCCCAGTCGGAGCGCGGGAACCCAAGCCACTCGAGCGTCACCGCCGCGGGCACGGGCACCGAGAGGTCGTGCGTGAGCTCGCACCTTCCGGCCTCGATGAACTCGTCGATGTAGTGCGCCGTCCAGTGCCGGGCGCGCGGACGGAGGCGCTCGGCGGCCCGCGGCGCGAGCAGCTCCGAGAGGATGCGCCGCAGCGGGTACCAGTCGGGCGGGTCGATCTCCTCCGGGGTCAGCAACGGCAAGCGGCTGTCGCCGAGGACGATGGAGCTGATCTCGGGATCGGTGCGCGCCGACGAGAAGTGCTCCCAATCGCGGAATGCGGCGGCGACCTCCTCGTAGCCGCTGACCACCCAGTAGCCGCCGTTGCGCTCGGTCCACCCGACCGGGCATTGCTCCCGCAGCTCGCGCCACGACTCATCGGAGTCGGCGCGCGTCACCGCGGCGAAGAGATCGAAGTCGACCACGGGTCGGCGATCGGTCACGAGAACTCGAAGCCCCGGTAGCCCGCCTCGACCACCTCCTCGCAGTGCGCGATGTACGTGTCGAGCCCGCCGACGTACGGCAGGAACACCCGCACCTTCCCGGGGATGTTGTCGCCGAGGTACCACGAGTTGCAGTTCGGCGCGGTGTACATCGTGCCGACCGCGGCCTGGTTCACCGTGTCGACCCACGCGTCCTGCGCCTCGAGGGTGGCCTCCACCGCGCGGTGCCCGTGCTCACGCACGTACACGAGGCAGTCGCCGATCCATTCGACGTGTTGCTCCGCGCACACCACCATGTTGGCGAGCACCGACGGGCTGCCGGGTCCCGTGATGGTGAAGAGGTTCGGGAAGCCGGCGGTCTGGATCCCGAGCAGCGTGCGCGCACCGTCGGCCCACGCGTCGCGCAGGAGCCGGCCGTCACGTCCGCGGATGTCGATGCGTTCGAGCGCACCGGTCATGGCGTCGAACCCGGTGGCGAAGACGATGACGTCGAGCTCGTACTCGCCCTGCGCGGTCCGGATGCCGGTGGCGGTGATCTCCTCGATGCCGCCGCGCCGGAGGTCGACGAGGGTGACGTCGTCGCGGTTGAACGTCTCGTAGTAGTCGGTGTGGAGGATCGGTCGCTTGCAGCCGATGGCGAGGTTGCGCGGCGAGAGGCCCTCGGCCGTCTCCGGGTCGTCGATGACGCGGCGCAGCATCTCCCGGTAGAGCTCGGCGCCCAGCTCGTTGGCCTCGTAGTCGCGCAGCACGTCACTCCAGGCGCGGCAGGCCGCCCAGCCGAGCTCGTCGACCGCGGCGAGCCGCTCCTCCTCGGTGGCGTCGAGGATCGCCACGTCGCGCGGCAACGGAACCGCGATGGCGCCGCTGGTGCCGACGACGCCGCCGTAGATCTGCCGCTGCTTGGCGCGCAGCTCGCGGTACTGCGCCTTCACGGTGCGCTGCAGCTCCGGGTCGAGCGGCTTGTTGCCGGCGGGCCACGCGTACGACGGCGTCCGCTGGAAGACGTAGAGGTGCTCCGCCTAGTCGGCGATCACCGGCGTCGCCTGCACGCCGGACGAGCCCGTCCCGATGAGGCCCACGCGCTTGCCGCGCAGGTCGGGCTCCTCCTTCGGCCACGCGTTGGTGGAGAGCGAGAGGCCGGCGAAGCTCTGGCGCCCGGGGATCTGCGGTTCCAGCGGTTGCGACAGGCATCCGGTCGCCATCACGAGGAACCGGCAGCGGAAGCGCTCGTCGCGATCGGTCTCGACCAGCCAGCGGGCCGCGTCCTCGTCGTAGGTCGCGGCGGTGACGCGTGTCCCGAGCCGGATGTCGCGACGCAGGTCGAAGCGGTCCGCGACGTGGTTGAAGTAGCGCTCGAGCTCCTCCTGCGCCGGGAACACCTCCGACCAGTCCCACTCCTGCTCCAGCTCGGGCGAGAAGCCGTACGAGTACTCCATGCTCGGCACGTCGCAACGCGCACCGGGGTACCGGTTCCAGTACCAGGTGCCGCCCACACCGTCTCCTGCCTCCACGACGTGCGCCGAGAACTGCAGCTCGCGGAGGTGGTGCAGTGCGTAGAGGCCCGAGAGTCCCGCACCCACGATCACGGCATCGAGCTCGTGGACGGCGGGGTCGACGCCCGTGTCGGTCGTCATCCGGTCGATCCCCCTGCTGCCGGTGATGTCGGTCGGTCCCTAGAGCTTCGTCGTCCGGACCAGGTTCCGCACGTGGCCCGACGTGCTCACGGATCCGTCGGTGAGGTACGACGCGGCATAGCTCGCGATCTTCGACCGGTCGTAGCGGTAGTTCACCATCACGCCGAGCGACTCCTCGATGCCGTAGGGCGCAGGGTTCGCCAGCCAGTCGAGCCGCTCGAGCGAGGCCCCGTTCGACAGGTGGAAATTGGCGACCGGATCGAGGACGCGCCCGTCGCGCACCGTCGTGAGGTAGCGCGCCGCCGCCGACATGATCCCGGGCCGGATCCGCTCGCCGACCGCGGAGTCGTGCAGCCACGAGCGGTCGGCGAGGGTGACGAGCGCGCGGGCCGACGGCCCGAGGGCCTCGAGCTCCGCCGGAGTGAGGGCTCCGGCCTCGAGCTGCCCGACCAGCCAGGCGCGGAACCCGGGGAGCGGCGACAGCGTGGCGAAGGTCCGGACGTGGTCGGCTTCGTGGCGGAGCTCGTCGACCACCTGCTTGATGAGCTCGTTGCCGAGGTGCACGCCGGCGAGCCCCGGTTGCGCCGAGGTGATCGAATAGAAGATGGCGGTGTCGGCATCGTCGATCGCCACGTCGCGGTTGAGCAGCTCCGGGAGGTTGTCGGCGAGGCCGTGCGTGAGGGCGATCTCCACGAACACGATCGGCTCGTTCGGCAGCGCGGGATGGAAGAACCCGTAGCAGCGCTGGTCTCCGTCGAGACGGTGCCGCAGCTCTTCCCAGCCGTTCATCTTGTGGACCGCTTCGGTCGCCATCAGCCGCTCGAGCACCGAGGCCGGGGGGTCCCAGGTGATCTGGCGGAGCTCGAGCAGGCCGACGTCGAAGAGGGTCGAGAGGTGCCCGGTGAGCTCGTCGTCGAGCAGGCCGAGCGCCGGGTCGTCGCCGTGCATCGTCAGGAGGTCGGCGCGCAGGTCGACGAGGTACGCGACGCCGTGCGGCAGGCCGGTGATCACGTGCAGCCACGACGCGTAGCGCGGGATCACGGCGCGGCGCAGCTCGCGTTCGGCGACGAGCCGCTCCGACGGGGTCCGGGCGACCCGGACCCGGTCGACGGCACGGTCGAGGGTCGCGGCGTCGGTGCCGAATTCGGTGGCGAGGACCTCGAGGAAGCGACGACGGCCGCCGGGGTCGAGTCCGGCGTACGCGACGACCAGCCGCTCGGCGGCGGCGCGTTGCGCATTGGTCTCCCGCTGCGCGAGCACATCGTCGATCGCCCTCGCCACACGGGTGGCGTCACCCGGTGGCAGCCCCGGCGCCACCACGAGGGCACGCGGGCGCCGCAGGGTGCGGAGGAGGCCGCGGAAGGGTCGGCGCCGGGTGGCTTCGGTCACGCCACCAGTACACCCCACGGCGGGGGCGCGGGCGCGCCGTCAGTCGGCCCGCGCCGCCTGGTGCTGTTCGATGTGGCGCTCCTCCAGCTCGCGGAGCTCCTCGTCCTGCGCGGCCTGCAGGTGGACGTAGTGGTCGTCGGCCTGCGGGATGGCGCGCACGATCTCGTCCAACTTGAGCTGCGTCGCCGCCTGCTCGCGCCGCTGCGCGTGGTGCAGCACGAACACCATGACCAGCGTGATCGCGCTGGCGACGGTGGAGAACGCGAATTGCCACGAGTCGGGGAACCCGGCGACGGCGAGGGCGACGATGAACCCGAAGACGACGACGCCGACCACGGCGGCGGCGGCGGAGCTCCCGACGATCCGATCGAGGCGCCGCACCTGCCGGCTCACACGCGAGCGCGACGGGACCACGGGTTCCATCGCCCCGTTGTACCCGAAGGCGGAGGTTTTCCACCTCTGCTGCGGGGGGACTGGTTGGAGGTGACCAGTGCGCAACCCGCGGACGTCGCCGCCCGTACCGTCGGGCCGGCGCTCGCCGTCGCCGTGTTCGTGTCGGGCTCGCTCGACGCCGTCACCACGTTCGCCGGCCTGCGGGCGGGGCTGCACGAGAACAACCCGCTGGCCCGGCTCGCTTTCGACGAGTTCGGCGTCGGCGTCACGCTCGTGGCGCGAGTGGTGTTGCCGTTCATGCTCTTCGCGTGCGTCATGTACTGGGCGGCGCGCCGCGATCGCCGGCTCTTCGCCCTCACCGCGATCGCGGTCGCATTCGCGGTCTCGTGCTGGCTGACCGCCAGCGCCAGCAACCTC
>Ga0136846_1216662_pt1 | contig 12661 bp, 14 predicted proteins | sample HopSoiMetagenom2_FD_96841 | JGI IMG/M metagenome (GOLD analysis project Ga0136846, IMG submission 96841) | Grasslands soil microbial communities from Hopland, California, USA - 2 Assembly 2016 (version 4) | ecosystem: Environmental > Terrestrial > Soil > Grasslands | place: USA: Hopland...
CACATCAGCGCTGTTGAGCGATCCGGTATGAACGGCCTCGCGGAGGGCATGAAGGTCACGTACGACGTCGAGGCTGATCGGAAGAGCGGCAAAGAGTCGGCAACGAATTTGAAGGTGGCCTGATCAGAGGCATGTCGACGGAGGGCGCTTCGGTGCGCTGCCCTCCCCTTCGCATCACCAGAACAAAATGAGCCTGCCGTGTTGCGTCCGGATTTGCACGAAACCCGGCGGCAGATCGGAGGCGGCGCTGAGCGTGATATTAGGAAAGACGCGTCGCGAGCGACCTGCCGGCGACGGCGGAGCATTGAGGAGTGAGGGATGACCAGGATCACCTACGAGATCGTCGAACATGACGGGGGATGGGCCTATAAAGTGGGTGACGTGTTCTCCGAACCGTTCCCGTCGCATGACGCGGCCCGCAGAGCAGCGGAGCACGCGGCGCACGAACAGGTCCTCCCCGGCGAGTCGACGGACATTTCATACGAGGACAAGGATGGCCGCTGGCACGAAGAACGGTCGCCAGGTTCCGACCGGCCGGAGACGGATGTCGAGGGCTGAACGGGCGCGTCGACTGCCTCTCCGACCAGTCGGCGACGATTTCTCACCCCGTCGGAGGAGGAGGTCAATCAAGCGCGGCGTATTGTTGAGCACCGGCGCCGATGAAATCCCGGGCGGCGAGTATTCGCTGACCGCCGTTGACCCCAGGGCGCCCTCTTCGGATTGGTTGCCTCGCGTCAGTGTGCAGAAAATACTTTCCCTGCCGATAGGGCGTGTTTCTGTCGTCCACTCCAGAAGGAGCTCGAGGCGCTCCTGAGGAGCGCCTCGTCATCTGAGTCCCAAGAGCTCACGCCGCTTTCTTCAGCGTCGCCGCGGTTCCAATTGCATGGAGGTAGAGGTCGAGGAGCGACTCAGCCTCGTCCCGCTCCTTTGGATCCTTCTTGCGTATTCGGACCACCTCCCGGAGGATCTTGATGTCAAAGCCCTGACCCTTCCCTTCGGCATAGATATCCTTCTTGTCTTCGGTAAGGGCCTTGATCTCCTCCTCAACGTGCTCGATCCGCTCGACAAAGGCACGCAGCCGATCACCCGCAACCCCACCTGGTCCGCTCATGGTTTCCTCCGGGTCAATTCGCCCGAAAGAAAGCTCTGAAATCCGGCGCTCTCGTTCAAGCTGAGAGGTCAAACGTGATGAGCAGATCCTTAAAGCGCGGGCGACTTCACAGACCGCCCATTCGGGCCACACGCGACCGCTACGCCACAATGAAACCGGAATTTCTGGCGACCCAGCGCCCACGGTGCTCGTGCGAGCGCCGGCGGGGGTGACAATGCGCAGTGATGTGGCGCCGACGACGAGGGCAGTGGTTGGCCTCGCGTTCCTTCTAGGCGGGCGTGCATTCGCCCAGGATGCTTCATCGGATCGCGCAAATCTCGAGGCGGCGGCGGGCCGGCTTGTCTTTGAAAACGTCCTGCTTGCAGACCCGCAGGCGTTCGCGCGGCGCACCCCGGTGCGCACGCGTGATCAGGCTCGCACCACAGCGCTTGCAGCGCCCGCGAGCACGGGTGACGCTTCGGCGGATCGGGAAACCTTCGATGTCTCCGCCGGCCGCGCAACCTTCCGCGGCCGAGGGGCAGAATCCGCAGTGCCGCCGATGAGGCGAACAGAGGTGGCACAGGCAAGCGGGAACCGCTCGGTGCGCGTAATACTGGCTTCGCCGTTCGGGCAGTGATCTCCAGCGGGAGGCCTGCGCAGTTGTTGCCGCGCGTGTCCACGAAGTGGCGAATTTCGTGCCGACGCTCGGCTTCGGTCCGACGGGACGGTGGAACCCAGGCGTGAACTGACGGAGCAGCCACGGCCCGAAGGCGCGCAGGAGTCGGCGATCGGCGCTTTAGGTGTGCGTGGTCCAAGTCAGCCTCTGAGCCTACGGACATTGCCCTTGCATCCGCAACGGTGCGCCGCCTGTATGCGAGCGATCAGCGACCACTCCTCTATAGCATTTGACGGAATTGGCATTCTGGCGGTTCGACATCGAATGACATCTCCGGTCTCCTCACCGGCTCGCAACCCACACCTAATCGGGTTCCGCTCCCTTGCGGGTGGCGATCTGCTGCCCGTGGCTGACTATCTTGAGGGCTGCCCTTCCGGCCGGGCGCTCGAGCGGCCGACGAGCGTCACAGGCGTCTATAAGCAGTACCCCAGCCAGCTGCCGCTGCGAGGCGCGAAAATGTCGGAGATGGGCGAATGGCTGCCCTATGTGCGGTGGAGGGGCCTCGGCGAGGGCGGAACACCGCTGCTCGACTTCACCCCTTCCGCACCGGTCGGGCGGCTCCTACTCAAGGCAGAGTGGATGAACCCAACCGGCAGCCACAAGGACAGGGCTTCGCCGCTCGTCCTTGCTCGCGCCGTTGAGATTGGAGCTCGGGGTATTGCCTGCGCTTCGTCCGGCAACGCCGGCGTTTCGATGGCAGCATACGCCGCACTAGTGGGCCTGCCGTGCCGCGTAATCGTCACCGCGAGCGTTCCGGCATCGGTCAGACGACGTCTTGCCCTCCATGCGGCCGACGTTATCGAGGCCGCCAGCTCCCAAGACCGCTGGAGCCTGCTCGCGACCCTTGCCCGGGAAGGCTGGTATCCGGCGACGAACTACTCCGTCCCAGCGTCAGGCAGCAGCGCGTGGGGAGTGGAGGGGTACCGCTCCATCGCGCTCGAACTCGCGGCAGAGCTGCCCGACGGGATAGACGCCGTGATCGCTCCGACTGCGCGCGGCGACCTCATCGCGGGTATCGCGCAAGGTTTCTGTGCCCTACGCGAAGCAGGGTTGTGGGCGCATGCCGGCCCGCGCGTCGTGGCGGTCGAGCCATTCCCGCGCCTGACAGCGGTGCTCGCCGGCGCCGCAGCGGTTACCGACGAGTTCGCAGGTACCACGCGACAAAGCTCAATTGCGGGTTCAACAGCGACGGACCAAGGATTGCGTTCGATCCGCGATACTAGCGGAACGGCGGTCGTGGTCGACGACGCACAAGCGGCGGCTGCGCAGTCAGCCCTGGCCCGTCAGGGCATCGCCCTCGAGCTCGCCGCGGCGACGCCAATAGCGGCGCTAACCACGCTAGCGGCGCAAGGCCTTCTCGGCCCCAAGGAACGCGCCGTGTGCATTGCGACCGCTGGCATCGACCGCGAGCTGGTCGCGTCCAGTGTCCACGCCAAGGACCGGGTAGTTCCGTGATCGACCGCAGCTTCCATCCCGATTTCAAGGCGGAGCCGTATTGGTGGGATGCCGCCCCGCCGGAGGATGCGTCTGGCGAGGCGCTGCCCGAACGTGTCGATGTCCTGATCGTCGGGAGCGGCTTTGCCGGGCTGTCGGCCGCGCTCGAAGCGGCGCGAGCCGGAGTGAGCGTCGCGGTCCTGGACAGCGGGTTGCTCGGAGGCGGCGCTTCATCGCGGTCGGGCGGGATGGTCAGTTCCGGCCAGAAGCTCGTCCTGACGGAGGTCCTGCGCGGGTTGCCAGCAATCAAGGCGCAGGGCGCGCTGGAGGACAGCAAGGCAACGTTCGAGTTCCTCAAAGATCTGATTGCCCGCGAGCTGTTGGACGCGGATCTGCAGCTCGTGGGCCGCTTCTTCGGCGCCTTCGCCCCGAAGCATCTCGACACCCTCAGGCTCAACGCCGAAACACTTCACCTCAAAACCGGCGTGACAATTCGGGTCCTCTCCCCGGCTGAGCAGCACGAGGAGGTCGGATCCGACTACTTTCACGGGGGCTTCGTTGTCGAGGACTATGGCGGCGTCCATCCGGCAAAGCTCAACCAGGCTTTGCGGGTAGCGGCCCGCAAAGCGGGCGCTACGCTGCACAGCCATGCCCGCGTGACCGGGAGTGAGCGATCGGCCGGGCGTCACCGGGTTACGACCGTGCGGGGCGAGGTAAACGCTGAGAACGTCCTCTTCGCCACAAACGGCTATACGGACGATGCACGACCCTGGCTGCGGCGGCGCGTGGTGCCGGTCGCGAGCTACCAGATCGCGACCGAGCCCCTGCCGGCCGGCCTGCTCGACGAGCTCATCCCCCGGCGGCGGATGGTGACGGACAGCCGCAAGGAGCTCACCTATTTGCGCCCATCGCCGGACGGCTCAAGGCTTCTCTTCGGTTGTCGGCCTCGCGTCTTCGATGCGGATCCCCGCACGATGGCCTCGCACCTGCGCGAACGCATGCTCAGGATTTTCCCGCAGCTCGAAGAGGCTCGCATCACCCATTCCTGGGCGGGGTTCGTCGGCATGACCTCGGACCGGCTGCCGCACGTCGCGGAGCACGACGGTGTGTTCCATGCGGTCGGCTGCAACGGCAACGGCGTTGCGCTAATGACCTTCCTGGGCTGGCATGCCGCGCAGCTTATGCTCGGAAGCACGAACCGCCGCGCCTTCTTCGCCGACATCCCCTTCAGGGCGGTTCCCCTCTACAATGGCAGGCCATGGTTTGTGCCTCTCGTCAGCGCCGCCTATCACGCGAAGGATTTCGTGGCGAACCCGCGGGAGGTCGCGGCCGAACGCGCCGGCAAGCCCGCGAAACCGTATGTGCCACCTCGATCGCAAACCCCGAAGGAGACGTAGCATGACGCTTTTCCGCAGAGTCGTTCCGACCTTGCTCCTCGCGATGAGTCTGGCGGGACCGGCGCTCGCGCAGCAACTGCCGCCGCTTCCCGAGACAGTCCGTTCTCAAGGCGTGCTTCGGGCCGGGGTGCGTTGCGACCAACCGCCCTACGGCTTCCGCGGCCCGGACGGCGGCTTTGCCGGCGTGGAGGTCGATATGGCGAGGCAAATGGCAGCCTGGGCATTCGGCAGCGCGGACAAGGCGGAGCTTGCCTGCGTCACCGCCGAGAACCGCATCCCGCAGCTGCAAGCGCGCCGCGTGGACCTTCTGATCGCGACACTTGGGGTCACGCCTGACCGCGCGCGGGTCATCGACTTCTCGGACCCATATCGATGGGGCGGATCGGATATGCTGGTCAAGCGGGACAGCCCGATCCAGAAGCTCGACGACGTTCGCAACCGAACCGTCATCATGCTCAGGGGCACTACGCAGGCGAGCTGGTTCGACGAAAACATGCCTGGCCTAAATGCCCTTCGCCTGAACACGGCGTCAGACGCTCTTCAGGCTCTCCTCCAGGGCCGTGGCGAGGCCTACGCTCACGATGCGGCAACGCTCGTGGTAATCGCGACACGGGACCCGTCGCTGCGACTGGTCGGCGAGCCTTTTGCGGTTTCTGATGCTGCCGTCGGGGTCCGCAAGGGTGAACCCGAATGGTTGGCCTGGATCAACGCCGCTCTCGCGCGGATGAAGGCGGAGAACTTGTACATGCTCTGGGTGGAGCGTTGGGTGCCGAACGAAACACGCCCATTCTACATCTCGGCCTTCAACGATCCGCGACCGAAGGCGCGCTAAGCGACGCGGCACGCTCTCGAGCACCGACCCGCGCCCGGCGGCCAGATGGAATTCGACGTCCCGTACCTCATCCGCCATCTGCCCGCTCTCGGGCGCGGGCTCGCGCTGACCATCCAGGTCAGCGCGCTCGCCATCGTGCTTTCGGTCTTCGTGGGCCTCGTGGGCGCGAGCCTACGCGTCATGCGATTCCCCGTGCTCTCCCAAGCCGCCGCGGCCTACGTGGAGTTCATCCGCAACACGCCGCTGCTGGTGCAGCTCTTCTTCGTCTTCTTCGGCTTGCCTACCGTGGGCCTCACCCTGTCCCTGTTCTGGTCGGGCGTGTTCGCCCTGACCCTTTGGGCTGGAGCCTTCCAGATCGAGAACGTGCGCGGTGGGCTCGCGTCCGTGTCGCCGGGCCTGAACGAGGCCGCGCGGGCCCTCGGGCTTTCCAAAGGTCAGTATCTGCGGTTCGTGGGTCTTCCGTTGGCAGTCCGCGTTGGCCTGCCCTCGATTCTCAACACCTCCGTCTCGCTCATCAAAAACAGCGCTTACCTGTCCGCCATCGGGTTGCAGGAGCTGACCGGCGTCGCCTTCGACCGCATTGCCATCGACTTCCGCGCCTTCGAGATGCTGTCCGTCCTGCTCGCCGGTTATCTTTCCGTGGTGCTGACTCTCTCGGCCGCGGTGCGTGCGTTCGAATACCGCCTTCAAGCACCGTTCCGCCGATGACCCTTATCCTCGAAAACCTGGCTTTGTTCTGGATCGGGCTGCGAACAACGCTGTTGCTCGCGTTCTTCACCCTTGTCGCTTCGACCGTCATCGGGGTGGTGCTGGGCGTGCTTGCGACCTTCCCGGCCCGCTTTCTGCGTATCCTGGTGGCGCTGTACGTCGAGACCTTCCGTGACATTCCGCTCATCGTCACGATCTTCACGATCTTTTTCGGCGCGCCGTTCCTTGGGGTTCCGCTCCAGCCGTTTCCGGCGGTCGCGCTCGGATTGTCCCTCTGGGGCGGAGCAAACGCAGCCGAAATCGTGCGAGGCGGAATCCAGGCGGTGGCCAGCGGGCAAACGGATGCCGCGCGCGCCCTGGGCTTGCGGCGATGGCAGATCTACCGACTCGTCCTCCTACCCCAAGCCGTTCGAAGCGTGCTCCCGGCCTTCACCGGACTTCTGGCGCTGATCGTGCAGTCGACGTCGCTTGGGGCGCTCGTCGGCGCGACGGAATTCCTGAAGGCCGGCGGGCTTGTCATCGAGCGGAGCACCGTGATGCTCGGAATCAATCCGGCGTTTCAGATCTACGGCTTCGTGCTGCTTGTCTACTTCTCGATCTGCTCTGTGCTGACGGCGCTCTCGCGCCGTCTGGAAGTCCGCCTTGCCGCGACGGGCCAACGAGCCGTCGTGACCCCGCCCGACGCGGCATCCATCTGAATCGAGGAACAAAGCATGACAACCGTCTCGAAGGTGAGCCGTCGCCTGACCCAAGCCATCGCCCCGGAAGTCGTCGAGCACATCTACAAGCCGCGGCTCGGTGCCGAGCTTCAGATCGTCTTCCCCTACCTCTCCGCGCTCAACCAAGCCCATCTGGTGATGCTCGCACGGCAGGGCATCCTGAAGCCCGAGACGGCCCGAGGGATCGCCGAAGCCCTACTGCGCATCGAAGCGGAAGGTCAGTCCGCGATCACACCGGACCCCTTGCTTGAGGACGCGTACTTCAACGTAGAGGCCCGACTTATCGCGTTGACAAGCGCCGATGTGGGCGGCCGCCTTCACATCGCCCGCAGCCGAAACGACCTCTCCGCAGCAATCGACCGCTTGCGCGCCCGCGACGTCCTCCTGGATTTGATGAGCGATGCGAACGGGCTTCGGCGTATTCTGCTCGACCGCGCCGCGTTGTTCGCCGACGTAGTGATGCCGGGACACACTCATCTGCAGCCCGCCCAGCCGATCACCTTCGGGTTTTACCTCAGCGGGATCGCCTCCGCGCTCGCGCGCGACGTGGGCCGGCTCGACGACGCCTGGAAGAGGGTCAACCTTTCCCCGATGGGCGCTGCGGCGCTGGCGACCACGAGCTTCCCCATTGATCGGTCACTCGTGGCCGACCTTCTGGGCTTCGATGCGGTGCTGGAACACGGGCTCGACTGCGTGGCGAACCGCGATTTCGCGCTGGAGATCACGGCCTCCGCAACCGCGCTCGCGCTGACGCTGAGCCGGTTCGCGCAGGACATGCACGTGATGGTGAGCCACGAGTTCTCCGCTGTTGATTTCCCGGACTCCGTCTGCGGCACCTCCTCGATCATGCCGCAGAAGAATAATCCGGTCGTCATCGAGCACCTGAAGGGGAAAGCAGCGCATGTGGCGGCCTCTTTCGCCTCGGCAGCGGCCTGCGTGCGCGCCAGCCATTTCACGAACACCTTGGACGCGCATCGCGAAGGGCTGTCGATGGTCTGGGGCGGACTGGTCGAGACCGGCCGAGCGCTTGCGCTCGCGCGCATCATCGCCGGCACCGCGGAGCCCCGGGCCGACCTCCTGCTGGCTCGGGCGCGCGCAAACTACTCGACGGCGACCGACTTGGCCGACCTCCTGGTTCGGGAAGGCAGCTTCGATTTCCGCACGGCACACCATGTCGCCGGCGCAGTCGTTAGAAAGCTGATGGACGCCGGCCTGGGCGCGCATGAGGCCACGGTCGCCGTGGTGGACGAGGCTGCGCGAGAGGTTGCCGGCCGTCCTGCGGGCATCGCCAAGGACCAGGTGACGGCAGCGCTTGATCCGGTCCGCTCCGTCGCCTCGCGCACCGTTCCGGGTGGCACGGCGCCGCGGGAAGTGCGACGTATGATCGAAGTGATGCGGAAGGCGGTCGCTCAAGATGAGGCGCGCGTGGCCGGCTGGCGTGCTCGTCTGATCGAAGCCGCCGGCCGGCGCCGCAGCGCGACCGAAGCACTTGCTGCTGCGCCGTGACGCCGGGTGCAGCTCCAGCGGGCGCCCGCCATGAGCGCGCCGTTCCGGCGCGCGTAAGCTGACTTAGGATCAGGATACCCGCCCGCCCTCCGGCGCCTGAGTCATCTCAGCAGCGTGATCCGACACGCTCCCTCCGCTGCCAACCGACTTGGGCTGAATCTCGTCGGCCGTCAGCGATATTGCTCGCCTGGGAAGCTTGCGCGGGCCTCGACATCATCAATCCCATCCTGCTTCCGCCGCCGAGCCGGCGAGCACCTCGAGAAGCTCGGCAACGGCCTTCTGCTCACCCACGCCGCCGCCAGCCTGCAACGCGTAATGGTCGGCTTCCTGCGCGGACATCCCCAAGGATCGCCTAGGATCTGCTTCGCCGCTTTCTCGCCGGCGCAGCGGGCCCACACCATGCGCAAGCCGCAATAGCCGGCAGCGTACCTCACGCCCTGACCGGTGAAGATGCGCGGAACAATGTCGCGTTCATGGCGACGTGGCCGAACGAGCTGTGGGTGAGCTCAGTGCCGCCAGGACCGGGAAGATGTCGATCAGGGTGAGGCGGGGACTTTCGGTCGGCCAGTCCGGGTCGCCAGCGAAGGTGAGGTCCCTTCGGCGGACGGGTTTGCGCTCCAAAATAGCGAGAGCGGCCTCCTCCCACCAATAGACGACTTCTTCTTCATGAGCGGCTCAGTTCCCGTCCTAACGCGCGGCGAGCACCCGGATCTCGACGGCGTACTGCGGCGAGGCGAGCCTCGCTTCGACGCAAGCGCGCGTTGGGGGACGCCCGGGCGCCACCCACGCGTCCCACACCGCGTTCATCTCGCCGAAGGTCGCCATGTCGGCGAGCCAGATCGTCGCCTCGATCAGCTTCGACTTGTCGCTCCCGGCCTCCCCGAGGGAGCCGTCGATCTGCGCAAGGATGTCACGCGTCTGCTCGGTGACGGATTTTCCTGCCGCCTCCTCGGCCACGTAACCCGAAAAGTGAATCGTGTCGCCGTGCACGATGAAGTCGGTCAGGCGCTTGCCCACTCCAAACCGCTCGATCTCCGCCACCACCCTACCTCCTATGTTGCCGCCGAGCTCACGTAGGCGCCACGTTTTCAACCTAACCTTCGAGAACCTGACGCGCGGATTCCTTCGCTCCCCCGGCAGTCTTCGTTCCCTCCATACGAAAGCGCTCGATCCGGAATGCCTCGATAGGCATGTTCGTCGACCCCGTTGCGACGAGCTCGGCCATGACGGCGCCGGCTCCGGGGCCAAGCTGGAAGCCGTGCGCCGAGAAGCCGAACTGGTGGAACGCCCCGTCCGCTGTGGAGCTCTTTCCGAACACCGGGATATCGTCCGGCATTCTAGCCTCGATGCCGGCCCAGGCCCGCAGAATCGTGGTCGCGCGCATGGCCGGGAACACGTCCCAGACGGTCTTGGCGCTCTCGGCGAGCTTGACCCAGTCGAGCACCGTGACGTTCTGATCGCGCACTGGGCGGCCGAGATGGCCGCCTCCTATCAGCACCGTCCCGTTCGCGAACTGCTTGAACGACAGCTTGCGCCCGCGAAGGATCACCACGGGACGGATGAAGGCCGGCACCCGGGCGGTGATCATGAGCATCGGCGCGATCACTTCGAGCGGCACGGGCTCGCCGAGCATCGCCGCAATGCGGTCGGCCCAGGCTCCCGCGGCGTTGACGATCATCGGTGCCTCGAACGGGCCGGCGCTTGTCCGAACAGTCCATGTCGAGCCCTCACGCGTGACGTCGGTCACGATGACGCCCTCTAGGACGCGCGCCCCGAGCTTCTCGGCCTTGCGCCGAAAGGCCTGCGTGGTCCGGAACGGATCCGCGGCGCCATCGCGGCGGGACACGATGCCGCCCGGGCAGGTCTCGGCCACGGCGGGCACGAGGCGGCGGAGCTCGGCAGCGTCGATGAGTTCCTCGTGCCGGTATCCGAGCCCGTTCAGCTCCTGGACACGGGATCGGAAGCTCTTGAACTCGTCTTGGGTCTCGGCCACCAGCACCTGACCGTCGCAAGTGAAGCCGCAGTCGTCGTCGACCAGTTCTCCGATGCGGTGCCAGAACTCCATCGCATAGACGGAGAGGGGGATCTCGGCCACATCCCGCGCAAGCTGCCGCACGCCCCCGGCGTTCACGCCCGACGAGTGCCGGCCGACGTAGTCCTTCTCCAGCAGGAGCACCTTCAGCCCCCGCAGCGCGCAATGCAGAGCGGTCGAGCAGCCGTGGATGCCGCCGCCAATGACGATGAGGTCGGGCCGCGTGGTGCTCACCGCACGACGGCTCTCATGGCAGCTTCTGTCTTAGGCAGCGCCGCGAGTTCGGCCAGAGTGACGGGCTTCACAGGCGGACGCAGGCGATAATACCCTACCTCCTGGGGCGAAACGCCCCGTGCCTCCGCGATCATCTCCGTCACGGTAAGGCCGCAAAGGCGGCCCTGACACGGCCCCATACCGCAGCGCAGGAAGGACTTCATCTGGTTGGGACCGACCACGCCGAGTGCTACGGTCTCCCGGATTTGGCCTGCCGTCACCTCCTCGCACCGGCACACCGTGACGTTCTCCTCGGTCGGAATCCGGAACTCCTTGGCTGGCTGGTAGAGTGCATCCAGAAAGAGCCTGCCGCGCAACGCGCGGGAGAGTTCGGCTCGGACCGGAGTTGCCCTACGGTCGCGTTCGTCCGCTCCGATCAGCCCGAGGCGCGTTGCCGCTGCGATCGCGGCCATCCGGCCACGCAGCGGCGCGCTCTCGGCACCCCCGATGCCGGCGCCGTCGCCTGCAATCGACACGCCCGGCACGGTGCTGAGGAACCACTCGTCGACGCGAGGGATCCAGGCGAGCTGACCGTCATCCCAGTCGTGGACGCAGCCCGTCGCATTGGACAAATTGATGTTCGGGGCGACCCCTTGGTGGAGCAGGAGGAGATCGCACGCCAGGCGCTCTTCCTTCCCGCGGAGTCGGAAGGTTACTTCCGTCATGCGCCCGTCCCCGGACGCCTGCAGCCCGGTCGCGCCACTCACGATGCGAAGGTGTCGGCGTGCTCCCCACAGGAGCTTCAGCCCCTTGGTGAGATAGGGCGATCTGACGAAATCGGGGAACTGGCGCAGCGCTTGCGCCCAGTTGGTTCGCGGGGTTGTCTCAATAAGGGCGACGATGTTCGCCCCCGCCGCCCGCAGCTGCTCCGTCAGCAGGTAGAGCAGTGGGCCACAGCCTGCGACGACCACCCGTCCGTCCGGCACCAGACCCGAACTCTTGAGCGCGATCTGGGCGGCGCCCGCGGTCATCACGCCCGGAAGCGTCCAGCCGGGTATGGGAAACGGTCGTTCGAGCGCGCCTGTCGCCAAAATGACTTCCCGCGCCTGGATCAGCCGCGCCGAACCGCCAAGGGACACGCCAATCTCCAAGGCTTCCGAGCAACCGCTCTCATCGAGTGCGGGCCCCACGCTCCACACGGTAGCGCCGCGGGCGTAGGAGGACGACGAGGCCCTGAACGCGGTGGCGAGCTCGGCCCCGCGCCAGTAGTCCTCGCCCAGGATCTCCCGAGCGCTCACGGGCGTGCTCGTGACCGCGCGGTAGATCTGGCCGCCAGGGCCGGCGTTCTCGTCCAGCACGAGTGTCGAGGCGCCGAGCTCGGAAGAGGTGGTCGCGGCGGCAAGGCCCGCGGGTCCCGCGCCGACGACCACGATGTCGTAGCGCTCCGAAAGACTGCTGACGTCACGCAGCTCGTTCATGCACCCGCTCCCGCGCGGCCATCGACGGCCACAGCCCGAGCGCCCTTTTGGGTTTCCACCAGCATGCCTTCCTCGATCGCGATAAGGCAGCCTTGGCGGTTGCCGTTCCCATCGATGGTAACGAGACATTCGAAGCACACGCCCATCATGCAGTACGGCGCGCGCGGCGCGCCCGACACGGGGGTCGTCCGGCACACCTCGACGCCGTTCGCGAGAAGGGCGGCCGACACCGTGTCGCCCGCCCGGGCGGTCGCGGAGCGCCCGTCGACGGTGAAGGTGACGGGCTTGCCTTCGACATCATGCAGCCGACGGAACATGGAGCCTCCGAGCACTGAAGGGCTGGAACTCTGGCGGCAGAGCTCCTTCGCGGATGAGGGGGGCAAGTGCCAGCACGTGGTTCGCAGCGAGAGTCACGCCCGAGTGGCAGGTCGCCACGAAGGCTCCGGGGAAGGATTGCGACTGATCGTAGATCGGGAAACCGTCGGGGCTCATGACGCGCAGCGCCGACCAGGTACGCACGACGTTAAGACCGGCCAGGAGCGGGAACATGCGGATCGCTCGCTCGGCCATGAGCGA
>Ga0136846_1236406_pt1 | contig 12659 bp, 9 predicted proteins | sample HopSoiMetagenom2_FD_96841 | JGI IMG/M metagenome (GOLD analysis project Ga0136846, IMG submission 96841) | Grasslands soil microbial communities from Hopland, California, USA - 2 Assembly 2016 (version 4) | ecosystem: Environmental > Terrestrial > Soil > Grasslands | place: USA: Hopland...
AGGCCATCGAAGGTGTGTACAGCGTTACCTGGGCACCACGGCAGTTTACAGCAGCTTATGATCTTGAGTGGACTATTATTGAGAGCGCAGCACTTGACAATTATATTGTAGGTGGCTCTCCTGATCCAACGCTAATTTTCAAAAATAATTCTACGAGGGTGATCATAGCAGGTAATGAGTACAGGATACCTATGTTATATGATGGTCATGGCAAGTTATTCTTCAGGGTAAGAACAGTACAATACTCTCCAGCTGGAGAAGCGATATTCGGCAACTGGTCTACTGGCACATCCAACCTGGGGATCTTTGAATTCATGGGTCATGAGCGTAAGCTCAACTGGCAGGCTACTACCAGTTTTGCAGAAGAAGGCAAACGAAAATCTGTAGTACAGTACTTTGATGGAAGTTTAAAAGGAAGACAAACTGTAACAAAGGATAATTTTACGGGCATATCAATTGTAGCTGAGACTCTGTATGATAAACAGGGACGACCAGCAATCCAGGTGTTACCCGCCCCCAGTCTTGATTCCCTGATATCCTTTAAACCGCTGTTTAATGTAAACAGGATCAATTCCGGGGAGTATGATAAATCGTTCTATGATACCCTGGTCCATGAAAATGAATATTGTTGTAGCCCGGCAGTTGGTATGGATAACACAAGTGGCGCTTCCCGGTATTATTCAACCTCAAATCCTGAATCCAGTCTTTCATTCAACCAGTTTATTCCAGATGCTAATAAATTACCGTTTGCAGAAACCCGGTATACAAGAGATAATACAGGCCGGATAGACCGTCAGGGTGGCGTGGGAGATAGTATGCAGATCGGATCTGGCCATGAAACTCGTTATTTCTATGGATCGGCAACGCAGCAGGAACTGGATGCATTGTTTGGCACAGAAGCAGGCGAAGCATCGCACTATGAAAAGAACATGGTACAGGATGCTAATGGGCAATTTAGTGTATCCTATGTAGATATGCATGGAAGAACAGTAGCAACAGCACTGGCAGGAAATGAGCCATCAAAACTGGACCGCCTTGCCAGCTATAATGCTGTGTTACAAACTGATCAGTTGCTTAGTCCTACCAATAATATTATTAAGGATAATACGATACAGTCAAACAGCTCAATACTTGTTTCCAAGCCAGATTCCTTCCGGTTTAATTATAAAATTGTGCCGGAAAGTCTAAGTCTTAAAGATTGTAAAGATTCTACTATCTGCTATGACTGTTTATATGACCTTACCATTATACTTACCAATGCTTGCGATAGTGTGGCAAAAGTGATCACCAGGCAGAATTTCAATCTATTTAAAATAGATGGAGTTACTCATAACCTGGATACAACCTGTGCAGCAGTAGCTGATAGTATTGTGGTGGATACCACCATATACCTGAAGGAAGGAAACTATGATATCACAAAAGTGCTTTCTTTGAGCAGGGATGCCATGCAGTATTACCGGGACAGTATTTTCCTTACTTATAATACATGTAACACATTTGCCAAATTACTTACTGAACAATTAGACAGTATACGGTCAAAGCTCAATTGTACGCCGGATACATTAGTTACCAATCTTGTTACAGCCTGGCGTGAACAGATGATGGCGGATCTGCGACCATTGACCGGTCAATATGGAGATACTGCATTGCCGGTGCGATGTTATTCCATATTTGAACTGGAAGGAGGAAATTACAGGTATCAGAATGTAAGGGGATATGTGGATGAGGAGGGGAATCCGGATAAGGTGAGCCATTTTAACGGAACTGTATTTGAACAGAAAGAACCTTGGGAACTGTCACCTGAAGAATTTATAGCCAATTATAAAGACAGCTGGGGACTAGCCTTATTAGAAAAACACCCGGAATATGATCTGCTGTTACAATATGAAAATTTTACCAGGGCCTATAACTGGGAAGCGGATTTTAGTAAAACAGAGACGTATGGCGAAGCGCTTTCGAAAGGCTATCTAAATCCTACAGGCAGCACAAGTTCACCTGCCAATAGATTCACGGTAAGTGGAAGGACTGACTCACTGTTAGCTGATCTCTCTCTTCATTATTTCTCCACGCTTGCTGCTGCAAAAACTACCATTGATGCAGCGATGACAAATTTCCAGCAGTATAATGCTGGAGGGGATTATCTCAATTTGTGGGGATTTGCAACCGGAGGAGTGAAATGTAATACGGTTACGGAAGGATGTCTTGCACATTGGAATAACAACAGTTATTCATTCAATGCAGATTCACTCTGTGAGGCAGATCTGGATCAGGCATGGCGAATATTCCGCTCGCAGTATTTACGAATAAGAGAAGACTGGATAGATAGTTTTGCCAGAGTGCAGTCGGGCATCCTGGTTTTCCCCTATGATTCCTGCATGGCTGTATTTCCGAATCGCAATATTTCCACAACCATGCAAAATGGTGTTTATGCAGGATATGCTGGAACCGCTGCAGATACAAGCAAAGGGCGTACTAATGCAGAATTATTTTACGAGGATAATTGCAAGGCGTATGTTAAGATGTGGTGGCAGCAGTTAGCCCCCTGTGATTATACATCGGCAGATTCAGCCATTATCATTCCCCGGTTAATACAGGTTTGTAAAGAAGGATCTGATGCAAACCATCCATTTGGCTCCAGTACTGTAAAGCCGGGCAGCACAAATGCGTATAATAGTTTTGAGCAGGTTATAGCGACATATAATGACTCAGCTTATCACGGAATAAACAAGCTGACATGTAATGCGTACCTGATTTCCCGTCCTCAGCGGTATGACCAGCCAGGTATGATCGTAAACCTGCCCGTGATCAGCGTTCCTGACAGTTGCACCTGTTCCAAAATCAATGACCTGTATTTCCAGTTTATACCCGATTCATCAATATATCACACGTTCAGTAATTATTTACAACAGGTACACGGTTCAACCATATCGCAAGGCGCATTGGATACATTACGCAATATGTGTGGAGGGGATACAGCCTGCAGATATTTAAAGAATCCGATTCTTTTACCACCAGCGCTGCAATGTAACGGTGGCAGCACCTGTGCTGATTGTAACACGATCCGGACATTGTATGATACATTCACCCATAAATATTTTCTAACTCCGGTTCTGGCAGATGATGACAGTGTACAATTAATCAATACCCTGTTTGCCAACTACATGAACCAGCATCTGGGCTTCAGCAAACAGGCCTGGGAGTACCTGGTGTTTATGAGTAGCTGTCCACCTGCAGATTCTATCACCTGCGATTCTACATTATGGATAGTATTTAATCCTGGAACCAATTTCGCTATCAATGCAGACCTCTATGCCAATGCTGTTAATAATATACCACCGTTCAGCCAGTTCTTTAGTGGAGGTTATTTTAATTCACCCACTACAGCGCAGGCAACCCATTATGTGTTGGTGAACAAAAAGGATAGCATACCTGCAAGTACAACCACGCTGATCATGCAATGGAGGGTGAAGCCGGGATCAGATTCAAAGATGGCAGATCCATTTATAAGGAGAGGTGCATATGTAACTTATGTAGGAGCATCGTGGATCAGGGACCCTGAAGATACCACATGGTGGATCGGGTCTACCACCTTACCTGGTAAGGATGGCAATATGTTAAAAGGCATTGGGCTTACCAGTAACAGTCATGGTTTGAAAGCAGACTGGGTAAAGGTCATCAATCCTTCAAACGGTCAGCTACTGTATTCTCACAACTTTACATCAGCAGGAAGTTGTACTTCGCAGGGGCCGTTCCTGTGCGGACAGTTACCTGCAGACAGTGCCATTCAATTAAAGATGAGTGAGTTTACAGACTGTAGGCTGTCTGCCACTCAGAATGCCACGCAGTTATTTAAACTATTCAGGCAAAAGATCAAAGGTAATTTTGAGCGCGCCTATAACAGGAAGTGCATGGATGCCGGTAAGCTGGAAAGCTTTACGGTAACGCACCCACTGGCAGAGTATCATTATACGCTTTATTATTATGACCAGGCAGGGAATCTTGTAAAGACAGTACCACCTGAAGGAGTGTGGGTGGCAAGAAGAACAACCTGGCTGGACAGTGTAACTGCTGCAAGAGCTGGAAATGCTTTGCTGCCAGCAAAACACAATGATTCACTGAGCACCACTTACCGGTATAATAGCCTGAACCAGGTGATCAGTCAGCATAGCCCTGATGGTGGACTCTCCAAATTCTGGTATGACCGCCTGGGAAGGCTTGCTATTAGCCAGAATGCAAAACAGAAGATTGATACTAATTACAGTTACACGCTTTATGATACGCTGGGGAGGATAACTGAAGTAGGGCAGAAAAAGCAGACCACGCAGATGACAGACGCGATCAGTCGAAGCACATCAAGTCTCAAAACCTGGCTTGGCTACACATATGCATTTGAAGGAGGTGGTACAGTAATAGCAGAGCAGGTAACAAAAACATTCTATGATAACAGGGATGATGAGGTGGGAGCACTACCTCCTGGACTTACAGTCAATACAGCGTTTCAGAAGGCTTATACACTCAGGAACCGTGTAAGTTCCACAAGATTTTATGATAAGTTACCTATATTAGGTGGCAACATCGGATACGGGCTGTATAACAGCAGCAGTATCTACAGTTACGATATCCATGGCAATGTAGATACGCTTCTGCATGACTACCAGTCCGGATTAATGGCCCAGCCATCAGTAAATATTGACCGGTTTAAGGTGATAGCTTACCAGTATGACCTGATCAGTGGCAAGGTGAACCAGGTGCATTACCAGCCGGGTATGACAGATCAGCTGTATCACCGCTATGAATATGATGCAGAGAACCGGTTAACGGATGTATATATAACAGACCGGAAGGAACTCATTGGTATACCGGTATTGGAAGAGCATGACGCCCGGTACAGTTATTACAAACATGGTCCGCTGGCAAGAACAGTGCTGGGTCAGCAGATGGTACAGGGTATAGATTATGCATATACTTTGCAGGGGTGGCTGAAAGGGGTGAACAGTGATACATTAACAGATGGTGATGCCACGGCATCAGCGATAGATGCCTACCGGTTCTCCCTGAACTATTTTAACGGGGATTATAATGCCATTGGCAGTTCAGTAAAGAGTATCGTGTTTGCAGGGCACTCGGCGCATCTGCCAGATGGTGATTATCGTCCGCTGTTCAATGGAAATATCTCATCCATGGTAGTGGGGATACCAAAACTGGGAGAGACCAGACTCTATAACTACGGATATGACCAGTTGAACAGGCTGACAAAGATGGATGCCTGGACAGGGTATAATACAGCAACACATAGCTGGGGAACACTGGATAATCATGACGGAGCCTATAAAGAACGGATAGCCTATGATGGCAATGGTAATATCCTTAAATACTTAAGAAATGGATACCAGGGCAAAGAGAGTATGGATAGCCTCAGTTATAAGTACAACAGAGATGTGGCAGGTAACTTAAAGAACAACAAACTGCGGCATATCAGGGATGCGGTATCAGACGGGCAATACACCGAGGATATCGATAGCCAGGCAGATGATAATTACAGCTATGACAAAATTGGTAACCTGATAAAAGACACAAAGGACAGTATAGATAATATCACCTGGACGGTATATGGAAAGATAAAGAAGATTGAAAAGACAAATGGTACAGATATAGTTTATACATATGATCCAGGCGGCAACCGGATCAGCAAATCTGTAATAAATGGCACTGATACTACTATCACCTGGTATGTAAGAGATGCGCAAGGCAACCCGATGGGAGTGTACAGTGGTCACTACGGTTCTCTCACCTTAAATGAACATCATCTGTATGGCAGCAGCAGGCTTGGAATCTGGAACCGGAATCTGAGCATGCTTGTAGCAGCAGACCTAAATAATGGTAATTTTGTCAGAGGAAATAAGTTCTTTGAATTGACCAATCATTTGGGGAATGTACTGGTGACGATCAGCGACAGGAAGTTTGGGCACGATGGGGGTGGAGGAGTAATAGACTATTACACTCCGGATGTTGTAAATGGCAATGACTATTATCCGTTTGGGATGCTGCAACCGGGAAGGAAATTTAGTGCTGGAGGGTTGTATAGGTATGGATTTAATGGGAAGGAAAATGATAATGATGTGAAGGGAGAGGGAAACAGTCAAGATTATGGAATGAGGATATATGATCCGAGAGCGGGAAGGTTTTTAAGTACTGACCCTATCTCCAAGAGTTATCCTGAGTTAACACCATATCAATTTGCAAGTAACAGACCAATAGAAGGAGTGGATTTAGATGGTAAAGAATTTTCTCAAGAAAAATTGAAGGCAATTTTAGCGCAAACCAAAGCAAAACTTGGTAAAGCAGCATCTGAATCACTAACTGTTGCCCAAGGATTTGGAGATGCTTTTGCGAATGCTAATACCATTGGCATTTCTGACCATTTACCCCGTTGGCTTGGTGGGACAAACCATTTAAATGATTATGATAATGATTATGAGAGAGCTCTTTATTTAAAGGGTCGAATATTGGGGGATGTTGCAGCAGGCTTACAGGGTGGAAGCGAAGTAGGAGCTGGTGCTTCGACGGCAGCTGCAGGTGGTGCAATGTCATCCACAGGTGTCGGCTCAATAGGGGGCGTTCCAACTGCAATTCTTGGAGGTGTCGTGGCTGGACATGGGGCTGCAGTAGGTGGTGCTGCTGCGTTAGATATTGGATGGGCATTGAAAAAACTTTCAGGATTAGAAGGTGGTGGTGATATAGGCGAGAGTAACGAAAAGTCACCTGAGGAATCTTCAAATGATCAGACAAATAGCGCTCATGGTTCAGAAAATGCTTCAGCTTCAAATGCCTCCGGAACCGGTTCTGCTAATCCGTATTCAAAGCAAACAAAAGAACAAAACTTAAGTACAAGGAAATCCTATGAGAAGCTAATTGCTGAGCATAAGCAGAAGATTTCGGATTTTAAGAAAGACCCAATTGGGCAGTCAGATCCCTTGTGGCTTTTACAGGCAACCAAAGACAATCCATCCAAAGAAACTCTTTTAAAAAGAGCTTTAGGACGCGTTCCAGCATTAGAAAAGCAGTTACAAAAACAAGAAGGTGAACTTCACAAGGTTAACGAAGCTTTAAAAACACAATAAAATGAGAACAATTAATGTAGATTTTATTGAAATGGTATTTAAAAGAATAATTGAAAAACTAAGATTTGAAGTTGAGGATGATAGTATCGAAATCAATGTGGATTTTTATTTAAATATTCCTACTTCAGAATGGGATAACTATGAACATAGTGTTTTGCCTGAGTCGTTATCTGATGATATAGATAGTCTAGAACTTCTTGTTAAGGACAAGGAACGGGTTTGTACTTATGTTGATTTTGATAGGGTGGCTAGTTTGTTGAGAGCAATTAGTCAAATTAAGAATCCGGTAAAGTAGGTCCGAGTGTATCAATTAGCAGGTTCTAGACGTAAGTAAATTATTTATGAGAATATTTTTTGTAATTTTGACCTTATCTATTATCAGTTTTTCTTTCATCTACCGGCCGCAACCAGAACGAACGCTCCAAATCTTTTTCATGCAGTCATTCAATAACGATTCAATCCGGTTTTCAACTAGTGCAACTAATGATTTTCGATTGAGAGTGCGAGCTCAGCAATCTGCTCAGGATACTTCTGCAAAGATGATTTTGGAAATGTCTCCTCAGGATACAACTGTTATCATCCGTAATATTACCGGTAATGATTCTGTTAAGGCAAAATACAGGGGTGAGCGGTATTTATATATCTATTATGAGGCTCCCAAGTATACTATGCGATTCTCCAACAAGGCCATATTTGTGGAATGGTGGCCAAGGGAGATTAGGGACAGTGTAATGGCAGTCTAGGATAGTGTGAAGGCAATAGGTCGTTAAGCAATTCAATAATAGTTAGTGAAGGCTGTCTCATTTGAAATGGCCTTTTTCTTTTCTAAAAATAGTATGGCAGAGTTAAATACTGAAAATCCGGAGTACTTGATATGTAACCACGATCAGGTACAGGTAAGTATTTACGAAACTTGATCTTCAATAAACCTTCAAGTTTATAACGAAGGAAATAATAAAGGGGCCTAACTCCAGATCAAGCTGCATAGAAACCTTGGTCTGGCGGACAAGCAAGAAAGCACGGGTTTACAAGTGTTGAAGTAAGGTCTGTTGAATACGGTGTAAGAGCAGTATTTAAAAAATAAAATATGGAAAAGAGTCAGAGTATTTGTATTGCAAGCAGTGTAACAAGCGACCATTTGTTAATTTCAGGTAAGGAAGTGTTTGAGTTGGGCATATTTGAAGAAGCAGAATTGAAGTTTGCGGACAAATACTGTATACAAAAATATTTCACAGAATTAGCAAGGTTAGAAAATAAGGTTAATTCTTTCATTGAATCTTCATTATCGAATAGAAATGAATCTGTAGAAGATGGATTTACTCCAATAGTTCAATTAGATTTTAAGAAGCAGGTAATTAAGGTAAATTATCAAGAAAAGACGGATTTTGTTATTGGTGTATTATTTACTCTCCATCAGATAATTAAGAAAACTATAAAAAATACAGGTACACTATATATATTTAACAGATCAGAATTGTCCCAGGATGGATATGAGCAAATTCTAAGCTTTTTGGCGGTTAATAACAAATTGTCTTTTGAGAACCTTTTAGGAAAAGCCAATGAGTTATTCACCAATGAAAATATTGCTCTTTTTAATGAAAAAGAATTAAGAGTTAAATTAGCGTCCTTGTTAGATATTGGGTATGTAGATTATGATAGCCAAAGAAGGTTGATGCTTACGGGTAAGGGTCATATATTAAGCAATGGTCTAAGATAAGCTGCGATGAAAAATGAGGCCAATTTTAAATGAAAAATAATTTTAAAGCCAAAAATGATATGAATTTGAATGAGCGACAAGAGTTATTCAAGATAATTTTTGAAAAAGCTAATAAGGAAATGAAGGGCTTAATAGTTTTAGGTGATTATAGGCGGAGAAGGTTGAATTTTTTTCAAAAAAAAAGATGTGTAAAAGCAATCAATATATTTAATGAAGGGCTGGAATTATTCCCTGGGCATTGGCAAAGTCTTTTTTTTGTGGGTAAGCTTTATCAAGCAATGGGCCAAAATGAGAAGGCATTGAATTATTTCGAAAATACGCTTCAGCATGAAAGGTTTAATCACGTGGTTCTTCAGGAAGCTTCTTTAGCAGCAATGCAGGAAGGTTTAACAGAAAAAGGTATTAAATATTCGGGTGAATCGATAGAGATGCAACCAGAGAATTATTCTTTGCTAGGTAACCATTCTATGAATTTATTGATTGGGGGATTTGATGAGATGGCTCTTAAAACAATAGATCAGGCACTGGGAATTAATCCAAATGATGGTATTAATAAGCGAGTAAGAGATAAAATCATAGGAGTTATTGAAGGTAAAATTTCACGGCCAACATTTTCTGAGTTAATATAATAACATAGTCCTTTAAAAATATATAATTTCTAAAGTAACAATAAGCCAATTATGAAAATTATTCTTCCAATAATATTATTGGTAATTATTGGTTATTCTTTCGTCAGAAAGCATCTGCCTGAGAGCAAGCTTCAGGTTTTCTTCATGCAGTCCTTCAATAATGATTCCATTCGCTTTTCCACCAGCGTAACTAATGATCTGCGCCTAAGAGTGAGGGCCCAGGAATCTGCTCAAGATTCCTCTGCAAAGATGATCCTGAATATGAACCCACAGGATACGGTTGTATGTATTCGTAATATCACGGGACAAGATTCTGTAAAGGCCAAGTTTAGAGGAGAGCGGTATTTATATGTCTATTACAAAGCTCCCAAGTATACCATGCGGTTTTCTAACAAGACGATTTTTGTAGAGTGGTGGCCAAGGGAGATGAGAGATATTGTTCAGGGTCTTAGGGATAGCGTGAAAGTAATACGACAGGGACCTTAGAAGAAAAAGGGAAATGCATATTTAAGGCTGTTTCGTAAGAAGCAGCCTTATTCTATTGAGAGATACCTTGGTGGTGTTGTTGGTGTACCCTTTTGCATTGAGTCTGAAAGAGTCTTAATTTAGTCGGGAAACACCAACATCGGCGTAAAATTATACACCCTAATGCTTTCAAATGGTTACAAACAAGGCACAGGTATAAGATTGATGTGTGTTATGCGGGATCATTGGAAAATGGAGTCGCTGCACAATTGGCTAGATTGGCTAATGCTCCTGTTGTGACGCCACAGAGTTGGCTAATGATAAGTAATGGCAAACAATATTGGGAAGCAGAAAAAATGATTGTTGATCAAGGTAAATGGTTTACTCTTTTCAAATAGATAAAATGAATACAATAGGATTTACAAAGGAAATTGACGACAAAATAATTGAGGAAAAGTTTTTAGATAAACCCGAAAATTATGGCCGTTTAAATTTAAACGATTCAGAAAAAATACAGTTAATCGATTATCTTAATAACTCAGAAGTTATTTTTTCTATCACTCTTGGGCTTATGGATAACGAAACTTACATTGGCGCCTATCGAATCTTAACTGATGGAGGATGGCTTTGGCCAAGTCATTTTTCATATTACCTAAATAAAAATGGGCTATTGGTTTCAAATCCTGAGTTTTTAGATTCTATTAAGAACAGGCGTTTTAGACCTAGGCATCTTACTAAAGAAGAGAAAGCCATAGCTATTTCATTTTTAGAAAATGAGGCTTTACGAATTAAGCGGAAGTGAATCAACTAAAATAAACTTCTTATGAGAATTCTTGTTCCAATAATGGCATTGATAATCATCAGCTACTCATTTGTCAGGAAACCTTTACCAGAAAAAACCCTGTAAATCTTTTTCATGCAATCATTCGATAATGATTCAATTCGCCTAACGACGAGTGTGAGCAATGATCTTCCGTTGAGAGTCAGGGCCCAGCAATCTGCCCAAGATACCGCTGCAAAGATGATTTTGAATATGTCCCCTTAGGATACAACTGTTATCATCCGTAATATTTCCGGTAATGACTCCGTTAAAGCAAAATACAAGGGTGAGCGGTATTTATATGTCTATTATGAGGCTCCGAAGTATACCATGCGATTCTCCAACAAGGCCATATTTGTGGAATGGTGGCCTAGGGAGGTGAGGGATAGTGTAGAGGCGGTACGAGATAGCGTGAAAGCTATTCAACATGGGCGTTAGCATTGATAAAATATTATTTTGGGTAGGGTTGTTTCGTGAGGGGCAGCCTTTTCTTATACGGGCAAAATTTGAGTGCCTTATTCAAAAATTAGAATAAATTCCTAGAAATCCAGAGAGGGGCCGGCCTGGGTTCCTTTGCCAAAAAGTTAAATACGCCATAGTCGGGATTTATGAAACGGATTTGGATAATCAGAGATTCATTACCCATTAAATGGGTTAATTAAATATGTAATTGGTGCTCCCTTGCTTGCTTATTATTGAAAATGGTTTAAGTTAGACGGGAAATACCAACAACGGCGTAAAAATATGATAAAGGATCATTTTATTGCAATTTATTGGGGTGTGAGAAAGGAGAGTATTACAGAATGTGCAGAAAAGATTGAAATGACAATAAGTTTTTTAAATAAGGTTGATGAGAGTTTTAAGTCATGGCATAGTGCAAATCGTCCTAAACACTTACAAGACCTACGGCCGATTGAAATACAAAAGGATTTTATACAATCTTTGTTAATGCAAGGACAGAATGTTGGGGATTTCGAATATAGATTTCACGGAAGGGGATGTTTGTTTAAATATCCGAATGATGAGATCGATATCGATTTTGGTATGGGTGGTCGATTTGATGGTTTCGATGCTTATAGGCTAAAAAGATTTCTAGCGTATAGAAAAGATCGATTTCCCTTGTTACAAGATGAAAAAGAGTTTGATAAGCTATTTAAAAATCTTGTTGATACAAAATATATAATTAAAGATCCTCGGGATCCAGATGACCATTTGTATTTTATTAATAATAATTTCTAGAAAGAATAATTGGTATTGCATCAAATTAGCCTGTTCTGTAGGCCCAGTATTAGATCAAACTTAGACTTATAAGAATGGTAAATTGGTTGATGAGGGGAAATTGCATGACCCCAATAGAATAATGTAACTATTTATGAACAAACAAAGCGAAATCCAACGGCTCTTAATACTGTTTCACGATTTCGAAATAGTCGACTTAAAGTTTTCTGATAGCACGCTACATATGTTATTAGAAATACCATGGGGTGAACTTTGGGATGAGCTAGATTATCGAATTCACCTTAAATTAAATGAAGTATATGACTTTGTTTTTAATTTTTCAACTCAAAAGAGCGGAGGTAGTATTAAAGCCAATACAGCGCAGGAGTCGCAAATTGAAAATTTATCATCGACTAATCCAGAAGAAATTTTGAATTTAAAACTGAGTATTCAATCCTATAGATTTACCATTCCAACTAAACATACTTTATTTTGTAGATCATATAATGGGGCAATAGCAGCAGAGTTAGATTTTACTGCTACAGGTTATCAACTTCTTGATAAAGAAGGAAATGATCTGTTTGTAGAGAAAATGGAAGAATGGGCTAAGTTATGGGGTGATAGTTTATAGGTAGTGACTTAGGTAGTGTATCAAATAACGTTGCAAATGGAGGTAAAATTAAGGAAGA
>Ga0136846_1226677_pt1 | contig 12658 bp, 9 predicted proteins | sample HopSoiMetagenom2_FD_96841 | JGI IMG/M metagenome (GOLD analysis project Ga0136846, IMG submission 96841) | Grasslands soil microbial communities from Hopland, California, USA - 2 Assembly 2016 (version 4) | ecosystem: Environmental > Terrestrial > Soil > Grasslands | place: USA: Hopland...
GACGCGGGCGGGGCCGGCGGCGGCGGGGGTGGCGGCGGCGGTCGGTCGTCGACGCGCATCGCCAGTTCGACGCCGTCGAATCGACCGTCGGCCTTCTGTTCGCCGACCTTCACCACGCCGGGCGTGTCGCGGGCGACGATCAGTCGCGGGCGGGCGACCACGACGTCGTTGCGGGTGAGCACCAGCGCGACGTCGAAGCGGTCGTGCCCTGCCTTGCGCACGCTGCCTTCGATGCGGAGGTGGCCGCCGCGGCCATTCTGGTGTTTCAGATCGAACCTGGTGCCGTAGCGGCCGCCGACTTCGAGATGCGCGGGCGGCAGGCCGTCGGTCTTGAGTTCCATCGCGATGTGGTAGTCGCGGCGATCGCCGGCGAGGCCGACGAGGCCGGAGGCGGCGGACGCGGACCGCGCCGGTTGCGCCGACCACACCGCGAAACCGGCGCCGAGCAGCAGCGTCGCGACCAGCGCGGCGCCGAACCGCCGGACCCACGGCCGCGGCGGGGGAGTGACCAGTTGCATGACTCTCTCCTTCAGGGGATGTGAGACGCCCCAGTGGCAGCCCAGCGGCGCCTGCCGGTCGGCCATGAGGGTCTTGAGCATCGCTTCGCCGTACGCGCGTCGCGAATCGGGATGGGCCGCGACCACGGCGCGGTCGCAGGCCAGTTCCTGGTCGTGGCGGAACCGGGCGGCGGCCAGCGGCAGCAGCGGGTGGAACCAGAACAGGCAGCGGAACGCCGCGGCGGCGAGGTTGGCGACATGGTCGCCGCGCCGCCGGTGCAGGCGTTCGTGCGCGAGCATCAGCCGGCGTTCCGCGGGCGCGTAGCGGGCCTCGAAATCCGCGGGCAGCACGATCCGCGGGCGGAGCGCGCCGACCAGCGCCGGCAGGCCGTCGCGGGCCTGCGCGCGCCACAGGCCAGCGCCGGAAGGCGCGAGCGCGCCCAGTCCGCGCTCGAACCGGCGCTGCGCGCGCCACAGCCACGCCGCGGTCAGCAGCGCGCCGGCGAGCCAGGCGAGCAGCCACCACGCCGAGTGGTCCGCCGCCTGCGCGGGCGCGGCCAGCACCGGCTGCACCAGCGCGGGCAGCGCCGCGGCCGGTGCGGCCGGCAGCGTCGGCAGCACCGTGCGCGCGGGCAGCGCCAGCGCGGCCAGCGACACCGGCAGCAGCCACCACGCGGCGTAGGCCACGTCGGCGCCGAAGCGCGCGCGCAGCCAGCGCGGCAGCACCAGCAGCGCGGCCAGCGCGACGGTCGCGACCAGGGTCATGCGCCACAGCAGGTCGAGCAGATCAGGGCTGTCCATCGCCGGCCTCCGGATGATCGATGTGGGTGCCGGTGCGGGTGTCGGTACGGGTGTCGGTGTTCGCACCCCCGTCGTCGCGGGCGTCCAGCGCCGCCACCAGCCGGCGCAGTTCGGCGACGTCGTCCGCGCTCAGCTTCCGGTGCCGGCTGAAATGCGCCACCAGCGGCGCGACGCGGCCGTCGAACAGCCGCGCCAGCAGGCTCTCGCTTTCGTCGAGCACCCAGTCCTCGCGCCGCAGCAGCGGGCGGTAGAGATAGCGGCGACCGTCCTTGTCGGCTTCGATCGCGCCCTTGTTGAGCAGGCGGTTGAGCAGCGTCTTCACCGTCGCCTCCTGCCAGTCCTGGCGCGACGCCAGCGCGGCCACCACCTCTTCCGCGGCCAGCGGGCTGCGCTGCCAGAGGACGTCCATCACCACCGATTCGGCTTCGCTGATCTGCATGTTCGTTTACGCCTGTAATTGAAATCAGATTACACGCGTAAACGATGCTGTCAAGGGCTCCCCGCCCCTGCCCCGCGCAGCGCCCCGGAGGCAATCGGCCCCGTCCCCGCCCCGGCCCGGGGAACGCCGGCCGGATTGCGCGGAGACAAGACGCACCCGGGCAATCTCCGCGATCATGCCCGCATGACCGACCCGAACCGCCCACACCGCCTGTCCAGCCTCGACGACGCCGTCGAGACCCTCCTCGCCACGATCGACGGCCCGCTGCACGTCGCCGCGCCGCTGGGCATCGGCAAGCCGCACCGGCTGCTCAACGCACTGTACGCGCGCGTCGAACGCGATCCGTCGCGGCCGTTCCACCTCTACACCGCGCTGTCGCTGGACACGCCCTCGGCGACCAGCGACCTGCAGCGGCGCTTCCTCGACCCGTTCCTCTCGCGCCACTTCGGCGACGACTTCCCGCGCCTGGCCTACGTCCAGGCGGAGAAGCGCGACGCGCTGCCGGCGCACGTCGAGATCGAGGAGTTCTACATGCAGTCCGGCGCGCTGCTGAAGTCCCGCCAGGCGCAGCGCCGCTACGCCAGCCTCAACTACACCCACGTCGCGCGGGTGGTCGCCGAGCGCGGCGTGAACTGCGTGCTGCAGAAGGTGGCGGCGAACGCCGACGGCACCCGGCTGTCGCTGTCGTCCAACACCGACCTGACCTTCGACGTGCTCGACGCGATCGCCGCGCGCGGCGGCGCGCGGCCGCTGCTGATCGCCGAGATCGACCCGGCGCTGCCGTGGATCGAGAGCGGCGCCGCGGTGGACGCGGACTTCTTCGACCTCGTGGTCACGCCGCCGGGGCCGTATCCGAAGCTGTTCGCGCTGCCGCGGCAGCCGGTGGCCGACGCCGAATACGCGATCGGGTTCCATGCCAGCGCGCTGGTGCGCGACGGCGGCACGCTGCAGATCGGCATCGGCGCGCTGGCCGACGCGCTGTGCCACGCGCTGGTGCTGCGCCACACCGACAACGCCGCCTACCGGCGCGTGCTGCAGGCGCTGGATCCGGAGATCGAACGCCATCCGGCGGTGATCGCCAGCGGCGGGCTCGGTCCGTTCGAGACCGGCCTGTACGGCTGCAGCGAGATGATCAACGAAGGCTTCCGCGCGCTGGTCCAGGCCGGCGTGCTGCGCCGCCGCGTGGTCGACGACGAGGCGCTGATGCGGCGCATCGCCGACGGCGGCGCCAGCGAGGCCGACCATGCGCGGGTGGCGCGCGAGGGCGAGTTCCTGCACGGCGCGTTCTATCTCGGCTCGCACGAATTCTACGACTGGCTGCGCACCCTCGACGACGACGCGCGCAGCGGCATCGGCATGCGCCGGGTCGGCGAAGTCAACGAACTCTACGGCGGCCGCGAATCGCTGGAGCGCGTGCAGCGGCGCGAGGCGCGCTTCTTCAACACCTGCATGATGGCGACCGTGCTGGGCGCGGCGGTGTCGGACGGGCTGGCGGACGGCCGCGTGGTGTCCGGCGTGGGCGGCCAGTACAACTTCGTGGCGATGGCGCACGCGCTGCACGACGCGCGCTCGGTGCTGATGCTGCGCGCGGTGCGCGAGGAGCCGGGCCAGCCGGCGGTCTCCAGCGTGGTCTGGAACTACGGCCACACCACCATCCCGCGCCACCTGCGCGACGTGTACGTCACCGAGTACGGCATCGCCGACCTGCGCGGCGCCTGCGACGAGGACTGCATCGCGGCGATGGCGGCGGTGGCCGACAGCCGCTTCCAGCACGGCCTGCTGGCGCGGGCGAACGCGGCCGGCAAGCTCGGCGAGCGCCTGCTTCGCCTGCGCATGCCCGGCCGCAACACGCCGGAGCGCCTGTCGTCGGCGCTGGCGCCGTTCCGCGCCGACGGCACCCTGCCCGACTACCCGCTGGGCAGCGATTTCACGCCGGTGGAACAGCGCCTGGCGAAGGCGCTGCTGTGGCTGAAGGCGAACACCGCCACGCGCGGCGCGAAGCTGGCGACGATCGCGAAGGCGCTGGCGGCCGGCGCCGCCGCGGACCCGGTCGAACGGGAGGCGCTGGCGCGCATGGGCTACGACGCGCCGTCGGGCATCGCCGACAAGGTGTCCGCGAAGCTGGTGCTGCTGGGGCTGCGACGCACGGGCTGAGGCCGCCGTCCGGCGCAGCGGCCCGAAAAAGCCCCGCGCCGCCGGACGGCATGCGGCTGGACGACATGCCACGGCGGCGCGGGACAACGGCCGCATCCCTGCGGCCGCAGACGGATCACTTGTTGTCGCGCCGGTCCTTCTTGCGCAGCGGATCGGTGATCGCGGACTGGGCGATGGCCTGCAGCACGGCCTCGTACTCGTCGATGCGATAGGTCTTGCGCGCGAGGGCGACTTCGTCGAGCAGCGCGTGGGCGACGCCCAGCGATTCGTCCGGCGAGCCGGCCAGCACGGCGACGGTGTACGGCGCGGCCTCCAGCTCCGGCAGGCTGCCCTTGAACGACCAGCGGCCCGCGCACGGTTTGACGCTCTCGATCTGGTAGCCCTGGCTGACGGCGTTGTCGATCGCGGCGTCCAGGGCCTGCTCGCAGTCGAACGCGTTGTAGTACGGGCCGACCGTCAGGCCCGCGTTGGTGTTGACGAATTCGGCGGTGCCGTAATACACGAACAGGCCCTGCGGCACCTCGGCGGCGCGGGCCAGGCCGGTGGCGGACAGGACCAGCAGGCCGATCGACAGCGAAAGCGAATGGAACGTCTTCATGGAGCGCATCTCCTTGTGGCGAGCCGTGGACTCGCGGGGATCGGGAACGCCGCCCGGCGTGCGGGCGGGCGGGCCGACGGGCATCGGGGATCGCGGGCGACGAAGCCGCCCGCGCGACCGGCTCAGCCGTAGAACGGCACCAGGTGGCAGTCCTCGACGACGGACACGTTGCCGCCGGCCATGACCGACTGGATCTGGTACTGGCAGCCCGACTGGGTCGGGGCCACGATCTCGTAGTAGGTGTAGGTGTAGTAGCGGCCGTCCGGGCCGTAGTGCGGATCGACGTACTTCACCCGCGCGTGCCATTCGCCGGCGGGCAGCGGATCGGCCGGCAGCATGGGGCCGCCGATGCGCGCGGCGCCGACGTCGGCGGCGAGCAGGGTGAGGAACAGTCCGGTGGCGAGGGCCGGCAGGGTGTGTTTCATCGGGAACTCCAGGGTCGGATGGACGGAGGTGTGGCGCTTCGGCGCCCCGCGCGGCTCGCGCCGCCGCGGGATGCCGGGCCCGCAACGACGCTACGTGGCGCCGGCCGCCGGGACGAGGACGTTTCCGGGCATGAACGGGGTACGGATGGCGACGTGCGGGAAGCCATCGGCCGTCGCGGCGGCCGCCCGCGCCCCGTCGCCGCGCCCGCGCGTCCCATCGGATTCAATGACTTGCGGGTGATTCGTTCCCGGCTTGGCCCCGCGAAAGCATTGGACCCGCCGCGCCGGCGCTGGCTAAGCTGCAGCGACCGACTCCTCCGGATCCTGCGCATGCGCCTTCGCCCGTTCGCCGCCCTTTGCCTGCTCGTCGCCCTGCCCGCCCTCGCCCACGACGCGCCGGTGCCGCCCACCTGCCTGGTCGCGGGCACGACGCCGACCGTGATCGCGACGTTCTCGTTCACGCCGCAGCAGCTCGCGGCCTACCGGCAGCAGGCGATCGCCGAAGGCGTCTGCATCGAAAAGGACTGCGGCATCGTCGACGAGTGGTACTGGGCGACCCAGATGGCGAAGGCGTACTGCGCGAACCAGCAGCGGACCATGCGCCTCTCGACCGACGGCGTCTCGTTCAACGTCGGCCAGCCGGCGCCGTACAACAGCGCCAACCACCACAGGGACTACCGCTTCTCCAACGGCAACCTGACCGGCGCGTGCTACGTGTGCGGCACCCCCTCGGGGGCCCCGGCGCCGGTGGTCATCGGCAACAACCCGTCCTCCTGACGCCGGGTCGCGGGGGCGCGGGGGCGCGGGCCGTTGTCCGCGGCCGCGCGCCGGCGCTGCCGTTCACGGCGCCGCGCGTCGGCGCGACCGGTCAGAGCAGCGCACTGCGCCGGGTATGCGACAGGATCGCATCGACCCGCACCTGCAGGTCGGCGCGGGTCGCCTCGTCCAGCGGACACTGGCCGAGGACGAAGTACGCCGAGCGCAGCACGTCGCGCCAGCGCGGACGCTGCGGCAGTTTGGCCAGCGAGAGATAGCGTTCCATCGCCCGCGCGCGCAGCCGGCCGTCGTCGATGTTGACCGCCCAGATCCGGCTCTTTTCCGCCAGTTCGAGGCGGCCGCTGCCGGTGCTGCGCTCCCAGGCCTCGACGACCGCCAGCATCAGTTCGACCAGCGCGCGACGGAAGGCCTCGTGCGGTGCGGCGGCGTCGATCGGCGCGGGCGCCGGCCCGCCGATGTCCGCGGCCTGATCGGCCGGCTCTGCCTGCCCGGCCGATCGCCCCGCCTCGTCCGCCGTGCGCGGACGCAGCGCGAGCACCAGCCAGCCGTCGCCGTGCGACCACGGCTCCAGCCGCGCCTCCACCGGCCGGCCGCCGCGCCCGGTCAGCGCCAGGCGCTGGACGACCGCGTCCTCCATCCGCTCGAGCGCGGCGGCGAACGCGGCGCGGTCGGCCGGATCGAGCAGGTCCGACAGCGCCACCGGCAGCGCCATGTCCTGCGCACCGGCCAGCAGGCCGACCGCCGCCCGGTTCGCAGCCAGCACCTGCCCCTCCGCGTCGAGCAGGCACAGCGCGTCCTCGCGGCTGTCGAGCAGCGATTGCAGGTGGGCGCGGTCGCCGAGCAGCGATTCCGCCTCGCGCCGGTAGCGCGCCAGCTCCGCGGCGTGCAGTGCCTGGCGTTCGATCTCGTGCTGGCGCGCGCGCGCGCGCCGGCGCAGCAGCAGCAGCGCCGCCGCCAGCGCCGCGGCGAGGGTCGCCGCCAGCGCCAGCCAGGTCAGCAGGATGCGTTGCCGGCGCTCGGCCTCGAGCACCGCGATCCGGCGCTCGCGCTCGGTGCTCTCGAAACGCGTGCTCAGCCACTCGCTCTGGCGGTCCTGGCGCGCCTGCGCCAGACGCTCGGACAGCGCGTGCGCCTCGCGCAGCGCGGCGAACGCCTCGGCATGGCGGCCCTGCGCCTCCAGCGCCTCGGCCAGTTCCTCGAGCAGCGGGGCGCGGTCGCTGTCGGCGTCGGAGAGCGCCGCGAAGGCGGCGCGCAGCCGGCGTTCGGCGGCGGCCGGCTGGCCGGTCAGGCGTTCGGTGCGCGCCGCCTCGCGCTGCAGCGACGCCGGCACCGGCAGGGCGTGGGCGTCGGCGAGCGCGAACGCGTCGGCGCTCCAGCGACGGGCGGCGGCGGTGTCGCCACCGGCCAGCGCGGCGCGGATCAGCATCGCGTAGGCGCGCAGCATGTAGACGCGCTTGCCCGCGTCGCGGTACGCCGCCAGCGCGGATTCCAGCAGCGGCTGCGCGGTGCGCACGTCGCCGCGGTCCAGCGCCAGCGTCGCCAGGGTCTGGCGCACGTGCGCGGCGTTCATCGCATCGCCGCGGCGATCGAACGCCGCCAGCGCGTCGTGGTAGTAGCGCAGCGCCTGTTCGGACTTGCCCAGGTCGCGGAAGACGTCGGCGAGGTTGTTGTAGACCGACCCCTGCACCTCGCCGCCGGCCGCGCGCTGCATTTCCAGGCTGCGGGTCAGCGCGGCCAGTGCGCCGTGGTAGTCGCCTAGGCGGCGCAGCGCACTGCCGACGTTCCTTAGGTCGCGGGCGATGGCGGCGCGGTCCTCGCGCGCCGTCGCCCGCTGCAGCCCGCACTCGAAGCGCGACAGCGCCTGCGGGATGCGCTCGCGGTGGTAGTCGAGCACGCCGCGCTGGCGCAGCAGTTCCTCGCGCGCAGGACCGTCGGCGGACGGGCCGAGCACCGCGTCGGCGCAGTCGATGGCGGCCTCGGCATCGTCGAAGCGACCGGCGGCGTCGGCGGCCTTCGCGGCCGCGAACAGTGCGTCCGCGCTGGCGCGGCGCGCGGCCGCGTCGTTGCCCGCGGCATCACCGGCGCTCGCGATGCCGAACCGGCGCAGGCACGCCGCGGGCGCCGGCAGCGGCCGGTCGTCGGCATGCTCCAGCGCCGCGCAACTGGGCGCCGCCGACGCCGGCACGGTCGCCGCGAGCCCGAAAACCAGCGCTGCCACGACGCCGGGACGGCCCGCGGCGCGCATCAGGACGCGATCCACCACGGGCAAGACCATGCGTGCGGATCGACGCGTCAGTCCAGTCCGTTCGCGGCCGCCACCACCGCGTCCACGGTGATGCCGAAGTGCGGATACAACTGCTCGGCCGGCGCCGACGCGCCGTAGCCGTCCATGCCGATCACCGCGCCGTCGAGGCCGACGTACTTGCGCCAGAAATCGCGGGTGCCGGCTTCGATCGCGATGCGCCGGCGGCAGGCCTTCGGCAGCACCGCTTCGCGGTAGGCCGCGTCCTGGCGGTCGAACACGTCGGTCGAGGGCATCGACACCACGCGCACGCCGTCGCCGAGCTGCGCCGCGGCCTGCACCGCGAGGCCGACTTCCGAGCCGGTGGCGATGAGGATGGTCTGCGGTGCGCCGACGCTGTCCCTGAGCACGTAGCCGCCGCGCGCGATCGCCGCGACCTGCGCGGCGTCGCGCGCCTGGTGCGGCAGGTTCTGGCGCGAGAACACCAGGCAGCTCGGGCCGTCGCGGCGCGCGATCGCCGCGCGCCACGCCACCGCCGATTCGACCGCGTCGCACGGACGCCACACGTCGTTGTCCGGGATGTAGCGCAGCGAAGCGAGGTGCTCGACCGGCTGGTGGGTCGGGCCGTCCTCGCCGAGGCCGATCGAGTCGTGGGTGTAGACGTGGATCGCGTGCGCGCCCATCAGCGCGCTCATCCGCACCGCGTTGCGCGCGTAGTCGCTGAACACCAGGAACGTCGCGTCGTAGGGCAGGAAGCCACCGTGCAGCGACAGGCCGTTCGAGATCGCGGTCATCGCGAACTCGCGCACGCCGTAGTAGACGTAGTTGGCGTCCGGGTCCTGGCCGGCGACGGACTTGCTGCCGGTCCACAGGGTCAGGTTGGAATGCGCCAGGTCGGCCGAGCCGCCGACCAATTCCGGCAGGTGCGGCGCGAACGCCTCGATCGCCATCTGCGAGGCCTTGCGCGAGGCGACCACCGGGCCGTCGGCCTGCAGCTTCGCGACGTAGGCGTCGGCGAGCGCGGCGAAGTCGGCCGGCAGGTCGCCGCGCAGGCGGCGCTCGAACTCGGCGGCGAGCGCCGGATGCTGCGCCGCGTAGGCGTTCCACGCCTCGGTCCAGCGCGCTTCCGCGGCCTGGCCCCTAGCGCGCCCGTCCCACGCGGCGGCGACATCGGCCGGAATCTCGAACGGGCCGTGTTCCCAGCCCAGCGCGGCGCGGGTGGCGGCGACTTCGTCCTTGCCCAGCGGCGCGCCGTGCGAGGACTCCTTGCCGGCCTTCGCGGGCGAGCCGAATCCAATCGTGGTGCGGCAGCAGATCAGCACCGGGCGGTCCTGCGACTTCAGCGCGGTGTCGATCGCGGTGCGGATCTCCTCGGGATCGTGGCCGTCGACGCCGCGGATCACCTGCCAGCCGTAGGCCTCGAAGCGCGCCGGGGTGTCGTCGGTGAACCAGCCCTGCACCTGGCCGTCGATCGAGATGCTGTTGTCGTCCCAGAAGGCGACCAGCTTGCCGAGCTTCCAGGTGCCGGCCAGCGAGCAGGCCTCGTGCGAGATGCCTTCCATCAGGCAGCCGTCGCCCAGGAACACCCAGGTGCGATGGTCGACGACGGTGTGGCCGTCGCGGTTGAAGCGCTGCGCGAGCAGCTTCTCGGCCAGCGCGAAGCCCACGGCGTTGGCGATGCCCTGGCCCAGCGGGCCGGTGGTGGTCTCGATGCCGTCGGTGACGAAGTTCTCCGGATGGCCCGGGGTCTTCGAGCCGAGCTGGCGGAAGCGCTTCAGCTCGTCGATCGACAGGTCGTAGCCGGCCAGGTGCAGCAGGCCGTACTGCAGCATCGAGCCGTGGCCGTTCGACAGCACGAAGCGGTCGCGGTCGGCCCAGCGCGGATTGGCCGGGTTGTGCTTGAGGTAGTCGTTCCACAGCACTTCGGCGATGTCGGCCATGCCCATGGGCATGCCCGGATGGCCGGAGTTGGCGGCCTGGACGGCGTCGATGGCGAGGAAACGGAGGGCGTTGGCGAGCGTGCGGCGGCTGGGCGTCGTCATGGGGCGTGGGAAGTCGGCGGCGCCCGGCGGGCTGCGGGCCGCCCATTGTCCCATCCCCGGGGGTGGCGTGTCCCGGACCGCGGTCCGGACGGGGCCGGGGCGCTTCATCCTGCCCTAATCCGGCGGGCGCAGCGTGGAGGCCCGATCCGGCCCGGAGCCGCCGATGAAAGCGTCCCGTCTCGTCGTCGCGGCCTGCCTCTGCGGGCTCTCCGTCCTCCACGCCGCCCACGCCGGCGGCCCGCTGGGGATCGACCACACGGTCGCCTACGACGACAGCGGGATCTGGAACCGCAACGTGCAGAAGGGAGTCGCGGCGGGCGTGGCGCTGACCACGGTCGGCGGCGCGCTGTTCGTCGACGGCGACACCCGCCTCGGGCGGACCTTCGACCAGTCGTTCGACGCCATGGTGCTGACCGCCGGCGCCACGACGGCGATGAAGCTCGCGTTCTCGCGCAAGCGCCCCAGCCAGACCAACGACCCGAACGACTTCTTCCAGGGCGGCGGCGCGCAGAGTTTCCCCAGCGGCGAAGTCGCGGAGATGGCGTCGGTGGTGACGCCCTTCATCCTCGAATACCGCCACGACCACCCGGCGGTCTACGCGCTGGCGCTGCTGCCGGCCTACGACGCGGTGGCGCGGGTCAAGACCCACGGCCACTGGCAGAGCGACGTGCTCGCCGGGGCCGCCGTCGGCGTCGCCCTCGGCGTGTACGCGCACCATCGCGCCACGCCGATCTTCCTCGGCCTCACGCCCGACGGCGGCGGCCCGATGATCGGCTACGCCAGGGCGTTCTGAGCGCCAGCGCAGCCCGATTCTGGCGCGGGTGCGGCCTCAGCCGCGCGCCTGCCCGTCCGGCGCCGGCGCCGCGTCGCGGCCGGCGACCATCGTGGCGATGCCGAGATCGCCGGTGACGTTCACCACCGTGCGGCACATGTCGAGGAAGTGGTTCACGCCCAGCACCAGGCCGATGCCTTCCGGCGGCACCCCGACCATCGCGCAGATCAGCGCGATCACCGGCAGCGACCCCGACGGCACGCCGGCGGTGCCGATGCCGCCGAGGATGCAGACGAACATCACCGTGAACTGCTGGGTCAGCGTCAGGTCGACCCCGAAATACTGGGCGAGGAACAGCACCGTCACGCCCTCGAACAGCGCGGTGCCGTTCTGGTTGGCGGTGGCGCCGACAGTCAGCACGAAGCGCGAGACCGGCCGCGGCAAGCGCAGGCCATCGTCGGCGACGCGCAGCGCGGTCGGCAGGGTGGCGTTGCTGGAAGCGGTCGAGAACGCCATCAGCATCGCTTCCTGCACGCCACGGAAGAACGCCAGTGGCGAGCGTTTCGCGATCAGCCGGATCGCCAGCGAATAGACCACGAACTGATGCAGGGCCAGCGCCAGCAGCACCACCAGCACGTACGCGCCGAGCCGCACCAGCAGGTCCCAGCCGAACGCCGAGACCAGGTTGAACATCAGGCAGAACACCGCGAGCGGCGCGAGCCGGATCACCAGCCCGATCAGGGTCATCGAGACCTCGAACAGGCCCTCGATGGCGCGCTTGAGGGTGTCGACCGCCTCGCTGCGGGTCAGCACCAGGCCGATGCCCAGCATCAGCGCGAAAAACATCACCGCGAGGATGGTGTTCTCGGCCGCGGCCTTGACCACGTTGTCGGGCACGATCGAGATCAGCATGTCCAGCCCGTTCGGCTGGGTGCCGCTGTCGCTGACGATCGCGCGGGCGCGCTCCGCGCCCTGGTCGAGCAGGGTCATCGCGGTGGCGCTGTCGACGCCGACGCCGGGTTTGAGCCAGTTCACCAGCACCAGCCCCAGCAGCACCGCGATGGTCGACAACAGGGTCGTGTAGGCCAGGGTGCGCCAGCCGATGCGGCCGAGCGCGCGGACGTCGCCCATCTCGCCGATGCCGACGACCAGCGCCGAGAACAGCAGCGGGATCACCAGCATGAAGATCAGGCGCAGGAAGATGGTCGCGAACGGCTGGGTGCCGTACTCGACGAAGTGCTGCACCCAGGGGGCGTCGCTGCCGACGAAGCGGTGCACGACGAGGCCGGCGGCGATGCCCGTGGCGAAGCCGATGGCGATCTTCCAGTGCATCGGCAGGCCCTTGCGTGCGGGCTTTTCGCTGGCGTGGCTCATGTCGACTCCTGTGCGGCGGAGTCCGCAGGATAACAGGCGCCTCGCCAGGCTCCACGGCGGCGCAGCGCGGTAGCGGGTTCGGCGCGGGGCTCAGCGTTCGGGATAGAGCGGCGGCAGCAGCGACGGCGGTCGTCGCGACGGGCGCGGCCACCAGCGCGGCCCCTGCGCGAACGCGGCGCGCATCGCGGCCATCGCCGCGGCCGGATCGCCATCGCCCCAGCGCGCGCGCTGCAGTGCTTCGACCGCTGCGCGCTGCGCGGGATCGGCCAGGCGCGCACGCACGCCGTCGAGGTCGCGCGCGGGCGCCAGCCCGCACAGCACGCGCTCGATCGCGGCGCGATCGCCGAGGTCGCGCACGGCGACCGGCCGGCTTGCGTATACGACGCCGCCGACCTCGCGCAGATCGGGCATCGGCGGCAGGTCGTGCTCGGAGTCGAAGGCCTCGAGGGCGTCGGCGAGGGCCGCGGCGAGCAGGCCGCCGGGTGCGAGGTGCTCTCGTACCCGCTCCAGGAAGCGCGCGCGCCCCGCCGCGCCGCC
>Ga0136846_1226680_pt1 | contig 12658 bp, 9 predicted proteins | sample HopSoiMetagenom2_FD_96841 | JGI IMG/M metagenome (GOLD analysis project Ga0136846, IMG submission 96841) | Grasslands soil microbial communities from Hopland, California, USA - 2 Assembly 2016 (version 4) | ecosystem: Environmental > Terrestrial > Soil > Grasslands | place: USA: Hopland...
GATCCCGGCGACGTTCAATCACAGCGGCGTGACCGCGGGCTCGTGCGCGACCTGCCACAACGGCACGACCGCGACCGGGAAACCGTCGAATCACCTGCCGACGACGCAGCCGTGCGACGCGTGCCATCGCACGACGGCGTGGATCCCGGCGACGTTCAACCACAGCGGCGTGACCGCCGGTTCCTGCGCGACGTGCCACAACGGCACGACGGCAACCGGGAAGCCGTCGAACCATCTGCCGACGACGCAAAGCTGCGACGCCTGCCACCGCACGACGGCGTGGATCCCGGCGACGTTCAACCACAGCGGCGTGACCGCCGGTTCCTGCGCGACGTGCCACAACGGCACGACCGCGACCGGCAAGCCGTCGAACCACCTGCCGACGACGCAGTCGTGCGACACGTGCCACCGCACGACGGCGTGGATCCCGGCGACGTTCAACCACAGCGGCGTGACCGCCGGTTCCTGCGCGACCTGCCACAACGGCACGACCGCGACGGGGAAGCCGTCGAACCACCTGCCGACGACGCAGTCGTGCGACACGTGCCACCGCACGACGGCGTGGATCCCGGCGACGTTCAACCACAGCGGCGTGACTGCCGGTTCCTGCGCGACCTGCCACAACGGCACGACCGCGACAGGGAAGCCGTCGAACCACCTGCCGACGACGCAGTCGTGCGATGCCTGCCACCGCACGACGGCGTGGATCCCGGCGACGTTCAGTCACAGCGGTGTCACCGCAGGGAGCTGCGCGACCTGCCACAACGGCACGACGGCCACCGGCAAGTCGGCCAGCCATTTCGTCACCACCAGGTCCTGCGACGCCTGCCATCGGACCACCGCGTGGACGCCGACGACGAGCTATTCGCACATCTCCATCGCCTACCGTCCGCACCAGGCAGGGCTGAGCTGCACGTCGTGCCACACGACCAACAACGAAGTGATCGCGTGGAAGTTCGCCAGCTACAAGCCGAACTGCGCCGGCTGCCATGCGAATCGGTTCAAGCCCGACGCGCACAAGAAGGTCGACTCGCCGGCCATTTTCTACACCGTGCAGGAGCTGCAGGACTGCTCGGGTGCATGCCACCAGTACACCGATGCGACGTTCTCCACGATCCGGCGCACAAGAACAGGGCAACACCGGTCCACCGACGGCGAATTCTGATCGGGCCGGCAACAGGAACAGACTGCAGATGATCCGACGTCGCAACACCTCCCGTCTCGCGGGCCTGTGCCTCGCGCTGGCGCTCGCCGCGGTGTCCCCCGCGGCCATGGCGCAGATCTTCGACGATCTCGCCGTGCGCGCGCAGGACGGCGCCACGAACGTCTCGGTGCGCTTCAACGCGGACGTGCGCTTCAAGCGCGCCGCGGTGTCCCCGGACGACACCCTGATCACGATCTACTTCGAGATCACCGGGCTGAACAGCGACGGTCGTTCGGTGTTCGAGGAATCGCGGGCCTGGAACGGTTCCGATCTCGCGCCGCCGTTCAAGATGCGCTACTTCAGCGGCGCCAACCAGCCGACCGAAAAGCGCCTCGAGGTGACCTTCAGCGCACCGGTGCGGGGCCTGAAGGCGGGCCCCGGGGAGGACGAGCAGAGCTTCCTGCTGACGTTCCAAACGCCGCCGGCCGGCGCCGGCGGACCGCCGCGCGGCGCGCCCGCCATCGCGGAAGCGCCGTTGCCTCCGGCGACACCGGTGAGCGGGCCATTGAACGAAGCCGACCAGGCCCAGGCCCAGATCCTGCGCAAGGCGCGCGAAGCCGCCGGCCGGGGCGATTACGAGACCGCGGTGGCGGAACTCAATCGCGTGCTCAACATGCCGCCCGGCCTGTTCACGCAGGAGGCGCAGGAGCTCATCGGCTTCGCGCGCGAACGCCTCGGCGAGATCGCCCGGGCGAAGGCCGAGTACGACCTCTACCTGAAGCTGTACCCCGACGGCCCCGGCGCCGAACGCGTGAAAGTGCGCATCGCCGCGCTCGCGTCCGCGCAGGCCGCGCCGTCGACCGCGGGCACGGGCGGCGCGCGTGCCCGCAAGCCGGTGACCACGCAGTGGGGCGGGGTGTCGCAGTACTACTACGGCGGCAAGTCGAAGATCCGCGACGAGTTCACCACCACCGACCCGGTGACCGGCGCCACCCAGATCGACAGCCAGTCGCTGAGCTCCACCGACCAGTCGGCCGTGGTCACCGACGTCAACTACAACCTGCGCCATCGCGCCGGCGCGTGGGACACGCGCGTCACCCTGCGCGACACCTACCGCCACAGCTTCATCCAGGACCAGCCCGCGCGGAACCGCCTCTCGTCCGCGTACGTCGATGTGCGCCACGAGACCAGCCGTTTCGCCACGCGCCTCGGTCGCCAGACCGCCGTCAGCGGCGGCGTGCTCGGCCGCTTCGACGGCGGCATCGCCAGCATCGGCCTGGGCACGGACAAGGTGCGTGCGGGCATCGAGGCCGGGCAACTGGTCGAACCGGGCCTCGGCGGCGACAAGCGCTTCTACGGCGCCACCCTGGATGCCGACCGCATCCACGACAGCATCGGCATCGGCGTGTTCGGCATCGAGCAGCAGGCCGGCGGCCAGGTCGATCGGCGCGCGGTCGGCGCGGAGTTCCGCTACTTCACCGCCAATCGTTCGGTGTTCGGGCTGATCGACTACGACGTGATGTTCGACAAACTCAACATCGGGTCGGTGCAGGGCAACTTCGGCTGGAGCGGCAAGTTCGCGGTCAACTTCCTGTACGACTACCGGCGCGCGCCCAGTCTCCAACTGAGCAACGCGCTGCTCGGCCAGCCGCAGGCCAACGTCCAGCAACTGCTGCAGACCATGACCCGCGACCAGGTCATCGTCCAGTCGATCGGCCTGACACCGATCGCCCGCGCGTCGTCGCTCGGCGTGACCGTCACCTTCTCGCCGAAGTGGCAGGCGTCGGCCGACTACCGCATCTCCAGCGTCACCGGCACCATCGCCACGCCGACGCTGCCGGCCAGCGACGCCACCGGCAACATCCGCACCGTCAGCGCGCAGGTGATCGGCACCGGCGTGTTCTCGCCGACCGACGTGTTCGTGCTGAACGCCAGCCGCCTGACCAGCCGTGCCTACAACGCCTGGATGTTCGGCCTGTCCACGCGCCTGAAGTTCGGCGACGCCTGGGTGATCGAACCGGGCCTCAAGTACTACGCGCAGGACAACGCCAGCGGCTCCACCTCGACCCGCCTGTCCCCGGTCGGCCGCTTCGCCTACCACCGCACCGAACACCTCACCTTCGAGGCCGAATTCAACCTCGAACGCACCCGCACCGAGGCCCAGGCCAGCAACGAGGACCTGCTGTCGCTGTTCTACTACGCGGGGTATCGGTACGATTTCTGAGGTGTCGATCTCCGCAGGCACATCAAAAAGCCCGGGAAACCCCGGGCTTTTTCGTGGCAGCCAGGCAGGTGAAGCGAATACGCGGGGACGGCTCGCGACGAAAGTGGACCATCACGGCCGGAACCCGCACGGTCTCCACCCCAACGCCGTCATCCCGGCGAACGCCGGGACCCGGCTTTGAATGCTCCCGCCCGTCCGGGGCCTTCACCCACCGCCGCGACCGGATCACCTCCCGGCCCGCATCCCGCCCAGCGGCACAGCCCCTGCACCGCATGCCGCGGCAGCGACACCCGCCGGGGCACACGCCGGCATCAGGCCGGTTCGATCACGATGCGACCGTCCTGCACCTGCAGGCGGACCAGCCCGCCAATGGGGAGCCCGCCTGTTGCAGCCAGACGCCGGACAGATGCAGGTACGGCACCTTGCGCGTGCAGGCCCAGAAGCCGTCCCGTCGCGGGTCGCGGGTGTGATAGCCGGTGGTGAGACGGCGCGAGGACGGGGTGCCGGGGGAGTCGGGAGAATGAGCAGTCATGGTGACCCCCTGGTGGCTTCGTTGAGCGTGCCACTGTTGATAGGGCGACCGATTACTTCAACACTGACACTCGACGGCCCCAGCTTTCCCCGGCGAACCGGGTCTTGTATGACTGGGCGCTGCTCGGCCATAGGAGAAACCTATGGACGCAAAAAAACCGCGATGTCAGCCGCGGGCACTGCTGGTGGGAGGTGTGTTGAGCACAGGTGAGATAACTAAGGCTTCATCCGGGCAAGCGTCAAGACGGATGCGTCGCTTCGACACTCATCCCATGGTCGATTGCATTCCCGGAGAAGTTTCGTCGAAAATCGAGTTCTGCTCTGCAGCGCAACCCGCTAGAGCAAAGTTGGCGGCATTGACGATTGGATTGTCTTCCCGGGGCAGCATCGGGGATCTACAGGGGGAGTTTGATTGTGGCTCACTGGCAGTTTCGCAAGTTGAATCCGAACGAGACATCGGGTTCAAGCATATCTGACGACAATTTTGCCGACGAAGAACGCACGAACGTTGAAATATTGGTTCGTGAAACGATCCAGAATCCGCTTGATGCACGTAGCAGAGACGATTTCGTTCGCGTGGAGTACAAGCTTGTCACGGTGGATGTTAAATCCAGCACTTTTGCGAAGTCAATTTTTTCGGACGACTGGCTCACGCATTTCCGCGCAGGTGATCTGGTAGAAGGTGACGCGCTTCAGACGCAAATGAAGTTCCTGGTAATCGAAGATTTCGGGACGACCGGTCTAGAGGGACATTACACAAATTCTTCGTGTGATGGACCAGACGAGAACTGGAACGCCTTCTGGTTTCGCGAAGGTGAGGGTGCGAAAGCGACAAGATCAAACGGCGGGGCAGGACAGGGAAAGATCACGCTCTTTCTTGCAAGTCATTTGCGAAGTGTCTTCGCCTTGACCAAGAGGAAGTCCGACGGTATGGATCTCCTCTTCGGTTGCTGTCGTTTCAGGCGGAATTACAGACTTCCTGGCAGTGAAGACCGCTGGGCCAAGGAGGCGAAGTGGGGGGCAACCAGCGATCCCAATCAATTGGCGACGCCGATCGTCGAGAGCGCCATGCTCCGTGCAGTGCGCAATGAACTTGGTCTGGCTCGTGCCATGGAGCCAGGTACGAGTTTCATCGTGCCGATGCCGAATGAATCCATTACGGAATTGGCTCTCCGCAATGCGGTTGTCAATGAATTTTTTTTCGCCATCAGTCGCGGCCGCTTGGTCGTGAAGGTCGGCGACGTCACTCTGGATGCATCAGGCATCGAGGCGGTGGCCGATGCAATGGGAAATGATTGTCGATTGGCGAAAGGGTATCGGCAGTTCCTTGCGGCGACGGCCAGGAAGACCAGTGATGAAGCGACCGCCACTGCCAAGGAGTCATGGGTCAAGGAAACGAAGTTGTCCCCGGATTATTTCGATGAAAAGGAGCTGGTATCGCTTAAGGAGAGATTCGAAAAATCCGATCTTGTCTCCGTCGATTTCCCCATCAAGATCAGCAAAAGGCAACCCAAAGAAGTTTCGGTCGCCAAGTTCCGCGTCTATCTCAAACAGGATGAGAACGCCGAACAAAGCAGTGAGCTGTTCGTCCGTCAAGACCTAGGGATTGACGGAGAACGCAGACTGAAGGCGGCACGTACGATTGCTCCGGTCATGGCTTTGACTTTCATCCAAGAACCAAAGTTATCCGACTTTCTCGTGGCTGCCGAGGAGCCGACCCATCGCAACTGGAACGCGAAGCGCCCAAAGGTCGAGGCCCTCTACTTTTCGCCAAACAATGTCCTTAATGCGGTTCGCAATGCGGCACTGCGGCTGGTGCAATTGATCTCGCCGGAGGGAAAGAAGGATGAGACCGCTCTGGCCATCTATTTTGCGGATCCGACTTCTGATGCGGTAAAGCGATATAGCGGTGTTGGTCCAGATCCCGTCAGGCCGCCAGAGAGCCCGCCAACGCCGAGCGACATACCGAAGCCGAAAGCAAAGCCGATCGTGCTGAAGCCACTGGAGGATGGTTTCGAGGTTCGCGCAGCGATGGTCGATGGTTTCAGGTTCCCGATAGATTGCAAGGTCTTCCTCGCCTATGCAACTGCCGTCGGCGATGCTTTCAAGCTCTGGGATGCTGCGGATTTCTGGGTCGCCGATGAAAAAACGCACTCGCGCTCATGCATCGACGTGTCCGATGTGAAAGCGGATCTCAATTTCGTCAGCTTCCGCCTGAACAGCGAAATCTCCCGCATTTCGATTTCGGGTTTCGACCCGAAGCGCAGGCTCGAAGTAAAAGTCAGATATCAGGAGGTCTCCGATGGGGCAGATATCGAGGACAACTAATCCCACCGGTCTGAAGCAGATCGACAGGAAGCACTTCGTCGCAAGGGTGAAAGATGACGGTCCGAATGGCCGTGTCTTCTGGCTCGAAAGCTTTGATTTCGAGTCGGCCAGGATTGACCCCGGAGTGCGGATGGGATGTGTCGCTCATGCAGGAGCCACGGAAGAGTACTTCGATCTCGGTCCGGTATCGGATTTCAACAAGTCGCCGTTGAGTCTGGAAGGCATCGCCACTGACAAACCGTTGAAGTTCAGGTTCATGTTCAACGAGCCCGGCGAGTCGCTCTTGGTGGGTTACGCAGACGGAGTTCGCGCGATCGATGAGGCCGGAAATCTCGGTTCCAGCCTGGTGGATATCGAGCCAAGAAAGCTGGACGGTGTTGCGTGGAAGTTGGTTCTGCCGGAGGGATCGGGGACGGGAGACAAGCCCAACGTGCTGGTCGAGATGTCCCTCTTTCCGACTGCCGCTATAGCAGTCAGTAATCCTTGGTTTGGCGTTCTCGTCATGCCCGAGGTCATGCGCCAGATCGCCATGGCCATTGCCCATGATCCTGATGCGCTGGATGACCCGGAATCCTGGATCGAGCCATGGAGTGCTTTCATCTCCGCAATAGGTGTCGACGCACCTGTGGCATCCGATGAGGACGATGTTGCGGCCAGACAGGATTGGGCGGATCGGGTCGTCGAGAGGTTCGCGGCGAAAGGCATATACAAGCATCACCTTGCTAAAGCCATGGCGGAAATGGACGGGGCAAAATCATGATCATCCCGGTCAGAGCATTGAATGATCTCGGCATTGCCAGATTCGCCAGTTGGCTGGACATCCCCGAAGGCGACCCTCCGAAGGAATTGCTGATTGATGGTTCGGTCACCGATGTGGTCGATGGGGGCTCCATGATCGACACCTCCCGGGAGTTCGCGACCAGCTACGATCTCGGGCTGTATCTGGCCCGGGAAGTATTCAATGTTCCCGGCGACAGACTTGCGCTGTTGGCGAATGCAGGCATGTGGGCCTGGATTTCCCTGCTCTTCATCGAGAGTTTGCTGGCCAAAAAGAAGAAGCCGGGAAAGCCTCTTGCCAAACCGCACTACATCATGCAATCACCGCGACTGGCCTACCGTCTCATTGCGCGGACTGCATGGGATCTGGTCAGCCTGCACGGAGAATCTGCCAAGGTGGCGCTCGGATCATCCAGATCGCCTTGGGGCGACATGGCCGAGCAGATGACTTCGCGTCAGGAAATCTATTCCCACCGGAGCTTCTGGCCCGTGGCTTGCGCGCTGTATGCCATGCCGGACGGGTCGATAAAGAGGGGCACGACGACTAAGCGGCACAAAGACGCACGCCGAGACCCCGAAAGCAGGGTCGGGCTCGGAAGCGTGCAACGTCTGCCTTTCACCTTCCGGCAGTTCGAGCGCACCTACAACCTGCGTCAGATGACCGGGGATCAGATCGTTGCCTTGTTGCCCGACGAGTACCGGAAGTGGCGTCAGGCCTGAAGTCGGCGACGCCTTCGATGGGTGGCGGTTCTCGTCCAGTGAGACGGAAATCGGACATACTGTCCGCACTCCGTCCCCCCGCCAAGGTTGCCATGCAAGACGTCCGCCAGCTCCTGACCACCCTCCGTGGCCGCTACAACCAGCGGGAGCTGGCCGAGGCGATCGGCATCAACGTCCGCACCCTGCGGCGCTGGGAGGTCGGGGAGACGGAGCCTCCGCCGTACGCCGCCGACGCCATCCGCCAGCGGCTGCTGCCGCTGTCGGATCTGATCGGCCGGGACGACGGTGACTTCCGTTTCATCGACCTGTTCGCCGGGATCGGCGGTATCCGGATGGCCTTCGAGGCCCACGGCGGGCACTGCGTCTTCACCAGCGAGTGGAACCCCTACGCCCAGAAGACCTACCTGGCCAATTTTCCGGAGTCGGCCCACGCACTGGAAGGCGACATCACCAAGGTAGACGAGCGGGACATCCCCGATCACGACGTGCTGCTTGCCGGGTTCCCCTGCCAACCGTTCAGCATCGCCGGCGTGTCCAAGAAGAACGCCCTAGGCCGGGCACACGGTTTCGCGGACGAGACGCAGGGCACGCTCTTCTTCGACGTGGCCCGCATCATCGCGGCCAAGCGGCCAGCCGCGTTCCTGCTGGAGAACGTCAAGAACCTCGTCAGTCACGACAAGGGGAACACCTTCCGGGTCATCAAGCGGGTCCTGGAAGAGGAACTGGGCTATCACATCGACTGCAGGGTCGTGGACGGCGCGCACTTCGTACCCCAGCACCGCGAGCGCATCCTGATCGTCGGCTTCCGCGAGAAGACCGACTTCACCTTCGACGACATGCAGCTTCCCGAGAGCAAGCCGAAGCTGTCCAGCATCCTGCACCCGCAGGACGGTACCGAGGAGCCTGAAGCGCACTACACGATCGGCCCCAAGGCGAAGGTCGATGACCGCTATACGCTCACTCCTAATCTGTGGGCCTATCTGCAAGCCTATGCGGAGAAGCACCGTGCCGCGGGCAACGGCTTCGGCTTCGGGCTGGTCAACGGCGAGAGCGTCACTCGCACGCTCTCGGCTCGCTACTACAAGGACGGGTCGGAAATCCTGGTGTCGCAAGGCGCACGCAAACGACCGCGTCGACTCACGCCGCGCGAGTGCGCCCGCCTGATGGGCTTTCCGGATGACTTCGTCATTCCGGTCAGCGACACGCAGGCCTACAAGCAGTTCGGCAACAGCGTCGTCATGCCGGTCATGCGTGAAGTCGCGCGCGTGATGAAGCCCCGGATCATGGGATTGGTCGATCCCGAACTGGCCCGGCAGAAGTCCTTGATGGCTGCGTGAAGTGACGGACGTCGTCGATCGGGCAACGCGCAGCCGGATGATGTCCGGCATCCGCGGCAAGAACACCAGGCCCGAGCGCATCGTGCGCAGCTTCCTGCATCGTGCAGGGCTCCGTTTCCGGCTCCATGCGAAACTGCCGGGCAAGCCCGATCTGGTCCTGCCCAAATATCGAACCGTCGTGCTGGTGCATGGTTGCTTCTGGCATCGGCACGAGGGCTGCTGCTATGCAACGAACCCGGCCAGCAATCCCGGGTTCTGGCAGGAGAAGTTCGCCGCCAACGTCCTTCGTGACAGGAAAGTGGAAGCGAAACTGGAAGCGGCAGGTTGGCGGGTATGCGTGATCTGGTCCTGCCAGTTGGACGATTCCAGCCTTCAGCGGCTTGTTGAGACAATCAGGAATGGGGGCGACGATGGGCTTTCACCCGGAATGGAATGATCTTTCGGCCTGGATCAAGCGCAGCCAGCGGCTCTTCATCAAGAAGCTGTCGCGGAACGATGTCTCGTGGGCCGACGGGGCAGAAAACGGCCACCAGAACGGCTTCTTCATCCCCCGGGAAATTCTCGAGTCCGGTTTCTTTCCTGCGCTGAAGAACTCCAATCCCGCAAAGCCGCACATCTTCGATGTCGAGTACCCGGTCTTCTGGCCTGCATCAGGCGAGGTGAGAGCTTCGACCATCAAGTATTTTTCGCTGCGCTATCCCGGAACGCCGAAGGAGAAGCCACGATACGAGTGTCAGCACACCGGCATGCCCAAAGATCAGTTCCAGTCGCTTCCGCCCGCGTCGTTGCTGCTGGTCGGGAAACTGGAGGAACCGCTCTCCGGTGCCGACTACTGGTTTGCCGTCGTCAGTTCCGTGAGCGAAGAAGCCGAGATCATCGAGACATCCTTCGACCTCGATGCGGATTTCCACTTCGGACTGTTCGATCCGGCTTCCCTGGCGGCTCCCTCGTCCTCGGTCGATCAATTGATCGAGGAGCTGTCCCGGGCGATCCGTGATGGAAAGGTGGAGGAATTCATCAGGCAGCAGACGCTTCCTTCGCCGGGAACTCTGGCCGGGCAGGCGCAGGACAGATGGTTGTCCGAGCATCGCATGCGTGACATGAACCCGTTTGCCATCCGCGAGCCCGGCGATGCGGTGATGCGGATCAGCCGGGACATCGAATACGCGCTCTACAAGGACGCCGAGCTTCGATTCCGTGCCGCACAGGTGGCTCGAATCCTGATCCAGGGGAGCGGCGATCCCGTGTCCAATCTCGTTCGGGGCTTTCCCGAACTGGACGCCATCTTCCTCAGCGCCGCGCAGACGAGGAAAAGCCGCGCCGGCCTGTCCTTCGAACATCACGTCGAGCGCCTCCTCCGGGATGGCCGCATTCGCCATGAAGCACAGGCCGTGTTCGGGGGGCGCCGTCCGGACTTCGTCCTTCCCGACGTGAAAGCACTCAACGACAAGGGCGACGTGGTGATCGTCTCCCTGAAGACCACCCTGCGCGAGCGCTGGAAGCAATTGGCCATGGAAAAACCTTTCGGGGCCATCTTCCTGGCAACGGTCGACGATCGTGTTTCCGGTGAGGCCATCGGTGAAATGCACCGCAACTCGATTGTGCTGGTCGTGCCGGAGTCGTTGAAGAAGTCTGATGAGTCCGTCTACAAGCCTCACGGGAACGTGATCACATTCAGGCAGTTTTTCGACGAAGAAGTGAAATCGAAGCGTCCTTTCCTGATCTTGGGCCTGTAGTCGCATGCTTTTCCTGCAGCGAGAACTGTCGGCCGACGTCTTGGTTTGCACCGAGATCGAAGCTGTCTCAATCGGGTGTGATACGACCTGAGTGATTCCAGTCGATCACCCAACAAAAAAGCCGACCCGTGAAGGTCGGCTTCTTGTTTGGTGGAGCCAGGGAGGATCGAACTCCCGACCTCGTCATTGCGAACGACGCGCTCTCCCAGCTGAGCTATGGCCCCGTGAACTCGGGTGGATCGACGCCGGGGGTGCCGGCGCTGCGGGGGAGTGCTTGGGCTCCCGCGCGGGGTGGCAAGTATAAGCGGGCCGGTCAGCCGTTGCCAATCGGGGTGGGCGGGGAACCGAGCAACGGGGCGAGGACGGGTTCGAGTTCGGTCCGGCGCCAGCCGGCGAGGGCGCCGGGCCAGTCCTCGCCGTCCTGCAGGGCCTCGATCCACCGGCGCGAGGCCAGCACGCCGTCGGGCAGGCCCAGCTCGGCGCTGCGGGCGGCGACCGCCTGCTGCAGGCGCTTGTAGGCGTTGCGGTCGCGGTCGTCGCCGCGGGCGGGGGGCAGGGCGTCTTCGTCGGGCAGCGGCGTGGTCAGGGCGTCGAACACCTCGGCCGCCAGCTTCTTCGGGGCCTTGGGCTGGCCGTCGAACAGCCGCTGCAGGGCGCCGAGGTCGCGCGGCGGGGTGCGGGCGAGCGCCTGCGCCAGTTCGTTGTCGAGCAGCCAACTGCGCGGGCGGTCCGAACTGCGGGCGCGGGCCTCGCGCCAGCGCAGCAGGCGCAGCAGGCGGATCTGGCCGTCGCGGTCGAGGAACTGCGCCGAGCGCATCCCCAGGTGCGGCCAGCGCTCCGGGGTGTCGTCGGCGGCGTTGGCGAGCATCCGCGCGCAGTCTTCCTCCAGCCACGGCAGGCGGCCGGCGGTGTCGAGGCGGTCGCGGAGCAGACGCCAGGCGGCGTCGAGGTGGCGCACGTCGTCGGCGGCGTAGTGCAGTTGCGACGGCGACAGCGGCCGGCGCAGCCAGTCGGAGCGGGTCTCGCCCTTGTCGACCTCCACGCCCAGCAGCTCGGCCATCAGGCGCTGGTAGCCAAGCCCCGCGCCGACGCCGCACAGTGCGGCGGCGATCTGGGTGTCGAACAGCGGCGCGGGCAGGGCGCCGCAGGCGTGGCGGAAGGCGATCAGGTCCTCGCCGGCACTGTGCATCAGCTTGAGCGAGCGCGGGTCGGCGAGCACCTGCGCCAGCGCCTCGGGCATGCCGGGAACCAGCGGATCGACCAGCAGGATGCCGTCGTCCGCACCGCCGTCGTCGGCGTCGCCGGTCGCGATCTGCACCAGCGCCAGTTGCGGCCAGTAGGTGCGTTCGCGGACGAACTCGGTGTCCAGCGCGAGCCGCTCCGGCGGCGCGGCGATCAGGGGCGAGAGGGCGGCGGGGTCGTCGATCCAGCGGGGCAAAGGGCGGGTCCTGCGGCGGAAAGTCCTCATGCTACCGGAGTGCGGGATCGGTCATGCCCGATGGGGTAAGGTGCGGGCGTGAATCGGTGGGCGGCGACGACGATGACGGGCAGGGCGGCGACGGGCGCGATGGCGCTGGCGTTCGCGTGCCTGGCGCCGGCCGGCTGCGACCGCGCGCCGCCGCCGCCGCCGCCGCCGAAACCCGTGCCCGCGACCGTGGCCGGGGCGCCGGTGGAAGGGCTGGTGACGGTCAGCGGCGACGACAGCGTGGTCGCGCGGCTGACCTGGCAGCGGCCGGCGGTGACCCTGGATCCGGCCGACCTGCCCGCGGTGCGCCGCCGCGCCGCCGACGCGCTGGCCGAGGACCGCCTGTACGAGAACGCCGACGCCGCGCTGCCGCTGCTGCTGGCGCTGCTCGCGCGC
>Ga0136846_1237462_pt1 | contig 12657 bp, 11 predicted proteins | sample HopSoiMetagenom2_FD_96841 | JGI IMG/M metagenome (GOLD analysis project Ga0136846, IMG submission 96841) | Grasslands soil microbial communities from Hopland, California, USA - 2 Assembly 2016 (version 4) | ecosystem: Environmental > Terrestrial > Soil > Grasslands | place: USA: Hopland...
AACGTCAACGTGAACGTTCGGAAGCGTTGCTAAGCGCGGCGTTCCACCAGTTGCGTGGCAGGCACGGGGGCGTCGGACTTCTTCGAAGACGAGAAGACCTTGCCGACGACCAGGAACAGGGTGCCCATGAAGAGGAGGAGCAACGGCTCCTCGAGCGGGCCGGCGAGCGCCGACTGGCGCAACCCGAATGCTGCGAACGCGAAGACGATGGCCGCCGCTGCGATGGTCCGGAACATCTCTGGGGTTCCCCTTCCCTGGTCGTTTTGCGCCCGGTGGCGCAGCCCGCACCTACACCTAGCGAAAAGTGAGCCAAGCGCGTTTCACAGAGAGCGGCCGAGAGCCGCCTGGGAACTCCGCTTCCGCTTCGCGGAAGGCCGGTTGCCTCACGGCGGTGCCGCAGCGCAACAGCGCCTGCTGCCCCGGCTGGTCCGCCGCCTGCAAACAGAGCGGAGGGAGCCGCGAAGCAGGGCCGGCGGTCGCTGGCACGGCGCGTGTTCCCGGGACCGGGGTCCGCGTGAGGCGGAGGGGAGGAAGCATGGCGAGGGTTGTCGGGTTGTGGATGGCCGCGGTGGCGCTGGTGGCGGTGGGATGCGCTGGCCACGCGCCGGTGACGGACGACGAGGTGAAGCACATCTCCGAGTTCCGCTTGAGCCGCGAGGACGTGGTGGAGGTCTCGGTATGGAAGGAGCCCGAGCTCTCGCGCACCGTGCCGGTGCGGCCCGACGGCAAGATCACGCTGCCGCTCGTCGGCGACGTGAAGGCCGAGGGCATGACGCCCGCCGAGCTGGAGGAGACCGTCCAGAAGCAGCTCGCCTCGCTGGTGCGTGACCCGCGCGTGACCGTCATCGTCCATGACGTCAACGGCCAGCGCGTCTACGTGACCGGCATGGTCGGGCATCCCGGCGCCTTCCCGCTGCGCAACAGCATGAACGTTCTCCAAGCTCTGGCGCTGGCCGGCGGCCTGGCCGAGTTCGCCGACCGCGACACCATCAAGGTGCTCCGCGCCGACGGCCGCCACCTCGAGGTCGCCTACGACGACCTGGTCAACGGGAAGAGCAAGGTCACGCTCGGACCCGGCGACACCGTGGTGGTTCCGTAGGAGTGATGACGATGGCACGAGCCAGGCTTGCGCTGCTCACGGCAGCGGCCTCGCTCCTCCTGGCCGGGGGGGCCAGCGCCAAGGTCTACATCGAGTGGCGCCCGCGGATGTCCTTGATGGGTGGCTACGACGACAACGTGCAGCTCAACGGCGCCGGCGGCGACGGCTTCGGGCAGGCGGTGCCCGGGCTCAAGCTGGACATCTTCGGCGACCACAACCTGCACGTCGACGTCGACTGCCAGGCGGGCATCGCGCGGCTGGCGCACCCGGAGGAGTTCGGCATCTCCTCGGGCGCCTTCGCCGCCAACGAGACCTGCGCGCTGGGGACGCGCGTGCATCTTTCGACGCGCGACAAGCTGCAGCTGCGGACCAGCGCCACCTACGCGCAGGATCCGTTCTCCATCGCCGGGCTCGGGCTCTTGCTGCGCCCCGGACAGACGCAGATCTTCGTCGCCAAGTTCCAGGGCCTGATCGAGCACGCCCTCACCGGGCACTCGCACTTCGACTACGGCCTGGATGGGCAGGCGCTGGCCTTTGGCGCCGGCGATCCCGGCAACGGCTTCGTGCTGGCGCCGCAGGCGCGCTACGCATGGAAGACCAGCGCGCGCGGCACCTGGGACGTGGGCATGCGCGAGCAGCTCTTCTTCGCCATGGGGGCCGATCCCAACCCGCTCGCGCCCAAGGGCTCGCCGGGGGGCCTGCTCGACCAGGCCCACTCCGCGCTGCTCGGCTACACCTACGCGCTGGCGCCCTGGGCGAACCTCACCGTGCGCGGCGGCGGAATGCTGGTGACGGGCGCCAACGACGCGCTCATGCCGACGCTGCGGATGTCGATCGAGAGCTACCAGCTCGACAGCGCGCTCAGCGTCACCGTGGCGCACGATCTGATGATCGGGCCCACCAGCGCGGGCCCGCAGATCGCCGATATCGCCGAGGTGGGCTGGATCCGCGATTGGCAACACTTCGGGCTGCACCTGCGGGCGGGCGTCTACCGCAACGCCGGCGTGACCGACGCGATGCAGGTGGGCGCGCTCGGCTACAGCACCGAGGCCGGAGTGGCCTGGAAGTTCACCCGCGATCTGCGGCTCGAGTTCGCAGGGATGCGGGATGCACGGTTGAACGATGTGACGGTTGCGCAGCAGGTCGATCGCGACGTGCTGCAGCTGCGATTCGTCTGGGAAAAGGCGCGGTTCGAGTGACGTTTTCGCGGCCGCGGCCGCGGACGGAAGGAGAGGGAGACACGATGGAGCGGACTTACACGATCGACGAGCTCTGGGCCGCGGTGCGGCGCCGCTGGAAGACGGTGGCGCTGGTCGGGGGAGGCGTTCTGGTGCTGGCTGCGCTGGTGATCGCGCGCCTTCCCAACGAGTACCGGTCGCGCGCCCTGGTGATGGTGGAGCCCTTCACCCCGCACCCGGATCTGGTGGTGCCGGTGATCAACGCGCTCAGCCTGGAGGAGAAGGTGAAGTCGGTGCGCGAAGGCGTCTACGCGCGCAGCGTGATGGCCACCGCCATCGAGGAGCTGAAGCTCTATCCCAAGGAGAGGGAGAAGAGCATGGACGAGGCGGTGGGCGCGCTGCGGCTGGACACGGAGGTGCACGCGGAGGGTGACAACGCCTTCTCCATCACCGTCCGTAGCCGCGACCCACAGTCGGCGGCGAAGGCCGCCAACCGGCTCGCGGAGCTGTACATCGAGGGCAACCTCCAGGTCCGCGCCGGCCAGGTGACGCGCACCCGCGACATCATCGGCCAGAAGCTGGCGGAGATGCGGGGCGAGCTCAGCCGCGCCGAGAGCAAGGTGAGCGCCTACAAGCAGGCGCACGCGGAGACCCTGCCCGAGCTGGCCGAGGCGCGGTACCACCAGCGCGACGAGATCTCCAAGCAGATCGAGCAGGAGCAGGGCTTCATCCAGGAGGCGCAGCGCCGCCTCGACCTGTTCGGCACCCAGCCCTTCGGCAAGGACACCGAGGCGGGCCGCCTGGAGGAGCTGAGCGACGTCATGAAGGCCAAGCTGGCCGCGGCCCAGGCCAGCCTCCTGCCCGATCATCCGGACGTGGAGGCGCTCAAGCGCGAGGTGGAGGCGACCAACGGCCGCCTGCAGAGCGCGCGTGCCCGCGCCGCCGCCAACGATCTGGAGGCGCGCCGGATGAACGACGCGATGACCCGCGGACGCACCCACATCGCCCAGCTGGAGAAGAGCCGCGGCGAGATCGACAAGCTGATCGCGGCGGCGCCGCTCACGGCCTCCGCGCTCACCGAGCTGACCCGCGACGTGGACATGCTCAAGGCCAAGGTGGGCCAGCTCACTTCCAAGAAGGCGGAGGCGGAAATCACCGCGGATCTGGAGATGAAGAGCGGCCCCAGCGAGTTCCGCGTCCTGGAGAGCGCGCAGCCGATCGCCACGCCGGCCAGCCCCAACCGCAGCCAGGCGCTGATGCTGGCGCTGCTCGGCGCGCTGGTGCTGGGCCTCGCGGCCGCGATGGGTCAGGAGCTGTCCGACCGGTCGCTGCGCAGCGAGAGCGAAGTGGGCGGAGCGCTGGCGCTGCCGGTATTGGCCTGCGTGCCCGAGCTGAGTGGCATGGGCGCGGTGGCGCTGCTCCCGATGCACACGCAGTCCGAGGCGTAGTCGAGGAACTACCAACCCCAGATTACAGGAGAACGACGATGTCGAGCATTCCCAGGGCAGTGGAAGGGCGGGGCCGGTTCCTCGAGCGCATCGAGGGCGGCGGAGAAGAGACGAGCAGCGTCGATGCGCGGCTGGTGGCGCTGACCGCGCCGATGGGCGCGGCGGCCGAGCAGTACCGCATGCTGCTGCACAGGCTGCGGCACCTGCGCGCGCTGCGCGGCGAGGCCATCCAGGGCGGAACGGTGGTGGCTGTGACCAGCGCCGTCCGCGGCGAGGGCGTGTCGCTCACGACGGCCAATCTGGCGCTGACGGCGGCGCGGTCGCGCGACGCGCGGGTGGCGTTGGTGGACTGCGATCTGCGGCGCGGCGGGCTGGCGCAGCTCTTCGGCATGGGGGCGCGCGCGGGGCTGGCGGAGGTGCTCACCGGCAAGACCGAGGTGGGCGAGGCGCTGGGCCGCTATCACGAGGGACACCTGGCGGTGATCGCCGCCGGGCGCGCGCCCGGAGCCGAGTCGGCGTCGCTGCTCGCCTCGACGCGGTTCTCGCAGACGCTGTCGCTGCTGCGCACGCTCTTCGACGAGATCTACCTGGACGTGCCGCCCGCGCTGGCGACGGCGGACGCGCAGGTGGTGGCGTACAAGGCCGACGGCATCGTGATGGTGGCGCGGGCGGGCGGGACGCCGCGCGAGCAGGTGGCGGCCGCCGTGCGCTCGCTGCAGGGCGCGCCGGTGTGGGGCCTGGTGCTCAACGGCGTCGAGCCTTCGCGCGTTCCGTCCCCGCTGCCCGTGGTCAAGGGACAGCTCACCAGCGGCAAGTAGAGGGGGAGAGAGCCCGCATGCCGCAGTTCTCGGGTCACTGGTACAGCGGCCGCGCCGCCCGTCTGGTCTTCGTCGAGGCCACGCTGGTGGCGATGGCCCTCTTCATCAGCGGGCAGAAGGCGAGCGGCTGGCGCGAGCTGGCCGCCCTGGTGGCCGCCGCGGCCTGCGTGCCGGCGGCGCTCTACCTCGCCGACCTCTACGACCCCCAGGTGATGCGCAACGATCGCAGCCGCGGCGCCACGGTGATCAAGGCTCTGGGCTTCGCCATGCTGGCGGCCGCCATCTTCGGGCTGCTGGGCGGCGGTACGCTGCCGCGCGGGGCGCTGATCGACACCCTCGGGCTGGCCAGCGTGGGCGTCTTGCTGGCCCGCGCCGCGTTGGTGGCCCGCCTCGACGAGCGCGGGCACAACCGCGTGCTGGTGATCGGCGCGGGGCAGCGGGCGGCCGAGATCGAGCGCATCGTCCGCACCGAGGCGTACGGCGAATACGAGATCGCCGGCAAGCTGGACCCCACCGTCGATCTCTCCGAGCCGCGGCAGGTGGCGGCCGCGGGCGGCGGAGACGTCATCGCCGCAACGGGGGCACTCTTGCAGCAAGCTCCGGCGCAGGACCCCGCCGAGGTGGCGATGGCGCCGGCCACTGAAGTGCTGCCGGCGTCGCAGCTCATCGTCGGGCCGGGGGGCGCGCCGGCGCACATCCAGGGGCCGCTCGCGGAGGCCGAGGTCGCCGCGCTTGCCGCCAACGAGGACAAGCCGCTGGCGTCCGTCGTCCAGCTGCCCACGCCGCCGCATCCGAACCCCGCCATCGCGGTCACCGCGCGCACGCTCAGCGGCGTGGTGGTCGATCTCAAGGTGGACACGGTGGTGATCGCCGCCGACGAGCGCCGCTCGCGGCTGCCGGTGGAGGAGTTCATCCGCCTGCGGCTCGCCGGAGTGACGGTGCTGCCGGCCCAACGCTTCGCGGAGCGCGTCTTGCGGCGCGTGCCCATCTCGCTCTTGCGGCCCAGCGACCTGGCCATCGGCGAGGGGCTCAACTCGCCGGTGCGCACTGCCGTGAAGCGCATCTTCGACCTGGTGATGAGCGGCCTCTTGCTCGCCTTCGCCGCGCCCGTGTTGGCGGTGCTGGCGGTGGCCATCAAGATCGACTCGCAGGGGCCGGTCTTCTACTGGCAGGAGCGGGTGGGGCGGGGCGGCCGCGTCTATCGCATCCACAAGCTCCGCACCATGCGCCAGGACGCCGAGAAGCTGTCGGGGCCGGTGTGGGCCACGCAGAAGGATCCGCGCGTCACGCGCATCGGCAACTTCCTGCGCAAGACGCGCCTGGACGAGATTCCCCAGGTGTTCGCCGTCTTCCGAGGCGACATGTCGTTCGTGGGTCCGCGTCCGGAGCGGCCCTTCTTCGTGCAGCAGCTGAAGACGCAGATCCCCTTCTACGGGCTGCGCGAGGCGGTGAAGCCGGGCATCACCGGCTGGGCGCAGATCCGCTATCCCTACGGCTCCTCCGTCGACGACGCGCGCGCCAAGCTGGAGTACGACCTCTACTACGTGCAGCACCAGTCGCTCTTCCTCGACCTGGCGGTCTGCTTCCACACCGTGAAGACGGTGCTCTTCGGGCGAGGCGCGCGGTGACCTCGGCCGCGCTCAAGCAGGCACCCGCCGAGCTGCGGGTGGAGGTGGTGGCCGGCCGGGACGGGTTCGTGCAGCTGGAGCGCGCGTGGAACGAGGCGCTTTCGCGCGGGCCGCACGACGAGCCGATGCTGCGCCACGAGTGGATCCGGGCCTGGATCGAGAACTTCGCGCCCGGCGCCACGCTGCGGACCTTCGTGGCGCGGGCCGGTCGCGAGATCGTCGCGGCAGTGCCGCTGATCGAGACGCGCGACCGCAATGCCGACACCTGCTTCGTTCCCATGACCACCTGGCAGACGCCGGACAACGATCACTCGCAGCGCGGCGGCGTCTTGCTGGGCCGGCGCGGCGAGGAAGGGCTGGCGCTGATCTGGGAAATCCTGAAATCGACGCCGGGCTGGGACCGGCTGCGGCTGCGCGACCTGCCGGAGGGAGCTCCCGAGTGGCAGCTGCGCGACCTGGCCACGCAGGCAGGATTCCCCTGCGGCACCTGGGTCTCGCTGCGCTCGCCGTACCTGGCCTTGCCGAAGGCTGCCGCGCAGGCGCCGGGGGCAGGCGGCAAGAAGAAGCCGGCGCAGATCGCCTCAGCCTACGAGCAGATCGAGGCCGCCCTCGACGGCAAGTTCCGGCAGAACCTCCGGCGGCGGAAGCGCAGGCTCGCCGAGCAGGGGAAGGTCGAATACACGGTGCAGGGCGGCAAGGACGCGGCCGCGCTGGACGTGGCGCTGGCCGACTTCTTCGACGTCGAGGCGTCGGGGTGGAAGGGCCAGGACGGCACCGCCATCGCCCAGCGGCCGGAGCTGGTGGGCTTCTACACGCAGATCGCCCGGGACGCGGCGAAGCGGGGCGCATTGGCGCTGGGCAAGCTGACCCTGGACGGCAAGACCATCGCTGCGCACCTCAGCGTCGTGCACGCCGGGCGGCACTACCTGATCAAGATCGGCTACGACGAATCGCTCCACGAGCACTCGCCGGGGCAACAGATGGCCAGCTTCGCCATCGAGGATTCCTGCAAGCGGGGGCTTTCGGAGTTCGACTTCCTCGGCCCCTGCATGGAGTGGAAGCTCGACTGGGAGAGCCGCTTGAGGACGCACCAGTGGCTGACCATCTTCCGGCCCACGCGGGCGGGAAAGCTGGTGCACGCGGCGCGTTTCACGGCCTGGCCCATCGTCCGGGCCCTGTTGAAGAGGGAGAACTGAGATGACCCAGACGGCGCGGCGGCTGCGGGTGGCGGAAGGCAAGGGGGAGAAGGCCCCGCCGCCGCAACGCACGGTTCCTGCCATGCAGACGACCTGGCCGCACATGCTCTTTCCGCGGCTGGCGGCGACGGTCCCGTTGGTCTTCCCCTTCGACCAGCCCGGGCTGCGCTACCGCTATTTTGCCCGCAACGCGGTGTGGGACGCCATCCAGCTGCTCGGCCTCGCCGGCAAGAAGGTGCTGGTGCCCGCCTATCACCACGGCGTGGAGCTGGAGACGCTCCTGGCAGCGGGCGTGACGCCGGTCTTCTTCCGCGTGGACGCGCAGATGCGGGCCGACTTCGACGACGCCCGCGCCAAGGCGGACGGCGTCGCCGCCCTCTACGTCATCCACTACGCCGGCTTTGCCCAGGACATGCAGGCGGCGCGGCAGCTCGGCAACGAGCTGGGCGTGCCCGTCGTCGAGGACTGCGCGCTGGCGCTGCTCTCGCGGGACGGCGAGAAGCCGCTGGGGTCGTCGGGCGACGTGTCGGTCTTCTGCCTCTACAAGACGCTGCCGGTGCCCAACGGCGGCGCCCTGCTGGCCCGCGGCGATCTCGCGCGCAAGCTCGATCAGCTTCCCGAGCCGGACGCGCCGCGGCTGACCTCCACCGCCTCCCACCTGATCGGCAGCTTGCTCTCCAATCTGGAGTTGCGCACCGGCGAAGTGGGGCGGCGGACGCGGCAGGCCATCCGCGACGCGGGGCACTGGCTGGTGGATCGCGCACAGGTGAAGCGCGTCTCCACCGGCACGCAGCACTTCAACCAGGCCGACGTGACGCTGGGCATGAGCGCGGCCAGCCACCTGGTGCTGCGCAACCAGTCCTTCGCGCGCATCGTCGAGCGGCGGCGGCGGAACTACTTCCTGCTCTACGCCATGCTGCGCGACGTGGCGCCGCCCATCACCGGCGAGCTGAAGCCCGGCGTCTGCCCGCTCTTCTATCCCATGCCCATCGACGACAAGGCCTCCGCCATGGCGCGGCTGCTCGCGCGCGGGGTGGAGACGGTGGACTTCTGGCGCGTGCGGCATCCCTCGGTGCCTGCCGGCGCGTTCCCCGAGGTGGATCGCCTGCGCGAGCGCGTGCTGGAGCTGCCGGTGCACCAGGACCTCTCGCCGGCCGACGCGGAGCACGTGGCGGGCTGCGTGCGGGAGCTGCTCCGGTGAGCGAGGCGCGCGTGATCGAGGTCCTGCCGATCACGGTCCAGGTCGAGGAGCCCTCCGCGGACGAGTGGCGCGCGCTCAACCTGCGCGCCCGCGCCGGCAACCTGTTCCTGGGGCCGGACTGGCTGGTGCCGTGGCGCGAGCGCTTCGGCGCCGGGCGCGAGCCTTCGACCATCTGCGTGCGGGAGGGCGGCCGGCTGATCGGCCTTTTGCCCCTTTTCGCCGAGCAGGTGCGCCTGGCCGGCGTGGAAGTGCGGCGGGTGGCCTTCCTCGGCGACGGCGAGACGGGCTGCGACTATCTCGACGTGCTGGCAGAGCCGGGCCGGGATCGCGAGGTGCTGGAGCGGTGCCTCGCAAAGCTGATGGAGCTGCCCTGGGACCTCTGCGATCTGGACGGGGTGCTCCGCGAGAGCTTCACCGCCATGCAGCTCGCGCAGCGCTTTGCGCCGGGTCGCGTCACTTCCGGGGTGGTGCGCGACGGCCGCCTCCGCTACGTCTGCCCGCACATCCCGCTCGACGGATCCTGGGAGCAGTACCTGGAAGGGATTCCCCGCCGCGAGAACCTGCGCCGGCGCGAGAAATGGCTCTACCGGCAACCTGGCGTCTCGGTGCGTTGCGCGCGGTCGCCGCAGGAAGCGGCGCACGCGATCGAGGAGTTCCTCGCCCTGCATCGCGCCCGCTGGTCGGTCGAAGGCGGGTCCGACGGGCTCACCGACGAGCGGCACGAAGCCTTCCACCGCGACGCGTCGCAGCGCCTGGCGCAACAGGGAATGCTGCGCATGTACACGCTCTACGCGGCGCGCCGTCCCGTCGCGTCGGTCTACGGCGTCGTGCAGGGCAGCACGTTCAATTATTACCAATCCGGTTACGATCCGCATTGGGCTTCCAAGTCGGTGGGGTTGGTCCTTTTGGCGCGCACCGTCCAGGACGCGTTTGCCGAGGGCCTCAGCGAATTCGATTTCCTGCGCGGCAATGAAGGCTACAAGGGCGAATGGGCGCGCGGCGAGCGCTGGACCATCCAGGTCCGGCTCTGGCGCGGAGCGCGAGCCAGGGCTGCCCGGGCCGCGCTGGGAGCGTCGCTGTTCGCGCGCGAGGCCGTCAAGGCGGCCATTCCTCCCCGCGCATTGGATGCGGCGCGTCGGGCGCGGCGGCTCTTCGGGCGTGGAGAAGGCGGATCCCGGCTCTCGGCGGTGCTCGAGCTCCTCCAGGGGCCGTGAGCGCTCCCGATGCACAGATTGCCTCTGCGGTCGAGCAGGGAGGCTCCGGGCTTTGCCCGGAGCCGGGCGAAGGGCGGAGCCCGGAGCATTGGAGGAGGGCTGGGATGGATCGTTTGAAGGACCGGGCTATCCAGGTTGCGCGACGCGTCGGGAAGGGCGCGGCCGCGCTGGCGTTGCACTATTCAGGCGCGCGCGAGCTGCTCTCCACCGTGCAGCGCCGGGCCGTGGGCGGCCGCCGGATCCTCATCCTCAGCTACCACCGCGTGGTGGCGGACTTCGCCGCCGAGCAGAAGCGCAGCCTCTACACGCTCAACGTGTCGCACGACACCTTCCGCCAGCACATGGAAGTGCTGCAGCAGAGTCATGACATCGTCTCGCTGGACGACGCGCTTTCGGTGCTCGACGGCACGCGCAGGGCGGCGCGCGACGTGGCGGTGGTCACCTTCGACGACGGCTACCGGGACGTCTACAAGCACGCCTTTCCGATCCTGCGCGACATGCGCATCCCCGCCGTGGTGTACGTGCCCTCGGCCCTGGTCGGGTCCGACCGCCGCCTGGGCCACGACCGGCTGTTCGCGGCGCTGCGCAAAATGAGGGATCGCGGCATCGGGCCGGTCGCGGTGGGCGTAGGCAACCCCGGCGAGCGCTGGCTGATCGACGCCTTCGAGGGCGGCGCGGGTCCGGAGTTGGCGCTGGAGCGGCTGATCGCGCGGCACCCCACCTCGGGCCTCTTGCGCGTGGCCGACGCGCTCGAGGACCGCCTGGGACTTGCCCACGAGAAGGCCGCCGACGGCGAGCTGCCGATGACCTGGGAGATGCTGCGCGAGATGGACGCAAGCGGCATCGTCACCGGCGCGCACACCGCCGAGCACACCGTCCTCACCAACCAGCGCCTCGACGACGCGCGCCGCGAGATCGCGCAGTGCAAGGCGGCGCTGGAGAAGGGCGTGCGCAAGCCGGTCCGCCACTTCGCCTACTGCAACGGCTACTACAGCGCCGGCGTGGCGCAGGCGCTCAAGGCGGAAGGGTTCGTGAGCGCAGTGACCACCGAGGACATGCCCAACACGCCCGGCGTCGACCCCTACGCGCTCAAGCGCAAGGTTTTGTGGGAGGCCTCCTCGGCCGGCGTGCTCGGCATCTATTCGAAGCCGTTGATCGCCTGCCAGTTCGAGGACACGTTCGGGATGCTCGCGCTGCAGAAGGCAGTCAGCGGCGCGCGGCCCACCAATTTCGGGACCAGCGGGACTGCGGAGGCCGGGCAGGGCGCCTCCGCGCACGGATAGGAGACGATGTCCAGGCACGTGGGTATTCTCAAGCAGGCGGGCCCGCTGATGCTGGGCCGCGGCGGCGCGACGGTGCTGGGTTTCGCGCTGCCGCTGATCCTCACGCGCCTGCTGCCGCAGGCGGAGTTCGGCACCTACAAGCAGGTCTGGCTGGTGGTCACCACCGCCTGCTTCATGCTGCAGCTGGGGCTCTCGCAGAGCCTCTACTATTTCATCCCGCGGCAGGACGGGCGAAAGCTGGCGTGGCTGACGCAGTCGTCCATCTCGCTGCTCATCACCGGGACGCTGGCTGGCGCAGGCCTCTACGCGGCGCGCTTCGCCGTCGCGCGGCAGTTCGGCAACCCGCAGCTGGCGGAGTACGGCCCGCAGATGGCGCTCATCGCCATGCTGATGATCGCCGCCGCGCCGCTGGAGATCACGCTCACCGCCGAGAAGCGCGTGCGCACCGCGGCCTGGGTGATCTTCCTCTCCGACGCCGTGCGGGTGGGCGCCAGCGTGGTGCCGTTGCTCCTCGGCTGGGGTTTGCGCGGCTTCTTCTGGGCCTACGTGCTGCACGGCGCCGTCCGCTTCGCCCTGCAGTGCTGGTTCTTCTTCCAGCGCGGCAAGCCGGAGATCGACTGGCGGCTCTGGCGCGAGCAGCTGGCGTACGCGCTGCCCTTCGGCGCGGCGGTGCTGGTGGACATCCCCCAGCGCACCTTCCACCAGTGGGCGGTGGGCTGGAGCGTGGACGCGGCGGCGTTCGCCATCTACGCGCAGGGCTGCTTCCAGGTGCCCATCGTCAATCTGCTCTACTCGCCCATCAGCGACGTGCTTCAAGTCAGGCTGGCAGAGCCGGGCGGGCGCGATCAACGGCTGCACCTCTTCCACGACGCCAATCTGCGCCTCGCCGCGGTCTTCTTTCCCTTCACGGCGGGCCTGGTGGCCGCCGCGTCGCTCTTCGTGCCCGCCCTCTTCACCCACCTCTACGATCCCAGCGTGCCCATCTTCCGCGTGGCCGTCCTCATGACGCCGTTCGTCGCGCTGCCGCTCGACGGCGTGCTGCGCGCCCTGGGCAAGACGCGCTACCTGTTCCGCGTCTTCGTCTTGAGGCTCGTGGTCACGGTCCCGGCGGTGCTGCTGGGCCTCAAGCTCTTCGGGATGATCGGCGCCATCGGCGGCCACGCGGTGGCCGAGTCGGCGATGCGCATCGTCATGCTGGAGCGCGTGCGGCGCGAGCTGGCGGCGAGCTGGCGCGAGATCCTGCCCTGGAGGCAGCTGTCGGTGATCGGCACGGCCTCGGTGGTGGCGTGCGTGCCGGCGGTGCTGATCTCGCGCGTGGCATCGGAGGGCCCGAGGCCCTTCCTGGCGCTGTGCGCCGCGGGAGTCGCGTATTGCCTGGTGTACCTGGCCGCAATCGCCATGGTCCCCGGCGAAGGCTCGCCGCTCACCAAGGTGCGAAGAATCCTCCTTGGCCACGCTCCCGCTCCGGCGGTCTGAGCAGGCAGCACCGGCACGCTGTTGAGGAATCGACTCAAGCAGCCGGGCTTGCGGTCGCATGTCGGGCTCCCCACTTTGGGAGAGGCGTCGGGGGAGGCGGAAACCATGCGGAATCT
>Ga0136846_1236830_pt1 | contig 12655 bp, 11 predicted proteins | sample HopSoiMetagenom2_FD_96841 | JGI IMG/M metagenome (GOLD analysis project Ga0136846, IMG submission 96841) | Grasslands soil microbial communities from Hopland, California, USA - 2 Assembly 2016 (version 4) | ecosystem: Environmental > Terrestrial > Soil > Grasslands | place: USA: Hopland...
CCGGCGAGACCGAGGAGGATTTCGAGTATCTGCTCGACTGGCTCGACGAGGCCCAGCTCGACCGCGTCGGCGCGTTCCGCTTCGAGCCGGTCGAGGGCGCGGCGGCGAATGCCCTGCCGAACCATGTCCCCGAAACGATCAAGGAAGAGCGCTACGCCCGGATCATGGAGAAGACCGCGGCGATCAGCGCGGCCAAGCTCGCCGCCAAGGTTGGCCGTACTTTGCCCGTGATCATCGATGCGATCGACGAGGATGGCGGCGCCACCGGGCGCAGCCAGGCCGACGCGCCCGAGATCGACGGTGAGGTTTTCCTGCGCGATGCGGGTCACCTGACGGTCGGCGACATCACGCCGGTGCTGATCGAGGACGCCGACGAGCACGATTTGTACGGCGTCCCCGCCTAGGTTCAGAGTGCCAATGAGCCTCTATTGTTGAGCGATCATTTCCGAGCTCGTCTCCCCGCGAAAGCGGGGACCCAACTCCTGCCCGTTCCAGCTTGCCAAACAGCTGCAGTGCGCGTGACTTCTCTCCGAGATGGGTCCCCACTTTCGCGGGGATGACGATGGAATATGAGCCCCAATTCGGAGCCTGCACTTAAATCTGTCCCGATCTCGGACAGCACTATTGCCAGATGCCGCGCGTCACCTAACAGAGTGACGCCATGAGGGCATGGGCGATCTTGCTGGGTCTACTGGGAGCGTTATTGGCGCCGGTCGCGTCGGCGCAAATCGTGTCGGCGCCGCTGCAGAAGATCGTCACGCCGGTCGACCCGATGACGATGGGGACCGACGATTTCGCCCGACTGGCCAATCCCGCGATCTGGGACGGGCTGTCGGTCAATCGTATCGAATTCCGCGAGGATCGCGCCTTCTGGCGGCTCTATCGCATCGTCAATCTGCGCCATCCCGGCGGGCCATTATGGTTCGTCCCCCACGACAATGAGAATGCCGCGTTCCAGGCGGCGGTGTTCGCGGTGCGGTCCTATGGCGGCGTGGTGATCGCGATCGAGGAAGCGCGCGCGATCGACGGGCCTGACAGCCGGATGAATCCCGACGTCGCTTATGGCCGGTCGATCGACCCCAACCGCAATTTCCGCGACGACACGCCCAATTACGCCGCGACGATCCTGGCGGACCTGGGCAGCCCGCCGCGATTGATCGTCGCGCTCCACACCAACGAGCCCGGCTACAGCGCCTCGGAATCGACCTGTACGCCGCCCGATGCGGGCTACACCGGCAAAGGCGAGATTTCGGTGCTGTTGTGCAGCGATCTCTATTCGCCGCGCCCCTCGGTCCGCGCGGCCTGGCCGTTCGACGACACCGACAGTGTCGCGATCGTCTCCTATCTCGGCGACCGCAGCCCGGCGAGCGGCTATTGCGCGCGGCCATTGTCGGACGCGGACATGAACATCATGTTCGAACACGTCGTGACGAGTGACGGGTCGCTGTCCAACTACACCTTGTTTCGCGGTCTGCCTTACGTGAACCTGGAGACCCAGGATCGCGGCGTCGATCCGGCCTGGCTCGCCAATGCGCGTGGCCGGCTGCTGGCGATGATCGGGACGGTGATGGCGCGATGCGCACCGATCGAAGGGCTCGCGCTCCGTCCGCCCCCGCCACCCGTGCGCAGCGAGCCGCCCAAGCGCAGGAAGCACCGCTAGGCGCGCCGATTGCGCGCGGCGAATGGTGGCTTATAGCGAACGGGCCACCATTTCGGAGCGACCTCGCCGATGCGCTTTCTGCCGCTTGCCCTGCTTCTCGTTGCCACGCCCGCGGTCGCCCAGGACCTGGCCCCGGCCGAAACCGCCAAGGTCGATTCGATCGTCACCGACACCCTGGCGCGCAACGGCGTCCCCTCGGCGTCGATCGCGATCGTGCGCGGCGGGCGGATTGTCTACGCCAAGGCCTATGGCAAGCAGTCCGAGACGATCGCGACGCCACGCAGCGATGCGCCGTACCAGATCGCGTCGATCTCCAAGCAATTCACCGCCGCCGCGATCCTGATACTCCAGGATGAAGGCAAACTCAGCCTCGACGACAACGTCGCCAAATGGGTGCCCGACATCACAGACGGCGACAAGATCACCATCCGCCAATTGCTCAGCCATACGTCGGGGCTGCAGGATTACTGGCCGCAGGATTACAGCTTCGCCGCGATGGAGAAGCCGATCACGCCGCAGGGCATTGTCGATCGCTGGGCGAAAAAGCCGCTCGACTTCGCACCGGGGACGCAATGGCAATATTCGAATACCGGCTATGTCGTCGCGGGGATGATCGTCGAGAAAGCGGCGGGCAAGCCGTTGCTCGCCTATTTGCAGGACAAGGTGTTCAAGCCGCTGGGCATGAAGGTGATCGACCAGGACCTGGCGGTCGGCAGAGCCTATCCGCAAGGCTATCACCGCTATGCGCTCGGTCCCGTCCGGGTCGAAAAGCCGGCGGCTCGCGGCTGGCTGTTCGCGGCGGGCGAGCTCGCCATGTCGGCGAGCGATCTCGCCAAATGGGATATCGCCCGGCTGAACCGCAGCGTGCTGCCGATCGATGCCTGGCAGACGCAGGAAACGCCGATCATTCTGACCAGCGGCAAATCGACCAATGACGGGCTGGGCGTCTTCGCGGGTACAGCCAAGGGGCATCGCTACGTCGAACATACTGGCGAGGCGGTCGGCTTTCTTTCGGAGAACATCGTCTATCCGGATGACAAGGCGGCTGTCGTCGTGCTGGTCAATTCGGACTTCTCCGACGCCTTCACCGCCATAGCCACTCAGATTTCCGAGCTGATCCTGCCCCCCGATGCCGCCCCCGCGGCGGCCGGCGACGCCGAGACGGCGAAGACGGCGCAGGCACGCGCGATCTTCGACCAATTGCGCGCGGGCAGGCTCGATCGCGCGACGATGACCGAGGACGCCAATTACTATTTCGACGCCACCGCGATCGGCGATTATCACGACAGCCTGGCCAAGCTCGGCGACCCGGCGTCGTTCGCGCTGGCGCGACCGGCGCGGCTGCGCGGCGGGTTCGTCAACCGCAATTACACGGTCACCTATGCGAACGGCACCAAGCTCTCGGTGGTGACCTACGCCGAACCCGATGGGTCCGGGCGCTATGAACAGTTCATCGTGATGCCGGCCGATTGACTCGCGCGCCCTCCGATCACCCCGCTTATCCGACGAGACAATTTCATGACCGACTTCGCCGCCCTCCTCCAGCCCGATCGCGGCCAGCCCGCGCGCGCGATCGAGATCGTCCATCCCGACGGGTTCGGCGACTGGCTGGCCGCGCAACCACCGCGCGTGCGTGCGATGGCCGCCGCCGCTCGGGTGACCGGCAAGGCCGGCAACAAGGCGATCCTTCCGGGCGAGGGTGCGGAGGATTGGTCGGTCCTGCATATCTGCGACGAGGCGACGGCCTCGCCGTGGCGCATCGCGTCGCAACCCGATTTCCTGCCCGAAGGCACTTATCGGTTGAAAAGCGGCGAGCTCGGCGCGGCCGGCCTGGGCTGGTTGCTCGCGCAACATCGCTTCGACCATTATACCAAGCCGGACAAGAATGACGGCCCGCGTGTGCTGCTGACCAACGATCCGGCCGGGATCGACGAGACCGTCAGGCTGGCGCAGGCGACCGCTCTGGTTCGCGACCTGGTCAATCTCGGCTCGTCCGATATGGGGCCCGCCGAACTCGAAGCCGAGGCAGCGAAGCTCGCCAAGCAATTCGACGCAACGATCACGGTGACGCGCGGCGACGCGCTGGCAACCGGCTATCCGATGATCGACGCGGTCGGCCGCGCCGCCGCCAAGCACCGCGCGCCGCGCTTGATCGAGATCGAATGGGGCAATCCCAAGCATCCGCGCGTCGCCTTGCTCGGCAAGGGCGTCTGTTTCGATTCGGGCGGGCTCGACATCAAGCCGGCAAGCGGCATGCGGCTGATGAAGAAGGATATGGGCGGGGCAGCGCATGCGCTGGCATTGGCCAATCTGGTCATGGCCGCGCGCCTGCCGATCCGGCTGCATGTACTCATCCCCGCGGTCGAGAATGCGATCTCCGCCGACGCTTTCCGACCCGGCGATGTGCTCAAGACGCGCAAGGGACTGACGGTCGAAAATACCAATACCGATGCCGAAGGGCGGCTGGTCCTCGGAGACGCACTGACCAAGGCGGGCGAAGCGAAGCCCGAACTGGTGATCGACTATGCCACGCTGACCGGCGCGGCGCGCGTCGCGCTCGGCCCCGATCTGCCCGCGACTTTCATCAGCGACGAGGCGCTGGCCGCCGATCTGATCGAGGCCGGCACGGCAGTGCACGACCCCTTATGGCGACTGCCTTTATGGGACGGCTATGACGAATATCTCAAGTCCGACATCGCCGATCTGATCAACGCGCCGGACAACGGCTATGCCGGCGCGGTCACCGCCGCCTTGTTCCTGCGCCGCTTCGCGCCCGAAGCCGTGCCCTGGGCGCATCTCGACACCTTCGCCTGGCGCCCCAATGCCAAGCCGGGACGCCCCAAGGGCGGCGATGCCCTGGGGGTACGCGCCGCCTGGGCGATGCTGAAGAAGCGCTACGGGGGCTAACCTGCCTCACCGGCGAAGGCCAGGGAAGCGTGGGCGAGATAAGCGTGGGTGGCGAATCGATCAGGCCTTCTGACCACCCCCGCGCACCATGCCTAGGATATCGTCGAGCGGATTGCCGTCATGATTCGCATCGAGCATCGATGCCAGGCCGCCGAGACCGCCGAACATGCCGCCGGCCGGCGCCGCCGCTGGCGCTGCCGGAACGGCGGGAGCCGCGCTCGCGCCGCCGCCCGCGATCATCGACGTCAGCACGCTGGCGGCGATTCCGCCGAGCATGCCGCCGCCCATCTTCTTCGACACTTGTTGCGCAACCAGGCCGGCGACGATCGGCAGCATCGCTTTCATCACCGTATCGCTGATCCCGGTCTGCGCCGAGGCGGCAGTCGCGACCGAGCGGCTGACGTCCTTAGATCCGAAAATCTGACCGAGCACGGCATTACCGGCATCGGTATCTGTTGCCGGTGAACTGGTCGCGCCGGCAATGTCGGCGACGGATCCGAGTTCCCCGCCCTGCTCGACCTTTTTCAACCCGCCGAGCACCGCCGGCAACAAGGCGCCGACCGCCGAATTTGCCTGATCGGGAGTCAGTCCGAATTGCTGGGCGAGCGCGCCGACATCGACTTGCGGCGTTGTACCGGCGTCGCCGCCGCCTGCGCCTGTCGCCTGTTGCAAAAGCTGTCCGAGAATATCCATCGTCGCGACTCCTGAAGGGAAGCTCACCATGCCAGTCCGGATTACAATGCAACCCGACCGCGATCAGGCGGTGTCGGAGCGTACCGCGTCGATCAACACGAAAGCAATGCGCGCATGGCGATCGGACCTGTTTTCCCATCCGTGGGGCGTTCCGCGCTGGATGAGGATGTCGCCGGCGCGCAAGACGGTCTCGTCGCGGTCCATCACGGCGACGATCTCGCCTTCCAGCACGATCGCATAATCCACGGTATCGGTGGTGTGCATGCTCGCCGAGCGTGTGCTGTCTTCGTGATGATCGGCGTCGGGATAGAGCGCTGCGAACACCGCCTTGACCATCGCGGCGCGTTGTTCGGGGGTAGCGTCGCCGATCGGCGGAAAGTCTATCACCCGCAGCACCGTGCCGCGGCTCGGCGGCAGCACGCCGCGATGCTCGGTTATGTCGTCAGGCGCGTCGATCGCGCCCGGTGCCGCATGCGTCCGCCACATATTCGTGCTGCGATAAGTCGACCCCGGTAGGACGAATTCGGCCGGACTCGCGCCGTCCTCGGCGATGTACGACCGCCCCTCCGCGTTGATTGCCGTGACGACACGGCGCGGCGAGGGCAGCGGCGTGTCGATCATGCCGACAGCCGGTTAGCGGCCTGGATGATCGGCACGAACTTGTCCGCGGTCAGGCTGGCGCCACCGACCAGCGCGCCGTCGACATTGTCGAGCGCCAGGATCTCGGCGGCGTTCGTCCCGGTTACCGATCCGCCATAGAGAATCCGCATGTCGAGCGCGGTATCGCCGATCATCTGGCGGAGCTTGGCCCGCGCGATCGCGTGCATCGCGGCGATGTCCTCCATCGTCGGCGTCTGCCCGGTACCGATCGCCCAGCGCGGTTCGTAGGCGAGCGTCAGCCAGTCGGCATGCGCATCGTCGGGCAAGGATTTCTCGATTTGTGCCTGGACGACGCGTTCGGCGCGGCCGGCGTCGCGCTCGGCCTGGGTTTCGCCGACGCACAGGATGACGGTCAGTCCGTGGCGATGCGCCGCGGCCGACTTCATATAAGCGTCGTGGCTGGTCTCGTGCTGGTCGCCGCGACGTTCGGAATGGCCGACGATGGTGAAGACGGCACCAGCTTCCCTGACCATCGGTGCCGAGATGCAGCCGGTATGCGCGCCGCTATCCGCCTCATGGACGTCCTCGGCGCCGATCGCCAAGCCGGGTACGCGTGCATGCGCCGGCGCGATCAACGTCGCCGGAACGGCAATCGCGACATCCACGCCCGGCGCCGCGGCGGCGGCGGCAGCGATCCCATCGAGCTCGGCAAGCGCCGCCATGCTGCCGTTCATTTTCCAATTGCCCGCGATCAGCTTGCGCCGTGCCATGTGTCCTCCCGTTTTTTCCCTTTCCCCGATAGCGGTCATAAGGGCGCGCGCAAGCGTCGTGCTCAATGCCAGCGCGGCGCTCACCGACATCTCCTGAGGGCATTGCCGGTTATGAACACACGCCCTAAAGCGTCGGCTCGTTTTTCAGGACCGTCGAACAGCCCCCATGCTCACTTTCTTTCGCAAGATCATCTTTTCGCGCATCGGCGCGCTCATCACGCTGATCGTCGTCGGCCTGATCGGTGTGGCGTTCGGGCTGGGCGACGTCACCGGCCTGAGGTCGAACGCATTGGGTGGACAGAGCGCCGCGACCGTCGCGACCGTCGGCAGCGACACCGTCTCGGTGACCGATCTGCGCAATGCCACCGACGGCATGCTCAACATGTATCGCAATCAGGCGCCGCAGCTCACCATGGCGGAATTCATCAGCCGCGGCGGGCTGGACGGTCCGTTCGAAAGCCGGCTGACCTCGATGGCAATGGAGCAGTTCGGACACAGCCAGGGCATCCGCGTCGGCAAGTCGCTGATCGACAACCAGATCGCGAACATTCCCGGCATCCGCGGGCTCGACGGCAAGTTCGACAAGGACAATTACAATCGCTTGCTGGGAATGCTGAAATCCAACGACCAGCAATTCCACGAGCAAATGGGTCGCGACCTGATGACCCAGCTGATGCTTGGTCCGATCCAGGCGAGCGCGACCGACAAGCTCAAGGGTCCGGCCGGCGTGGCGACATTCTACGCGTCGATGCTGCTCGAGAAGCGCAACGGCACCATGGCGTTTGTCGACACCCGGAAGATGCCCGCGGGCGCGCCGGTCACCGATGCTGAGGCGAATGCTTATTACACCCGCAACGTCGCGCGCTACACGATCCCCGAGCGCCGCTCGGCCCGCTATGCGTTGATCACGCTCGACGAGCTCAAGAAGCGCGCCACCCCGACCGACGACGACATCGCCAAGGCGTATCAGGCGCAAAAGGCGAAGTTCGACGCAGGCGAGAACCGTTCGCTGAAACAGGTCGTGCTGCAGGACCAGAAAGCCGCCGCCGATCTCGCGGCAAAGGTTCGCGCCGGGACGGCGATCGAGGCCGCGGCAAAGGCGCTGGGGCTCGAGGCGGCAGCGGTCAACGACGTCAACAAGACCGCTTATGCCGGTCAGACGACGCCGGCGCTGGCCGATCAGGTGTTCGGCGCCGCGCAAGGTGCGGTGATCGGTCCGGTCAAGACGCCGCTCGGCTGGGCGGTCGCGCATCTCGACAAGATCACCAAGGTCGCGGGCAAGACGCTCGACCAGGCCAAGCCGGATCTGGTCAAGGAACTCACCGACCAGAAACTGGCGGCGATCGCGCAGACGCTGCGCGACCAGATCGAGGATGCGATCACCAACCGCCAGACGCTCGACCAGATCGCGGCCAAGCTCAACCTGACGGTCCAGGCGACGACGCCGCTGACCGGCAACGGCACCGACCCGACAGCGGCGACTCCGGTCAAGCCCGACCCCAATCAGACGTCGCTCTATCAGCTCGCCTTCCAGTCCGAAGCCGATGACGATCCCCAGCTGGTACCGTATGGCCAGGATGGCAGCTTCGCGGTGGCCAAGCTCGACAAGGTAATCCCGGCAGCGGCACGGCCGTTCGCAACGATCGCCGACCAGGTGAAGAAGGACGTCGTCATCGACCGCCAGGTCAAGGCCGCGCGCGACATCGCCAACGGCATCTCCGGCAAGGTCAACAAGGGCGTCCCGCTCGCCCAGGCGATGGTCGAATCGGGCATCAAGCTCGATGCGACCAAGCCGATATCGGCCAATCGCGCGCAGCTGTTCGCGACCAAGCAGCCGCCCGCCCCGCTCGTCTTGCTGTTCAGCAAGCCCAAGGGCAGCGCGTCGCTGGTCGAGGCGCCGTACAAGGGCGGCTGGTTCGTCATCGTTGTCGACTCGGTCGACAAGGGCAATGCGGCCGGCAATGCGCAATTGGTCGACAAGATGCGCGGCGATCTGGGTGCGAGCATGGGCGACGAATATCGCCAGCAATTCGCTCGCGCGGTACGCGACAAGGTCGGCGTGAAGAAGAACGACGCCGCGCTCGCCGCGCTGCGCCGCGACCTGCTCGGCCAGGGCAGCGACGCCAGCGACCAGCCGCAATAACGCGATGGTCGAAGGAGCCGACGCCGCGCTGACCGCGCTCGCGGCCGGGCGTCCGGCCCTGGTCTGGCGGCGTCAGGTCGCCGACACCGAGACGCCGGTCGCCGCCGCGCTGAAACTGATCGAGCCCGAGCGCGGCGATTTCCTGCTCGAATCGGTCGAGGGCGGCGCGGTGCGCGGGCGGCACAGCCTGCTGGGGCTCGCTCCCGATCTGGTCTTTCGGGCACAGGGCGCGGATGCCGCGATCAACCGTCGCTGGCTGACCGATCGTACCGCGTTCGAGCCATGCGAGCAGCCCACGCTCGCCGCGTTCCGCTCGCTCGTCGCCTCGTGCCGGATGGACGAGGTGCCGCCTGAACTGCCGCGCGCGCTGGCCTGCCTGGTCGGCTATTTCGGCTATGAGACGGTCGGCCTGGTCGAGACCCTGCCGCGTCCCGCCGATCCGGGTCTTGGCCTGCCCGACATGATCTTCGTGCGACCGACGATCGTGCTGATCTTCGATCGCCTGGCCGATCAATTGTTCCTGGTTGCCCCGCTCTGGCCCGATAGCGGGCTGGCTCCCGAGGCAGCTTTGGCGCTCGCCGAGGAACGAATCGATGGTGTCGCCGCCAAACTGGCGAACGCCCCGGTCCCGGCGGCACCGCGCGGCGACCCGAGCGAGGTCGCGCTGACCCCGGTGCTGCCGGACGGCGCGTATCGCGAGATGGTGTTGAAGGCGAAGGACTATATCGCCGCCGGAGACATCTTTCAGGTCGTCCTGGCGCAGCGCTTTACGGCACCCTTCACGCTCCCGCCGATCGAATTGTATCGCGCGCTGCGCCGGGTGAACCCCTCGCCGTTCCTCTATTTCCTGGACCTGCCCGGTTTTGCGCTGTCCGGCTCCAGTCCCGAGATCCTGGTGCGCGTCCGCGACGGCGAAGTGACGATCCGTCCGATCGCGGGAACGCGCCCGCGCGGCAAGTCGGCGACCGAGGACGAAGAGAATCGCCGCTCGTTACTCGCCGATCCCAAGGAACGCGCCGAGCATCTGATGCTGCTCGACCTGGGCCGCAACGATGCCGGCCGTGTCGCCGCGCCGGGCACGGTCAAGGTCACCGACAGCTATACGATCGAGATGTACAGCCATGTGATGCACATCGTCTCGAACGTGGTCGCCGACCTCGATGGCAGCAAGGACGCGGTCGACGCGCTGTTCGCGGGGTTTCCCGCCGGGACGGTGTCAGGTGCGCCGAAAGTCCGCGCTTGCCAGGTCATTGCCGAATTGGAGCCCGAGGCGCGGGGCGCTTATGCCGGCGGGGTCGGCTATTTTTCGCCCGACGGATCGATGGATTCGTGCATCGTGCTGAGGACCGCGGTGGTCAAGGACGGCGTCATGCACGTCCAGGCTGGTGCCGGCATCGTCGCCGATAGCGACCCGGTCTATGAACAGCGCGAGTGCGAGGCGAAAGCCGGCGCGCTGCTCGCCGCCGCCCGCGAAGCGATCGCCCGTGCGGGCGATGCCCGCTTCGGGCAATAAGCTTTAACGTCTGGAAATGCGCCGCAGGCGCATTTCGCGGTGCCGGAAACTCGCTCTACCTCGCGTTTTCAAACAGTCTCTTATTATTGGTCCGACTGACCGTTCGCCTTGGCGCGACGCTCGGCCGCCCAAGCCCGCGCCGCCGACCGCGCACAGCCGGTCTGACCGCCCGATCCGACCGGCGAGCAGGTATCGGGCAGCCCCCCGGCCTCTCGGCTGGTCTGTTCGTCGGCCGCGACCCGATTGACCCAGCTCTGCCGCGCAGGCGGGATCGGTCCGGCGCCGCGCAACGCCTTGGGGATGCGATAGGGATCATCGACGGTCGTGCACACGACGATCTCGTCGCCAGTGGATGGCGGACATTTCTGATCGGGTTCGACGACTACCGACCGGATTCGCTTGACGGGCTGGCCGGCATCGGCCTGCTTATCGGTCTTGTCCTGTGCCATCGCGCCGATGGGGACGGTCAGCAGAGCCAACGCGGCAAACGCGGTACGAATCATCGGGGCGACCTTTCTTTGGGCACTTCAACGTGCCCCAGATAGGATCGATCCCGTATCATTCCAGCGCTTGGCGGGCCGAAACGCGGCAAAAGGAGGGCGCAACGACGATTGTCGCGGTGCAGCGAACGCGCTAGCGGGTCCGCAATGATTTTGGTCATCGACAATTATGACAGCTTTACCTGGAACCTGGTCCATTATCTGATGGAACTCGGCCAGGACGTACAGGTCGTGCGCAACGACGCGCTGACCGCGCGCGACGCTTTGGCGAGCAATGCCGAGGCGTTCCTGATCTCGCCCGGACCTTGCACGCCGAACGAAGCCGGAGTCAGCCTGGACTTGGTCGCCGCGGCGGCCGAAGCGGGCAGACCGCTGCTCGGCGTGTGCCTGGGTCATCAGTCGATCGGCCAGCATTTCGGCGGTCATGTCGTGCGCGGCGGGCTGATGCACGGCAAGACATCGGCGATCACCCATGACGGCAGCGGATTGTTCAAGGGCGTCCCCTCGCCATTCCAGGCAACGCGCTATCATTCGCTGGTGGTCGAGGACGTTCCCGCCGAGCTGATCGTCAATGCCCGCGCCGATGACGGCTTCGTGATGGGTTTCCGCCACGCGACCCTGCCGATCCACGGCGTGCAATTCCATCCCGAGAGCATCGCTACTGAGCATGGGCATCAATTGCTGGCCAATTTCCTCGAGCTTGCGGGCCTGAAGGCGAAGGCGCTGGCGTGATGATGGGACACCATTCTCCCCTCCCGTTTACGGGAGGGGCTGGGGAAGGGCTTGTCATTCAGGCTGCCCTCCAAACACGCCGTCCCCTAACCTCTCCCGCAAGCGGGAGGGGAATTTGATGGCCGCCCTTCTCCCCGATCCGTCGACTCCCCTGTCGCGCGAATCGGCCGCGCAAGCGTTCGCCGATATCCTCGACGCCAAGACGTCCGAGGAGGCGATCGCCGAATTCCTGATCGCGCTGACCGACCGCGGAGAGACCAGCATCGAGATCGCCGAGGCGGCGCGGGCGCTGCGCGCACGGCTGATCCCGATCGACGCGCCGGCCGGCGCGATCGACGTCTGCGGGACCGGCGGCGATGGCCACCACACGCTCAACGTCTCGACCGCGGTCAGCCTGGTAGTCGCGGCGAGCGGCGTACCCGTCGCCAAGCACGGCAATCGCGCCGCGAGTTCGAAGGCGGGTGCGGCCGATACGCTGGAGGCGCTGGGCCTCGACATGGAACGCGCCGGCGCGCTCGCCCAGGCGACGCTCAACGACCTCGGCATCTGCTTCCTGTTCGCGGCCAACCATCATCCCGCAATGAAGCGCATCACCCCGATCCGCCGCCGGATCGGCCGCCGTACGATCTTCAACCTGATGGGCCCGCTCGCCAATCCGGCACATGTCACGCGCCAGCTGATCGGTATCGCGCGCCCGGATTACACCGACACCTATGCCGAGGCGCTCGAGCAGCTCGGCACCGAAGCCGCGCTGGTGGTCTCGGGCGAGGAAGGGCTGGACGAGGTGTCCGGCGCCGGCCCCACTGTCGCGGTCAGCGTCGGCCGCGTGTCGCTTCCCGATCATATCACCCCTGAAGACGCCGGCCTGCCGCGCCATCCGATCGCGGCGATCCATGGCGGCGATCCCACATATAACGCGGCGGCGCTTCGCCGATTGCTCCAGGGCGAGCATGGCGCGTATCGCGATGCGGTGCTGATCAACGCCGCCGCCGCTTTGGTCGTCGCCGGCGCCGCCGACACGCTCACCGAAGGCGCGGAGGAAGCCGCGGAGACGATCGACAAGGGTCTTGCCAACGCGCTGCTCGATTGCTGGATCGCTTATAAATGACCAATATCCTCGACCGTATCCTCGAAACC
>Ga0136846_1231185_pt1 | contig 12654 bp, 9 predicted proteins | sample HopSoiMetagenom2_FD_96841 | JGI IMG/M metagenome (GOLD analysis project Ga0136846, IMG submission 96841) | Grasslands soil microbial communities from Hopland, California, USA - 2 Assembly 2016 (version 4) | ecosystem: Environmental > Terrestrial > Soil > Grasslands | place: USA: Hopland...
GCGTATCGGATGTCCTGCCCGAGCTCGTCGAGCAGGCGGCTCCGGTACTCATCGCGCGCATCATCCTTGAACCGTTCGAGTCCGCCGAACGCGGCCAGCGCGGCACGACGCGCCTCGGACGGCGAGCGTCCGGCGCGGAGCTGCTGCTGCGTCAACATGTCGAGATGAAAGCGCATCTCGTCATCGAGCCGGCGCTCCATCGTCCCACGCCGCGCGAGCCCGAGCACGCGCATGACGGCATCGCGAATCGTTCGCATTGTCAGCCCTCGCCCATGCGCAACACGAGATCCACCGCCCGCGACATCCGCGCCCAGGTAGCGCGCTCCTCGGCCAGCCGCTTTCGACCAGCCGCCGTCAACTTGTAAAACCGCGCCTGGCGATTGTTTTCCGTGGTTCCCCAGTCCGACGCGATGTGGCCCTGCCGCTCGAGCCGATAGAGCGCGGGATAGAGAGATCCCTGCCCGACCTGGAGTACGCGCTCCGAACCTGTCTCGAGGCGCTCGGTGATTCCCCATCCATGCATGGGCCCGAGCTGCAGGGATTTCAGCACGAGCATGTCGAGCGTTCCCTGCAACACGTCGCCGCGTCCCTTCTCGCCCACGGAGCTCTCCTTTCGAGCGTCGAAGGGAAGATGGGTCATGAGCCGCCGGGCGTCAAGCCATGGTCACATCGCGGCTCGGCGTAACAGCGCGGTCACCAGGTTTGCGACGCGAGCAAGGAGACCGCAGCTTCATGGTCTCGAACCAGCGACACCTCCTCAGACGGGCCTCATGCGTCTCGCATCTCACCGGATCGTGCGCGCGCCTATCGCGGCGCTGCTCGGAACCGTTTCCCTCATTGTACCCCACCAGCTCCGCGGCCAGACACCGCGAGGCAGCGTTCGCGACCCCGGTGTGATCGCGACCGATCAGCGCGTTACGCCAGCTGGCGTGCAAACCGTTTTCGATGGTCGCGTGACCGGTGTGCGGTTCGCCTCCCCGTCAGACCTCTGGGTCGTCGTTCCCGGATCCGCGTTTCACATTGCGTGGGCGAACAACCGCGTGGTCGCGCGCGGTCGATTCGATGGCAGGTCCGGCGTGCAGGGTGTCGCGGTCGATCCGGCGACCGGTCGCGCGCTCGTGAGCTCGGTGGGTGGTCAGCCGAAGCAGACTGCGCAAGCGCCAATGCCCGGGCTTCGGTCGAAACCAAACCCGAACAACATCGCGCAGATCCATGCGTTCGCGCGCGATGCCGCCGGCGACAGCGCGGCGCCCGCGTACTCGTCAGGCGCACTTGGCGACTACATGGCTGGTTCGCCAGCCGTGGCGACCCGCGCGGGGGCGGACGGTCGTCGCGTCGCCGTCGTGCCGCTTACGGCGAACGATGCGCTCGCGGTGATCGAGGCCGAAACGGGGCGATCGGTTCGCCTCATTCCGCTCGGTGTCGCGCCAGTCGCCGCTGTGCTCTCCCCCGACGGTGCGGTCGCGTACGTGTCCAACCTCGGCGGGGCGCAACCCAGGAATGGGGAACGGTCGGCGACCCAATGCTGCGATCCACGCGCGGAGCGCGTGAAGACCGACACGCGCGGCATCGCGGCCGAAGGAACGGTCACTCGCATCGATGTGTCGGCCGGTCGTGTGACCCACACGATCAGGGTTGGCCGCCATCCGACAGCGCTCGCCTGGGATGAACCTAACGCGCGGCTGTATGTCGCCGCCGGCAATGCGGACGCGGTCAGCGTGATCGATACGCGGTCGAACGCGGTAATCGCGACCCTGCCGGTCGCTCCGTTCCGCGAACGGAAGATCGGGTTATCGCCGACCGCGCTCGCGCTCTCGCCGGACCGCGGAACCCTGTACGTCGCTCTCGGCGGCGCGAATGCGGTGGCCGTCTATGACGTGCGTGCCGTCCGCTCGCCGACGCCCTCGTGGCGCGCCCTGGGGCTCATTCCTACCGCGTGGTACCCGTCGAGCCTCGATGTCTCGAGCGACGGCGAGTATCTGGCGGTCGGCGCCCTGCTCGGCGTCGGGTCCGGCGAAGGCGCCACGGACGGCTCGCCCGGTCGCCGCGGCCGCTACGTGCATGCCGTTCGCGGCTCGGTGAGCGTCGTGACTATTCCGACGACCGCGGAGCTCGCCGCGTATTCCACCGCGGTCGCGCAGAACAACCGGCTGACTCCGGGCGGCGCAACCGGTGCGCTTGCGGCATCGCTTGCGCCGAGACCGAACGTCGCGCCGCAGCCAATACCCGAACGACCTGGTGAACCGACGCCAATCAGGCATGTCGTGTTCATCATCCGGGAGAACCGCACCTACGACCAGATCCTCGGCGACCTTGGCCGCGGGGCCGGTGATCCGAGCCTCGTGATCTACGGGCGCGACGTCACGCCTAACGCGCACGCGCTGTCCGAACGCTTCGTCACGCTCGATCACTTCTTCGCATCCGGCGGCAACTCGGCGGACGGGCATCAGTGGCTCACGCAGGCCAACGAAACCGAATATCCATTGTGGCCGCTTTACTACGGGCGATCGTACCCGTCGGAGGGGAACGATCCCCTCGCCTATTCGTCAGGCGGCTTCCTGTGGGAGAACGCGCAGGCAAAGGGCAAGAAGGTGACCGTGTTCGGCGAGTACGCCCCGGCGCCGTCCGACTCGATATCGGGGGTCCGACGCGATTTGTTTGCGAAATGGCACGAGGCCCATACCGACCGTCCTACGTACTTCCGCGAGGAACTGCGAAAACGCTACAACACGCGCTCGCAGATACCATCGCTCGACAAGGCGCTCATCCGCGAGTATCCCGGCTGGACGCAGGAGGTGCCCGACGTCGTGAAGGTGGAGGACATCCTGGCGCATCTCCGCGACTGGAACAACGCCGGCGCGATGCCGGAGCTCACCATGGTCATCCTGCCGAGCGATCACACTGTCGGCACGACGCCGGGCTGGTGCACGCCTCGCGCTTGCGTCGCCGACAACGACCTGGCGTTAGGCCGGATCGTCGACGGATTGTCGCATTCCCGCTTCTGGCCGAGCATGGCGATCTTCGTCGTGGAGGACGACGCGCAGAATGGCGTGGACCACATCGATGGTCATCGGACGGTTGCGCTCGCGATCTCGCCCTATGCGCGCCGCGGTATTGTGGACAGCACGTTCTACAGCCAGCCGAGCATGGTGAAGAGCATCGAGCTCATTCTTGGCCTTCCGGCGATGAGTCTCTTCGACCTGGTCGCGACCGACATGCGTGCGAGCTTCATCGCGGCCGGTGCGCAGCCGAACCTCGCGCCGTATTCGGCGATCGAGCCGGGCGTATCACTCACCGAGACCAACGCGCGGGTCGGTGAGATTCGCGGGCCTAACGCGGCCGAGCGGCGGCGGGCGGCGCTCGCGTCGGCGCGGATGCGGTTCGACATTCCGGACGCGGCACCGTCTGATCGGTTGAATCGCATTCTCTGGCACGAGGCCCGAGGCTGGCAGACGCCGTTCCCCGGCGTGAAGCAGGCGCTGTTCTTCCCGATGTCGCGCGACCTGGCGGACGATGAACGCGAGGAGAAGGAGGAGCGTGCCGCCGGCAAGCCGCGCTGACTGGCGTCGCTACCGGGACTCCTCTTCTGGCCAACCCGGGGTCACCGCCATCTGATCCGTCTCGCCCGTACGAATTCGGTACACGCGCTCGACCGGCAGCACGAAGATCTTCCCGTCACCAACATCACCGGTGCGAGCCGAGTCGAGAATCGCGCGCACCGTGGGCTCGACGAAGTGATCGGACACGCCGATCTCGAATCGCACCTTGTCCTGCAATTCCATCTTCACCGTCGTGCCGCGGTACGTCTCGACGCGCTCGGTCTCGCCACCATGCCCCTGAACGCGCGACACGGTGAGCCCACGCACCTCCGCCATGAACAGCGCCTCGAGCACCTCGTTCGCGCGCTCGGGCCTAACGATCGCGACGATCAGCTTCACGCGGGCACCTCGAGTGGCGCACGCATCGATTCGTCAGTCGACCGGGTCGCGGGTGCGCTGATCGAGGGCATCACCAACACCGCGCCCTCGCCTCGTGTGTACGCCTCCTCGCCGTGCTGCGTGACATCGAGGCCGACCGCCTCATCGCGCTGACTGCTGCGCACGCGGGCAACCACGTTCACGAGTTTGATGAGCAATGCCGTCGCGAGGCCGCTGTACGCTGCCACGACGAGCAAGCCAATGAGCTGAACGCCGACCTGACGAGCGTTCCCGGCGATGAGGCCCGCCGATCCGCCCCACTCGGGCCGAGCGAACACGCCGGTCAGGAGGGCGCCGGTGGCGCCGCCAACGCCGTGCGCGGCCACCACGTCGAGCGAGTCATCGAGTGCCGTACGGCTTCGCCAGAGAATCGTGAAGTAGCTGAGCGGCGCCGCTATCCCGCCAATGGCGATCGCGCCTAACGGCGACACGAAGCCGGCGGCTGGCGTGACGGCCACGAGTCCAACCACGATCCCCGTCGCCACGCCGACCGCCGTCGCGCGTCCCGTGCGCGCGAGCTCGATCAGCATCCACACGACCATCGTGGCGGCGGGCGCCAGGAATGTGTTCACGAACGCGAGCGCCGCCGTCCTGGTCGCGCCGAGCGCGCTGCCGGCGTTGAAGCCGAACCATCCGAACCACAGCAGCGCGGCACCGAGCAACACGTACGGTACGTTGTGTGGAAGGAGCGCCTGCCGTCCGTAGTCGCGGCGCGGCCGAAGCACGAGGGCCGCGGCGAGCGCCGCGGAGGCCGCGTTGACGTGGACGACCGTGCCGCCGGCGTAATCGAGGACGCCTAACGAGCCGAGCCATCCGCCGCCCCACACCCAGTGCGCGGCGGGTGTGTATACGACGACAGTCCACAGGGCGATGAACGCGAGGTACGGTCCGAACCGCATGCGCTCGACGATCGCCCCGGAAATGAGCGCGGCGGTGATGATGGCGAACGTGGCCTGATACGCCATGAACAGCAGGTGGGGAATGGAGCCCTTGACCTCGAGGCCGACGTTCTCGAGTCCAAGGAATTCCAACCCGCCGATGACGCCCGTGCCGCGCCCGAACGCGAGGGAGTAGCCAACGAGGGCCCACACCAGCCCGACGATGCCGAGCGACGCGACGCTCATCATCATGGTGTTGAGGGCGTTCTTGGCGCGAACGAGGCCGCCATAGAAGAACGCCAGGGCGGGCGTCATGAGCAGCACGAGCGCCGTCGATACCAGCATCCAGACGGTGTCCGGCGCGCTCGGTTCCGGAGACTGCGCGATCATGGCCGAAGGGGCGGGTGTGGATTGGATCCGGCGGAGCCATCGGCCCGCCTCGCACACCCTATACCTTCTCGCGCATAGCGTCAAGCAATTCGTGCTCGATTTGCACGAATCATCGAGAAATACTCGCTATAACCTGCTTAATTATGCCGCGGTGCTCGTGATTCAATGCTCCACAAGCATTTTTTACGCAGCTCCAGCAAGGCATATCTGCGCGTTCCACGTCTCGACGGCGAGTCGTTCCACAGCGACATCACTCGCGCCTTACTGGGTGTTTCGAAGCAGCGCCCACGCTCGGTCGTAGACATCGCCGACCTTGGGTCCGGCCACGGCGACGTCCACGGCGTGCCGCGGGCAGAGCGTGTGGATGCCACGTTCCCACGTCTCGCGCTGGACGGCCGGCGCACCACACACCTCGCAGAGCGTGGCCGAGAGCTCCTCGAGCGCCCAGAGAAGCTCGACGAAGGGACGTGGGCCGCGGACGTCGTACCAGGCGAGCCGCCCCCACCGCGCCCGGCATAGGAACGACGCCGGTGGATCCGTCGCGGCGGCTGCTGCCGCTGCTACCCGAACGATCCCGACCCAACCCGGAACCGGTGAAAGCTCACGCGATCGTGCGGCTCCTTCGATTGCTGGCGCTGGCCGGTCGACCTCGGAGTCCACGCTGCTCTCCCGTTGATTCGGTCTATGTTCGGGGAGAACAAGAATAAGGGGAACAGATGTAGACGCAACTGCATACGCATAGGTTACTGGTTACTGGAACTGGTTACAGGTAATCGAACCCCGGGACGTCTCTCGCAGTGAGACGAGCATCCCGGGGGTTCAAATAACCAGTTACCAATTCCAGTAACCAATTACCAGTGCAGCCCTTGCCTCAAGGCCTGCCTCCATCCGTTGCCGCTGCGGCCTCTTTGTTCCACACGAAGCGATGGAGGAAATCGCCCATGTGGGTGAACGTCCCGACCCAATTGCGATGCAGCATCGATTCGTGGAGGTCGTCCGGGATCACCTGCAGCTCGTAATAGATCCCGCGCGCGCGGAGCAGCTGCACCAAACCCACTGTCTGCGCGAAGTCCACGTTCCGATCGTCGTCGCCATGCACGAGGAACACCGGCGACTTCCAGCTGTCGATCGCCGAGATCGCGGACGACTTGTATGACACGGAGCTCGTGTCGAGCGAGCTACCGTAGAGATGCACGCCCGCGAGGTCCGCGCCTGCTATGAAAAGATCCGAGTTGCGCGCCAACGCCTGCGACGTGAGCAGGCCGCCGTACGACAGCCCCCAGATCCCGATGCGCGCCGGGTCTACGTCGGCGCGCGTCTGCAGATACTTGCCGGCGGCGAGCACGTCCTGGTACTCCGCGTTGCCGCGCGCGTTCGTGTTCTGCGCCTGGCGGAACAACCGGCCGTAGCCGATGCCGAGCCGGTAGTTCACCGACAGCACGACGTAGCCCTGGTTCGCCAGCCACTGGTTCACCGCGTAGGCCCAGTGGTAGAACTGCATGTAGTGATAGCCCGGCATCATCTGGCGCGGGGGACCGCCGTGCACGAAGACGATGGCCGGCCGGCGCTCACCTGGCTTGAGATCCTTCGGGAGGAAGAGCTGGTTGTGAATCTCCAGCCCGTCGGGTGACTTCACCGTGATGATTTCCGGCGTCACGTGCTCGGACTTTGGGAAGTCGGCGCCAAGCGTCGGGAAGATCACGCGAGCTTTCCCTCCGTCCACAGGCACCAGACCCACCGACGCCGGCGTGCTGGCGTCGAAGTAGAGCACCGCCAGCTGCTTGCCTGACGCGAGCGGCTGCGGCGACGTCTCGATCCCGTCGCCGGTCGAGAGCCGCTTCGGCGTTCCACCGGCCGTCGGCACCGACCAGATGTGGCGCCGCTCGATGTCGCTCGCGTTCGTGCAGTAGTAGAACGTCTTGCCGTCGACCGACACGGCGGCCGACGTCGCATCCTCGATCAAGCCATTCGTCGTCGTCAGCAGCACCGGCTTCGCCGTGCTCGCGTTCGCATCGAGCGAGTAGTAGCGCTCCCACTCGTCGTTGAGCGGCGTTACCGGGACGAGGATGTGATCCCCGGCCCACAGCAAGCGCTGGATCGCCGGAAACGTCGAGTCGTTAGGCACGTTGTGCCACAGCTCGCGCGCGGACTGCGTCGACACATCGGCCACCATGATGGCGATCGTGTGCCCGCCGGCGAATGTCGCGCGACAGAGGCCGGGGATGAGCGGCCGCGCCGGCGCGGAGTCCGCGCGGGCGCGGCCACCGCCACCGCCCGGTGCGAATGGATTCGCCAATCCAGGCGGACACACACTGCGCGGCGCGGCGCCGTTCCCCGCCGGACCCGGCGGGTTCCCGATGCCGCCCTGCCCTTCCTGCGACTGCTGTCCGAACGGAGCCCCGGGCCGGCGCGTGAACGCGACGCGCTTTCCGTCGGGCGACCAGACTGGCGTCCCGTCGAAGTCCACACCGGGCGCGAGATAGGTCATCGAGCGCGTCTTCCCGTCGTAGACCGCGATGAACGCGTGGTTCCCGCGATCGCTGACGAACACGATCTTTGATCCGTCAGGCGACCATCGCGGATTCATCTGCCGTCCCCAGGCCTTGATGAACGGCTTCTGCCCCCGGTCCATCGAATCCGGCGCCGCAGGCGTGATCACTCGGCCGCGGTAGATCTGGTTGTCCTTCACGTACAGCACATAGCGACCGTCGGGCGAAAGCGCCGGCGCGGCGCCTTCCGCCACTCGCCACGGCACCCCGCCACTCGTCCGAACCGCCCAGATTTCGCGCTCGGCGCCGGCCGGATCGTGCGACGGGTTTGCCACCCACCCCTGACGGTTCGGCGCCGACCCGCGGACGAACACCGCGATCGAGCCGTCGTCGGACAAGTTGACGTCCGTGAGATCGCGGCCGTCGTCGTCCAGAAAGCGCGTGAGGCGCACCGGGCGGAAAGCCGGCGCGGCGGCCGTGTAGACGTTCCGCATCCCGCGGTCATAGGTCATCCACGCGATGCGGTCTGCTTTTCGCGCGGCCGCTACCTCGAGCGGCGAGGCGGGACTCAGAAACTGCGCGATCGTCGGCTTCCCCTGCGCGACCGTGCGCGTCGTGCCCTGCGCGTGCAGGTCGGGCGTGGAAAGAGAGACGACGAGCGGGGCGACGACACAAGCAGCGAATGACGAACGAGTCATGGAACAACTCCGGGGGCGGGCGACGGACGATGGACGACGGCCGGGGACGGGCGACGGGCGACGGGCGACGGCAAATGTGTCTTAACGGCGACCGTACGGATACGTCCCACTCAATAGGATCGATGTCGCAGGTTCAACCGGTGGAGGTCCGAGTCGGCACGATGAAAAGACAGCTCTTTATTGCGGCGGTGGTCTGCGCCGCCAGTGCACTGACGCTGGGCGCGCAGCAGCCACGCGGACAAATGGGGCCCGGCGCGATGCCTGGTCCAGACGGCACGGGCGCTCCTCGCGGCGGCGCGATGGATGACCCCGCACAATTCCTGCTCGCCCAGACAGGCGAGTTGAATCTCACCGACGCCCAGGTCACTCGCCTGGCCGCCATCGCCCGGCGGACGGCGGAGCGTCGACGCGCGCTTCGTGTTCAGATGGACTCGCTGCGAACCCAACGGCCGCCCGGCGGCGGGCGCCCGGATTCAGCACAACGTGCGCAGATGCGGCAGAGCTTCGAGCAGATGCGGCCGGCGATGCAGCGTGTTCGCGATCAAGCGCAGGCGGACCGTCGCGATGCCATCGCGGTGCTGACGCCAGATCAGCAAGCGCGGGCGTGGGAGCGCGTTGCGGCGTCGGGCCGGATACAGCGCGGTGGAATGGGCCGCGGCTTCAGACACGGCCACGGCATACACGGCAACCACATGCACATGCGCGGATCTCAGAACAATGACCGACGAGGACCGACGCCGCAGCGTCGGCCGGATGATCAACAGCAGTAGAGGCGCAGGACACAGACGACGCAGCGGCTTGAGGGCGCGCAAATCACTAAGGGCGCGCAAATCACAGACGGCGCCAGGCGCGAAATCCCTAACGGCGCGGACAACAACCGCGCGTTTAGGTTTTCCGCCGTCTGGGAGTTAGCGCCTGGCGCCGTCTGTGATGTCGCGCCGTCAGTGATGTCGCGCCGTTCGGGATTCGGGCGCCGTTAGGTAGTTGCGCCCCTATTTTGACTTCGCCCAGTGGGGAGCGGTTGACCACTGTGCCGGATCGAACAGGGCTGGATCCACTGGAATGTCGACTTTCCACGCCGAGTAGTCTTCTCCCTGCCGACGCACGCCGTTCTGGTACATCTCGATCTTCGTCGCGAGCCACGCGCCATTGCCGACCTTCTCGTACCCGCCGAGGTGCACGTCGTAAGGCGGTTGGCCGCTGGCGAACGAGACGATCATCCGCTGGAGCAGCTTCCGATCGGTGTCGACCCAGAACTGCGGCGACGTCGTATCGGACGCCGACGCCGCGCCGACGATCCACACCGGCTTGCCCTGCCACGTACCCGTTCGCACGCGGCTCAGATCGACCTTCATCTGACCGAGCTCCTTGACCGTCTTCGCCACCGGCTGGACGTAGACGCCCTCGATGAGCGGCAGGAACTCGTTGCCTGTCGCTTCGGCCGATTGGAGCTTCCCGCCGCGAACGTTGAACGACGAGTCCGCGGTGTAGATCACGCCGTTTCCGGCGGACAGGTCGCCGATGTCAATGCGAAGTCGCGTGCCGCCGGCCGCCGTGTGCGCGAGCGTCTCGTACCAGGTCTGCTCGTGGTCCGCGCCGTCCTGCCCGCGGCGCGTCGTTTTCTGCGTGAACGTGAGCGTGTGGTACCACTTGCCCGCGTAGGCGGCGCGCATGGCCTCGAGCACGTCGGAGCCCGTGCGCGGAGTGGCGGTACCCTGTGCCGTTAGGCACGGCGTGACGCACGCGAGGAGCGCGGCAGCGAACATCGAGGAGCGTGACGCAAACCGAATCATGGAAGGCTCCGGGGGTGACGAAACGAGCGAATGAGGAGCCGAAGCTTGGATCGGGTCCAGCGACGCGTCAATCCGATTGGGACGAAGCGCTCATCACCGGCCGCTCGGCCTCCCGGCCGACCACCCGCGGCAGTGACAGCGTGAAGACCGCACCCTCGCCGAACACGCTCTGCACGGTGATGTCACCGCCCATGGCCCGAGCGAGGTCCCGGCTGATGGACAGTCCGAGCCCGGTCCCCTGCCCTTCGCGGGTGAAGGCCTGATCGACCTGCACGAAGGGCTCGAAGATCGCCTCGAGCTTGCTGGCCGGGATCCCGACGCCGCTGTCGACGACGTGTACGTTGGCCATCGTGTCGGTACAATCGCACTCGAGCCTAACGTGGCCGCCGGGCTCCGTGAACTTGATCGCGTTGGACAGCAGGTTGATGAGCACCTGTTGCACCTTGTCGGTGTCCGCCTGGACCACCATCGACCGCGGACATTGCCGGTACTCGTATTCCAGACCGCGGGCGCGCACCTGCGGGGCGACCAGCGGATACATCCCCTCGAGGATGTCGTGGAGACGCACCTCGACGAGATGGTACTCGACGTGGCCAGCCTCGATCTTGGCGAAGTTGAGCACGTTGTTGATGAGCCCGAGCAGGTGGCGCTGGTTGCGGCGGATCCGATCCAGGTCCTCCCGTTGCGCCTCGGTGACCGGCCCGCGAATGCCGAGCTCCAGGAGGTCGACGTAGCCGCCGATGGCGTTGAGCGGCGTGCGCAGCTCGTGCGACATGGCGGCGAGGAACTGCGCCTTCACATCGTTCGCGTGCTCGGCCGCCACGCGCGCCGCATCCGCCTCGGCGCGTGCGGTGCGCTCCCGCATCAGCAGCCGTTCACGCTCGATCTCGCCGTCCTTGCGGTCGGTGATGTCGAGACATGACCCGATGTAACCGGCGAAGTCGCCGGCTTCGTTGATCCTCGGCGTTCCGGAGCTGAGCACCCAGCGATCGACGCCGTCGTGCCGGCGAACGCGGAGCTCGACCCGGAAGGCCTCGTGCGCCGCGGCGTGCGAACGATAGGTCGTGAGGACACGATCGAGGTCTTCGGGATGAATCACGGACTGCCATCCATCATCGACCTGCTCCTCGAGCGTACGCCCGGTGAACTCGATCCACGACCGGCTGAACCACTCCGGGTTGCCGCGTACATCGCTGAGCCAGATCATGACCGGAGCCGAATCCGCCATCGTGCGAAACCGCACTTCGCTTTCGCGGAGGGCTCGCTCGGCCTCACGACTCCGCAGCAGGGCGCGGATCGTCGCCAGGAGCACCGGTGGCTCGACCGGGTGAGTCAGATACCCATCGGCACCGGCGTCGAGACCCCGGGCACGTTCGCTGGGTGACGTGAAGCTGGCGGAGATGAGCAGGAGCGGAATGTCGGCGGTCTTCGAGTCCGCCTTCAGGCCATGCGCGATCTCGAACCCGCTGCCATCCGGCAGCCGGACGTCGAGCACGATGAGGTCCGGACGCTCGGCCGCGAGTCGGAGCGCATCGGCGGCCGTCTCACCCTCGATGACGCGATACCCGCCCTCCTCCAGGACGCGCATGAGCACCCAGCGATTGGCCAACGTGTCGTCCACGACCACTACGTTGATCACTGGCCGATCAGACATTGGACACCTCGATCGCCCGGGGGCGATCTCGATCATCGTTAGGCGACGCGGCCGCGGTGCGACCTTCCTCGTAGAGGATGGGCAGCACCAGCGTGAACAGCGAGCCCCGTCCGACCTCGCTCTCGACCGTGACATCGCCACCCAGCAGCCGTGCGAGCCGCCGCGACAGCGGCAGCCCGAGCCCCGTGCCCTTCACGCGCCGCTGCATCGGGCTCTCGATCTGCGCGAAATCCTCGAAGATGCGCGCCAGATCGCCGTCGGCAATCCCGATCCCCGAATCGGCCACCGTAAACCGGATCGTGTCGTGATCGCCTTCGCGGGCCGACACGCGCACCTCGCCCCGCTCAGTGAACTTGAGCGCGTTCGAGATGAAATTCCGGAGGATCTGCGCGACCTTCGACTCGTCGGTCTGCAACAGCGGCAGCGGGGGAACGGGCTCGAAGACGAGCGACACGGCTTCGTCCGTCTCGATGGGGCGAAAGACGCCGCGCAGTGCACCCCACACCTCTTCGACCGTGAAGGCGTCGACGCGAACCTCGGTGCGGCCGGCTTCGATCTTCGCCAGGTCGAGCCAGTCGTTGACGAGATCCGACAGCGCGTCGGTCGAGTTCCGCATCATCTCGATCGCGCGGCGGTGGCGATCGGTCAACGGGCCTTCGTACCCATCGAGCAGCAGCCGCGCGACGTTCCGAACGGCGTTGAGCGGCGTGCGAATCTCGTGATTGAGGTCGGAGAGGAATCGCGTCTTGAGCTCGTTGACACGCTCGAGGTAGAC
>Ga0136846_1233874_pt1 | contig 12654 bp, 7 predicted proteins | sample HopSoiMetagenom2_FD_96841 | JGI IMG/M metagenome (GOLD analysis project Ga0136846, IMG submission 96841) | Grasslands soil microbial communities from Hopland, California, USA - 2 Assembly 2016 (version 4) | ecosystem: Environmental > Terrestrial > Soil > Grasslands | place: USA: Hopland...
CCAGGTGCGATAAATATTCGATTCAGCCTTGGTGGAAAACTGGGGACCTTCCATACACAGGTAGGTTCCGCCGCGCCTGCCTGTCACGTGTGCCTGCTGGCAGGCCTTTTCGACGATACGGGCGAGCTCAGGACAGATGGGGTCAGCGAAGGCGATGTGAGCAACAACTCCGTCGCCGAAGAAAGTGTCGACCCTGTGGCGTGTGCGGTCGAAGAACTGGTCGGGGATGACGAAGTCGAGGGGCTTGTGCTCTTCTTTCAGCGAACCGACGGCGGACAGTGAGAGGATCCTGTCAACGCCAAGCTGCTTGAAGCCATAAATGTTGGCCCGATAATTGAGCTCGGTCGGCATGAGGAGATGACCGCGTCCATGACGAGCGAGAAAAGCAACTTTTCGGCCCTCAAGCGTGCCGAGCACGTAGGCGTCGGAGGGCTCACCAAAAGGCGTCTGCTGGCGGACTTCGCTGGTTTCGGTGAAGCCGGGCATGGAGTAAAGCCCGCTACCTCCGATGATTCCGATTTCAGCTTTCGGCAAACGTGCTCCTGAGCGCGCGCGGCGGGATTCAACAAACTGGTGATTATACAGAACAACGGCAGCCCGAATGTGAAGCGCTATTGATCTGACGCGTTCGAACCCAGAGTTCACCTTTCGATTGGTCAATCGACGTGGCCAGCGCCGAGGATCATCGCGTGACAACTTCTCAAGTGACGATCGCATGCTGGGATCATTGGACACGATGATCTTGGGCGGCGACGATCTTGGCGGTTGTGATCGCCTGACCCACGTGGCGCAGGCTATGGTCCGCGATGTGAATCAGTAATCCACCTACAGTTGTCGGCATGAGTTTTCTTCCCACAGTTCTCGGCTGGCTAAGCGAATCCACCGCGAAAGAGCGGATCCGTGAGGAAGCGTCGTTCAACGCTAGCGCGAGTTCATCGAATAGCTCTTGGCGGGTAATTCCAGAACTGGATTCCGTCTGCAGATTCGACAGCTGTTCCGGAGTTAGCGACTTACCTTCGGCGTAGGTGAGCAAACGGTCGATGCTCCCGGCAACGTGGCGAATGTGAAAAGCAACTGAGGGCAGGCCAGCAGGCTGACAGTTGATCTGCTCATCGTTGAGGCTACCGCACGAATGTGTGAGATCTTCCTGGGCAAGCTCCAGAGCGTGCAGGACTGCGCGCTGGACTACGGGAAGATCGGTCAGTGTGCCCCGAAGCCAGGGCTCAACTCGATTCATGGCTTGATTATAAGGAAATCGAAAGACGTACTTTGAGCTCTATGCGTCTTCTACTGCAATATGAGTTGGGCGGCCGCAGGCTAACAGAGTTCTGCGAGTTCGACACGCAGCTTGTGGGTGGCGCGGAACAACGTGTTCTTGATCGTATTTTCGGTAGTGTTCAACATCGTGGCCACGGTTTGCAGCTTCAGCCCCTGATAGTGTTTCAGCTCAAAAACCACGCGCTCGCGAGGGGATAGTCTGCCGAGTGCCATGCGAATACGATCGCGAACTTCCCGGCTGAGGGCAGCGCGCTCTGGACTGGTTGCAGGCCGCTGGTCGGGAACACGGTCCAGCATGGTTTCTTCATCGCCTTCCTCGAAGCGCTCAGTGATGATGTCGCGATTGCGCAACTGTCTCTGGCGCAAGTGATCCAAACACAGATTCGTCGCGATGCGATAGATCCATGTATAGAACGAGCATTCGAAACGGAATCGTCCGAGGTTGCGGTAGGCGCGCAGAAAAGCTTCCTGGTAGATATCCTGCGCGTCTTCATAGGAGCCCGTGATGTTCATCGCGAGCCGGAGCACGACGCGATCATAGTGCCGGACCAGTTCTTCGAACGCGGAAGTGCTTCCCTGCTGAGCTTGACGGACCAGCGCCTCGTCATCAGCACGCGAGGGGCGCATAGGTTCCGACAGGCTGCTGGCCGACATTGAAAAGACCATTCCCGCCGGGTATCCAGAGGCGATGCGATTTTTGCTCAATTCTGGCACTGGGAACTTCCTTAACCAACGAACTTGTAACCAACACCATGCACCGTGAGAATGAAATGAGGATCATCGGGCTTGGGCTCTAATTTCTGGCGCAAGCGCACGATGTGAGCGTCAACTGTTCGTGTTGTAGGAAAGCGGTCGTAGCCCCAAACTTCTTCCAGCAGACGATCGCGACTGATTGCTTCCCCGGAATGCGACAGAAAATATTTGAGGAGCTCGAACTCTTTAGACGAGAAGTCCAGCGCCTTGCCTTTTCGCACTACCTGGCAGCTACGAAGATTCACTTCCACGTCGCCGAACATGTAGCGATCGCCATTCTTCGGGCTATTGTGAGCTCGCCGCAGTACCGCCTTTACCCTCGCCAACAACTCGCGAATGGAGAATGGCTTAGTCACATAGTCGTCGGCACCTAATTCAAGTCCAACGACTTTATCGACCTCCTGGCCGCGCGCAGTCAGCATGATGATAGGTATAGAGGGGCGTTTCGCCTTCAGTTGCTGGCAGACCTCAAGGCCGCTCATGCGGGGCATCATCACGTCAAGGATCACAAGGTCGGGCATCTCGGATAACGCCCGTTCCAGGCCCGCTACGCCGTCTGGAGCCGTGACGACCTGGTAGCCTTCGAATTCGAAGTTGTCGCGCAGCCCCGCTACCATGTTCGGTTCGTCTTCGACAATCAAGATTTTCGTCATGATCCTTCCCTAGACCACCACGAATCAGTCGTTATGAGCTGCTGATGCTGAGATACCTTCGGCCTCGGCCGCCTTCACCGGGAGCGCGATGGTGAATTTGCTGCCTTGCCCGGGAGTACTGTCGACAGATACTTCTCCTCCGTGCGCGTGCACGATGTGACGAACTAATGACAGTCCGAGACCACTTCCCTTGGTGTTGTGTACCAGTGGATCGCCAACCCGGTAGAATTTCTCGAAGATCTTGCCCTGCTCGGGCGCAGGTATACCGATGCCATGGTCGATGACTTCCAGCTTCACCGAACCGTTGTATCTGTACAGATTCACGCCGATGAATTTCTGATCCTGTGAATATTTCAAAGCGTTATTAACCAGATTCACCAAAGAGCGGGCAATCGCTTCGCGATCTATCCGCACGGGAGGGACAGGGTCGATTTTCTCTTCCAGAGTGAAGCCGTTTTGCTCGATCTGGTAACGATAAGAGTCGATCGTGTTGCAAACCAACTCGCGAAGATCAGTCTCACGAAAGTCGTATTCTTTGCGTCCCGCTTCGATTCTCGAAAAGTCCAGAATGTTATTGATCAGCGAGGTAAGGCGTTCGCTCTCTTTACGAATAATCTGGTAATACTCCTGGTACTTTTGCGGACTGGTGAGCCGTCCCATTTCGAGCGTCTCGGCATAGAGCCGAATGAGCGAAAGGGGGGTACGCAGTTCGTGCGAAACATTCGAAACAAAATCCGATTTCAGGCGAGCCAGAGCAATTTCCTTACTGACATTGCGGTAGGTCAAGCCCAGGCCAAAGACCAGTAAGACGGAAAGACCTCCGAGAACTAAAAAGGCGGTGCGGACGAACTTGTCGCTAATCGCCTTCAGAGTGGTTCCCCGCATTTTTATGGCTAGAGCAAGGCCGGGGAAGACGCTCTCCATGCTGCGCTCAACTTCGGGCTCACCACCATCCCATCCCACGGAAGCCGCCAAGGGTGTGGGCTCCATTTTGGGGTGGATCATGATAACGGCATGACTCTTCTCACCTTCCGCATCGGAGATGTTGTGGGCCATCACCGTCTCGATCATTTCGGGGAAGAAGCGATCACGCAGGTATTCAGCGTCGAAGACGATGCCATTGATGACCGGAGTATTGGAGGATGCATCCTTTTTCAGGAACAGGGCGGTTACCTGATACAGGTGCTTGTCTCCTCGCTTGGGCCAGTTGTATTCAAAGGTGTAAGTTGATCCAGCTTTTTTGGATTTCTTCACCAGCGATTCAGCTGTTTCGTCAAATCCAACCTTCAACCAGTTGTCCCACATGTGCGAGAGGTCGTTTGCTTCAGTTCGGAAGTCTTGTTCCTGAAGGCGCTTGGGTTGCGAGCGGAAGGTCAAGCCTTGCTCTTTGTCGTAGACAAATACGTGCGCGACGTAGGGGTGAGAGGCGAGGATTTTGTCCAAACTGGGACTGCAGATTTGGCCGACCGGGGGAAACTGCTCGCGAACATCGTCGAGCAACTCATAAGCTTCCTGATTGATCTGCTTTTCCGAGATTGCCAGAACCTGGCTGAAGTCTCGTTGAATTACCGCCTCCATTTGGCGGTCGCGTTGAAACCCCTTCAGGTGGTGGACGCTGAGAGCAACAAGAATTGCTACTGGCAAAATAACTGCCAGTTCCAGGGTAAGCATCAGGCGGGCTCGTTCACTCCACCGTGGCTTGAATTTCTTTGGCACCTTTATCCCCTTCCCTGGAATGTACAAAACATACTTTACGCAGAGAAGCTGGGTGTCAAATACGGGTAAAAAGAAGTAAAAAATTGTGAAATCGAGGCTGAGTGTCCCTATGTAGTCAGCAAGTGATCGGGTTGCGCGACTCGAAAACAGCGCCTACGCTACCGAGCCCCGTTCTACTGCTGCGGCGGCGGAGCGGAGCCCTGCGGAGTTCGAGCAGCCGGGGGCTGTTGGGACTCGGGTAAGGGCTCCAGCACTTGCGGTTGCTGCTGGGTTGGAGGCGCTTGCTGTGCTTGAGGCGTTGTTTGCGGAGTTTTTGCAGCCGGAGGTTGTTGGGATTCCGGCAACGGTTCCATCAAACCTGGCTGCCCTTGCGGCTGTTGGCTCGCCGGTTGCGATGGGTTTTGGACTGCGCCGGGTTGCTGCGAATCGGGCAATGGCTGGAGCAGTCCGTCCGGCCCAATTTGCTCGCTTCTGCTCCGGTCGGGCAGTTGGGGCGCTGGCAAAGAAGGCGGAGTCACGTTTTGCAGCGGCGGCTCCTGTCTTTCGGGTTCGATGACCGGGGTATTGTCACGACGTTTCAGCTGAATGGGCCCGCCTTCGCGCTGCCGCTGCTGACGGATTGTCTCGATCATTGAATCGACGTCGGTCTGGTTGTCCTGAGCCACGGCGCCCATCTTGCGGCCTTCGGCATCGCGACGGCTGGCGTAGGTCACGGGACGATTTGCGTCCGCAGCGGCACGGGCTTCCTGGTAATAGGTTTCCGCCGTCTCACGGTCGCCATCCATCTCGGCAACGTATCCCATATTGTTCAAGCTGAATGCGTTTCTGGGATCGAGCTTATAAGCCTGCTCGAAAAAATCGTGTGCAGCTTTGGGATCATTGTGGTTAAGCGCCGCCACCCCCCGAAGATTAAGCCGTGCCACCTGCGCCGGCAGGTCCTCGCCTTTTGCTATGGCCTTGTTCACTGCGCGGGCATTTTGTTCAGCGACGTCACTGATGCCCTTCCCGCGCCACTGCGGGTTGGGCGCAACCAGCACCTTCTCATTGGAGTGAATGCTTGCCGCGGAACTGTAATACTTTAAAGCCGACTGGAGATCGCCTTCAGATTCCATTACAAAGCCGAGGTTGTTGAGCGTAAATGGATTGTGCGGGTTTTGCGCGAGAGCCTTGGTGAGAGCCGCCTCCGCCTCGGCAACGCGTCCCCGGTTGAGCAAGCTGATTGCCTGGACATTGGCTTTGTTTGCTCTTAGTTCCGGAAGCGGCAGCGAGGCAAAGGCTTCCTGCAGAGGGCGTCCTTTCAAGTCGGGGCGGCTGGCACGGTCGATGACAGCTTGAGAAGTGTTTTTTGACGACAGCTCGTAGTAGCGGAGCGCGCGGTCCGCATCTCCCTCCAGTTCCGAGATGTAACCGAGATTGTTGAGCGTAAACGGATCGTCGGGATCCAGGAGGTAAGCTTTGTAAAAGAGCTTTTTCGCCTTTCCTATGTTGTGCTTTTCTACTTCTTTAACACCCTCACGATTGAGCTGCTGAACTGGAGTCTCTTTGCTGCGCTTGGGCAAAGGAATCTTTAGATCGCTGGCGGCTGCCGAGGCGCACAGCACGGCAATAGCTAAACCCGTCAGGAACAGCGATCTCATTCCAGTTCCCCCAAAAAAGTGCGAAGAGTCATAAGCCTGTGTAGAAGCAGTTCTTGGATGCAATGTACGCCAGAGGTGTTTGCCTATATAAGTCGATGATAATTCGAGGATTCAGGCGACCCGCTACTCGGGATCTACATCCAAGGGTCGGAGTTCAACCCCATGTACTGGTACCGCTTATTGCCGGTTGTTGCTCTCATAGCTTTGTCCCATGGCCAGAGTTCCTCGGCCCCGGCGTCGCCGACCACGACTGGAGCAAACCAAGGCACGTCAGCGCAGAGCTCATCGACTCCGTCTTCGACGCAAGGCCAATCAGAGACACGGTCAAAGTCAGCCGCCGAGCGGGAACGCTCGGGGGCCGATCCTTTACTTGATCTTCCGCCACTTCCCAACGCCAAAATGACGGTGATTGGCGGCACGGTGGCCAAGCTGGATAAGGTTCGCGAGAGGCTGGTGCTTCGGCCGTTTGGCAGCAAGGAAGAGGTGCCAATCCTGTTCGATTTCCGCACCAAGATCACGCAGCAGGGACAGCCGGCATCGACGAAGGAAATTCGCGCGGGCAGCCGCGTTTACGCCGACACGATGTTGAATGAAGGCCGGGTGTTCGCGCGCAACATTCGGATCGAATCCACCACTTCGCAGGGAGATGCGAGAGGCCAGGTCGTAGCTTACGATGCGAAGAACAACCTATTGAGTTTGCGGGAAGAGGTTTCGCCAGAGCCGGTGAAATTGAAGGTTAGCCCCAACACCAAGGTAGAGATCTCGAAGCGGTCGGCAAACATCGCCGATCTTCGTCCCGGCGCGCTGGTGGTGGTCAACTTTGCTCCGGGCCCCAGCCGATATGGGGAAGCGCAACAAATTCGAGTGCTGGCGAATCCAGGAGAAGCTTTCAAGTTCGTTGGCAAGATCACGTTTGTGGACATGCGAGCTAAACGTTTCGCCATCGCAAACCAAAGCGACAACGAAACGTATGACATCAGCCTGGGGCCGGGATCGTCTGAGGCAGCACGCAACTTGCGGGAAGGCCGGCAGGCAATTGTGTCCGCGGTATTCAACGGGCAGAACTACGAAGCCCATGATATCGAAGTAAGCGCGGGTGGTGCGACACCCGAAGACAGTAAACAGTAGGTTGCCTGGATCTTTAGTTGCCGGCACGGCATTTCGATCATGGCCGTGCGTCAGGCGGTGTATCCGGCAAGTTACGCGTCCCGCGAGTCCGAGACGGCAATCTGGGCTTCTCTGCCGCGTAATGCTCGCTTAACGAAGTAGTCGCGATCCTGGAACATATAGCGGACGATGTTCCTGGCATAACGTGAGAGCGTCACGAAATCGGTCTGATACCAGCAGCACTGCGCCATATTGGGCGAAAGGCCACAGTAGAACCGAAATCGCTGGTGCACAGTGTCGGGAGCAAGCATGAGGGCAGCCGCCATCCGATGATTGCCTTCAATGATGGTGAGCGGGCCGCGCTCGTCAAGACCGATCAGCAGCACGGAATCGGGAACGATGTTGTCGTCGAGGTCCTGCACGACGGCGCGCATCTTCAGAATGAACGGACTGGGCTCCCGGGTTTCGACTTTCTTGCGAATGCCCTCAATCATCTCGGTGAGGTAAAAACTGTTAGATGCGAAGCTGCGCCACTGCTTGCGCGGGAAGGCACGGACGCGCGCGATGTCGCTCTTCTGCAATTCCACTTCCCACCACACCGTGTCTTTAGGTAGCTCTCGCCACATTCGGCCCCGGCGGCGGAAAAGCAACGCGCGACGGGCGGCATTCTCCTGCTCATTGCTCAGATCCGGGTGGTAGATGATCGGGCCGTACTGTTCGCGGTAGGGGTCGAACTCGGGCTGGTAGAATTCCGCCTTAACAAATTCAGAAATAATTTCTTCTTCCTGCACTTTGCGCACCTTGATCAGCGGTTCTCCCAATAACAAGTCGGCTTCGCGTGCGGCCTGGGAACGAATAAACGGTACTGAAACGGCGACCAGCAGCAGAACCATCAGGGCCAACTGAACCGCGATTACATCGTGCAGAGTGGAATGGAAGAGGTAGATTCCGAGCGCAATTGCGCCGCTAAAACCAAGCTGCAACCAGCTGGCGTTGCCGATGCGGCGCGAAATCTCGTAGCTCATTATGACTACGCTGAACGAATAGATGCCGGTCAAAGCGGCATACAGCACCAGCAGAGAGGAAAAGGAACCTTGGGTCTGCGTGTTAAAGCCAGGCCCCAGGATCATTGTCCATAAGGAATTCGGGGCCAGCCAAATTCCCATCGTGAATAAAGAGGCCACTAACACCACGAGCAGCAGGGCGGTACTCATAACCGCGCGTCCACTTCGCTCCTGCGAACTGCCGGCGGAGACGGGAAACATGCTGCTGACAATCGACCACGACAGCATGTAGACCACACGTCCGACCAAAGCGACTGCCGCATAGATTCCCGCCATTCCTGCGGGGAAAAAGTGTTTGACCAAAATAATGTCGAGATTGTTGATAGTGACCTGGCCGACGAAGAAGACCGTGGCCTGCATGCCTTCATCGAAGGATGGGGGCAGACCGACGCGCGCTGGAATGCGAAACGCCGCCCCGGGGATGCCTGCAACGTAAGCCACTGCCATAGATGCGACGACAGCCGCGATGACGCCTGTTACTCCCAAGCCGTAGTGGAGTAAAAGTAGCGCGCCGACCAACTTGACGACGACCTCTAGTACATAATTCTCGGCCAGGCGCCGAAAGTTATATACGCCCTGCATGAGCCCGCGGCGCACACCGAGAGGGATGTAAATTGCAGTGCCGAGGCCTAAAAGGATTACATAGCTGCGTTCCGGGAGATTGAGATACGAGGTGACGACGGAACTGGCAGCAACGATGACAACGCCGATAACTATGCTGACTTGCCACGAGCGACGATGCAGCTTTTGGTAAACCGATACCTTGGCGGCAATGTCTGTGTTCTTAGCGACGAACTTTGAACAGACGATCTGGAAGGCCAAAGTTAGCGACGACAGAAGCATCAGCAGGGTGTAAATCGCAGTGGCATGTCCGAACTGCGCGGCTCCCAGCAAGCGCGCGATGGCGATGTTATAAATGAAGTTTGTTGCACCCACCAAGGCAGAGCTAAACAGCATGATCATGCTGCCGCTCAGGAGCCGTGCCCGCAGCGCGGTTGGAGATCCAGCAGCGGCAACCGCCATGGCCGCATCCTGATTCAGGATCTCAGTTCTTGCTATCTCGCCTTGGTCCTGCCGCATCAACCCCCCGAAGCCCGATTTACTCATTCGAATAAACACGCCCTGGTGCCTCTACGACTCCCACGCGATGGCCCAGCCGCGCGACCTTTGCCGCTTAGATGTAACAAACTAGAAGAGCGTCAGCTGGATAACGGGAACTATCGAGGTGTGAGCTTGACCAGGAAAGCTGTAGAACGTCTGCTGTTGCAGCCCAATAGAGAAGCGCAGCGGATATGAAACGCTGACACTGCCGGTTCCATCATTCACCGCGCCATGGAGAGGCTTCATATAGGAAACGAGGAACCCATTGGTGATGTTGTCGTAGGCGTGAAAGCCTTTGCCCTGCGACCATAGTCCGGTGGCGCTGAACGTCCAGCGATCGTTTGGACGGTATTCGACCGTACCGCCGGGCCTTAGTGCTTGCGCAATAGCGAAGGAATTTCCTTCCACACGCCAGGCGCGCAGGTATTCGGCGACGATCGAAGCGCGAACCGAGTTGCCGAACTTCCTCTGTATACCGCCGTAGGCGCTGGTCTCGTAATATTCATGAATGGTGGGGCGGAACAGGACGTCGCGCGCTGCGTAACCGGTAATCAACGCCGTTTTGCCCCAGGGGCGCCCAACCGTGAAGTTCAGCCTGCCTGAGAAGTCGCGCGAGTGCAGATTTTGCTCGGTAAATGGTCCTGCTTCGCGAATGACATCGCCCGAGATGGACAGCATGTTCCCGATGGAACTGGTGCTCAGGTACACGAATTGGCGGAACAGGTTTTGATTCATCTGTGTGGGAGAAATGCTGTCGCGCCGAATGGTGAACTGCAGCCCGGGCATGAAGGTCAAAGTGACATTGCCAGCGTGCAACACCGGAGAGACCGCACCATTCAAGATAGTGTCGTACGTATTCCGCTTCTGAATCAGCAACTGGTTGGGGAATGAAATGGTACCGCGTGCATTCCTCTCGGCAAAGAAACCGGTGATAGTAGGAAAGGAGTTTCCCAGATGTAAGCGGTATCTCGCATCGGCGATGGTTTCCAAGGAGTGTCGAGGAGTTGGCAGAAGTGTGGATGAGCCTTGCAAGCCGCGCAGTCGAGCATCCATCTGGTAGATGTTTTCGTCCTCAAAGACCGGATCGACGGTAAGCTGCGAGGCGAGATTCAACTTGTCGGTAATCTGGCGGCCCTCCTGGTCGGCGAGTTCCATTTCAGCGCGTTGCGAAGAATCATTGTCCGGCTGCAAGGAATTAGCGCGTCCGAAGGTGGAGAGGGCACGTTGCGTGTCCTGCCGTTGACGGTAGACGTTGCCCATAGAAATAAGGTAGTCGTAGTTGGTCTGACGATCTACCGGATCACCTGCACTAGTCAACAGAGCTTCAGCGTTCTGAGTTTCTCCCAAGGCAAGATGGGCATTGGCCATGCCAATGGCCACCGCCATCTCATCCGCGCCCGCGTTTTGCGCTCGGGAGAAGAACTGTTGTGCCAGCTTGAAGTCGTTCATTGACATGAGCACGTCGGCGGCATTCAGGTAATCTTCGGCGGTAATCACCGTGGCATCGGAGACGCGCGCCTCAGCGAAACCCAGCGCAATCTGGTCGCGAGCGTCGGCATACTTCCCTTCCTGCGAGAATAGCCGGGCAAGCGCCAATCGGGTCTCCAGGCGATCTGCCTCGGAAAGTTCCAGAGCTTGTCCGTAGCGCGCCATGGCTTGATCGTTATTGCCCATGACTAGCAGGGCTTCCGCGGTTGCAAGCAGAACCTTGCTGTTGTTTCCCCCTGCACGTTCGGCCGACTGGATCGCGGTCATCGCGTCCTGATCACGACGGAGGCGCGCGTAACCTCGAGCCATCTGTGCGTAAGCGATAGGGTCCTGACCGGATTGCTTGACTGCCGTGTTTAGCGTTTCCACGGAAGCTTCGTACTCGTGGAGTCGAAACTGAGCGTCTGCCATCGCCAGGTAGGTCGGCATGTAGTCAGCCTGATACTTCAAGGCTGACTGGTACTCGGTCACAGCCTTCGCAAGCATCACCTGCTGGCGATAGGCTTCGGCTTTTGCGAGGTGCAACGGCCGAGAGTCTCCAAGAATCTTCCCGGCTGCTTCGGCCTCTCGGAGCGCGGGCTTTGCACGCCGGAGTTGCAAATACGAATACGCCAAGCCGAGGTGAGCCTCTCCATAGTCCGGGCGAAGTTGAATGGCCTTCTGAAAATCTTTCTCGGCGCGTGATGCCATTCGGAGGTCGTTCAAAACATAACCACGGTTCATGTACCCGGTTGCCATGTTGGGATCCCGCTCCAGCGCGCGGGTAAAATCGTTCACCGCTTCCTGGTACTCGCCGTTATGGGCATGCACGTACCCGGCGACGAGAGGAAGATCTTTATCCTTTGGCAGGATTGGCTCGAAGCGACGCACAATGTCCATGGCATCGTTGTAGCGATTCAGAAAAAGCAGATCGTAGGCCAGGTAAACGGGCGCTTCCGGATCACGCGGCAGCTTCTGGATGACCTTGTAACCCAAGTCGGCAGAAGCCTGGTACTGCTTGGTGAACGTTAGATAGCGCTCGTGTTCACGCATAACTTGGGGATTTTCGGCGAGGGGGCCTGTGGCACGATCGATCCAGTTCTTGGCGACTGGTAAGTCGTGCGCTTCCAGCGCTGAGTTGATTGCCCCGGCAAGAATCAGTCCGTTCTTCGGGGCGAGCTTATGACCCTGTTCATAGCTCGCCTGAGCCCGTTTGAATTCGCGCCGGTCCGTGTACATGTCACCCAAGGCCAGATACGGCACGTAATCATCTGGGTGTAACGCCAGGAGCTTGTTGAAATAAGCTTCCGCGGCTTTAGGGTCGCCCATCTCGCGGGACAAGTAGCCGAGAGAGCTGAGAGCCGCTGCGTTGGTAGGCTCAAGTTCCAGCGCATGCTTGTACATATTGGCCGCTTCGGGCTTGCGATTCGTGCGCCACAGCAGGTTGGCATAGTTCAGGACAATGTTCGTGCTGTTTGGAGCCAACGAGAGCGCTTCCTTCAAGTCGCGTTCAGCTGAGGCAGGGTCATTGAAAGCGACCTCGACAGCCGACCGCAAGCGCAGGAATTCGGGCCGTGTTGCATCCTGAATATCAAGCGGCTGAAGGATAGAACGGGCTGCCAGCGCCTCGCGTTGGGCCGCGGCAGTGTCGCCGCTGTCGCGATAAAGCTGGTAGAGATCAATATGCAGGGAAACCGGATATAGCGGGCCCTCGGGAACCGACTCGGGCAAATTGCGGATGGCGGTCTGATACTCGCGAATGGCCTCGTCGTTGCGGTTGGTCAGGCTATCAAGTTGCCCTCTTACGGCGTGCAGACGGTAGTGATTGGCGTCAATGGCTGCCGCGCGCTTCAGCATGTCCTCGGCTTGCGGAAACTC
>Ga0136846_1243932_pt1 | contig 12653 bp, 17 predicted proteins | sample HopSoiMetagenom2_FD_96841 | JGI IMG/M metagenome (GOLD analysis project Ga0136846, IMG submission 96841) | Grasslands soil microbial communities from Hopland, California, USA - 2 Assembly 2016 (version 4) | ecosystem: Environmental > Terrestrial > Soil > Grasslands | place: USA: Hopland...
CGCGAGCAGCACATCCGTCGCGAGAAGGCCACGTCGAACATCTGCACGAGTTCCGTGCTGTGCGCGTTGGCCTTCACCGCGCATCTCACGCTGCTAGGCGAGAAGGGCCTGAGGCAGCTCGCTTCCTTGAATCACGCGCGCGCGTGCGAGGCGGCTGACCGGCTGTCCGCGATTCCCGGCGTCAGCCTGGTTAACGACAGCTTCTTCAACGAATTCACGCTGAAGTTGCCGGTGGAAGCGCGACCCGCGGTGCACGCTCTGGTCGGGAAGGACATTCTCGGCGGAGTTTCGCTTGGACGTCTCTATCCGGGCGTGGACGCTCTTCAGAACGGTTTGGTCGTCGCGGTCACCGAGACGGCCAGCGAGGAGGACATTGCCGCCCTCGAAGCGGCGCTGAGGGAGGTCATCCAATGACCGTCAACCCGTCGGGCTGGCGGCCCTCCACCCCCGCCAACGAACAAGGCGAGAAGCAGACGGTCACCGGCAATCGTGCGCTGATGCTCGAGGAGCCTTTGATCTTCGAAATTGGCAACACCGAACAAACTGGCGTCGACTTTGCGGAAATGCCGAAGGCAGCGACGCGGCTGGGCGGGCTGGAGCGCTCGCGCCCGATCGGCCTGCCAGGGCTTAGCGAACCCGAGACCATCCGCCACTATACTCGGCTGTCGCGGCAGAATTACGCGATCGATCTGGGACTCTTTCCGTTGGGCTCGTGTACGATGAAGCACAATCCGCGCCTTAATGAGAAGGTGGCGCGGATGCCGGGTTTCGCGGACGTCCACCCGCTGCAGCCGCAGGAGACGGTGCAGGGCGCCTTGCAGGTGATCAATGAACTCGCTTTCTGGCTGCTCGACCTCACCGGCATGCACGGCGTGGCAATGAGCCCCAAAGCCGGTGCGCACGGCGAATTGTGCGGCTTGCTTTGCATTCGGGCGGCGCTCGAAGCGCGCGGCGACAAGCGCGAAGTCGTGCTCGTTCCCGAAAGCGCGCACGGCACCAATCCCGCGACTGCCGCCTTTGCCGGCTACCGAGTCGAGAACATTCCGGCCAACGCGGCAGGGCGCGTTGATCTGGAGGCGCTGAAAGCGCGGCTTGGTCCCGACGTCGCCGCAGTGATGATCACCAACCCGAACACCTGCGGCCTGTTCGAACCCGACATTAAGGCGATCAGCGACGCGGTCCACGCGGCGGGTGCCTTCGTCTATTGCGACGGCGCCAACTTCAACGCCATCGTCGGCAAGGTGCGCCCCGGCGACCTCGGCATCGACGCGATGCACATCAACCTCCACAAGACGTTCTCGACTCCGCACGGCGGAGGCGGGCCGGGTTCGGGTCCGGTCGTGCTTTCTGAAGCTCTGTCGCCCTACGGGCCCCTGCCGTTCGCCGCAAAATATCCCGACGGGACGTACAAAATCGTCGAGGAGGAGACGGCTGGCGAGGAACACCCCAACGCATTCGGGCGGATGGTCGCCTTCCACGGCCAAATGGGCATGTTCACACGAGCATTGGCCTACATCCTCAGCCATGGCGCGGACGGCTTGAAGCAGGTCGCCGAGGATTCGGTCCTCAACGCCAACTATATCCTCCGGAGCCTCGATGACCTGCTTGACGCCCCCTTCGCAAAGAGCGGTCCCTGCATGCACGAAGCTTTGTTTAGCGACAAAGGTTTCCAGGGTGGACTCAGCACGCTCGACCTCGCCAAGGCGCTGATTGACGAGGGCTTCCACCCAATGACAATGTACTTTCCGCTGGTGGTGCACGGGGCAATGCTGATCGAGCCAACCGAGACGGAGTCCAAGGCCAGCCTCGACCAGTTCGTCATGGCCGTGCGCGCGATCGCGGAGCATGCGAAGCGGGGCGACCAGAGTCTCAAGGCAGCGCCCGTTCACGCGCCCCGTCGCCGTCTCGATGAGACCTTGGCGGCGAGGAAGCCCGTGCTAACCTACCGGGAGCCGGGGACCGCTCAAGCGGCCGAGTAGGGAGGCAGTTCGAGTGCAGGGGCATCCACCACAGCAGTCATGGTTGAGTATCGCGATCCCGATCGGAATCATGCTGGTCGTTGTCGCGCTGAGAATGCGCCGAATGGGCCAAATGAGGCCGCTCAAGCTCGAGGGCTTGTGGATCGTGCCGGTGATCTATCTCGCGGTGACGGCGCTGATGTTCTGGCAGCTTCCGCCGACGGGTTGGGTGGCAATAGCGAGCGCGATTGGGCTCCTGATGGGGGCAACCGTCGGCTGGCAACGCGGCCGGATGATGCACATTCATGTCGACCCCGAGACGCATGCGCTAAACCAGAAGGCGTCGCCGGCGGCGATGGTCTTTCTGATCGTCTTGATCCTGGTGCGCACCGCAACGCGGGGCATTCTCGGCCATGAAAGCAACGTGAGCCCGGCAACGCTTACGGATCCTTTGATCGCTTTCGCGCTTGGCATGCTGACGTTGACCCGGGTCGAGATGTACCTCCGGGCCAAGCGCTTGCTCGCGGAGGTCCGTGGCCGCAGGTGATGGTGGGCGAGCGCTTTTACGAGGCGCCGGCCTTCGGAGCGCGCCGATCGGCACCCGCCGCGCTGCGCAATCGCGAGCCGATCGCCGACGTCCTGTGTGGATGGTTGCCAAAGAGCGGCCTTGTTCTCGAAATTGCCAGCGGCACGGGCGAGCACGCGGTTTTCCTCGCCGAACGCTTTCCGCAGCTCCAATGGCAGCCGAGTGACCTCAACGCCGATGCGCTCAGCTCCATCGAAGCTTGGCGAAAGGAGTCAGAGCTTCCGAACATTCATTCGCCGCTTTCCATCGACGCGGCTGCTCCCGACTGGCCGATTGCCCAAGCCAACGCGGTACTGAGCATCAACATGGTCCACATCAGTCCGTGGACCTCGGCCAAAGGCCTGCTCGATGGCGCCGCTCGACTGCTTGCGCCGGGCGCGCCGCTCATTCTCTACGGGCCTTGGCTCAAAGACGATATTGAGGCCGCACCAAGCAATCTTGCCTTCGATGCCGACCTGAAGGCGCGCGATTCACGCTGGGGTTTGCGCAGGGTCGAGGACTTTACGACTGCAGCAGACGAACGCGACTTTACGTTGGAGGCGACGCAACAGATGCCCGCCAACAATCTGATGCTCCTGTTTCGCCGTCGTTAAACGAAGATTTACGAGCTTCAGCTAGGTTTGGCGCTATGGACCAGAGTGAGATTACCCAGAATCGCCGGTCGCGGCGCTCGCCGGTGCTGCTTGCCGCAAGCATCGAAGTGGGGGGTTGCCGCCCCGTCGCAGTGAAGCTGCGCAACCTTTCGGAAGAAGGTGCGCTGATCGAGGCCGACGACCTGCCAGGTGAAGGCACTCCGGCTTATTTCAAGCGCAACGAGCTCAAGGTCAGTGGCCGCATCGTCTGGGTTCAGGGCAAATACGCCGGCTTCGCTTTCAACAGGCCGCTCAAACGCGAGGAGGCGCTTCGCCATATCCCGCAGCCGAAAACCAAGGTTCAGAGTGAGTATCGCCGGCCGGGATTCAACTGCCGTCCGCTGAGCGCGCATGACCGCGAGATGCTCGAAGTCTGGATGGCGAAATCGCAGCTGGGACTGATCGAGGACTGATCAGCCGGCGGCCCGGAGCGGCTCGTCTCGCTGCTGGTCCTGGATGAAGCTCATGAGTCGGCACACCGGCAGCACGCGGTTGAAGCCGATCCCGTAGGTATCGGCGTCCGTCCATTTCACAACGCCCGGCGTTGGCGTGAGACCGGGCAGGCTGGCGACGACGTGGGCACCGATTGTAAGCTCGCCGTTCGCGCGCACGCACATGCCGCCTTGCGAAATATTGATGACTCGCGAGCGTCGGACGTCACCATCCTGCCGGATCGAGGCGGGGCAATCGACTTCGATCCGCGGCAGGCGCCGTCTTGGGCCTTCGAGCGACTCGGCAAGCAGGGCAACGACATCGATCGGGACATCGAAAGAGATTCCGACCAGGTCGCTTTCCGCCCATTGGACGACGCCGTCGATCTCGTCGCCTTCTTTGAGCTCGACGGACAACCGAGTCCCTGCCGCGATCGGGGAGTAGGGCCGGATCATCATGCCGCCCGCCGATATATTCCGGATGAGGCAAAGTTCGCGGCGATCCCCGATCAGTAGCGCGCCAACGCGCAGCATGCTGAGAAAGCGATCGTTGACTCGGCGGTCGGGTTGCCGCGGCGGCGCGAACGACAGCGAATAGAGGGTAGTTTCGACGGGTTTCTTGCTCACGAGGCGGCTCCGACAGCAACAGACGTTGACCATCCAACCCGACATTCGTCGAATCGGCCCCACTCGCCGCAGATTGCTAGCAGCGGAGCCTTACTAGAGTGTTTCATTACCGCCGTTCCGGTGGTTTGCCGTTCGATCACGGCAGGCGTAAGAAAGCCAAAGGCGGAGATTGCGTCATGCTGAGGCGGATGGTTCTCGTTGCGACAATATTGGCGGCGACGGCGGCGGGCGCGCAAAGCAGCTCGACCGCCAAGTTCGAAGCTCTTCCGGGCGTGCCCGAGGTCGACAAGACCACCCAGACCGAGGACGTCCGCTTCCGCAACGCACGCGACGATCGGATGACCGTTGCCGTGCGCTTGTCGGGCGCGGGCCCTTATCAATTCCTCGTTGATACCGGCGCAGACCGCACCGCGGTTTCTCGAGACATCGTCGACAAGCTCAACCTTCAGAAAGCGGGGGGAGCGCAGCTCCACAGCGTCACCGGCGTCTCTGCGGTCGGGACCGCTAAAGTTCCGAACCTCGAACTAACGCGCACCCCTTCCAAGCCATTCGAGGCTGCCGTTCTCGAACGGGTCAACATGGGCGCGGACGGCATTGTCGGCTCCGATCTCCTTCGTTCCCAACGGGTTCAGTTCGACTTTCAATCCCAGACCATGTCGATCGTGCCGTCGGGAACTCCCGACTTTCGCTACGAGCCGGGTACGATCGTGGTCGAGGCGCGGCGCAAGAACGGACGGCTGATCGTCACCAATGCAGTGATCGACGGAACGGACGTGACGGTGGTCCTCGATACCGGTTCCGAGCTTACCGTCGGTAATCAGGCGCTCCGCGACAGACTTCGCCGCCGCGGCCTGGTCGACGGTCTTCAGAAGGTTGAACTGATGTCCGTTACCGGGGCGACGATCACTGGCGATTACATGTTTGTCCGTGACCTGGCGATTGGCGGGATCGATATCAGCAATCTCGCCATTGTCTTCGCCGAAGCTCATACGTTCAAACAACTGGGCTTCGATAAGAAGCCGGCGTTGCTGCTCGGCATGAATGCAATTCGCGCGTTCAAAAAGGTCTCGATCGACTTCGCCAACCGCAAATTCAGGGTAGTTGTGCCCGAGCATAGCGCGCGTGACACGCAGCTCGCTTCGGCTGGTTTGCCCTAAGATTTCTCACCTGTCGGGGCTTCCCGCCCGTCCGTTGCTGCATCACGGCAACAGGTAACAATATTTAAGCACCAATCTGGTGGAATGAAACTTCGGTATGGACTAAGGGTTCTAACCTCTGCGGGGCGATGCACCCGCTGTGCCGGAGAAATGACATGGCCAGCATTGTGTCCAGGCGTTTGACGGGTGCGTTCATTGCCGCTTCGATGATGGTCAGCTCGAGTGCGGCGACGGCGTCTGCCGCGCCTCCCGTTCAGCAGGTCAATCCCTGGGCGGTCCTGACCGCGATGAGCGGCGGAGCCCCGGCGGCCGCGATGTGTGGAGCTGCGGCTGTAGCCGCTGCGGCCCAGAGCCCAGGTGGCTGCGTCCTTCCGGTGGTAGATGCACCGCCGCCTCCACCGGTCGTTGAGGCTGCGCCGCCGCCTCCAGCGGTGGTCGAAACGGGCGGCATGGCCGTCAACCCGCTGATCCTGGCTCTAATCGCCGTCGCCGCGGGGGTGGGTCTGTTCCTCGCCCTTCACCATAACGGCCACTCGAACAGCCCCGCCTGACCAGCGGCAACTAGTGTCGCTTCTGATGAGAAGGGAAGAGACGCCATGAAAAGCTCGTACGTCGCGCGAATCGCAATTGGATTGATGATCACGACAGCGTCCGCCGCCGCGTTCGCGCAGGGCTGGATCCCCGGATCGGAGATTGTCGGCCAGCCGATTCAGGTCACGACCAACGGGGTGGCGAATACCGTCACGCTGATGCCTGGAGGTCAGGCCACGATCACGACTCCGGGCGGCGCCGTCCACAATGGCACCTGGACCGCGGCAAACGGGCAGCTCTGCCTAAGCAATGGGGCGGCGCAGGAATGCTGGCCTTATGCCGGGCCCTTCCAGCCGGGCGCGCCGACGACGCTGACGAGCTCGTGCAATGCAACCTCGACCTGGCTTGCCCAGTCGACCAACCAGCCGCCCCCTAGCCAGGGGCAGAAAGGCGAACGCGGCCGCTAAGATCCCAGCCGCTGATATTCAGTTCGCCGCTACGCTTCTGGTGTGGCGGCGAATTCTCTTTGGAGTGCGTCGAGCGAATCCTCGTGCGTGAGGTCGAGGTGCAGCGGGCTGACCGACACATAACCGTCGGCGACCGCTTCAAGATCGGTCGAATGCCCGGGCGTCTCAACCATCGGCCCAAGGCCAAACCAATAATAATCGTAGCCGCGGGGGTCGGTGCGCTGGACGATGCGCAGGCGGCCATAGTCGCGCAGGCCCTGCCGACAGACACGGATGCCCTTCACGTCTTCCGGGGGCATTGCCGGGAAATTCACGTTGATGAGCGTTCTAGGCTCGGTCTCGAAGTCTAGGATGGGGGCAAGCACGCGCTCGGCCCAAGCTTCGGCAGCGGCAAAGGGAACGGTGTCACCCATCCCCTCGCGCGAATAAGCCTGGCTTAGGGCGACCGAACGGACGCCCGCCAGCGCGCCTTCCATCGCCGCCGAAACGGTGCCCGAGTAGGTCACATCCTCGGCGAGATTTGCGCCACGGTTGATCCCGGACAGGATCACGTCGGGCGGAGAATCCTTCATCACGTGGGCAAGCGCCAACATCACCGCGTCGGTCGGTGTCCCCGTGACCGAGAACCGCCGCTCGTCATGGCGGCGCAGGCGCACTGGAGTGGTAAGGGTCAGCGAGTGGCCTGCCCCTGATTGCTCCTCCGTGGGCGCGACGATCCAGATGTCGTCGCTGAACTTGCGCGCGACCGATTCGAGGAGGCGCAGGCCGCGCGCGTTCACCCCGTCGTCGTTAGTGAGCAAGATCCGCATTGGCGGCCTATGCGGGAGGCGATGCCGGGCTGCAACTCTGAAGTCCCCGCCACGGAAATGCGCCATATTCGCAACAGCTTGGCGATTTCTTCACTTGTTCCGTGTCAGTGCTTGTTAAGCCTCGGAGGCATATTTATAGCGCCCGGTTGGGGAAGGCCGACTTCGCCGGATAAGCTCCGGTAAAGTCAGTCTTTATCGCCTCCGGCTGCACCGGTGGCCCGGCCGCAGCAGGTGGCGGCGTATGGGGCGTCCGCGTCGAAACGCGCGGGCATGTGCGGGGAGGGATTTGAATGGCAACCGCTTTAGTCGACCTTTACGGCGGCGACGACTTCGAACCTTTTGACAGGATCATTCTTCCGGAGGGCTATCGCCCGGCGGAGAGCGAGGAATTCATGTGCGGCAAGCATCGCGCATATTTCCTGCGAAAGCTCAGGGCTTGGAAAGAAGACATTGTCGAGGAGTCACGCCAGACCATGGCTCAGCTTCAGGTGGACTCGCTGCGCGAGCCCGACCTCGCAGATCGCGCCTCGAGTGAGACCGACTGGGGAATCGAACTCCGCACTCGCGACCGCCAGCGCAAGCTGATCGCCAAGATCGATAGCGCGATCCGCCGCCTCTACGAGGGCGAATATGGCTATTGTGACGTGACCGGCGAGCCGATCTCGCTTGGTCGCCTCGAGGCTCGCCCGATCGCGACGATGACGCTGGAAGCGCAGGAGCGCCACGAACGCATTGAGCGTATTTCCCGCGACGACTGACTGGTTCGCTGTAAACGTCAGCAGGATTTGAATGCCGATTTTCATTGCGCTGATCGCCTTGGGACTCGCGCAAAGCGCTGGTTATGCACCGTCACCGGGGTCCAATGCTCCGGCGGCGCCCTTGAAGCGATTGTCCGACATTCCTGGCGTCGCTGTCAGCTATTACGACGTCGTTGGCACGACCATTCCGCAGTTGCACGATTGGCTGCAGAAGCATGGCCCGCGCGACTCCCAGACGCAGAAGGTGACTCCCACGACATCAAGCTGGTCGATCGGTAGCGCGGTGAAATTTTCGAAAGCCGGCGGCCGGTGCAGGCTCACCGGGACAACGATCAAGTTTACGGGTAGCGTCCAATTGCCCCGGCTGGGCGCGGGGGTGCAGTTGCCCGCCGCGGCGCTATTCAGCTGGAATGCCTATGTCGCCGCTCTTGAGGACCGGCAGGCCCGGCGGCTCGGCTTCGTCAATGATCGGCTGGGCGAGGTTCAGCGGGCCATTATGCAGAGCAACTGCGACAATTGGCAGAAGGCGGCCGACGCTGCGATCACGCGTCTCGGCGCTGAGCAGGACGAGGCATTCAGGCTGGACCCCGCGAAACTGCCGCAGCTGCGTGAATGAAGTCGTGGATCGGAGGTTGCAGACAGGTATTGCGCCGCGACGGCGTGGCGCCAGGAACGGCGATCGGCGACCGCCGCCCACAAAAAAGGCCGCCTCAGTGTGTGAGGTGGCCCGCTAGCTCGTCCTTAAGTCTGAGTTTCTCTTTCTTGAGACGGTGGAGAAGGTCTTCGTCCGGGTGGGGCCGGTGCTCTTCTTCCTCGATGAGGGCGTGAAGAGCCTGATGCTTTGACTCCAATTCCTCGGCTATTCCCTTGTCCATTGGTGCGATTCCTTTCGGTCAGCGTGTCACCAAGGCATAATAAACCACGAATCCGCGCCCGAGTCTTGGCCCTTCTCACGGCTCGCCCGTGGGCGGGCGCTGCTCGCCGTGAACAGCGGGAAGGTTCCGACGACGGACCATATGCGCTAGACTCGATGCGACAATGAACGACGATCATCCGGCTGGCATGCTGGAAGCACTCAAGGCGGAGCACCGGCAACTCGACGAGCGGATCCAGCTGCTCTGCGCGGAGCCGACAGGCGATCAGCTTGAGCTTGCGCGCCTCAAGCGGCGCAAGCTCATGCTCAGAGATCGAATTCAGTTGATCGTCGATTCGAACATCCCGGATATCATCGCCTGACCCTCGGCTTGCTGTCTCTTCACGGGACAGGAGCGGCGAATAGGGGTATCGGGACGGCTTCGGGGCGTTTCCTACCACGATGAAGGATGGCAATGTCTTTGTGATGGACGATTCGGACATGCCGCAGGCGCAAGCGCGGATCACGTCGCGTCTGATCGATTCGCTGTATACCGAGGCGATGCTGCTTGCCGACGAAGCGCGCTCCTATTTCGACGACGCCGGGCGCGAGGAGCGGGCGACTCTGGAGCCGTTCGCTCGGGTCGGCTTTGCGTGTGAGTCGCTCAAGGTCACGACCCGGATCATGCACATCGTCGCCTGGCTCCTGACCCAGCGCGCGATCGAATCGGGAGAAATCGCGAGTCGCGAAGGCCGACGGCCGGAACGCAGGCTGGGCCATGCCCAGGACACCGATTCCGCAGTCTTCGAGCAGCTTCCGCCCATGGCGCAGCGCCTGATCGGCGCCAGCGCTGACCTCTATGCCCGGGTCAAGCGGCTCGACGACGGCGGTCTCGAAGCCGAGGCGCCCCAAAGTCCGGCACGCGCGCTGATGGGCCGCCTGGAGCGTGGACTCGGCGGGCAGACGGTCTAACAAGACGGCCGATGCGGCCGTTCACCTTCAACCCCGGACCAAAGCTGATCGCCGGGCAGGATCAGGCGCAGGCGCTGGCCGAGAAACTGCCGGCTGCGCCATGCCTCCTTGTCACTGACCAGGAGCTTGTCCGCCTCGGCGTGAGCGATGCCTACCGGGCGGCGATCGGCAAGGACCGTGAGCTCGTCGTGTTCGATTCGGTCGAGGCCGACCCCTCGAAGGAGACTTTGCTCGCGGCGGTCGAAGCGGGACGACAAGCCGAGGTGGCATCGGTGGTTGCGGTCGGCGGCGGCAGCCCAATGGATGTTGCCAAGCTTGCAGCGTATCTGCTCGGCTCCGGAGACGTTCTCGACGAGATCTGGGGCGTCAACATCGCACAGGGACGGCGGTTGCCGCTCGCGCTGGTGCCAACCACCGCAGGGACTGGCTCCGAGGCGACTCCAATATCGGTCGTCACCTGCGAGGGCGGCGTTAAGCTCGCGGTCAATTCGCCGCCGTTGATCGCCGACTGGGCGGTGCTCGATGCGACGTTGACGCTCGGTCTTCCCAGGCATGTGACCGCGGCTACGGGGATCGACGCCATCGTGCATGCGGTCGAGGCCTACACCTCGGCGCGTCTCAAGAACCCGTTGTCGGACGCTCTGGCCCGCGAGGCGCTGCGATTGCTGAGTGGCAATTTGCTGGCCACGATCCGACAGCCGCACGACCTGGAAGCGCGCTCGGCGATGCTGCTCGGAGCGCATCTCGCCGGGCTGGCCTTCTCGAACGCGCCGGTCGCGGGCGTTCACGCGCTGGCCTATCCGCTGGGCGGCCTTCATCATCTGCCGCACGGCCTCACCAACGCGCTGATGCTGCGCCACGTCCTCGGTCATAATCTCGAGGCGGCGCGCGACCATTATGCGGAACTGGCGGAGATCATCGAGCCGGACTGTACGGGGCTTGGGAGCCAGGCGCGAGCGGCGCTGCTGATCGAGCGGCTCGACGGCCTCGCCCAAACCAGCGGGCTTGCCCTTCGGCTGCGCGATCATGGGATCGCGTTCGAGGAGGCGCCGTTGCTCGCCAAGGAGGCGATGCGGCAGACGCGACTGCTCGTGAACAATCCGTGCGAGATCAGCGAAAGCGACGCTCAGCGGCTTTACGAGGCCGCCTGGTGAGCCGCGAGGCCGCCGCCTCGAGGTCCGAGTTCAAGGTCTGGCGAACGTTCACCACCCGCTGGGCGGACAACGACATCTACGGCCACGTCAATAACACGATCTTCTATCAATGGTTCGACAGCGCAGTGAACGGCTGGTTGGTCGAGCAGGACTTGCTCGACATCGCTGGCGGCGATCCGATCGCCTTGGTCGTCGAGACGCGCTGCGCTTATTTCGCGCCGATTGAATTTCCGCAGGACGTGGAAGTTGGACTGGCCGTCAGCGAGCTTGGTCGATCGAGCATACGCTACCGGATCGGGATCTTCGGAAGCGGTGGCCAAACTGCAGCCGCGCAGGGCGAGTTCGTGCACGTGATGGTCGATCGTACGACACGCCGGCCGGTCGAAATCCCCGGATACTGGCGCACCGCATTGGAAGCGATCAGCTAGCGCAGATCCGTGCCTTGGCCGCTGCATATTGGTCAGCGAGCAGGTCAATATATTGGCCCGCCGGCCGAACCCTGTCTACAACGCCGATACCCTGGCCCGATCCCCAGATGTCCTTCCACGCCTTGGCCTTCGCCGAGCCTTCCGAGCCGAACTTCATCGTGTCGAGATTGCCGGCGTGGAGCTTGTCGGGGTCGAGGCCCGAATTGACGATCGACGAGCGCAGATAATTGCCGTGAACGCCGGTGAAGAGATCGGAATAAACGATGTCCGCAGCGCCGCTGTCGACGATCGCCTGCTTGTAGCCATCGGGGGCATTCGCTTCTTCGGTCGCGATGAACGGCGAGCCGACATAAGCGAGATCCGCCCCGGCCGCTTCAGCAGCCAGCACCGCCCCGCCGTTGGCGATTGCGCCGGACAGGATCAGCGGACCATCGAACCACAAGCGGACTTCCTGGATCAGGGCGAAGGGAGACCAGCGCCCGGCATGGCCGCCGGCGCCCGCGGCGACCAGGATGACACCGTCGGCGCCTTTCTCGACCGCTTTCCGCGCGAAGCGGTCGTCGATTACGTCGTGCAGGGTAATCCCGTCCCATCCGTGGACCGCCTCGTTGAGCTCGACCCGAGCGCCGAGCGACGTGATCACAACCGGCACTTTCCACTTCTCGCAGACCTGCATGTCATGCTCGAAACGGTCGTTGGAACGATGCACGATCTGGTTGACCGCATAAGGCGCGGCCGGCCGCTCGGGGTGGTCGCGATCCCAGGCGGCGAGCGCTTCGGTGATCTCGTGCAGCCACTCGTCCAATAATTCAGCCGGACGCGCGTTGAGCGAGGGAAAGCTGCCGACGATTCCACTGGTGCATTGCGCGATCACAAGTTTCGGATTCGAGACAATGAACATCGGCGAGCCGATGACCGGGATCCGCAAATGCTGGAGGACCGGCGGCAAGCTCATGAGATACCGCGATAATCGCGATACCAGGCAACGAAGCGGGGAACGCCCTGGTCGATACTGGTCGTGGGCTTGAAGCCGTGATCACGTTCGATGGCTGAGATATCAGCAAAAGTTTCGCGGACATCGCCGATCTGCATCGGCTTGGGATCGAGCAGCGCCTTGCGACCCGTTTCCTGCTCCAGCAGTTCCACCACTCGCATCAGATCCTCGCTGCGGCTGTTGCCGATATTGTACAATGCGTGCGGCGCCATGCTTCCGCCGGCCTTGACCTGCCCATCGTCGGGCGGTGGATTGTCGAGACAGGCGATCACGCCACTGACGATGTCGTCGATGTA
>Ga0136846_1222122_pt1 | contig 12652 bp, 9 predicted proteins | sample HopSoiMetagenom2_FD_96841 | JGI IMG/M metagenome (GOLD analysis project Ga0136846, IMG submission 96841) | Grasslands soil microbial communities from Hopland, California, USA - 2 Assembly 2016 (version 4) | ecosystem: Environmental > Terrestrial > Soil > Grasslands | place: USA: Hopland...
CAGTACTGGTCGGGGGTGAGGATCTGCTCCAGGATCGCGCCGAGCTGGTATTCGCCCCAGACCCCGCGGGTCTTCACGTTGGTCAGCACCCGCTTGAGATCGCCCACCCCGGCGGCGAGCGCCTGCATCTCGCCCAGCCCGCGCTGGACCGCCTCCAGTCGCTCGCTCACCAGGGCGAACGACTCTCCCAGCCGCCGCTCCAGTGTCCCGTGCAGGCGCTCGTCCACCGTCGTCCGCATCTCATCCAGCTTGCGCTCGTTGCCGTCCCTGAGCCGGTGGAGCTCCTCCGCCAGCAGGCGCGACTGGCGCTCGCCGGCCTCCTGCAGCGCGGCGGTCAGCGTGCCCAGGCGGCTGCCGATGGCCTCCAGCTGACTCTGCTGCAGGGCGGTGAGCTGGGTCAGGGCGGCGAGCTGCTCCTGCCGAGCGGCCCGGAGCTCGGCCCGGAGGCCGCGCTCCAGCTCCGCGCCGGATCCCCCGCGGCGCCGCAGAGTGTCGATCAGGAGGAAGGCGACCAGGACCATCAGCAGGCCGCCCAGGAGCAGCTCCGTCCCGCTCATCCGATCTTGATCTTTTTGCTCATCCCGTGGACGTAATGCGCCTTGCCGTCCTTCATGTCGGGGACGAAGCAGAGAAGCGCGTAATCGCCGGCGGAGAGATCGACCGGGACGTAGGCCACGGTGCCGGGCATGATCCCCGAGATGCCGCCGTGCAGCGTTCCCGGCGCCGGGCCGACCTGATGCTCGCCCCACCGGGCGAAGTCCATCGGGCTCTTGTTCGGCGCCAGTCGGACGAAGACCAGCTCATGCGGCTGCTTGGCGGCGTTCACGACCCGAACCACGTGGTGGCCCGGGGTCAGGGGCGCCGAGAGCTTGAAGTCGTAATCCACCAGCGTCAACTCGACGTCCGCCGTAGTGTCGGCGGTCGACGCCGCGGTTTCCGTGGCCGCGGTGACCCGGAGCGGGCGCACCATCCCGTGCGCCATGTGCGGCACCCCCGCGGTGTCCGGAATGAAGCACACCATCACGTACTCACCGGCCTCGAGCGGCATCCGGACCTCGGAGGTGCCGCCGACCTCCGGCGGATTGGGACCGCCGGCGGGCATGACCCAGGTCGGCATGGTGCCCTTCTGAACGGCGGCCTGGAAGTCCGCCGCTGTTTTGCCCTCGCCGAGCCGGAGCAGCTGCACGTGGTGCGGAGAGGGGCCGCGATTCGTCAGCCGGACGGTGACCAGACCGGCGGGGATCTGATCGGGTGCGTCGAATTTGTAGTCGGAGGCGGTGACGGTCAGAATCTCGGGCGCGGGGGCTGCAGCAGCGGGCGTCGCTGGGGGAGCGTCTGCGGGCGCGGCTTCCGCCCGCCGCTCCGAGCCGCATCCGCCCAGGACGAGCGCGGCCACGACGGCGGCGCCCGGACGAATCCTAGGGGGCATGAACACTCCGTATGTCGGGGATGCCCGTACCCTGCCCTGACGGACTCCGTCAGTCAACCCCCTCAGGCACTCAGCTTCCGGCCAGCGCCACCGGCCGGAGCGAGTCGATCGCGGGGAGCGGCAGTACCTGGCTCGCCTGCAGGATCTCTCGCCGCACCTGGCTGGCGCGAGCGAGCACCTTGGCGGGATAACGGTAGCAGTCGGGCGTGTTGGTGCCCCGCACGCAGCCGTTGTACCGGAGCAGCGCGGCAGCCGGCGTCCGAGTCGCGCGCAGGTTCCGGGCGAGAATCAGCGTCCCGTGGCAGATGTTGCTGTCCACGTCCACCAGATCGGCCGAGTTGCAAAGGCGGGCGCCGGCGTGCATCGGCATCACCTGCATGAGGCCCTGGGCCCCCACCGAGCTCTCCGCCGCGGGAGTGAGCGTGGTGTTCTCGGTCACCAGCACCGCGGCGATGAGCGACGGGGGCACCTGCTGGCGCCGGGACTCCCGCAGCACGGCCCGGCTGATCCGGCGCACCAGCACCCTGTCCGCGCTGTAGCGGGCCAGATACTGCTCCAAGGGGCGCCGCACCTGCGATGCCGTGAGCTCCGCCTCGGCTCGCAGGCTGTCGCTCACGGTGACGGCGAGCGGGCTCACCAGCTCCGGAGCCCACGAAACCACGTCGAGATCGACCTGCCCCTTGGGTACCGAAGCGGGCGCTGAGACCATCATGACGCCGGCCAGACCGGCAGCGGCGGTGGTCGCGACGATAGCGTGCATTGATTGGCCCTCCTATTAGCGTCACGATCTGCACGGCATCTCCGTGCCGTCCCGGGAGAGGGGCAGGTCCCGGGCTCAGCGGGCCGCAACGCCGCAATGCGCTGTCACCCGGGAAGATGCCGCACCAGGTGCAAGCGGCGTCGCCCGGCCCGGGTTGTGGCACCGCCACACCAGCGGCGGTAGCCTGTGGCGTGCCGGTGCGCCGAGAGCTGCACCGCTACCGCGCCGGAGGCTGCACACTGTCTCAAGCCGCTGCACGGGTGATCCGGCTGGGGATCGAGACCGGGTGTTCCCGCCCCAGGAGGAGGTCCAACGACCACGCGCCGCTGCCGCCCAGCGCCACGACACCGGCGAGGGCGATCATCAGGAGGTGGTACTCGAACCCCTCGCTTCCGGCAGGCAGGGCGCCGAACCAGTTCATGAAGAACCCGTTCGGGAGATGAGTGCTGGCCGCGCCGAGCATGAGGCCGATGACTCCCACCGCGGCGACGCGGCCGCCCAGGCCGAGTACGAGGGCGAGTGGAGCCGCCATCTCGGTGATCAACGCGAGCACGGCCAGGGGAGCCGGAAAGCCTAGGGTGCCGGTCATCCAGCCGAGGGTGCCCTGGAAACCATACCCGCCGAACCAGCCGAGCACGTGCTGAGCGCCGTGCGGCAACAGAATCAGAGCCACCCCGAAGCGGGCCAGCGTGGGTAGCGGGGTGTCGCTGGTGCGAAGAATGGCGGGCATGGCGCGCTCCAGTCAGGTGATTGTTAGAACAATAGTTCGCATGCGATGTATTCCACGGACATGAGCCCCGTCAGGCGTACTCCCGGGCGGCGTGCCGGGGCGCTCCCCGACCCGCGTTGGCCTGCCGGATCTCGGCCAGCATGCCGATGAGCGTGGTCAGGCGGGCTTCGGACAGGCCCGCGGTCACCTGTTCGTCCAGCGCGTCCACCTTGGGGTCCAATCCATCCAGCAGGCGACGCCCCTCCGCCGTGGCGAAGCACAGCACCTGGCGCCGATCCGGCTGGCTTCGCTCCCGGCGGATCAGGCCGGCGGCCTCGAGCTTGTCCAGCAGCCTGGTGATGGTGGTTCCCTCATCGATCATCCGCTGGCGGATGGCCAACGTGGCGATGCCACCAGTCCCAGCGCCCCGCACGATGCGGAGCGCGTTGTACTGCGGCCAGCTCAGTCCCGAAGGCTCCACCAGCCGGGCGAAGGTTCGGGTCACGACCGAAGCGGTCCGGAGCAGAGCCACCGCAGCCTCCTGACGCCGGGAGCGGAACGGCCGGCGCTGTCCCATCTCCGCCTGCAGGGCACTGGTTCGAGGTGATAGTGACTGAGCCACGGACTGCCTCCTCAGGGTTACTCGTGCGCTGGCAATAGTTGCTATGCTAACTATTGTCGAGTGTGCACGCAAGCCCCCGGAGGACACACGCGCGTGCGCAGCCGGACCATCTGCCTCATCGCCATACGCCTGCTCCTTACCAGCCTGAAACCGCCCCACAATAGCGGCGTAGGTCTAGAAGAGAGGCCCCGTTCATTCCCATCGTCGACAACTGCAACGTGCCGGAGGATCCGATGTTCCGTGCGTGGACCCCGCCCCTGCTCGCCTGCGCCCTGTCGCTGCTCGCCGGGTGCGATCGGCCCGAGACCGGGCGCGAGACCGCCAGCGCCGTCACCACCGATACCGCCGCCGCCAGCACCGCGGCGGCGGCCGGCGCCGTTCCCATCAGCACCAACTCCGCGGAGGCGCGGCAGCTCTACCTCGAGGCCCGCGCCGTCGCGGAGCAGCTCCGGGCCCACGAGGGCCGGAAGCTCTACGAGCAGGCCGCTGCCGCCGATCCGACCTTCGCCATGGCGCACTATCAGCTCGCGGTCAACTCGGCGACCGCCAAGGATTTCCTCGAGCACATCAAGGAGGCCGTCGCGCTGAGCGATCGGGCGTCGGAGGGCGAGCGGCTGTTCATCCTGGCCGCGGAGGCCGGCGGCAACGCCAACCCGGCCAAGGCGCTGGAGTATCAGGAGGAGCTGGTAAGGAAATACCCGAGAGACGAACGGGCGCACCAGCTCCTGGGCACGACCTACTTCGGCCGGCAGGAGTACGACAAGGCGATCGAGCAGTATCGCGCCGCCACGGCGATCAACCCGTCGTTCAGCCCCGCCTACAACCTCCTCGGCTACGCCTACCGAAGCCTGGAGCAGTACGACAGCGCCGAGGCCGCCTTCAAGAAGTACATCGAGCTGATCCCCGGCGATCCCAACCCCTACGACTCCTATGCGGAGCTGCTGCTGAAGACTGGGCGATTCGACGAGTCCATCGCCCAGTACCGCAAGGCACTCGCGCACGACTCCAACTTCGTCGCCTCCACGGTGGGCATCGCCACCAATCTCATGTACCAGGGCAAGCATCAGGCGGGTGCGGCCGAGATGGATCGGCTCTACCAGCGCGCGCGCGACGACGGCGAGCGGCGGACCGCGCTCTTCGTCAAGGGCGTGATCCTGGTGGACGGCGGCAAGACCGACGCCGCGCTCAAGGAGATCCAGCGGGAATACGAGCTGGACGCCAAGCTCGCCGACACCGCCAACATGAGTGGCGACGCGCTGCTCCTGGGCAACATCCTGCTCGATGCCGGCCGGCTGGCCCCCGCCGAACAGCAGTTCACCCGCTCGCTCGAGCTGGTGGAGAAGAGCAGTCTGTCGCCGGATGTGAAGGAGGACACCCGGCTGGCGGACCAGTACAACCGGGGCCGCATAGCGTTGGCGCGGGGCGACGACTCGGCGGCGGCCACGGCGGCGGAGGGGTACACCAAGGGCGCGGAGGCGAGGCACAACCTGTTCCGGGTTCGGCAGGCGCACGAGCTGACCGGGCAGATCGCCCTGGCCCGGAAGAACTACGACGCGGCCATCGCGCACCTGGGCCAGGCCAACCAGCAGGACCCGGCCGTGCTCTACGCGACCGCGCTGGCTTTGAAGGGCAAGGGCGACGCCGTCGAGGCGAAGGAGCTGGCGGCCAAGGCGGCTGGCGCCAATGTGCTGCCGCTCATCTCCTACGCCTTCGTGCGGGACGAGGCCCGGCGGATGTCCTGACCGGGCGCGCGGGCCCCGGTCTCAGGCCGGGGCCCGCGCCAGGTGGGCGTGCACGAACATGACCGCCATCGAGCCCTCGCCGACGGCGGATGCGCAGCGCTTGACCGAGCCGCTCCGGACGTCGCCGGCGGCGAAGACCCCGGGGAGGTTGGTCTCGAGCATGAACGGTGCGCGGCCGGCAGCCCTCCAGCGCTCGCTCTGCGCCGTTTCGGGAGGAAGCGCCGGCCCGGTCACCACGAAGCCGTGTCGATCGAGCTCGACACAGCCGCGCAGCCACTCCGTATTTGGCGTCGCGCCGATGAAGAGGAAGAGCGAGCTGGTGTCGAAGCGGAGCAGCTCGTCGCCCTGGCGCGCCTGCACCTGCGCCAAGCGCCCGTTACCCTCCAGTCCCACCACGGTCGCCCCGCAATGAACCGTGACGTTGGGCAGGTGCTCGATACGGTCCACCAGGTAGCGTGACATCCGGGCGCCGAGGTCGTCGCGTCTGAGGAGGACATCGACCCGCCTCGCCTGGCCGGCCAGGAAGACGATCGCCTGCCCCGCCGAGTTGCCACCTCCGACCACCACGACGTCCTCGCCACGACATTGCCGCGCCTCCATCTCTGTGGCGGCATAGTAGATCCCGGCTCCCTCGAAGTCGCCGAACCGCGGCACCTCGAGCCGGCCATACTGCACCCCGCTGGAGACGAGGACACACCGGCTGCGGAGCCGTGTTCCATCCATGAGAGTGACGATCCGGTCGCCCCCGTCGAGCCCCAGCGAGCGAACCCGGCACGGCACCGTGACCCGGGCGCCGAAGCGCTGCGCCTGCACCAGCGCGTTGCGGGTGAGCTCCGCCCCCGAGATGCCGGCGGGAAAGCCGAGGTAATTCTCGATCCGGGAGCTGGTGCCCGCCTGGCCTCCGGCTGCTTCCGCCTCGGTGGCGAGCACATCGAGCCCCTCGGATGCCGCGTACACCGAGGCCGCCAGCCCGGCCGGCCCCGCGCCCACCACGATCACGTCGTAGACGTGCTCCTCGTTCAGGGACACCGTGAGGCCCGCGCAGCGGGCGAACTGTTCCAGCGGTGGCTTGCTGTAGAACTGGCCTTCCCGTCCCAGCACGATCGGCGTGGCCGATGCCGGTACCTTGAGCTCCCGCAAGATCGCTTCGGCCTGGGCGTCGGACTCAAGGTCCAGCCATTTGAACGGGATCAGGTTCCGGGTGGCGAAGTCCCGCAGCCGATGCGACTCGGGGGAGAAGCGCGAGCCGATGATGGTGACCCCGACCATCCCGCTGCCGACCAGCAGCTCCCGCCGCATGATGAAGGCCTTGACCAGCGTCTCGCCGAGATCGGGGATCTGGTCCACGGCGTGCCGCAGCTCCTCGGAGTCGAGGGCGAGCACACGGCCGTCCTCCAGCACCCTTCCCATGGCGACCACGCTCCGCCCGGTCATGACGTCCACGTCGCCGGTGAACTGGCCCGGCCGGTGCACGGTCACCTGCTGTTCGCCCTCCCTGGGGTGCACCACGATCTCGACCGCGCCCTCGAGCACCACGAAGAACCCGAGATCCCGGTCGCCTTCCCGGAAGAGGATCTCCCCCGCGCGCACGGCGCGCTGGTGGCCCCGCACCGCGAGCTGCTCCAGCTGTCGCGGGGTGAGAGTCGGAAAGGCGATGTCGCGCTCGGTGGCCATGGTTGCTGCTCGTCAAGGAGGAAGGTCGAAATGTAGCCGTGGCGTCGAGCGGCAGACCGGCGACTATCTTATCCAGCCATGAGCGACAGCCTCGCCGATCCGCTCCGGATAGCCGTGGCCGCGGCGCGAGAGGCCGGAGCGCTCATACGCGAGGAGTTCCATCGCCCGGGCGGCCCACGGGGCCACGGCAGTCACGCTGACATCGATGCCGCCGCCGAGGCGCTGATTCGGCGGACCCTGCTCCAGGCGTATCCCGATTGGGCTTACCTCGGCGAAGAGACCGGTTCGGGGGGCTCGCCCGAGGCCGAGTACCGCTGGGTGGTGGACCCGAACGACGGCACCGTCTCCTTCCTCCGTCGCCTGCGCGGCACCGCAGTGTCCATCGCCCTCCTGCAGCACGACGAACCGGTGCTCGGCGTCGTCTTCGCGCCGCTCGCGCCCGACGACCGCGGCGATCTCATCGCCTGGGCCCGGGGCCAGGCGCTAACCCGGAACGGCAGGCCGGTGGATCGCCCGACGCTGCCGCGATCGCTGGGGCTGCGGGACACAGTGCTGGTGAGCCAGGAGGCCGGCCGGAGCCCGGCGGCCAACGCCGAGTGCACCGCGCCGGCGCGGTTTCGCGCTCTGCCCAGCATAGCGTACCGGCTGGCCCTGGTCGCCGCCGGCGAGGGCGACGCCGGGGTCTCACTCCACGGGCCGCGGGACTGGGACTTCGCCGCGGGCCACGCCCTGCTCCGCGGGGTCGGCGGCGAGCTGGTGGACGAGGCCGGCCGACCGGTCCGCTACCACCTGGGCCACGCCGAATCGGGCTATGCCATCGGTGGGGCGCTCGAGGTGGCGCGCGAGCTGGTGCAGCGACCCTGGGCGGCGGTGCACTACAACGAGGACCCCGGCCCGCTCACCCGGAGCTTCCGCTCCGCCCGTCCCGTGTTCCGAATCGCGGATCCTGCCGTGCTGACCCGAGCCCAGGGCGCGCTGCTGGGCCAGATCGCTGGCGACGCGCTCGGCGGTCAGGTGGAGTTCAGCTCGGCGAGGGCCATTCGGGAGCGGCACCCAGGCGGGCTCCGCGCCCTCAAGGACGGCGGCTACTGGGGCACCATTGCCGGACAGCCCACCGACGATTCCGAGCTGGCGCTCATGCTCGCGCGAACCCTGGTGCGGGACGGCGGCATGATGCAGGAGCGGGTGCGGCGTTCGTACTGGGGATGGCTCGAATCGGGTCCATTCGACGTGGGGATCACCACCGAGGTCGGCCTCACCGAGCTGCCGAACGTCGAGAGCCAGGCCAACGGCGCCCTGATGCGGGTGAGTCCGTTGGGGGTGTTCGGCTGGTGCCTGCCCCCCGCCGAGCTGGCGCGGCTCGCCCGGGAAGACGCGGACATCACCCACCCGCATCCGGTCTGCCGGGATGCCAGCGCTGCCTTCTGCGTGGCGCTGGCGCATGCGATCCGGACCGGTGAGGGGGCGGAGGCGGCCCATGAGGCGGCCATGGTGTGGGCCCGGGCCGCGCGGGCGGACTCGGATGTGATCGCGACGCTGGAGGCGGCGTCGGCGCCACCCGCCGACTTCGAGCGCCAGTCCGGGTGGGTCCGGACGGCCCTGCAGAACGCCTTCTACCGCGCACTCACCGCGTCATCGCTGGAGCAGGGCCTGATCGACACCGTCATGGCTGGCGGCGACAGCGACACCAACGGCGCGATCGCCGGCGCCTTGCTCGGGGCGATCCACGGGCGCGACGCGGTACCGGCGGCGTGGCGGATGGCCGTCCTCACGGCCCGGGCGCTGTCCGACACTCCACGCCCGCGCCCGCAGTGCCTCTGGCCTGTCGACGTGGAGGAACTCGCCGAGCGTCTGCTAGGCGCCGCGGACCCGTAGGGCGGCCGGCACCCGCTGGCGTCAGGGCGTGCCGTGCAGGATGAGCCCGCCGTTCCCGACCGCAAAGGCGTCCGCCGGGCTGCTGCTCCACACCCCGATGAGGGTCCGGTCGGTGGGATTGGTGGCCGTCCAATCGGCACCGTCGTAATGCAGGATCGTGCCGTTCTCCCCTACCGCGAACACATCGTTGGCGGAGGTGCCCCACAGGTCGTTGAGCACTCCCGTGCTGGGGATGGTCATCGGGGTCCAGGCGCTGCCGTCGAAATGCCGGATCGCCCCGGCCACGATGAACTGGTCGCCCTGCTCGGTCACGGTGAATCCCGCCGCGAAGACGTCCGTTGCCGAGCTTCCCCAGACCGACGTCAGGGTCAGATCGGGTTCCTGCAGCACCGGCGTCCATTGGCCGCCCTCGAGGTGGAGGACCGTCCCCGCGAACGGGCTCGCCAGCTGATCGGTGCCGACCGCGTACACGTCGGTGGAGGAGCTGCCCCATACGTCCGCCACCGTGGGCAGGAGGTCGCCGGGGGGGGTCAGCCGCTCCCAGGCTTCCCCGTTGTAATGGAAGATGAGTCCGAGCGAGACCTCCCCGTCGAATTCCGAGCCGACGGCGTAGACGTCGCTGGCCGAGCTGCCCCACACTGCGACCAGCGCCAGCGTCTCCCCCCCGCTCGACTCGAACCCCGGCACGATACTCCACTCGGTGCCGTCGTAGTGAAGGACTCGAGCGTCGATGCCCAGGAAGTCGAAGCCCACCGCCCAGACATCGGTGGGCGTGGCGCCCCACACACCCCGCAGGCTCACGTCCCGGATCCGCCGCTGCAGCGTCCAGGCACCTCCGTCGTAGTGCAAGATGAGTGAGGCGAGCTGGAAGCCGTTCTCCGAGTCAGTGCCGAGCTCACCCACGGTGAACACGTCGGAGCCCGAGGTGCCCCACACGTCGGCCAGGTCGGCCTCGGTCCCACTGGTCATCGGGGTCCACCGCTCCACGGTCCCGGCGCAGACGACCTGGAACTCGACCTCCGACACCATGCCGGCGACGACGACGACGGTCCGGGTGGCCTCGCCTTCCGCGATCGAGCAGTTGTCCGCCACATCGAGCAGCTGGATCTGGTGGTCGCCCGGTGCGAGGGCGTTGAGCTCCAGCGTGTCCACCGTGCCGATGGGCTGGGGATCGTTCGCATCGAGCACGACCTGATAGCCGTCCGGGTCGATCACGCTGCCGGTAGTAGCGGTGATGATCCGGATGCCGCCGGCGGTGTCGCTGCAGGCCACCTCGAAAAGGACCGGAACCGACGCGCCGGCGTCGACGGAGACGGTCCGGCTCCGCTCGCCGTTCACTTCGCAGTTGGCAGCGAGCCCGCCGAGGGTCAGGGTGTGATTGCCCTGATCGACGGTCAGGGTTCGCGCCCCATTGGCGGCGATAGGCACGCCCTGGTGGCCGTCGAGGCTCAGGGTGTAGCCGTCCGGGTCGCGCTCAGCACCGGTCGTGGTGACGGTGACCTCGATCTGCCCGGTTTTCGGCTCGACCATGTCTCCGCCGCACCCGAGGGCCAGGAGCGCCGCGCCGCCGAAGCCCACGCCCCGGCTGAAGACAACTCGGTATGGCTGGCACGACGGCATGGCTCTCCTCTTGGCCCGCAGCACCCTGCCAAATTGCGAGAATCCTCGCATCCCTGCTGTGATTTGGGTCCGCGACGGGTCCCCAACCTGCGTCCGGGAGGAGGCTTGGCCAGCCCATGCCGGGGACAACCGCCACCGCCGAGCCCGGCCTGAACCTCGGCCCGTGTCTTGCTCAAAGAATCGCCTGGCGTGGCCCGAACCGGTCCGCTCCCCCCACATACTCGCTCGCAGTTCCAAGCAACACACCCTCGCGTGAGGATGCCGCCGTGACGTACACCTTCAAGCTGTCGCGCCGCCTGGCGCGCCTTCGCGCGCCCCTCTGGGCCGCCACGTTCCTCACCGTCGTCGGATGTAGCAGCTCCGACACCTTCGGCCCCGGCAGCAGCGACACGCCCGGGGACGCTCCTTCGACCAACCATCCGGCCCTGGCCACCTCGTTCGCCGGCGGCATCCCCATCGGGCTGTTTGCCCAGCCGACCGAGGATCTCGGCAGCCGGTACAACGGCGCCATGCGGACGATCCAGCCGGACGCCCTGCTCGGCGAGCTGGCGGCGATCAAGAGCCGGGGTGGCCGCATCGTGCTGATGATGGCCGGCAGCCAGCCCAACTACCTGAACGCCGACGGGACCTTCAGCCTCTCCAAGTGGAAGGAGCGGATCGACCGGTTCCGCGGCATCGACTTTTCGTCCTACGTGAAGGACGGGACCATCGTCGCCCACTACCTGATCGATGAGCCGTACGATCCGGCCAACTACGCCGGCGAGCCGGTGCCCGGAGCCACCATCGACGAGATGGCCCGGTACAGCAAATCGATCTGGCCCGGCATGCTCACCGCTGTGCGGTCGGAGCCGTACCTCATCAAGTGGAGCGGCACCTACCAGTACCTCGACGCCGCGTGGGCCCAGTACGCGGCGCGCAAGGGGGATCCCTACGACTACGTCGACAAGAACGTGGCCGCTGCAAAGCAGATGGGCCTCGGTCTGATCGTCGGCCTCAACCTGACGATGGGCGGCAATCCGAACAACACCGGCATGTCCGCCAGCGAGGTGGAGTCGTACGGGAACGCGCTGCTCAGCAGCTCCTACCCCTGCGCCTTTCTCAGCTGGCAGTACGACGGGCGATACCTCTCGGGCTCCGGCATCGGCAGCGCGATGGACAAGCTGCGGCAGAAGGCGCAGAACCGGGCGACCGCGAGCTGCAAGGACGGCTCGGCCACGGACGGGCCGCCGCCACCCTCCGATCCCCCGCCGCCGCCGAGCGAACCACCGCCGCCGCCGGCGCCCAGCTCGCTGCCCTTCGGCCTCGCCCTGGCACCGGCAACCGCCTCGAACTGGAGCAGCTCGGTCTACAAGGCTACGCCGTCGGAGCTGCCCACCCGGCTGAGCCAAGCCGGCAACCGCCAGGTCCGCCTGATCGTGATGCTGGCTGGCATGGCTCGCGTCAAGAATGCCGACGGGACGTTCAGCCTCACCAAGTGGAAGTCCGAGGTGGACCGCTACCGGACCATGTCGCTGGGAACGGCGATCAGCAATCGTACTTTCTACCTACACTACCTGGTGGATCAGCCGAACTGCGCCTCCTGCTGGGGCGGTCGGGCGATCCCCTGGTCCACGGTGGACGAGATGGCGCGGTACAGCAAGTCGATCTGGCCCGGCCTTGCCACGGTTGCGCGCGCGGCTCCGAGCGACCTGGCCAAGGCGACCTTCCAGTGGGCGTACCTCGACGCCGGCTGGGCCCAATACAACACCCGGATGGGCGACATCCGGACCTACGTGAGCAACGAGGTCGCTCACGCCAAGAGCGAAGGGCTCGGGCTCGTGGCCGGGCTCAACGTGCAGGACGCCTCCGGCGTGCACACCGCGCCGATGACGGCGAGCCAGATCAAGGCCTTCGGTACCGTGCTCGCGTCTCATCCGTATGTCTGCGCTCTGGCGGGGTGGAAGTATGACGCCGCCTACCTGTCGCAGACGGGAATCAGAGCGGCGTTCGATGCCGTGGCCAGCGTGGCGCGGAGCCGCACCGCGGGGTCGTGCAAGGCAAGCTGACCCACAGGGCAAGACCGATGTGACGAAGCCTCGGGCTCTGCCCGGGGCTTCGTCCTTTGGTGACCAGCCTCACGTATCGGGCGGGGCTCGGAGCATATTCTTACATTTGCTCCTACCCCTATTGCGAGGCACCCATGGTACAGCGTAACGGCGGCGCGAAGACGTCGGCCCGGCCC